>ERZ724512.454-NODE-454-length-18756-cov-6.478691_pt1 | contig 18756 bp, 18 predicted proteins | sample MGYA00376045_ERZ724512 | MGnify/ENA primary metagenome ERZ724512 (study PRJEB28724, sample SAMN07190883) | activated sludge metagenome | isolation source: activated sludge of sewage treatment plant in Hong Hong | place: Hong Kong | collected 2016-03-17 ... | reverse complement strand
GCACCGTGGCGGATGAAGTACGTCTCCAGCGCCTTGGCCTCGTTGACGAGGGCCACCGCGCGCAGCCCGGCCCTGAGGGCCGCACCGTCGAAGGTCACGCCGATGGTCAGGCTGCGCATCGCGGCGAGGCGACTGAGGTCGACGGCCGAGAGCTGCCGAAGGTGGGCCAACTGCTCCATCTCGATGCCTGCCGCGTGGAGCTCGTCCTGCGCGGCGTCGGCCAGGCGCACCGTGACGTGGTTGAGGAGGACGAGCCGCACCTGGGCGTCCTGCAACGGGAGCATCACGGCGCCTCCGAGGCAGATGCCGCCTCGCTCGCGGCGCCCGGTTGCCGGCGAAGGCCACCCGATCGCCTGGCGCAAGCCAGCAGCTCCCAGAACGCCGTTGACGACGGGTCGTCGGGATCGACGAGCCATTGCAGGAACGCCGGCTCCGGCGCGTTCGACGACGCCGCGTTCGGCTCGAGCTGGCCGAGGAGCGCCGCGAGCAGGCACCAGGCGCGGTGGCGCGCAGGATCCTCCGCGTCGCCGTCGGTGAGGGTCGCGATGCGCAAGCCGGCGGGGGACTGCGGTTCCGGCTGAATCACGCCGGAGATGCCGACGGCGTCCGCAAAGCGCCTGGCACGCGTCAGCAGTTCGTCCACATCTGCGCCATCGGCGGAGGAGCGGGCCACCGGCGTCGACGGGTCCGCCTGGGACTCGCGCTCGCCCTTCGACCTCAGTGCCAAACGTAGCGACTCGACGGGTTCGCCAAGGTGATGAGCCAGGCCGACTTCGCAGGCCTCGCAGGTGGCGGCGACGCTGAACGTGCCGGTGTGCGGGTACTGCTGCGCGATGCGTCGAAAGACGGGTTCGAACACCTGCGCGTAGAGGTCGTCTTCGGAGATCGAGCTCCGCGTCTGGGCGTAGCGCTTCAGCGCGTTCAGCCGCGGCTGCATCGTCTTGACGTCGAGGCCGGAGAGATCCGTCACTGCTTCGCCGAGGGTTCGCAACCGCTCGGTGGCGAAGAGATGGAGACCGAGAGTCGCGGTGTTCACCGCCAGGCCCAACGCGTGGAGCGCGTCCTCCAGCGGCCGCAGCGTCAAGGTGCGGCCCTGCTCCGCTTCCAGGCGGGACTTGAGCGCGACGATGCCGCACGCCTTGTCCCAGAAGGTCATCTCGCCGCGCTGCTCGTTCTCGATCAGGTGCGCGGTGAGGACGTGGCTCTCGGATCGCCACGGCCGAAACAGCACCACCAGCTTGCGGAAGCGCGGATCGCGCGTCTCGGCCCACAGTTGTCGCAAGGCCAGCAGCCGCGTGTTGCCGCCCGCCTCGACGATGAAGTGCGACTCGCCGGGGCGGCGGGTCACGGTGAGCGGGCTTCTCAGGCCGCTGGTGCGGATCGACTCCTTGATGTCGTCGAACTTCGCGTTCGTCGCGCGCCGCGGGTTGTGCTCGTAGGGCTGGATCTCGTCGACCGCGAGCTCGATCTGCGATTCCGCTCGCGGGTCGACCTGGCCGGCGAGATCGCGGGCGTTGTTACCCGGGTTTCCGACGCGCAACGACTCCGCCACCAGTCGCCGCCGCTCGTCGACCGACACCTTGCCGCTCATGCCGATCGTTCCTCGGCAGCGGAGTCGCCGGCGTGAACGCCCTGGAGGCTGGGAATCAGTTCCCAGGCGAGCTGGTGCATCACCGTGGACGCGCTCGGCATGACGCCGTCCCTCCGAGGCTCGTGCCGGTGCACCGGGATCCGCAGCGTGGCCGCCTCCTTGTAGGCCTTGGCGTGCGGCACGACGGTGTCGAGCACCGACACCCTGCCCTTCAGGCGGATGAAGTCCTCGCGGATGCCGCTCGCGATGAGACGGGCGTCGGCCGTGCGGTCCTGCCGGTAGATCACCGCCTTCACCGGCCCGAGCGTGGCGCCCAGGGCGCTGCCCGGCTCCAGCCGGTCGAGCAGTTCCATCGTGCCGTCCTTGAACTCCCGCGCGGAGAGAACCTCCGGCGTGATCGGCGAGACGAGGATGTCGGCAGCCATGAGGGCCGCGTCCTGCAGAGGGCCGATGGCGCCCTGCGTATCGATCAGGACGCAGTCATAGGCGTTCGCCACGACGGCAGCCTGCAGTGCGAAACGCAGCCGGAAGCCGCGGTCGATCCGGTTGAGCAGCCAGTTGGGGAGATGGCCTTCGGGGTCGTCCGACACGACGATGTCGAGGTTCGGGAAGACCGTGGCCGTGATGCACGCCGCGGTCACCTCGCCGCGCAGGATCACCTCGGTGAGGCCGGCTGCCGGCTGCGCTGCCGCCAGCGGGAAGTACTTCGACAGCGAGGGCTGGACGTCGGCGTCGACCAGCAGGACGCGCAGCCCCATGTCCGCCAGCAGGGCGCCGAGGTTGGCCGTGAGCGTCGTCTTGCCGACGCCGCCCTTGGTGCTGGTGATGGTGAACTTGATCATCGATTCCGTGCCGATTCAGGTCGGTCTTCAGGCATACGGAATCGCGTGGAAAAGTGTCGGGCTACTCCTTCAGATAGTCGCCAAGCCCCTGATCTGCGAACACCCGACGGATGCGCTTGATCTCCTCGTACAGGGTGCCGCGGGGGATTCGGAGCCGCTCGGCAGCCTCTTTGACCGTCAGCCCCTCCTCGCCGAGCATCCGGCACAGCTGCCGCTGAACCGGCGTCAACCGAGCCAGGGCGCGGCCGATGTCGATGCGCGCGTGGTGGCGATCGACGGCACCGGCCTCGTCCTGCTGGGCCGACTCCTCTTCGGCCAGCAGGTCGGCCAGCGTCAGGCCATCGTCCGAGCCGTCGAGCGCGGCATCGAGCGACAGCGCCTCCTTCTCTCCGGCGCGCTTGTCGGCCTCCCGCTCGCGGATCAGATCCGTGAGCTTGTTGCGGATGACCTGCGCCATGTAGCCCACGGGTGGCGCATCGGGATCGGGCGCGAGCTTCCGTCGCACCACGATCCAGTGCGCCAGGCACTCCTGCATCAGATCGTCGAACTCCTCCCGCTCGAGGCTTCGAGACCGCCTCCTGAACTCACCCACCAGTTTCTTCGTAACCGCGATCTCCCATCGCTGGAGACCCTCTCCCGCCTTGAGCGCCATGACTCTCCCCGTCGGTTGCCGGACGGGGAGGAGATCGAGCGGGGGTCAGCGGAAGGAAAAGAGCGACAGGTGACCTAATTCGTAGGGCCGACAACGGCAGTGGTGGTCGATGTGTCCCGACACTTCTGCGCCGGATTCCGTAACCGGAAGCCAAGGGCCTCGCGATAGCTGGCGAATGCCGGCGATCCATGGCGGAAGGCGCCAGGACGCCACGTCGGAGCCCCGAGGCTCGCGAGCCGCCGAGTCGGTGGCGGCGCGCGAGGTCGACGGTTCGGAGAGTCGGTCGGGGACGCTGCGGTGGCCCCTGGACCGACGACGGAGGTGCGGATGAAACGTGGGAATCAGTTCGTCAATGTGGCGCGCGCGGCCGGCGCCGGGAGGGCGCAGGCGATGCCAGCTGCACTCGACGGGGACGTCCCCGACGATCGTGATGCCGGGCGAGATGGCGACTCGGCGCTACGCCAGACGGTGCGGGAGACGGAGCCGACGGGCGCGTTCGACGCGCGCGCGATCCGGGATCTGTACAAGGCGGCGCCGACCGATCCCAAGGGGTTGCGGCGCACGATCCGCCGCAGCGAGCTACGTCAGATCGTCCCGCTGGCGGACTCGACGATCTACGAGCTGGAGCGCCGCGGGGAATTCCCGCAGCGGTTCTATCTCACGGCGCGCTGCGTGGTGTGGGACCTGGCCGAGGTGATGGCCTGGCTGCAGAGCCGCCGGCAGGCTGGGAGCAACGGGATAAAGAAAGCACCGGTGCCGGACGTTCGAAGGAGGATGCGCCGGCCGATCAGCGTGAAGGGCTGACCGGGCGAGGTACGCGAGGAGTCGTGCGGCTTGCCCGACGACGGTACAAAGACTGGCGACCACCTGAGTCCGCTCCAACGGAGCGCATGGCGACAATCCGTGGTACGGCGGTCCGCGGGGCAAAGTCAGTGGCCGGCAGGCGACGGGGCCACAACGTGTCGCTGGCGACGCGTAAACATAAGAAGCTGGTCTAGATCGTGAACACTGCCTCAACGCCTGAAAGCGCCGTCTCGCTTTCCATCCGGACCACTTGGGCGGGGTCTAGGGATTCCGGTGCCAGCGCCAGGTACTCCTGGGTCACCGGCCGACACGGCGGGTTGAGGGTCAAGGACGAGCGGCTGGCCCCCTCACCAGGTAGTGTCCGGCGGAAAATGGCGGATCCGGCCGCATGTGCTGTCGGAATACCAACCCCCCATCAAAAACTGCCGCACGTCGCGCGTTGAGCAGACAAGAAGGCCGACTCCGTGTTGGTGGTTCGCCGCGTAGTTGCTCCGGATTGACGCGAATCGTTGCAGTTACCTCCGGTTCGCTCCCAGAATGACCACTGTCCGAAGGTCGATGGCGCTGGAGCGAGGAGACTGCGAATGTTCACCGGAAAGCCCCTTCCCCCGATGCACCCGGTTTTTGAGGACGCCGGGTGGGCCGAGGGCTTGGTCCGCTGGTGCACCCAATCGGCGCTGTTGTTCGGGGCGGACCGGCGCACCCCAGTGGCCGCCCGGCCGATAGTGACCCTTCGGCGCGATGGCAGCCGAGCCGTGGTGCTGCCATGCACCTCGCGGGACCAGAGCCTGAACCCGTCGTTCCGTGAACTCGTCTCGCCGCGGGATGTGATGTGGGTCACGGACGTTCAGCGGCGCCGCACGTTCGCGTTCAGGCGTTACGAGACCGTCGGCCTTGAGGTGCTGGGATCGAAGCTCGGGATCATGAACCACAGTGCTCGGGTCGACCTACTGAAGTGGGTCAAGGAGCAGTATTGATGAGTGCACCATCGAAGCAACAGGAAGTCGATGCCCTGTTGTCTGATCTTTGGCGGCGCCGGTTCGATCTCCCCGAGACCGACATGACGCGCCTATGCACATTAGTCTGCCAAGTTCTGTCGTCGGGTAGACGCCCACCAGAACTGGCTGGGCTCCCGGAGGAGCATCAGGACTACGTGAACCACTTCATCATGGACAAGATCCTGCAGCCAAGTGGTACGGGAGACTTCTTGCACGCGGGCGGACTGCGAATGATGTACAGGAACTATCTAAGGGACCAGCTCGACAGGTTGGCGACCTGGAAGAAGTTCCATTTGTCCGCGACTGTTGACGAAGACGACGAATCAGCAGGGTCCAGCAGCGGTATCGATTCGTACGCTCAGGAGCCCTGCGGCGCGCACTTCCCTCGCGAAACCGAGCAGGCGCTGTTACGGGAGCATCACCTGAATGTCGAAGTTGTCGGCGCGGCGGCTAGAAGTTGGCTGTCTCGATCCGAGCGATGGGTTCTTCCATACCTCGCCTTCAACTTCTGTGCCGACACGGACGTTCGGGAACCATTGGTCCATCTTGCAAGGCGGTACGCCGTCCACTCCTACCACGCCAAGGCGGAGAAGCTGGGCTTCAACTGGGACGGCGAGAAGGCGCGCAAGAGCGGGCGGCGTTTTGAGGAGACCCTGATCGGGAAGTGGCTCTCCGAGGATCTCGGCATTCCGATCGATGACGACCACATGCGGGTGATCAAGATCGCGTTCGATTTGTTGTGCTTTGAAGCGTTGAATTGGGGAGAGCAACAGGAGATCGCCAAATGAAGCTGACTCGTCCCCTTTCGCCATCGCTTGAGTCAATCGAGCGGAGGCTCTTCGGCGTGAATCCTGTGCTTATCGCTGCCGTGGAGCGCGGCGAGACATCGAAGGACATCGCCCAGGCCGTGATGCAAAGCGAGGAGTGGGCGCGACGCGCAGAAGCCGACGAACAGCTTTCCGAGTCGGTCGGCGATGCATCTGAAGTCCGCCTTGCCGAGTACGTTCTCGACGTGATCCGCCGCCGGTCCGATGCGATGCGGGCAGCCGCATCGCTGACCAGCACGGTGCCCGCGCCCGGGCTGATCGTGGAACTGAGCGAGATTCGGACTCCCAAGCCCGGTCAGTTGGACTGGGTGATGCAGGTTCCCCTGCATGTCCTTCTTGACGAACCGGACGAGACACCACAGGTGTGGCACGGCTGGCTCGTGTCGGGTGAACCAGACTACGCGAGCTGGTGGGACTTCGTCCTGCAGGATCAGGATGAGCCGTTCGAGCCCTTCGCATGCGTCGTCCAGTTGTGGAACCCGGTGCAGGTCTACTTGCCGATGATTTCCAAGCCCGTGTCGAGCCTGTCGCTGCGGCGCCTACAGGCTGTACGTGCCCTGGCAGCCGATTTCGTAGACGGAACCATTCCTCCTGGCGTGCCTGTCTGGCCCGGCCGCGTCGCGGTTCGGGAAACCTCCGACGGAATGATCGTCGCGACTGGAAGCCCCCTGGGCGGAGAACGCGATCCACGGCACCGTTACCAGCACCTGCTCCATCACGCGGCGGAGGCGGTACGAGAACCGGCCAGATTGGCAATTGCGGCGGCTGTCGCGCCGTCTGCTCGGACCAGTCTGATGGCCAGCTGGATAGAGGCGGCACGGCGCCTCGGTGAGATGTTGGAACTGCAGCCGCGTGTGGCGGTAGCCATGAGCGGAGAAGCAGCCGGTGACGCAGACCTGATTTGGCATGATCACGCGCGCATTTCGATTCTCGAACTGGCCGATGACGGTGCCGGGCGGATTGTGGTGTCAGCGCTCGGAGACCAGGTGGTGACAGTGGAACTTCGAGTAGCCGGTGTTCTGCATCACAAGCAGACCGTGGCGAAGGACGGTACGGCGGGAACTTTCGAGTGGGACGCCGACCGACCAATGTTGCTCACGCTTTCGACGCCCGATGGGCGGAAACTGTCCCTTGAGCGCCACTAGTCCACAGACGCCCTTCCTTGCTCTGTTCCGCCGCCCTCCAGGCCTCCGGGACGGCGACTCGCTTGCCTGCCTTGCGCCTTCCCAGCAGGACCTGACGCGAGCGCTGCCGAGGCTACCCGCGGAGCGGAAGGCGCTCGCCGATGTATTGCCACCCGGCGCAGTCCAGGAAGCCGCGCGAAATCGCGTGGAAGGTAGGGCCTGGTGGCTAATCCTCGACAGCTCCATTTCGCAAGAGCTTCAGGACGCACCTTGGGAGTCGCTAACGCTCGGCGGCGAGGCGCTTGCTGCAAACGCGCTCGTCGTTCGCGACGCGTCCTGGGCGGAGGCCAACCCAAGAGAACCGTCCGGGCTCCGGCGTGGCGGCAGCGGCTTTCTGAACCTCTTCCCCGCGCAGGAGCACGACTTCGCAGCCCGGCTCGAAGCGCACGTCGCGAGCGAGCGACTGATCCACTGCTATCCGCGGTTCGCCCGGGAGGGCCTCGACCGATTCGATGAACTGATCGTCGTGGCGCACGGCGATGCGCGCGGTCTCTTGTCCTCCGACGGTGAGCGTTTCGGCATTGAAACAAACGCGTTGCCGCGGCGCATCTGGCTTCTTGCCTGCAACATCGATGGTGCGATGCACAGACTTGCGCGTGCGTTGCTCGCCCGAGGCGTGCGTTCGGTCGCTACTTCGACCGGCGAGCTGTCGGCGACGCAAATGGCTGGCATCGTGGACGAGTGGCTTTCGGCCAAGTACGCATACGCCCCCGAGGATTGGATTCTGACGCGCCGGGCCGCCGAGGACGCAAACGGGGGTGTGCGGGCCCTGACCATCCATGGCGAGATTTGCTTGGACAGGTCCACTGCGAGCGGATGGAATCGTCGCACCTGGAGTGGCTTCGCGGATGGCCGCAATCCGAGACTCGGGAGAAATCTGGTCGATCTCGAGCGGGCGATCCGGATGCTTGAGGTCTCTGAGTCGGATCTCTGGCCCGTAACTCGGCATTGGCTGCTGGCGGACGCATTACGGCAGGCGGAGAACCTCGACCATGCAAACATGAATCGATTGCTTGCGCGGGTCGAAGCCTGTGCGCGGGACGCGAGCGCGCATTGCGCGATTGCGAATGCGCATTACCGGCGAGGCGAGTACGCGCGCGTAGCCAGAAGGATCGTTGAGGGTCTTGCCAGCGCCACGGCCGATGCGGAGAGCAGGGTCAACCTGATCTCCCTGCTCGCGAACGTTCTGATCGACATGAACCTGCCGCAGGCCGCGAGCGCAGCGCTGGCGGCCGAGAAGGAACTTGAACTCCAAGATGCTGCATTGGACCGCATGTACAGGTTCCAATGGCTCGATCGATTGAGTCGAAACGCCTTCCGAGCCGGCCGGATCGCCGAGGCACGTGAGGCGATGGAGGCAAAGAGACAGGAGGCCCTCGCCGGAGCGGCCGATCCTGCCGCGCATGCACCGGGGGCCATATTTGCCTATGACGATACGCGCGAGCTGGCCTGGCTTCTGTATTTCCGTTCCTGGGAGGACTGGGGAGCAGGTCGCGTGAGCACTGAAGGTAGCAGGCTGGCACGCGAGGTCATCACCTTGATCGGCGCCAGGGGCCCGGCTGATCTTGCCAAGGGCAACGATCCCATTGGGTACCTACTCCGTTCGCTTGCATGCTGGGTATGGGCCACGCAACGCCATCCCGGTTCCATGGACCGGGATGACGCCGTGGAAGCGCTGCGCCCTTGGTTCGACGTGATCATCGACCGTTGCAGCGAACATGATCCCGGCCCGTGGGCGTTTGCTCGGTGTTTCCTCGCCTTGGCGGGCGAGCTTCCCGCGGAGCACGCGGAGCTTGCGATCAGGGCCCTGGAGCGTGCGCGCTACCTCTTGGAAGCTGCGGCGTTTGCAGGCTTGGCTGCCCGCGACGACATCAAGCATCCTCTGTACGAGGAATTCACTAGGGGTCGCGCAGTCGTCGTTACGGCACTCCAGGGCCTTCGGGCCACGCTTCCGGCGGTCGTCGAGCGACTGGCCGAAGAGGGCCCAGATCCGGTTCCGATGTAACCCGGTTCAAAAAGCGCGTCGCTCGCGCGTTTTCACGGCATCAGTCCTTTCGGAAATGCCGTGGAAATCTTCGACAAGCTTGGAGTTGCGCAGCGCGTGGGGCGCGAGATCGCCCGGGGCGGCGAGGGAACGGTTTTCGCGCTCGAGTCACGCCCCGACATCGTCGTCAAGCTCTATCACCCTGAAATCCTGAGCCGCCGCGGGACTGCGCTCGAAGCGAAGATCGAGCAGATGATCGCTCTTCGCCCGAGCTTCTGCAGCCTGCAGCTTGCCTGGCCAGCGCTCTCCATCCTCGATGCTTCGGGCGCGTGGTGTGGATACGCGATGCGACGCGCAGACGGTGTACCGCTGACGAAGCTTGCCCATCCCATGCTCTGCGAACGCTACTTCAGCGGACTGCAGCGCCCCGAACTCGTTGACATGTTGCACGGGCTCGTGGGCACGGTCGCGCAGCTTCACGGGAGTGGCGTCTGCCTAGGCGACATCAACCTGAACAACTTTCTGTACGACCGCGCACGGAGCACGGTGACGCTGATCGACTGCGACAGCTACCAAGTCGACGCCGGCGGCGGCAGGCTGTTTCGCTGCCCGGTCGGTGCCCCGGACATGATTCCTCCCGAACACCACGACAGAAACCTCGCGGACGTCACGCGGACGGTCGAGAGTGACCTGTTCTCGATCGCGATCTTGCTGTTCAAGTGCCTGATGCTTGGACGCCACCCGTACGACTTCATCGGCGGCGACACAGTGGTTCAGAACCTACGTGGCGGTCACTTTCCGTACGGAACTGGCGGGGCTTCGCCCGGGCGTGAAGGAGCAATTCCGAACGGACCCTGGTACGTGATCTGGAGCCACCTGACCTACGAGTTGAAAAACCTGTTCATCCGGACCCTGCGCGAGGGCGCGGGTGATCCATCGGTTCGCGCCAACGCGCACGAGTGGATGGATGCACTGGCCAGATACCGGTACGGCCTGGACAAGGGCCACCACGACGTCGCGATGCGACCAGCTGTGCGCAAGCAGAGCGGGCTGCGCGGGCGGAGCGTTCAAAACCCCGATCCGGCAGGCGTTGTTCGGGTGAGGACCGATCAGCGAGCCGGGATGTCCAGGTGGCCGAGCTTCATTCCAATGCCGTCAACGGGCGGACCAACCTGATCGGGAAGCTCCGCGGCGCGCTGGCGCGCGTGAGGCTGCCGCACGAAGCCTTAATTTCCTTCACACGGATACATCGACATGTTCTGGATCATTGTTGTCGCCTGCCTCTTCGCTTTCACGTTCTTCCGCTTGGGCGCGTTGAGCGTGCTCGTGACCTTACTCACCACCGCTCTCCAGGGGGTGTTCATCGGTTTGCTCGTGCTCGCGGGCGTGCTGGCGCTACGCGCGCTGCTTCGGATTGCGATACGCCGGTGACCGCAGCTGGCGGCTGAAATTCGCTCCTCTTCACGCGTTGCATCGCTGCATACCCGCTGAATCTCACAGGACCACATCATGAACGAAACCGAATTCGCGATCGACAGCAATGACCTGATCGAGAACCCCACGCCGCGCTGCGCGTGTGTGCTGGTCCTCGATACGAGCTCGAGCATGGACGGCGAGCCCATCCGAGAGCTCAATGCCGCTCTGGCGCAATTCATCGACGAGCTCAAGGCCGACGACTTCGCGAGCTACGCGATCGAACTCTGTGTAATCACGTTCGGCAGCGAGATCCGCGAGCAACTGCCATTCACGCCGGCCTATCAGGTCGACGTCAACCCCAAGCTGACGGCCAACGGCGCGACGCCGATGGGTGAGGCCGTTCGCCGTGCGGTCCGGATGCTTGGGGATCGCAAGGGCGAATACAAGCGCCAAGGCGTCAGCTACTACCAGCCGTGGCTCGTATTGATGAGCGACGGCGCGCCCACCGACGACTGGCACCAAGCTGCCGAGCAGCTTCGCGGGCTGGCGGAGTCCAAGAAGGTTGTGTCACTACCAGTCGGGATCGGCGATGCGGACCTGCGCGTGCTCGGCGAGTTCTCCAATCGCCCAGCCAAGCCGTTGGCGGGTCTGAAGTTCCGCGAATTCTTTGTTTGGCTATCGCAGAGCATGGCCAGGGTGAGCCAATCCACGCCGGGAACCGCCATCAAGCTTCCGGCCACGTCCGGCTGGGACTCTATCTAAGCGGCATCGCGATGGTCAAGTTCCTCATCCTCTCGCGCACGGACTATGACCGCGTGATGTCCCGTCACGAGGCCGCTGCAGTCGTACTGCAGGACGTTGCCCGCACGTGTGACCGCGGCGTCCGTATCCGGCTGAGCGCGTTCCACGACGCACGTCGCCGACACGGCGATTCCGTGCTGCCAGTCCGTCTGCTCGAGGAGTTACGGTCGGTGGAGATCGTCACCGCTGAGCGCTCGCATACTCCCGTCGCCACGCCCGGCCATAGCCCGGACGGGCCGGGCGCCATCGGACTAGTCGATCCGCCAGTGTCTTGCACGATAGGCGATGAGCCGCGGATCACCGCCCAGACGCCGATGGACACCCAGCCCAGGGCTTCCGTAACACCTGAGACGGACGCCGGGTCCGAGCGCGTAGTCGTGCTCGAGGCCGTTGGATCGAAGCCCTTCGCGTGGGTCGCAGCCGAGGCAGCAGTGGTGGGTGCCGCCCATCTTCGCTTGGTGCCACCGAAGCCCTGCCAGGACGCCGCGCTGGCCGATGAGGCCGGCAGACCTCTGGTCGTGGTCGCCGACGGCGCTGGCAGCACACTGCACTTCGGCATGTACGGTCCGGCCAGTCGTTACCGCCGTCCGCCGGCTCGTGCGCACGCTAGACGCCGACTTCGCGATGGCCCTCGACGCCGGCGAGCCGACGTTCGGGATCGGCGAGGATCTCGCGGGCAAGATCGTTGCGCATGCGGCGGGCGCGCTCGACGACCTGGCGATCACGCACCAGCGACCGACCGAAGACTTCCGCTGCACGCTGCTGGCCTGGGTTCTCGGCACTGAGCGGTCGATGTGGGTAAAGGTCGGCGATGGAGCCCTCGTCGCCCAGTGCGAGGGCGGACTTCGCTGTGTCGGTCCGGTCGGCAAGGGCGAGTACGCGAACCAGACCTGCTTCATCGGCCCCGGCCTCGCCCGGGAGCAGTGGTGTTGGGGCGGCATCAGCACCGCGACGATCGAGGGTGTCGCGGCGATGAGCGACGGGGCGGCGGACCGCCTGGTGTCTTCCAATGGCGAGCGCGTGGCCCAAGCCATGGGCAAGCTCCTTCACGCAGTGGGCACCGGCCGGGCGGATAGACGGCACGTGTTCGGCCTGCTCGCCGACGGGTCGATGTGGAAGGGCAGTAGCGGCGACGACAAGTCGATTGCGTTGCTCGTTCGTAAGGAAGCCTTCAATGGCTGACGCAAGTGGGCCACTCGGTGACGGAAGCCTCGGCCGAATCGCAGCATCGGTCGAATCCGTCAGAGGGCTGCTCAGACAGCGCAAGACGATAGCGTTCGGTGTCGTTGACGGTCTTGGCGCCTTCCTCGGATCGGCAGTTGGGTACCAGGTGTTCGGCGATGGCAGCCTGGCGCGCGTAGCCGGCTGGGACGCGTTCATTGGCCTGGGCATAGGGGCCGCGATCACGCTCGCTCAAAACGCAAACCTGCGCCGTATCGAGATTGGGTGGCGAGAGGCACTGCACGCCGCGAAGCGCTTCGCCGCAGCGGGAGCTGCCGGGGGCGTCGTGCTGTTGGTTGTGAAGTCGCTCATGGGCGGCGGCCTTTCGGGCCATGCCACCGGGTGGGCGGCCGAAGGCCTGGTGATTGCCGCCCTACTCGCACGGGTGCTGCCAAACCTGCCGCTTCGGCACGCGATGTTGGCGGGAACGATCGGTGGCGCCAGCGGTGCGATCCTCGGTCTGGCGCTCGGGGCGCTCTTCGGGAGCGCGCTGGGGGTGGCCCTTGCGGACGCGCTCAAGGGAGCGATGCTCGGCATCGCGCTGTCGGTTTCGGAGGAGTTGTGGGCTATCTCGTCTGCGTCTCTTATCGTCCACTGGGGCAAGGGCGAGACGTCGCTCGTGCTACTCGGCGAGCAGCCGATCCGGTTCGGCAACGCCGCCCATTGCCACGTGTATCTGCGTGGCAGTGACGACAAGTCCCCATGCGAGGTTGCCGACGTTTCCATCGTCAGTGGAAGAATCGTCGTGCGAAATCTGCGCGCCCACCGTACGTTCCACGTGAGGGATGGCGAAAGCTTCACGATCGAGGGCATTCGCGTCGAGGTGCGCGCCGGCCGTGACGCAAACCGTCTGCCATCTGAACCCCGCATATCGGCTTGGAGGACATTTCAACCCAAAGGAAACATCCTCAAGAGCGATGGCACGAAGCCGGTCTCCGGCAACAAGGGCGTACTCGCCAACTTCAATGCCGTGATTCGCAAGCTGAGCGCCTTCGTCTGGCGTCACCGCTATTAGGCGGGCGCCGTCCCCGTCGGACATGAGCCCCTCGCTAGCGTTCGCCACCACCGGAATGGGGCTTGCCGTCGCGACGACGCCGAGGTCGGCGATTCCTGTCCTGCTGGCGTGCGCGGCGAAGGAGACGGACCGCACGGCCCGAACGGCTGCCGACGAATCTGGCGTCACCGGCGCCGACCTGGTCGTTCCAGAGGGGGCTAGCCAGTGACTTCATTCTGAGGCGGCGCAGTATCGCGCCGCGTTGAAATTCTCCCGCTCGGCCGCGTTGTAGGGTCATGAACACGACCGAATACCCCACGATTGAGCACTCCTTCGCTCTGCCTGCCGCTACGTGCCGTCGGAGCGCAACCGCTCCGCGCTCCGTCGACGAAATCGTCGTGAACTGGCACGTGACCGAAGCCTGCAACTACCGGTGCCGGTACTGTTACTCGCATTGGGAACGCGAGCCGAACCGACTCGACGTGATCCGCGACGAGGTCGCGAGCCTCGGCCTTATCGAAGCGCTCTGGCAGTTCTTCCGCCCGGATAACGCCAGCAATCCGCTTCGTAGGCAACTGCAGTGGTCGAACCTTCGGCTCAGTCTTGCCGGGGGCGAGCCCATGCTCTATGCGCGCCAGATCGCCCGCGTCGCGCGCCACGCGAAGGCACTCGGCATGCGCGTGTCGATGATCACGAACGGTTCCCTCTTGCCTCGCATCCCAGAAGAACTGAACGAGCTTGCGCGCTCGCTCGACATGCTCGGCTTGAGCATCGACGCGGTGTCCGACAGCCGCAATCGCGCGATCGGTCGAGCCGACCGGAAGGAAAGCACGTTGTCGCTCGAGCAACTTGCACGGTTGGTCAATAACTTGCGCGCCGCACATCCGGGTATCGCACTAAAGGTCAACACGGTCGTGAACGCATTCAACGTGCATGACGACCTGCGTGGCGTGATCGACGTGCTGCGCCCGGACCGTTGGAAGCTGCTCCGCGTATTGCCCGTCCTTAACGACGACCTGGTCGTGAGCGACACCGACTTCGCTGCGTTCGTCGCGCGCCACGCGTGCCTTGGAACACGCGTCTCGGTCGAGGACAACCGTGACATGCTGGCCTCGTACCTTATGGTTGATCCGCAGGGGCGCTTCTTCCAGAACGGAAACGGTGCGTCCTGCGGCTACTTCTACAGCCGGCCCATCACTCGCGACACTATCGAACGGGCCTTTCACAGCGTGCCGTTCGATGCGTGCAAGTTTGCGTCGCGGTACTAGAGGCCTCACACTGTCTTGCCTGGCGAACGAAGCGGTGATCCACGTGGCCGACTTCGGCCCGAGCAGTGCAGCGCAGTGCGGTCGCCGACCGGACACGTACGCCGCGCAGACGCTCGGCCACATATGATCGCCGTGAAGCCAGCGCATCGAAGCGCGGCACCTAACCTGTTTTCTCCAATGGAATCTCCCATCGACGCGGATAAGACTGTTCGAGAACTCGGGGAGCGCTTCGTCGTTGCAGACGTCACGCGCGCCATGCGTCCCGCGGACTTCCTGCTGGATGGCTTCGGGCACGACGCGGCGTTCGTCGACCTGCCCAGGCATGCGGACGACGTGCTGGTGATCAACACCGATCGCTCGGGAATCAATGTAGCGTACAAGCTTGGGCTCGCGGGACCCGAGTGCATAGGCGATCTCGGCGTCTCGCATGCTGTCAGCGACGTTGTAGTAGCGGGGGGCGTTCCGCGGGCTGTGACTGTCGCGCTGCTCCTGCCTGCCGACAGCACGATCGGATTCGTACGCGGCGTCATGAAAGGGGCAGAACTCGCAGCCGAGCGCTACGGCGCCTCAATAGTCGGGGGCGACACCAAACAGAATCCCAAGTTCGCAATTGTGGTCACAGTCGTAGGCACGGCGCCCAGGAACAAGCGTGTACGCAGATGGGGTGCGCAACCGGGCGACTCGCTCGTGGTGACCGGGTACCTCGGCTCGATGCTGCTTGGAATGATGGCATTCGGCAACTCGTTGCCGGTTGGCGACCGTGCCCGCCGCGTCTTGGAGAGCGCGCTGGTGAACCAGAGACCGCCCTTCCGGCTTGGTCGTGCGGTGGCTGATGCCGGTCTCGCGCGCGCCGGCATTGACATCAGCGACGGTCTGCCCGGCGCTATCCACGCGATTTGCGACGCGAGCGGCGTTGGGGCCCTAGTCGACGAACGGCGAATCCCTTTGCATCCTGAGTTGACGGACCTCGTCGCTGCCTCGGGGCTTGGTCCCCTGCAACTGAGCTCGGCCGGGGGAGACTGGCAGTTCCTTTATTCGGTGCCACCGGATCGACTCGCCGAATTGAATCAGGTCGCTTCGTCAGTGGGGGCTGTGGTCGGTGTCATCGGTACAGTCGTCGAACGAGGCATGTTGGCGGTCAGAACGACAGACGGCGTCTGGCGCCGGCTCGAGCGATTGGAGCACGACAGCTTCGCTGATGGCTCCGTTGGAGGGGGGCATTTCGCCAAGGTCCAGACTTCGATGTCCTGCGTGGGTGAGCGCGTCGACGAACGCGCCTGCGAGCGCCTCTGGACGATCGGAGCTTGATCTGGCCACCCGCTTGCCACCCAATTGCAATCTAGGGGAACGCGAGTCGATGGATTCAGGCAGACACCTGCAAAGCGTTCGCGCGCATACGGTCGGGCAGTGCTGGCTCGATAGCATCCGCTGCGTCCTTGACCATGGGGAGCACTATCACGACGAAGACGTCGGGTTGCTGGAGGTTCTTGGGTTGGCGGTCGAGATCCTGAAGCCGGCTGAGACCGATCCGGTAATCGATGCGCATGGCGACAAGACGGTGGTGGCAAGGACCTTCGCGAAGTTCGCTAAGGGCGCATCGGCACCCGATCGTCCGTTCACCTACGGCGAGCGCATCTACGACATGTCGGGCGTCGATCAGTTCGAGTGGATGGTCGACCGGTTGCGGAGGAAGCCTGACACGAAGTCGGCGACGATCGGTCTGCTGCTTCCCGGAAGCACGTCGGCGAACCTGCCGTGCCTCACGACCGTCGATGCGAAGATTCGGCACGAACGCTTGGATCTTCAGTTCTTCTTCCGAAGCCAGAACATCTTCGGAAGGCAGTACGCAAACCTCGCCGCGCTCGCGCGGCTGCAGAGTGACTTGGCCAGCCGGTGTGGCGCATCCCCTGGCGCGCTCCGCGGCTACGTTGCCTCCGCGCACATCTATGCATTCGATCTAGACGAAGCGCGCCGGATTTGCGCGGGCGAGGCCATCGAAATCTCGGACAGGTACTACGTGAGCGGACCGCGCTCAATACGTACCGAGCCGCACTACCTTGCAGGCGAGCAAGGCACCGACGGCCTTGACCCGATATGACAGGGTCAAGGGCCTAGATCGACGACGCGGCCAGAATCGACGGCGAACCCCCACTCTTCCTTCTTGCGGTCGAATCGGGTGGCCAAGCGAACATCGAGCGTCTGTCCAGGTGAAATCGGGCGACCGCTTGGAGACGAGATGTTTGACAGAACGAAGAAGATATCTCTGTCGAACTCCGGATGTCCCGCGAAACCGAAGTTGCTTTCGGGGCGCACGGACTTGACCGTCACGTTCCATCGTTTGTTTCGCAGCTGTGCGTCCACTCCCCTTCGAGTGTCGTTGGCGGCGAGATCAGCAACCAAGTAGCTAGGCCGACCAGCGCCTGCACGCGCAGACGTCCTGCCATCCATGGGGCGCGGAGCGACCTGCTTGAGAAGGTCCGGCGGAAGGTCCTCTGCAAGGAGCAGTCCGGCGTCGAGGGCCATCTTGATCTCCTTCGGCGAACTGGCGTAGACGAGCCGGGTGCGCTCCTGCTCGTCGAGGTCGGCCCTGCGCACCACGCGGCTCTTCGCTAGCCGGATCGCATTCATCATGGACATCCGGGACAGGATGGCATCCAGCCGACCGGCCTCCCTCCGGATCTCTTGGGCACTGATCGCTCCCCCGCGCACCAAGATGTTGAGCAATCGAAGCGATAGATCGGGCTCGACGGCGATACCGCGAAGCTGCGTCCTGTAAACCGGGAGCATCTTGCGCACGATCTCACGCACGCTCTCGCGCTCGGAGCGCAGGATGTCCACCAAGTCCATATCGAGCTGCGGACCCGAGGTCTCGCCGAGGGCGTGCTCCCAGGATGAGAGAAACGTGTCGGCGGAGATCCTCCCTCGCCTCCTCAGAGCGCACAGCTCCGATACCGTAGCCGTCGATAGCACTTCCGATAACGATGCGGGTGGCGGGACACCGACCAGTGCGCGCAGTGCCGGGCCGAGATCGCTGCCCCATGCCTCGTTTCCGGCGAGCGCCGCTGGCAGGAGCTCGATCCATGGGAAGCGTCGCCCGCACAGCAGACGTCGTAAGCGATCAAGCCGAGTCGCTCCTGCCTCGTGGGTCTGCGCGGCATACCAAAACGCGCTACCGCGTAGCGTCGAGACAAGGTACGGCGAGATCGGGTACTTCGGGGGCAGCCTCGCAACTATCGTGATCGCACGCGCCTCCGCGGCGACTTCCTCATCTCGAAGGGCGCGCAGGACGCCCCGGGTCCACGCATCGCCCTCGATCTGCATCGTTGCGAGATGCCCCGCATCGCGCACGGCCACGGCGACGATCAACGGTTCTACCTGCCAGGCGGCACTCATTAGGGCCCGCGAAGGATCCTCGATGAGTTCGAACGCGAAGGCCACTGGCATTGCCCAAGTGGCGAGCTTGGTTTCGGCATTGCCTGCCAGTGCGTCGGGGCCCAGATCCTCGTGGCGTGCAGCGAGGTACTCGGCGCACAGGTACTCCTGGATGGTCTCGTGCCAGAAACCGACGGTACCGGCCTCTTCGTCGCGGGTCAAGATCAAGCCCTGGGCGATCCGATCGATGAACCGATCTACGTCCTCGCCCATGACTGAAACGAGGATGTCGCGAGCCTGGCGGAGGCGGCAGGTGCCCCAGCCCTTCTGTCGTGCACGGAACGCAAGTACCGACAGCGCGTCGATCACTTGTTCGCGTCCCCATGGGAACTCGGTGCGTGCTTTGTCCGACTCGCGCCGATGCCAGGTCTCCAGAAAACGCCGATACAACGCGGCCCGGCCTGCCGGGATGTCGTTCGTTTCGCGGGCAACTTCGGCAACGATCCTCAGCAGAACGGGGCTGCTGGCGATCGTCTCCCCCCCGGGCTGGCGGTACAGGCGGTCGAGCAGTTCGCCGGCCCGATTGGCTTCGTCCAGGAAGGCTTCGAGGAAGCGGAGTTGCTGCGGACGCCCCATCGACCTGATCTCGAACGTCGCAAGTCGGAACTGCTCCGGAGCGTTCGACGATCGTGCCGAAACAAAAACCCGGGCGTCCGGGTACTCGCGCAGCAAACTGGCGATTTCGGTGCGGCAACTGTCGTACAGCGAGATCTCCAAGGGATACGAGGACTCTTCCGGGCGT
>ERZ724512.453-NODE-453-length-18777-cov-7.422284_pt1 | contig 18777 bp, 16 predicted proteins | sample MGYA00376045_ERZ724512 | MGnify/ENA primary metagenome ERZ724512 (study PRJEB28724, sample SAMN07190883) | activated sludge metagenome | isolation source: activated sludge of sewage treatment plant in Hong Hong | place: Hong Kong | collected 2016-03-17 ... | reverse complement strand
CGCGTCGAGCTACCCGATCGAAGTGATCTCCATGCAGATGCGACAACACCACTGCATCCAACTGCGGCAAGTCCGCCGGTTGGCAGGCCGGTTCAGTCAGTCGCTTGCTCCACATCCCGCGACCGAGGTAGGCGCGCTGACCCTTGTGGAGGAAGTTCGGATCGGTCAGCAGCCCAAACGGCCCGAACTTGAGAAGCGTGGTCGCGGTGCCGATGAACAACAGTTCCATGGCCCGCACTACCCACGGGCTAAGAGCACATCCCCAAAGCCGCGAGGATCAGGACAACCCGTCGTGACCCTGCTCGGCCTTCGGGTCGCGCGACATCAGGTTGTAGAGCATCTCGCGGGGGGCCATGCCATCGTGCACGACCTGCACCACCTGCTCGGTGATGGGCATGTCGACACCGTTGCGGCGCGCGAGGTCGAGGATCGACTGGCAACTCTTGACGCCCTCACATGTCTGCTTGGTCTTCGCGATGGTCTCGTCCACGGTCAGCCCGCGCCCGAGGTTCTCCCCGAACGTGCGGTTGCGGGACAGCGACGAGGTGCACGTGGCGATCAGGTCCCCGATCCCCGCCAGACCGAGGAACGTCAGCTCGTTGGCGCCACACGCGGCACCGAGCCGGGTCATCTCGGCCAGGCCGCGCGTGATCAGGGACGCCTGCGCGTTCTCTCCGAAACCGAGTCCGTAGGCCATGCCGTTGGCCAAGGCGATGACGTTCTTGACCGCGCCGCCGAGTTCGGCGCCGATGATGTCGGTCGTGTAGTACGGGCGGAAGTAGGCGGTCGTGGTCGCCTCGGCCAGCTGTTGCGCGCGCTCCTCGTCGGCGCACGCGACAGTGGTGGCCGCGGGCTGTCGCTGCGCCACCTCGCGGGCCAAGTTCGGACCGCTCACAACAGCCACCTGCGACTCGGGGAAGCCGGTGACCTCGGCGATGACCTGTGACATCCGCATCACCGTGCCGAGTTCGATGCCTTTCATCAGCGAGACCAACGTGGCGTCGGCGGGGATCATCTCCTTCCACGCCTGCAGGTTGTCGCGCAACGTCTGCGACGGAATGGCGAGCACAACGATCTGGGCGCCCTGCAGCACCTGGCCAACTTCTTGACTGGCCCACATGGACGGCGGGAGTTCGATGCCCTCGTGATAGGCGTCGTTGTGATGGCGGTGGTTGATGTCCTCGACCACCTCGGGTTCTCGTGCCCACATGGCGACCTCGCCGCCGGCGTCAGCCAGCACCATCCCGAAGCCGGTCCCCCACGAGCCACTGCCCATCACCGCGATGCGTCGCATCAGTCCTCCTCGTCTCGTTGCTCGTCCTTGTGTGCTTCCCGCCACGCCCGGAAGTCCAACCGCTGCGCCGGTGCGTGCTCGCCGCGAATCTCCTCGAGCAGACTCGTGATCTCGTCCATGATGCGCGTGGTGGCCGTCGCAAGCACTTCACTGGTCATTTCGAGACCGCGCAAGTCGTCCAGCTCAACGGGAGGCCCGACCCGCATATGCATCTGCTTCCGGGGGATGAGTTTGAACTCCTTGACGTAGGGCCCCATGACGTCCTGCGGTCCCCACTGCGCAATCGGGATCACGGGAACTCCGGCGGCCAGCGCGATCCGGGCGGCGCCGGTGCGCCCAGTCATCGGCCACAGGTCCGGGTCGCGGGTGATCGTGCCCTCCGGGTAGACGACGACAGCCTCCCCATCGCGGACCGCGTCGATGGCCGCCCGTACCGAATCCGCGGCGACGTCGGTCTCGCGATACACCGGGATCTGCCGGGCCTTCGAGACGATCATCCCGACGAACGGCACCCGGAAGATCGCCTCCTTGGCCAGGAACCTGGGAGCCCGGCCGTTGTTCCACAGCACATGGGCCAACGGGATCGGGTCGAACCACGAGATGTGGTTGGTGACCACGACGATGCCATCACTGGGCGGGTACTCCCGCCGCAGCCAGTCCTCACCCTGCCAGTCCTTCTTGGTGAACAACTCCATCGGAGGCTTCAAGACGATTGCCGCGAACCGGTATGCAGGCCCGAGGGACCACGTTCCGTGTCGCTTGGGCATGCCCCGATCATTCCCTGCGCCGCGGTGAGATGTCGACCCGATGCGAGGATGTCGTTGTGGTTCTCTGGGTCCTGCCGGTGAAAGACCTAACGCTCGGCAAGACCCGGCTCGAGGTACCCGGGGTGGCCCGGGAGGACCTGATCGTCGCAATGCTGTGCGACACGGTCGAAGCGGTGCTCGGATCAGAGACCGGCCCCGTCGTCCTTGTCAGTCCGGACGAGCGGGTGGAGCAGTTGGCGGCGCAGTACTCGGTGAAATTCCTGTTCCACAATGGCGACCTCAATGCGGCCATCGCTGCGGCAGTGTCGGGGGTGAGCGCGGCTTTGTTGCCCGATCTGCCGGCGGTGCGGGCTGAAGATCTACGCGCAGTCGTCCTGCAGCACGCCCGGGGCTTCGTACCCGATGCCGCAGGCACAGGAACGACGTGCGCGTTCGACCGCGATCTGCAACCGCATTTCGGCCCGGGTTCAGCCGGTGCTCATGCCGCTGCGGGGCTGCCGCTGATCGAGGCTCATGCGAGTTTGCGTCGGGATGTGGACACCGCGGCCGATCTCGCCCAAGCGCGGCAACTGGGCCTGGGACGGCACACGGCGGCCCTGCTCGTGGCCCATTAGTTCCACTGCACCAGAACGCGGGGTTTGGCACATGCGAAGGGCCGGCCCGCAACCGGACCGGCCCTTCGCAGTAGGAACTAGCGCTTGCGCGCGGTCGTCTTGGCCGGAGCCTTCTTCGCCGGAGCCTTCTTGGCGGGTGCCTTCTTCGCTGCGGTGGTCTTGGCCGGGGCCTTCTTGGCGGGAGCCTTCTTCGCTGCCGCGGTCGTCTTGGCCGGAGCCTTCTTGGCGGCAGCTGTCGTCTTGGCCGGAGCCTTCTTCGCTGCGGTCGTCGTCTTCTTAGCCGCCGTGGTGGTCTTGGCCGGGGCCTTCTTTGCAGCAGTGGTGGTCTTCTTGGCCGCGGTCTTGGACGCAGTAGCAGCGGTCTTGGCCGCAGTCGCCGTCGTCTTCGCCGCAGTCGCCGTGGTCTTCTTCGCGGCGGTCGTCGTCTTCTTGGCTGCTGCAGTGGTGCGCGCTGGAGCCTTCTTGGCAGCCTCGCGAGCCTTCTTCAGCGCCGCCCGGGGGTTCTCGACGAACTCCTTGAACTCCGCGCCGGCCCGGAACTTGGGCACGTTCTTGGCCTTGAGCTTGATGAGCGAGCCGTCCTGCGGGTTGCGCGCGGTGCGGGCATTACGCAGCGACTTCTCGAAGATGCCGAAGCCGCTCAGCGCGACCTTCTCGCCCTTTGCAACCTCTTGCTTGATGGTGTCGAGCACGGCATCGACCGCCTGCTGAGCCGCTTTGCGGTCATTGTCGAAGCGCTCGGCAACGGCACCGATGAACTCGTTCTTGTTCACGTTCTTTCCTCCATAAGGGATCTTCCGTGTGCCTAGCACAGTAGGGGTCCCGTGTTCACGTATATGGGCGCCACGCCGCATATCACCGCGTGACGGTGTCTGCACAGTAGCGGTGAATCGCAGCATGCGTCACGGCAAACGTTCACGTACCACCCGAAAACCCCATAGAACTTGGAGGATTCATCGCCGTCACGTTGTTCCGGGACTTGCAACAGCTCGATCTTGTCGGACAATCTTCGGAGGCTGGTCGCGCCATTTGACAGACAACGACGCCAAGACGCCGTCCAGATTCACAAGCGCGGCCCGAGCGCGTTTGCGGCAGGATCAACGCCGGGCACTGCGGTCGAGCAAGGACCCGAGCCGTCAGACAGTCGTCGGCTTAAACGCCGGACGCTGGTCCTCGAACATCTCGATCTCATCGGCGTGCTGCAACGTGATGCCTATGTCGTCCAGGCCTTCCAGCAACCGCCAGCGCACGTAGTCGTCGATGACGAAGCCAGCCTCGATGTCGCCGGCAACGATGCGCAGGTTCTGCAGGTCCACAGTCACTTCGGCGCCTGGGTTCTCGTCCAGGTATGCCCACAACTGCTCGACCACGGACTGCGGCACCTCCGCGGTGACGAGCCCGCCTTTGCCCGCGTTACCGCGGAAGATGTCGGCGAAACGGGCCGAGACCACCACCTGGAAGCCGTAGTCGTGCAGTGCCCATACGGCATGCTCCCGCGAAGACCCAGTGCCGAAGTCCGGGCCCGCGACCAGGATCGAGGCGCCACTGTAGGCAGGCTGGTTCAGCACGAAGTCCGGATCCTGCCGCCAGGCGGAGAACAGCGCATCCTCGTATCCCGTGCGGGTGATCCGCTTCAAGTACTCCGCCGGGATGATCTGGTCGGTGTCGACGTTGGATGCGCGCAGAGGTGCGGCGACTCCGGTATGTGTCGTGAACTTCTCCATGTCAGACCTCCAGATCACTGGGAGCGGCGAGGTGACCGGCGACTGCGGTTGCGGCAGCCACCTCGGGTGACACCAGGTGAGTCCGCCCGCCCGGACCCTGCCGGCCCTCGAAATTGCGGTTGGATGTCGACGCACTGCGCTCCTGCGGGCGCAGTTTGTCCGGGTTCATCGCCAGGCACATCGAACACCCTGCGTTGCGCCATTCCGCACCGGCGTCCGTGAAGACCTTGTCGAGACCCTCGGCTTGCGCGTCGAGGCGAACCTTCACCGAACCCGGCACGACCAGCATCGTCACCGACTCGGCGACCTGCCGGCCCCGGAGCACCTTCGCAGCCGCCCGGAGATCCTCGATGCGGCCATTGGTGCACGAGCCCACGAACACCGTGTCGACAGCGATGTCCTTCAACGGGGTGCCCGGCGTGAGTCCCATGTACTCCAGTGCCTTTCGAGCGGCAGCCTGGGCGTTCGGGTCCTCGAAGTCCTCGGGCGCCGGCACGCTGGCAGCCAGCGGCAGCCCCTGTCCGGGGTTCGTTCCCCACGTGACGAACGGCGTCAGCGAGGCCGCATCGATGGTCACTTCCTTGTCGAAGCGCGCATCGGGGTCGGTGACCAGAGTGCGCCAGTACTCCACCGCCTGCTCGAAGTCGGCCGGCGCCCGTTCGCGTCCGCGCAAGTAGGCAAACGTGGTCTCATCCGGCGCGATCATGCCCGCCCGAGCACCCGCCTCAATGGACATGTTGCAGATCGTCATGCGCTGCTCCATCGACAGCTTCTCGATGGCCGGGCCGCGGTACTCGATGACATAACCCTGGCCGCCACCGGTGCCGATCTGGGCGATGATCGCCAGGATCAGGTCCTTCGCGGTCACGCCGGTCGGTAGTTCGCCGTCGACGTTGACAGCCATGGTCTTGAACGGCTTCAGCGGCAGTGTCTGGGTCGCCAGGACGTGCTCGACCTCGCTGGTCCCGATGCCGAACGCCAGCGCACCGAACGCGCCATGGGTCGAGGTGTGGCTGTCGCCGCAGACGATCGTCATGCCGGGCTGGGTCAGTCCGAGCTGCGGACCCACGACATGCACGATCCCCTGCTCGGCGTCTCCGAGCGGGTGGATGGGCACGCCGAACTCGGCACAGTTCGCCCGCAGCGCCTCGACTTGCGCCCGGGAGACGGGATCGGCGATCGGCTTGTCGATTTCGAGCGTGGGGACGTTGTGGTCTTCGGTGGCGATTGTGAGTTCGGGACGGCGCACTGGGCGACCCGCCGCACGCAGACCGTCGAATGCCTGCGGGCTGGTCACCTCGTGGATCAGATGCAGGTCGATGTAGAGCAGGTCCGGCGCACCCTCGGCGCTGCGCACCACGTGGTCGTCCCACACCTTCTCCGCCAGGGTCTTAGCCATTGCGCACTCCTCACTTGCGTCCCACATAGTGAGATCGTAGTATCACTTCGTGGACAACACTAACACGGTCGGCACGCTCGTGAAAGCGGCCCTCATCCTGGATGCGGTCGAGGTGGGGCCGCAGGACCTCGCCGACCTCGTGGACATGACCGGACTCCCCCGCGCCACCGCCCATCGACTTGCGTCAGCGCTGCTGACGCTGCGGCTCCTGCAACGGGACCCGCAAGGCCGCTATGCCATCGGTGGCCGTGTCCTCGAACTGGCCGGGGCGGCCGGGCAGGATCGCTTGCGTACCGTCGCGCTACCAACTCTGCGCAGATTGCGTGACGAGACCGGCGAGAGTGCCCAGGTCTACCGGCGGCGCGGGGATGCCCGATTGTGCGTGGCCGCCGTCGAACCGCGCACCGGCCTGCGGGACACCGTGCCGGAGGGTGCCACTCTGACGATGCAGGCGGGATCCGCAGCCCAGGTTCTGGCTGCCTGGTCGGATGCGGATTTCGGCTTCTCGGAGCGGCTGCTGGCAACGGTGCGCCGGCGTGGCTGGGCGGAGAGCGTGGCCGAACGGGAGGCCGGGGTCGGCAGCGTCTCGGCCCCTGTCTTCACCGGCGAGCGGGTGGTCGCGGCGGTGAGCATCTCAGGACCATTGGACCGCCTGACCCGCCAACCGGGTAAGCGGTTCGGGGAGGCAGTGGTCGGGGCAGCCGAGACCATCCAGGCTGACCTGGGACGGTATGGGTGAACCAGGGACAATGGCCTATATGGACTGGACGGCATCAGTCATCTGGTGGCACTGCTACCCCTTGCGTTTCGTCGACGCCGAGACCGAGGCGATCGAAGGGATCGCGCATCGGCTCGGTCACCTGACCAACTGGCTCGACTACATAGTGGGCATCGGGGCCAACGGCCTGCTGCTCGCACCAGTCTTTGCCTCCGCCACGCACGGCTACGACACACTCGACCACTACCGCGTTGATCCCAGGCTCGGCGACGAGGCCGACCTGCAGCAGTTGTTCGACAGTGCCCGGTCGCGGGGCATCCGGGTAGCCCTCGACGGAGTGTTCAACCACGTCGGGCGCGATCACCCCATCGCGCAGCAGGCGATCGCAGACGGGCCGGGCTCCGCCGCTGGCGCCTGGATCCGCTGGGTTGGCGAGTACCCCCGTGTCTTCGAGGGTCACGAGGGCCTGGTGGAACTCGACCTGCACCACGCACCCGTGCAGGACTACGTCGTGGACGTGATGACGCACTGGCTGGACCGGGGTATCGACGCGTGGCGACTGGACGCCGCCTATGCAGCCGGGCCCGACGCGTGGCGGCCCATCGTCGATCGTGTCAAGGCGGCCCATCCTTCCTGCTGGATCGTGGCCGAAGTCATCCATGGCGACTACGCCGATTTCGTGGCGCGTTCGGGGGTGGACTCGCTCACGCAGTACGAATTGTGGAAGGCGATCTGGAGTTCGCTGAATGACCGCAACTTCCACGAGTTGGCCTGGAGCCTGCAACGTCAGAGCGACCTGGCATTTCGCCCGCTGACATTCTTGGGCAACCACGACGTGACCCGCATCGCCACCCAGCTCAACGACCCGCGCAATCTCGGCTTGGCAGTCGCGCTGCTTTTCTTGCTGCCCGGTATCCCGTCCATCTACGCCGGGGACGAACAGGGCTTCACCGGCAGCAAGACCGGGGGCAGCAGGGGCGATGACGCGGTACGTCCACCATTCCCGGCGTCGCCGGAAGGACTCTCGGCCCTAGGCGAACCGGTTTTGAACACCTACCGCCACGCGATCCACCTACGCCGCAGCAATCCCTGGCTGGTGGATGCCGACGTCTCGGTCCTGAGCGTCACGAACGACACGGTCAGGCTGGAACTGCGCGGCCAGCACGAGGTGCGGCAATTGCTGTTGAACGTCGGCGATGGGCAGTGGGAGACCGGGCCGCACAGTTGGGCGTTGCTCTGACGTCGGTGCTGACCGGGTAGGACATCGGTTAGACCTTGGAACATCGGTTAGAGGACAAACCGGACATTTCCGTCTAACGGATGTTCGCACCTCTAACGGATGGCGGGTACGGATGTCGCCGCTGCCGCTCGGGTCTCCTCGAATCACAGTGCAACCCATTGGATTGACAAAGGCCCCCGCCCACGCTCGGGGCTCCTCGAATCACTGCACACCTCATGGATTGACAAAGGGCCCCCACCTGAAGTGGGGACCCTTTGACAATCCAGTAGCCCCGACGGGACCCCGCCCCTCGCCAAGCTCGGGGCTCCTCGAATCACAGTGCACCCATTGGATTGACAAAGGGCCCCCACCTGAAGTGGGGACCCTTTGACAATCCAGTAGCCCCGACGGGATTCGAACCCGCGCTACCGCCTTGAGAGGGCGGCGTGCTAGGCCGCTACACAACGGGGCCGGATGAGATACAAAGCTCTCGCTGGGGTACCAGGACTCGAACCTAGACTAACTGGACCAGAACCAGTCGGGCTGCCAATTACCCCATACCCCAAGGGTTGTCGCTGCCGCGAAGGCAACCGTTACAGCATACCCAACCCCCAGCGACACAGAAACACGGCCACCTTTCACCTCGCGATCGCCGACGGCCGTGCGAGAGGATCAAGACAGGAGACAGTGTGCAGACGACAACGGTGACGTGGGATCCGGCGACCGGCTGGTCGCAGGACCTGGCTGGCCTGTCCGCATCGGCTTGCTCAACGCTCGTGCTGGCATTCGTCGATCCGCAATGCGACGCCACGGTCGCGCTTGAGGAAATCCGGACAACCCTGCCGGATAGTTGCGTCCTGGCGTGTTCCACGGCCGGCCAAATCCTGGCCAACAACGTCGACCCCGCGCCGGTCGTGATCGCGGTCGTCACCTTCGCGCAGACCACATTGCGCAGCGGCTTCGTGGTCAGGGACGGTCGCGAAAGCCGCGAACTCGGAGCCATCCTGGGCCGGCAACTTGGCGGTGACGAACCCGTCGCCGGTGTGCTCGTGCTCGGCGGCGGGCTGCATACCAACGGCAGTGCCATGGTGGCTGGTCTCACCAGCGTTCTGCCGGCCGGCACACCCGTCTTCGGCGGGCTGGCAGCCGACGGTCCCCGGTTCGAGCGCACATGGGTCTACTGCGACGGGCAACGCGGCGAGGACTGCGTGGCCGGGGTGGCCTTGCTCGGCGAATCGCTGGAACTGCGCCACGGCACAGGTGCCGGCTGGGATGGGTTCGGGCCGGTTCGCACCATCACCCGCAGCACGGGCAACGTGTTGTACGAACTCGACGGGCAGCCCGCCCTCGTCCTCTACCGCGAGTACCTCGGTGACCGGGCCCGGGATCTTCCGGCTTCCGCGCTGCTCTTCCCGCTCACCGTTTCCTCCCCCGACGGCTCGACCAGCGTCGTGCGCACCGTACTGGCGGTGGACGAAGCCGATCAATCCATGACGTTTGCCGGCGACGTGCCGCAGGGCTGGAACGCGCGGCTGATGTGGACCACGAGCGACAACCTGATGGAAGGAGCGGCCCACGCAGCCGAGACTGCCGCGCAGACCGACGCCGGTCTGACATTGGCCGTGTCCTGCGTCGGGCGCCGGCTGGTTCTGGGCGACCGCACCGAGGAAGAACTCGACTGCCTGAGCGATGTCATGGGCGACAGCCCGATCATAGGTTTCTACAGCTACGGCGAAATCACGCCGGTCGGTGGGCATTGCGCGCTGCACAACCAGACCATGACTGTCACCACGCTGTTCGAGCGGGAGCCCGACCCCAGTGCCCGATGACGACCTGCACCGCACACTGCGTCGCCAGATCGCACGCAGCGGGCTGAACCTGGACGATTTGGGCGACGACCGGATACGCAGCCTGCTGAAGTGGGTCTCGGGGGCCTACGAGGACGCCGACAAGCAGCGCTACCTGCACGATCGGGCATTCCTGCTGGCGTCTACGGAGATGCAGGATCTCTACGACCGGCTGGAGCAGGCCAGCCAGTCGGCAGCGGCTGTTCAGCGCGATCGATTGCAGGCGGTCTTCGACAGTGCCGCCACGGGCTTGATCGTGCTGGAGGCCGACGGGCGGGTGTTCGACATCAACCAGGTCGCCGAGTCCATCCTCGAGGTCGAGCACGAGGAAGCGGTCGGGATGAGCCTGGCCACGCTAATGCTGTCGGAGAACGAATTCGACACGGCACTGCCCGAGTTGCGGGTGGCCATCCGCGAGGGGGAGAACTGGCGATCAGCCGATATGCAGGCACGCACCGCCAAGGGTTCGACCTTCAGTGCCGCACTGTTCTACCGGGCCATGAAGACCGGCGGCGGGGTCCTAGCCATCGAGGACATCACCGAACGCAAACACGCTCAGGCCGAGCTGATGTGGCGGGCCAACCATGACGCGCTGACCGGACTGCTCAACCGGCCGGCCGTCATGGAGCAAGTTCACCGCTCGTTGCAGCGCGCTCGCCGCTACGGGCACAAGGTCGCCGTATTGTTCCTGGATCTCGACCGGTTCAAACGCGTCAATGACACGCTGGGGCACGCCGCCGGCGACACGCTGCTGGAGGAATGCGCACGGCGCATTCGCAACGTCATGCGTGAAGTGGACTCCGTCGCGCGGCTCGGTGGGGACGAGTTCGTCATCGTCTGCGAGAACGTCTCGGCCGAGCACGAGGCCTACGTCGTAGCCGACCGACTCGTGGATGCGGTGTCGAAACCATTCAGCATCGGCGACGACGTGGCATTCGTCGACGCGAGCATCGGGATCGCCGTGTCGGATGGCAACACGGATCCGGACCACCTGCTGCGCGATGCCGACGTCGCTCTGTACGAAGCGAAGACACTGACCGGCTCCAGCGTGATGGCCTACCGGGAATCGATGATCACTCGGATGCAGCACTCACTGGATCTGGAGCGACGCCTGCGCAAGGGCTTGGACGACGACGAGTTCTGGGTCGTTTTCCAGCCCATCGTCGCGCTCCCCGGCACCGACCTGGTCGGCTACGAGGCGCTGGCCCGCTGGACCTCGGACGACGTGGTCATCCTGCCCGACGATTTCATCCCGGTGGCTGAAGGGGCGGCGCTGCTGGACGACATCGGGCACCGGGTGATCGAGCAGGCGCTGCGTTTCCAGGCGCTGACCCCTACCGACACGCTCATGTTCGTCAACGTCGCGCCCAGCCAGGTTCTGGCCGACGGATTTGTCCGCTGGCTCGACGAGGCGCTCGCGCGCACCAGCACCCACCCCGGCCGGCTGTACCTCGAGATCACCGAGATGGCGGCCATGAGCGACGCCCGGATCATGGAGACTTTGGAGGAGCTGCGGGAGAAGGGTGTGCGTATCGCCCTGGATGACTTTGGGACGGGACACTCCTCGCTGGCTGCCCTGCACACGTTGCCTGTCGACCTTCTGAAGATCGACAGATCACTCATGGCAGACGCGGCCACCGACACCCGAGCCCAGGCGATTTCCAGGATGATCTGCGACCTCGGAAGGACCCTGGGTCTGGAAGTCGTGGCCGAAGGCATCGAAACCTCGGCACAGGTTGAGATCCTGGACGGGATCGGGTGCAAGTGGGCCCAGGGATTCCATTTCGGCCGGCCACAGCCCGCTCAGGTGGAGTGACTGGTTGTGAAGCACGGCCCGCAATTGCCCGGAAGAGCCGATCCGTGAGCATTGCGGGCATCCGTTAGCGTCGCGGGCGGGTTTTGGGCGTCCGGAATGCTCACCGATGCCCGGAATGCTCACCGATCGCGACTCTGGGGAACCAGGTCTCAGAGCGCCAGGTTCAGCCGGCGCAACGTCTCCTCGCGCCCCAGCAGTTCCATCGATTCGAACAACGGTGGTGACACGCGGCGTCCCGTGACTGCCACCCGCACCGGACCGAAGGCCAGCTTCGGCTTGAGTCCCAGGCCGTCCACCAACGCGGACCGCAGCGCATGCTGGATAGGTTCGGCGGTGAAGTCGGGCAGCCCCGCCAGGGCGTCACGGGCTGCGCGCACGACGTCCACGCCCTGATCGGCCAGCGCCTTGGCGCCATCTTCCGGGTCCACCGCGAAGCGCTCACCCGCGAACAGGAAGCCCAGCATCCCCGGCGCCTGCCCGAGCGTCTCCAGCCGCTCCTGCACCAGCGGTGTTGCTGCCAGCAACAACTCCTGCTGAGCCGGCGTCGGTTCGGCCGGCAGGATGTCCTCGCGCTGGAGGAACGGCAGGATCCGGTTGGCGAGGTCATCGGCTGCCAGACTGCGGATCCAGTCACCGTTGATCGCCGTGCACTTCTTGAGGTCGAAGCGCGCGGGGTTGGGGTTCACGCGGGAGACGTCGAACTTCTCGGCCATCTCCTGCAGCGTGAAGAACTCGCGGTCGTCACCCAACGACCAGCCCAGCAGCGCGAGATAGTTCACTAGCGCCTCCGGCAAGTAGCCTCGCTCGACGTACATCGCGAAACTCGACTCCGGGTCGCGCTTGCTGAGCTTGCGGTTGCCCTCACCCATCACGTAGGGCAAATGGCCGAACAGCGGCACCGGCGCGCCCAGTGCCTCGTACATCGCCAACTGCCGCGGCGTGCTGGACAGCAGATCCTCCCCGCGCAGAACATGCGTGATCTTCATCGCGGTGTCGTCGACCGGGTTGACCAGCGTGTACAGCGGCTCGCCATTGGCGCGCACGATGACGAAGTCGGGCACATGCTCGCCCTTGATCTCCAATGGCCCTCGGACCAGGTCGTCCCAGGTCCAGTCCTTGTCGGGCATCCGCACCCGGACCACCGGCTTACGACCCTCGGCCTTGTACGCGGCGACCTGCTCAGCCATCAGGTTGCGGCACGTGCCTTCGTAGCCCGGCGCTCGGTTCTCCTTGCGTGCCACTTCACGACGGGCTTCCAGTTCCTCCTGCGTGCAGTAGCAGTGGTATGCCTTGCCCTCCGCGAGCAACTGGGCTGCTGCCTGCGCGTACAGGTCTAGCCGCTGCGACTGCCGGTAGGGCGCGTACGGCCCGCCCACCTCGGGCCCTTCGTCCCAGTCCAGGTGCAGCCAGCGCAGAGCGTCCAGCAGCGCCTGGTAGCTCTCCTCGGAATCCCGCGCGGAGTCGGTGTCCTCGATGCGGAACACGAACGTCCCACCGGTGTGCCGGGCGTAGGCCCAGTTGAACAGTGCCGTGCGCACCATCCCGACGTGCGGGTTGCCGGTGGGCGACGGGCAGAACCGTACGCGGACGTTCATGCGAAGACTCCTGAATCGCTGACGATGTTGTCCAAAGTTCCGATGCCTTCGATCGTGACGGTCACCGTGTCACCGTTGGCCAACGGACCCACCCCGGCCGGGGTGCCGGTGAGGATCACGTCACCGGGCACCAGAGTCATGACGCTGCTGATCCACGCGACGAGTTCGGCGACGGTGCGCACCATGTCGGAGGTACTGCCGTCCTGGCGGACCTGTTCGTTGACCTCACACTCGATGGCCAGGTCGTCGGGATCGATGTCGGTCTCGATCCACGGCCCGAGCGGGCAGAAGGTGTCGAACCCCTTGGCCCGGCCCCACTGCCCGTCGGTGGCCTGCAGGTCGCGGGCGGTGACGTCGTTGGCGCAGGTGTAGCCGAGCACCACTTCCGGAACGCGGTGTTCGGGGACGTCCTTGCACAGCCGCCCGATGACGACTGCCAACTCCGCTTCGTGCTCGACCCGCTCGGATTGTCCGGGCAGACGGATGACCCCCTCCGGTCCGATCACTGCCGTGGACGGTTTGAGGAAGATCATCGGCTCTCGGGGGACTTCCCCGCCCATCTCGGCGGCGTGGTCGGCGTAGTTCTTGGCCACCGCGATGATCTTGGTCGGCAGGACCGGGGCCAGCAGGTCGACCGCGTCGATATCGTGCTCCACGCCCGTCACATCGATCTCGGAACCAGCCGGGAAGGGTGTGCCCGACATCTCCCGGATGACCTGACCGTCGGCGACCCCGTAACTGACTTCGCCCTCAAAGCGATAGCGCGCGATCCTCACCGTTCGAGCCTAACCGGGCTGGCGATGTGCCCCACAGGCAAGGACCTCGCGCCTGGGGCACATCGCGTGCACGTGCGCCTCAGCGTGAAGCCCGCAGCAACCCGTAGGCCACCGCGTCCTCCAGAGCCATCCAGGAAGCCGCAATCACGTTCTCATGCACGCCCACTGTGTCCCAACGACGCTGGCCGTCGGAGGAACCGACAAGCGTCCGGGTCACCGCGCCGGTGCCCTTCACGCCTTCCAGAATGCGGACCTTGTAGTCGACCAGTTGCACGTCCGCGAGGTGCGGGAAGACCTCCTGCACCGCCGCCCGTAGCGCGTTGTCCAGCGCGTTGACAGGGCCATTGCCCTCCCCCACTGCGACCACGCGGCGGTCACCAACCAGCACCTTCACCGTGGCCTCGCTGACTACCTCACCGTCGATGCGCTGTTCCACGATCGTGCGCCACGATTCCACGGTGAACGGCCGCATCCGGCCCTTGTCCCGCTCGTCGGCGATGAGCAACTCGAAGCTGGCGTCGGCGGCCTCGAATGTCCAGCCGGTGGCCTCGAGGTCCTTGACCCGGTCGGTCACCCGGCCGAGCAGTTCCGGATCGCCGGACAGGTCGTAACCGAGTTCCTTGCTCTTGAGCTCCACGGAAGCGCGCCCGGCCATCTCCGTGACCAGCACACGCATGTCGTTGCCGACGGCCCCGGCATCTTCGTGGTTGTAGAGCTCGTAGTTCACCTTCAGCGCGCTCGCGTGCAGGCCGGCCTTATGGGCGAAGGAACTCACGCCGACGTAGGGCTGGTGGGTGTCGGGGGCGATGTTGGCGATCTCGGCGATCGCGTGCGAGATCCGCATCGACTCCCGCAGCTTGCCCTCCGGCAGGACCTGCAGCCCGAGCTTGAGTTGCAGGTTCGCGGTCACGACGAACAGATCGGCGTTGCCCGTTCGCTCGCCGTAGCCATTGGCGGTGCACTGGGCGTGAGTCACGCCGGCCTGCACCGCCGTGACGGTGTTGGCCACCGCGCATCCCGTGTCGTCCTGGCAGTGGATGCCGAGCCGGCCCTCGACTTTCGACCGCACGTCGCTGACGATCTCGTGCACCCCCACCGGAAGCATCCCGCCGTTGGTGTCACACATCACCGCGGCATCGGCACCCGCAGCCAGCGCCTCCCGCACCACCGACACTGCGTAATCGGCGTCGTGCTTGTACCCGTCGAAGAAGTGCTCGCAGTCGACGAACACCTGCCGGCCCTGCGAGCGCAGATGTTCGACGGTTTCCCGAACCATCGCAAGGTTCTCCTCCGGCGTGGTTCGTAGAGCCTCGTACACGTGCCGGATGTCGGACTTGGCGACCAGCGTGATGACCGGCGCCTGGCTCGCCAGTAGCGCTGCCACCTGCGGGTCCTCGGTCACCGGCACGCCGGCTTTGCGGGTCGCCCCGAAGGCCACCAGTTCCGCATTGCGCAGTTTGAGTTCGGTGGCGGCACGGGCGAAGAACTCGGTGTCCTTGGGCATGGCGCCTGGCCAGCCGCCCTCGATGTAGCCGACGCCGTAGTCGTCGAGCAGCCGGGAAATGGCCAGCTTGTCCTCCACGGAGAACGAGATGCCCTCGCGCTGGGCACCGTCGCGCAGCGTGGTGTCGAACAACTGGAACCGGTCCATGACTCCTCCAATGAAAAACCCCCGGGCCCGAAGGCACGAGGGTCAGCGCGTCAGCTATACGGTCAGCCGACGCGCCTGTCGATAATGAGCGCGGTACGCACGGGTTCAGTGTGGCACATCCATCTGGTCCCGTTCACGTCCGTGCACGTTCGGGCTATTGGTGCAGGTTCGTGCAAGACGTGAAGCTCCAGGCACCCGATAGCGCAACCTGGGGCTGCACACCCTGCACGAACGTGCACCAATGACCTGCGGCTGCACGGAAGCTCGGGTTCGATGCCCGGACCGTGGCCGTTGCCTCCGGGACCCCCGCGCAAGACGCACAGGCAGGCCGGATCAACGACCCATCACGTCGGTCAGTCCAGTTCGAACATCCAGGCGTGGCTGTCGGCATCCCGGCCGCTTTGGATCCCGAGCAGGGCATTGCGCACTCGCATGGTCACTGCGCCCGGACCCCCGTCACCAACAGTCCAGGTACCGACCCGGCCCTTGACCTCGCCGACCGGCGTGACCACAGCGGCGGTTCCGCAGGCGAACACCTCGGTGATCTCACCGGAGGCGCACCCTGCCTGCCACTGCTCAACACTGACCGGCTCTTCGGCGACCTCGATGCCCAGATCTTGAGCCAGGATCATGATCGAGTCGCGGGTAACCCCGGGCAGCAGCGACCCGGTCAACGGCGGAGTGACCAGCTGGGCGGAGTCGCCATGGCCGAAGACGAAGAACAGGTTCATCCCGCCCATCTCCTCGACCCACCTGTGCTCCTTGGCGTCGAGCCACACCACCTGGTCGCAGCCGTGCATGCTCGCCTCAGCCTGCGCGATCAGCGACGCGGCGTAGTTGCCGGCGCACTTGGCCTCACCGGTGCCACCGACGGCCGCCCGCACGTAGTCCGGTGTCAGCCAGACCGAGACCGGAGCGACGCCGCCGCGGAAGTACGCGCCGGCCGGGGAGGCGATCAGCAGGTAGCGGTAGGAGTCGGCGGGTTTCACGCCCAGGCCCACTTCGGTGGAGAACATGAACGGCCGCAAGTACAGCGATTTCTCGGGATCGGCGGGGACCCAGTCGCCGTCCACCGCGATGAGCTGCACCAGCGACTGTACGAAGTCCTCGACCGGCAGTTCCGGCATCGCCAATCGTCGCGCGGAGTTCTGGAACCGCTCGGCGTTCTTCAGTGGGCGGAATGTGCGGATGTGGCCGTCGGCGTGCCGGTAGGCCTTCATCCCCTCGAAGATCGACTGTCCGTAATGGATGAAGTTCGTGGACGGATCCAGCGTCAACGGCCCATAAGGTTCGACGCGGGCGTCGTGCCAACCCCGGTCGCGGTCGAACTCGATGCTGACCATGTGGTCGGTGAAGTATCTGCCGAAGCCGGGGTCGGTCAGGATTCGGTCGCGCTCGTTGGACGCGCGGGGGGACGTTGACTGCTCGACCGTGAAGTCCATCATGCGCCGAGCCTGCCCACGAGATCGTCGCCGATCTGCGCGGTGCTGCGTACGGCGTCTTCACGCGTCGCCAAGTCTTCGGTCACCGCCTTCTCCACCGCCATCGCCGCCTCCTGCTCACCAAGGTGGTCCAGCATCATCGCCAGGCTCAGGACGGTGGCCGTGGGGTCGGCCTTGCCCTGCCCGGCGATGTCCGGTGCCGAACCGTGTACGGGCTCGAACATACTCGGATTCTCACCTGTCATATCGAGGTTTCCGCTCGCGCTCAGGCCTATACCCCCCGCGATCGCCGCACCGATGTCGGTGAGGATGTCGCCGAACAGGTTGTCGGTCACCACCACGTCGAACCGCTCGGGCTGGGTGAGGAAGAACATGCTCGCGGCGTCGATGTGGCAGTAGTCGGTTTCGATGTCCGGGTATTCCCCGGCCACCTCGTCGAACGTTCGCTGCCACAGGGAGCCGGCGTTGGTGAGCACGTTGGTCTTGTGAACCAGCGTGACCTTGCCGCGCCGCCGGGTGGCCCGGTCGAACGCGTCGCGCACGATCCGTTCCACGCCGAAGCGGGTGTTGAGGCTCTCCTCGACGGCGATCTCGTCGGGGGTCCCGACCCGCATGGCGCCGCCCGCCCCGACGTACGGACCCTCGGTGCCCTCCCGGCAGACGACCATGTCGATCTGCTCCGGGCCCTTGCCCGCCAGCGGCGTCGCGACGCCGGGGTACAACTTCACCGGCCGCAGGTTCACGTGGTGATCCAGGCTGAACCGCAGTTTCAGCAGCAGCCCGCGCTCAAGGATCCCGGGCGGCACGCTCGGGTCGCCCACGGCTCCCAGCAGGATCGCGTCGTACTGCCGGATCCGCGCCAGTTCCTCGTCGGGAAGCACTTCGCCGGTGCGGTTGTAGCGCGCGGCTCCGAGGTCGAACTCGGTCGTCTCAGCCGATACACCGGTCGCCTGCAGCACCCGCAGCGCCTGCTCCACCACTTCACTGCCGATGCCGTCGCCGGGGATGGTCGCGATCCGATAAGCCATGGGAGTCAGGCTAGGACAGTTGTTCGGTCGCCTTGTCCGGGGGTGAGCGTTCAAAACTTGGCCGACAGGTGATGCGCCTTTCGCCCATAGGCCACGTTCTGACGCATTGGTGTCCGGTTCGTCCCGGTTTAGTCCGGGGTGCGCCGTCAGAACCTGGCCGATCCGCTGGGCGTTGGCCAAGTTCTGAACGCGGGCGCACCCGCGTAGGCTTCGGATCATGGCCGAACACCTGCTGCTGACCTTCCCGGAGACCCGGGCCACCGAGCCGGTCATCTACCGGATCGTCACCGACTTCGACGTGATTCCCAACATCCGCCGGGCCGCGATCGAGAACCACCTGGGTTGGATGGTCATCGAACTCGACGGCGACCCCGACGACATCCGCAAGGCCAAGAAGTACCTGCAAGCCCAGGGCATCGGCGTCGAGCGCGCCGAGGGCGACATCGTCGCCGGCTGATGGACCTCGCAGCGCTGCGGCAGCAGATCGACGCCGGCAGCATCGAAACAGTCATCGTGGCGATGACTGACATGCAAGGGCGGCTGCAGGGCAAGCGGCTGCACGGCCCGTACTTCCTGGACCAAGTGGCTCACCACGGGACCGAAGGCTGCAGCTACCTGCTCGCCGTCGACGTGGACATGAACACCGTCGACGGCTACCGGATGGCGTCCTGGCACAGCGGTTACGGCGACTTCGTAATGCAGCCGGACTTCTCCTCCTTGCGGCACATCCCGTGGCATCCAGGCACCGCGATGGTGCAAGCCGATGTGCTGTGGGAGGACGGCAGCGAGGTCCCGGCCAGTCCCCGGCAGATCCTGATCGCCCAACTCAACCGGCTGCGCGAGGCCGGACTCGAGGCCTTCGCCGGGACGGAACTTGAGTTCATCAC
>ERZ724512.451-NODE-451-length-18860-cov-6.459825_pt1 | contig 18860 bp, 17 predicted proteins | sample MGYA00376045_ERZ724512 | MGnify/ENA primary metagenome ERZ724512 (study PRJEB28724, sample SAMN07190883) | activated sludge metagenome | isolation source: activated sludge of sewage treatment plant in Hong Hong | place: Hong Kong | collected 2016-03-17 ... | reverse complement strand
AGGGGACGCGGCCCGGCAGGGGACGCGGCCCGGCGATGGACCAAACCGCTGACAGGTCGACCACCGCCGTGGGACCCTGGAGGCGTCGACCTCGGAGGGAGCACTTTGATGTCGGCAAGAACCCCTTGCTGACCCCATGCAGTGAGGGGTTCACCCCTTTGTGGGCGCGGTTCCGGAGCACCCCCTCGTACCCCGGGACGACGCAGCCCATGAAGGGGCGAGGGCCCCGGTAGGCCGGGGCCCTCCCGCGGTCTCCGACCATCCCGGTCGCGGCCCGCTGACCATCTCGACTTGGGGACCATCAGCCCCTTGCGCATGCAGCGGTTGAGGAGTTGTCTCGGAGGTCCGGGGCCTGCGACGGAGCGGCCCTGAGCAGGAGGAACGAGCATGGCGGACAAGAGCGCGAACCGGAGAGCAGCCGGCCAAGATCTGGGGGCGAGCAGCCCGGACCGGATCCGCAACGTGGTGCTGGTGGGACCCGCCGGGTCCGGGAAGACCACGTTGACCGAGACCCTGCTCGCCGCCTCTGGCGCGATCCCCCGCGCCGGCTCCGTGCGCGACGGCACGACCGTCACCGACTTCGAGGAGTCCGAGCACACGCACGGCCGCACCAACTCGCTGGCGGTCGCCCCGCTGATGCACGCCGACACCAAGATCAACCTCATCGACACCCCCGGGTACGCCGACTTCGTCGGTGAGCTGCGCGCGGGGCTGCGCGCCGCCGACTGTGCGCTGTTCGTCGTCGCGGCGAACGAGGGTGTCGACGACGGCACCCGGGCGCTGTGGCGCGAGTGCGCCGCGGTCGGCATGCCGCGCGTCGTGGTGATCACCAAGCTCGACCAGGCCCGCGCCGACTACGACGGCGTGCTGCGGCAGGCGCAGGCGTCGTTCGGGGACAAGGTCGTCCCCCTCTACGTGCCGGTCCGCTCCGACGGCGAGGTCACCGGGCTGACCGGCCTGCTCGCGCCCAGCGACGCGGCCGAGGAGACGGGGCTGCGAGGCGAGCTGATCGAGGCGGTCATCGAGGAGTCCGAGGACGAGTCGCTCATGGACCGCTACGTCGGTGGCGAGGAGATCGCCGAGGACGTGCTCGTCGCCGATCTCGAGCGAGCCGTGGCGCGCGCGACCTTCCACCCCGTCGTACCGGTCTGCTCGATGACGGGCGTGGGCTGCACCGAGCTGCTCGACCTGGCCGTGCGGGGCTTCCCGTCCCCGGCCGAGCACGCCTCTCCCGAGGTCTACCTGCCCTCCGGCGCGAGCGCGGACCCGATCGCGTGCGACCCCGAGGGTCTGCTCGTCGCGGAGGTCGTCAAGACGACCAGCGACCCGTACGTCGGGCGCCTGAGCCTCGTCCGGGTGTTCTCGGGCACCCTCGCCGCCGACCAGCCGGTGCACGTCTCGGGGCACTTCTCGTCGTTCTTCGGCGAGGCCGCGGGCCACGAGGACCACGACGAGGACGAGAAGGTCGGCGCACTGTCCTACCCGTTCGGCAGGGCGCAGAGCCCGGCCGAGCGCGTCGTCGCCGGCGACCTGTGCGCGATCGGGCGGCTGACGCGCGCGGAGACCGGTGACACGCTCTCGAGCGTGGGCGACCCGCGGGTGCTGCGGCCGTGGTCGATGCCCGAGCCGCTGCTGCCGGTGGCGATCGTGGCGCGCAGCAAGGCCGACGACGACAAGCTCTCCCAGGCGCTCGGCCGGCTCGCGGCCGAGGACCCGTCCCTGCGCATCGAGAACAACGCCGAGACCCACCAGCTGGTGCTGTGGACGATGGGCGAGTCGCACGCCGAGGTCACCCTCGAGCGGCTCTCGGAGCGGTACGGCGTCAACGTCGACCAGGAGCCCTTCGTGGTGTCGCTGCGGGAGACCTTCGGCGGCAAGGCCGCGGCCCAGGGCCGGCACGTGAAGCAGTCGGGCGGGCACGGTCAGTACGCCGTGTGCCAGATCGAGGTGGAGCCGCTGCCCGAGGGGGCGGGCTTCGAGTTCGTCGACAAGGTCGTCGGCGGCGCGGTCCCGCGCCAGTTCATCCCCAGCGTCGAGAAGGGCGTGCGGGCCCAGATGGAGAAGGGCTGCCGGCTCGGCCACCCCATGGTCGACATCCGGGTCACCCTGCTCGACGGCAAGGCACACACCGTGGACTCCTCCGACATGGCCTTCCAGACCGCCGGGGCGCTCGCCCTGCGCGAGGCCGCCGCCGCGACGACCGTGACCATGCTGGAGCCGTTCGACACCGTCTCGGTCGTCATCCCCGACGACATGGTCGGCTCGGTGATGAGCGACCTGTCCGCACGGCGGGCCCGGCTGCTCGGCACCGACAAGGTCGGCGAGGACCGCACCCAGGTGCTCGCCGAGGTGCCGCAGACCGAGCTGGTGCGCTACTCGGTCGACCTGCGCTCCTCGACCCACGGCGCCGGCGTCTTCACCCGCACGTTCGCCCACTACGAGCCGATGCCCGAGGAGGTCGCCCGGACCGTGCCGGCGCGGGACTGAGGGGTCGGCGCGTCCTGCGGGTTTCGGCGGTCAGCCGCCAAGACCCTCAGCTCCGCGCCGCCCGCAGGAACGCCTCGAGGACCGGCCCGGCGGTGCCGGAGCCGGACGAGCCGACGTCGACGAAGACGGCCACGGCCAGGTCGCCCTGGGCGGCGATCATCCAGGCGTGGGTGAGCACCCTGCCGCCGTGGTCGAACTCGGCCGTGCCCGTCTTGGCGATCACCGGCGGGCCCGGGACGTCGAGCAGGCCGACGCCGCTGCCGGAGGTGACCACCGCGCGGAGCAGCTCGCGCAGCTGCGCGTCCTCCGGCTTCGTCAGCGGCTGCACCCCGTCGGGCACCGAGACGTCGACGGAGTCGATGAGCCGGGGTACGACGGTGTAGCCGGCCTGCACCGAGGCGATCACGGTCGCCATCGCCATCGGTGAGGCGAGGACGGTGCCCTGGCCGATCAGGTCGGCGGCGGCCTCGGTCTGCGACGTCGGCGGCTCCACGCTGCCGAAGTACGCCGGGAAGCCGAGGTCGTGGTCGACGCCGAGACCGAGCGTGGCGGCGGCCGACGCGAGGTCGTCGCCGTGCAGCCTGCCGCGCTGGGAGATCACGGCGGTGTTGCACGAGTTGGCGATCGCGGTGCGCAGCGGCACGGTGCCGAGCGCGCTGCTCGGGTAGTCGTCGTAGTTCTCGAACCGCTTGCCGTCGACCACGATCGACGAGGTGCACGGCACCGGCGAGGACGGCGTGAGGCCCGCGCGGAGCAGCGCCAGGCTGCTGACGCTCTTGAACGTCGAGCCCGGCGCGAACCGACCGTAGGTCGCCATGTTGTAGCCGTCGTTGCCGGGGCCGTTCGCCGCGGCCACGATCGCGCCGGTCGACGGGCGGATCGCGACCAGGGCGCTCGCCGGGCCGACGTCGGCGAGCTCGGCCTCCGCAATGGTCTGCAGGCGCTCGTCGAGGGTGATGCGCAAGGGCTTGCCGGCGGTCGGCTCGATCCGGAACAGCTCACGCTCACGGTCCTTCGGACCATCGGCGGTGACGGCGACGCCGTCGGTGCCCTGGAGCTGGTCGTCGTAGCGGGCCTCCAGGCCCGACAGCCCGGCCCGGTCGCCGACCTGGTACCGCTCGGGGTCCTTCTCGACCATCTCCGCCGTCACCTCGCCGACCGAGCCCAGGATCGGCGCCGCAAACTCGCGGGACGGCGCGAGCGGGATCTCGTCGGGGATCGCGCGGGCGCCGTCGATCGCCCGGTAGCCCACCTCGGCGGTGTGCGGCACGTCCTCGCGGCGGTAGACGATCGCCTCGACGAACGCGGCGTCACCGGCCGCCTCGACCGCCTTGACGTACGGTGCGGGGTCGATCCCCACCAGCTGCGCCAGCTGGCGCGCGGACTCTCCCGCCCGGGCCCGGGGCACCAGCGTCTTGTCGATCCCGAACCGCAGCACCGGCCGCGCGATAACCAACCCCCGGCGACCGGCGCCGACGATCTCGCCGCGGCGCGCGTCGATGGTCGTCGCGTCGAGCACCTCCTGCTGACGCAGGCTCGGCTCCACGAGCGACCGGTCCCACGTGACCTGCCACGTGCCGTCGGCCTCGGTGAGCTCGGTCTCGGTGGTGTAGGACCACGACCTGGCTGCCAGCGGCCAGGTCCAGGTCAGTTCGGCGGTCGCCGAGTCACCGACCTGCATCGTGCTGGCCGACACCGAGGGCTCGACGTCGCCCATGCCGTCGACGACCGCCGCGTACTCCTTCGCGACCTCCTCGGCGCTGCCGTCGGTGAAGGTCACCTCGGAGAAGTCGCCGGTGCCGAGCGCGGCCGCCAGCGCGGTGGCGGTGTCGTCGGGGTCCGGCCCGCTCACGGTCTGCGCCGGGTCGCACGCCGTCAGCCCCGCGACCGCGAGGACGAGGACGACCCCGGCCGAGACTCTGCGCATGCCCTCGGTTCTACCAGCCCGCGCCGACCGTCGACCGGCCCCGGTGGCTGAGTCGACTCACCGGAGTGCTGACCTCTCGACCGATCCACCCTGGTCGGAAGTCTCGACTCAACCGACGGAAGTCTCGACTCAAGCGTCAGAAGTCCCGACTCAACGGTTCTTGTGCCGCGGCTTCTTGCGGGCGGGCGGGCCGCCGGCGTCGGGCTGGAGCTCGATGAGCTTCCCCGAGATCCGCGTGCCGCGCAGCTTGTCCCAGACCTCGGCGGGCAGCTGTGCCGGCAGCTCCACGAGCGAGAAGTCCGGGCGGATCTGGATGTGGCCGAAGTCGGACCGTCGCAGGCCGCCCTCGTTCGCGATGGCGCCCACGATCTGGCGCGGCTCGACCTTGTGGCGCTTGCCGACGTTGATCCGGTACATCGCCATCGGCTGGTCGCTGCGGGGGCCGCGCTCGCGCGGCTCGCGGGTGTCACGGCGGCTTCGGTCCTCCCGCTCGCGCGGCAGGCGTACGTCGTCGGCCTCGGGGTCGAGCAGGAGCGGGGTCTCACCCTGGGCGACGACCGCGAGCGCCGCGGCCACGTCGACCTCGGGCACGTCGTGCTCGCGCACGTAGTGGCCGATGATGTCGCGGAACCGCTCGATGCGCGAGGTGGCCTGCAGCGCCTCGGAGATCGCGTCGTCGAAGCGGGACAGCCGGGTGGCGTTGACGTCCTCGGCGGTCGGCAGCTGCATCTGGGCCAGCGGCTGGCGGGTGGCCTTCTCGATGTGCTTGAGGAGGTAGCGCTCGCGCGGGGTGACGAAGGAGATCGCGTCGCCGCTGCGGCCGGCCCGGCCGGTGCGGCCGATGCGGTGCACGTAGGACTCGGTGTCGGTGGGGATGTCGTAGTTGACGACGTGGCTGATCCGCTCGACGTCGAGCCCGCGCGCGGCGACGTCGGTGGCGACCAGGATGTCGAGCTTGCCCGACTTGAGCTGGTTGACGGTGCGCTCGCGCTGCGCCTGCGCGACGTCGCCGTTTATCGCCATCGCGGAGAAGCCGCGGGCCCGCAGCTTCTCGGCCAGCGTCTCGGTCTCGTTCTTGGTGCGGACGAAGACGATCATGCCCTCGAAGTTCTCGACCTCGAGGATGCGGGTGAGGGCGTCGACCTTCTGCGGGTAGGACACCATCAGGTAGCGCTGGGCGATGTTCGGGGCGGTGGCCGTCTTGTTCTTGACGGTGATCTCGTCGGGGTCGGTGAGGTACTGCTTCGAGATCCGGCGGATCTGGGCCGGCATGGTCGCGGAGAACAGCGCAACGTTCTTGTCCTCGGGCGTGTCGGCGAGGATCGTCTCGACGTCCTCGGCGAAGCCCATGTTGAGCATCTCGTCGGCCTCGTCGAGCACGAGGAACCGCAGCTCGGTCAGGTCGAGCGTGCCCCGCTCGAGGTGGTCCATGATCCGGCCCGGCGTGCCGACCACGACGTGCACCCCACGCCGCAGCGCGCTGAGCTGGACGCCGTACGCCTGGCCGCCGTAGACGGGCAGCACGTGCACGCCGCGGATGTGCGCGGCGTAGCGCTCGAAGGCCTCGCAGACCTGGAGCGCGAGCTCGCGGGTGGGGGCGAGGACGAGCGCCTGCGGCGCCTTCTGCGACAGGTCGAGCCGCGAGAGGATCGGCAGGGCGAAGGCCGCCGTCTTGCCGGTGCCGGTCTGCGCGAGGCCGACCACGTCGCGACCGGCCAGCAGCGGCGGGATGGTCGCGGCCTGGATCGGCGACGGCGACTCGTAGCCGACGTCGGCGAGCGCCTCGAGCACGGGTCCGCTGAGGCCGAGGTCGGCGAACGTCACCTCGGGGGTGGTGGGGTCGTCGGGCTCCTCGGTGCTCACCCGGCAACGGTAGTGGCTGCGAGCTCGCGTGCCACCTTCCTCGTCGCGGTGGGCTGCCTCACTCGACGGTCACCGACTTCGCCAGGTTGCGCGGCTTGTCGATGTCGTGGCCCAGCGCGAGGGCCGCGTGGTAGGCCAGCAGCTGGAGGGCGACGGTGAGCAGGACGGGGTCCAGCTCCCGCTCGCTCTTCGGTACGACGACCCGCTCGACGGCTCCCTCGGGAAGGCCGCCGAGATCGACGCCGTCGTGGGTGAGGACGACCAGCGGTCCGCCGCGGGCCGCGATCTCGTGCAGCGCGGCGACGTTGCGCGCGGTCAGCTCGTCGTCCGGCACGATCGCGATGGTCGGCACCTCCGGGCAGATCAGCGCGAGCGGGCCGTGCTTGAGCTCGGAGGTCGGGTAGGCCTCCGCATGCCGGTAGGAGATCTCCTTGAACTTCTGCGCGCCCTCCCGAGCGACCGGGAAGCCACGCACCCGTCCGACGAAGAACAGGCTCTCGGCCGCGGCCAGCCGGCCGGCGACCTCGGCGAGCGCCTCCTCCTGCGCGAGGACTTCCGCGATCTGCGCGGGCAGCACCTGGAGCCCGGCGATCAGCCGGCGGCCGTCGGCGATCGAGAGGTCGCGCACCCGGCCCAGCTGGAGGGCCAGGAGCGCGAACCCGAGGAGCATGTTGGTGAGCGCCTTCGTCGAGGCGACCGCCACCTCGGGTCCGGCGTGCAGGTAGATGCCGCCGTCGCACTCGCGGGCGATCGCGCTCCCGACGACGTTGACCAGCCCGACCACCCGCCCGCCCTTGCGCCGGACCTCCTGCACGGCGAGCAGGGTGTCGATCGTCTCCCCCGACTGCGACACCGCGACGTAGAGGGTGTCGGGCTCGATGATCGGGTTGCGGTAGCGGAACTCGCTGGCCGCCTCCGCGTCGGCCGGGATCCGGGCGAGCTCCTCGACGAGCGAGGCGCCCATCTGGCCGACGTAGTACGCCGAGCCGCAGGCGAGCACCTTGACCCGCCGGATCCCCCGCGTCTCCCGGGCGTCCAGGTTCAGCCCGCCCAGGTGGGCGGTGCCGAACCGCTCGTCGAGGCGCCCGCGCATCACCCGCTCGGCGGCGGCCGGCTGCTCGAGCATCTCCTTGTGCATGAAGGAGTCGTGCTCGCCGGCGTCGTACGCCGTGGGGTCGACGTCGAGGGTCATCGTGTCGTGCGCGGTGCGGGTGAGGTCGAGGCGGTACGTCGTGAAGCCGCTCGCCGTCACGGTCGCGATCTCGCCGTCGTCGAGGTGGGCCACGGTGGTCGTGTGCCGCACGATCGCGGCCAGGTCGGAGGCGACGTACATCTCGCGCTCCCCGACACCGACGATCAGCGGGCTGCCGTTGCGGGCGACCACCATGCGGTCGGGGAAGTCGACGTGCAGGACCGCGAGCCCGTAGGTGCCCTCGACCGCCGCGAGCGCGTCGCTGACCTTGCCCTCGAGGGTGTCGGCCTCGGAGAGCGCGACCAGGTGGGCGAGCACCTCGGTGTCGGTGTCGCTGGCGAGCTCGACGCCCTCGTCCGAGAGCCGCTGCCGCAGCGCCGACGCGTTGTCGATGATGCCGTTGTGGACGACCGCGACCAGGCCCTTGGCGTCGGTGTGGGGGTGCGCGTTGACGTCGTTGGCCGGGCCGTGGGTCGCCCAGCGAGTGTGGCCGACGCCGATCCGCCCCGCGAACCGCTTGGGCAGCTCCTCGGACAGGTCACGCACCCGTCCGGCGCGCTTGGCGACCTTCAGGCCGGTCGTCCCGAGCAGCGCCAGCCCGGCCGAGTCGTACCCGCGGTGCTCGAGGCGGGTGAGCCCCTCCACCAGGACGGGGACGGCCTGCTGGCTGCCGACGTAACCGACGATCCCGCACATCTGTTGTCTCCTTCTCGATCTCTGGTCCCGGACCCAGGGGGCCGCTAGGTGTAGACGATGCGCCGCAGCTGGCGCTCGGTGAGGGCCGGCGCGGCCACCACGCGCCCGGCCAGCTCCACGGCGATGCGCGCGAAGATCTCGTCGTTCCTCGCACCGTAGGTCCGCAGGTGGGCGTGCCGCCGGCGGACGTACTCCTCCACCGGTTCGTGGTGGAAGGCCACCACGTCCTCCACGACCCGGGCCGCCTCGGCGGGCGACAGGCCCGTGCTCGCGGCGATCCGGTCGACCAGCACCGGGTCCGGGGAGGTGGGCACGCGGACGATCGTGCGCCCCGGCGGCGGCGAAGCGCAAGTTCCTGCCCGAAATCGGGCATGAGGGCTTCATTCGCCATCTCTGGACGGATCGGAACGTTCTTCTACGCGTGATGGCCGGGTCGAGCTCGACCGCACCAGTGGAGGGAGCGGGCCGCGAAACGCCGTGCTTCACCCCGTCAGGTGGAGCGCGCGCACCGATTTCCGCCCCCGGCTGGCGGTCCGGGTGGGAGCGAGGTATGGTAGGTGAACAGTAGGTGAACAGGAGGTGACCACCGATGATCCAGAAGACCAACTCCCTGGTCCAGGGCTGGGTCGCCGTCACCGACGCCACCGGCCGGACCCGACTCGAGTCCCGCTGGTTCGAGGTGTCCCGCCCCGTCGCGCCGACGCACGCCGTCCACGCCGCCTGACCCAGCCCGTCGTCGACCCGCCCCCGCTCCGACACCCGGAGCAGGTGGCGGGTCGATGCATGTTCTCTGGACCGACTTCGGGAGACCGGGAATGAACCGGACCGCGGTCCGGTTCAACTGGTCAAAGCTTCAATGACAACCCACCGGATCCAGGAGACTCGAGATGACCACCCACCAGTCCGACCACCACTTCGACGCCCCGACCGCCGCCGTCGAGGACATCTCCGGCGACTACACCATCGACCCGACCCACACCCGGATCGGCTTCAGCACCCGCCACGCGATGGTGACCACGGTTCGCGGCCAGTTCACCGACTTCTCCGGCACCGCCCACGTCGACGCCGCGAACCCCGCCGCCTCCCGCGTGGAGCTGCGCATCCAGACCGCCAGCATCGACACCGGCGTCGCCGACCGCGACGCCCACCTGCGCTCGGCCGACTTCTTCAACGCCGACGAGAACAAGGAGATCGCCTTCGTCTCCACCGCGGTCGAGCGCGACGGCGACGACTGGACGATCACCGGCGACCTGACGATCAACGGGAACACCTTGCCGGTCACCGTGCCCTTCGAGCTCACCGGCTCGGCCCGGGACCCGTTCGGCAACCTCCGCATCGGCTTCGAGGGTGGCACCGCCATCAGCCGCAAGGAGTGGGGCGTGACCTGGAACGCCGCGCTGGAGACCGGCGGCGTCCTGGTCTCGGACAAGGTCAAGCTGGAGTTCGACGTCTCGGCCATCCGCAACGCCTGAGCTGCCCCGGTCCGAGCTTGCGAGGACCGGGATCCAGCACGGCCCACCGACGGCCCGGTCCACTCGGACCGGGCCGTCGGCATGCCCGAGCATGCAGAATCGGGCCCATGAGCCTCGACCTCCCCGACGGCCTGACCACCCGCCCACTCGAGATGTCCGACGCTCACGCAGTCTTCGAGGTGATGGCCGCCCAGGAGCAGGAGGACCTCGGCCTGGTCTCGATCGAGGCGGCCGACATCCTTGCCGACTGGCAGCGACCCTCCTTCGACGTCGCCGCGAGCAGCGTCGGCGTCTTCGACGGATCCCGGCTGATCGCGTACGCGGAGCTGATGGGCGGCTCGCGGGCGGACGCGGCGGTCCACCCGGCGTACCGCGGCCGTGGCATCGGCACCGCGCTCGCCGGCTGGGTCCAGCAGCGTGCCCGCGAGCGGGGACTGGTGGGGATCCGGATGCCGGCGCCGCTCGGGTCGCCCGGCGACCGGCTGCTCGAGGCCCTCGGGTTCAGCGTCTGGTGGGAGGTCTGGGAGCTCTTCTTGCCCGAGGGCGCCGAGATCCCGCGGCGCGACCCGCCGCCCGGCCACACCCTCCGGGAGGCGACGCCGGCCGACCATCCGGCGTGCTGGACGCTCTTCGAGGACGCGTTCCTCGAGTGGTCCGACCGGGACCGGCAGCCGTACGACGACTTCCTCGCCGCGGTCGTGGCCCGCCCGGGCTTCGAGCCCTGGCACCTGCGGGTGGTGACCGACGCGGGCGGCGAGATCGTCGGCGCCGTCAACGTGGTGATGTTCGCCGGCGAGGAGGGCTACGTGAACAAGGTCGCCACCCGCGTGGACCGGCGGGGCCGGGGCATCGCGCAGGCCCTCCTCGCCGACGCGTTCGCGACCGCCCGCGAGCACGGCGCGACGCGCTCGGGGCTGTCCACCGACTCCCGGACGGGCGCGCTGGATCTCTACGAGAAGGTCGGCATGCAGGTGACCTCGACCTGGCTGATGCGCGGCATCGACCTGTAGAACACGTTCCATGCCACGCACCCAGTTCGCCGCCCGCTACGACTTCCGGGTCCCCGGCGCCGACCCCGCCACCCGCCAGGAGGTCTTCGCGCGGGCGGTCCAGCAGGCGGCGTACGTCGACGCGCACGGCGTCGACGCGCTGATGGTCTCCGAGCACCACGCCGCCGACGACGGCTACCTGCCGAGCCCGCTGCTGGTCGCCTCGGCGTTCGCCGCAGTCACCTCGCGGATCCCGATCACCGTCTCCGCGCTGCTGGTCAACCTCTACGAGCCGGTGCGGCTGGCCGAGGACATCGCGGTGCTCGACCACCTCAGCGGCGGGCGGGTCAGCTACACCTTCGGCCTGGGCTACCGCCCGGTCGAGTACGAGCTCTACGGCCGGTCCTGGTCGACGCGCGGGCGCGAGATCGAGGAGCGGATCGGCGCGGTGCTCGACGCCTGGGCGGGCGGCACGGTCACCCCGCCGCCGTACTCCCAACCGCACCCGTTCCTCTTCTACGGCGGCGGATCGCCCGCGGCTGCCCGTCGGGCCGGTCGGCTCGGACTGAGCTTCCAGCCCCAACACGGCGATCCGCAGCTGCAGGCGACCTACGAGCAGGCCTGCCGCGACGCCGGCCGCGAGCCCGGCCTGGTGCTGCGGGCTCCCGACGACGGCCCCGCGAACGTCTTCTGCGCCGAGCGGCCCGAGGAGTTCTGGGAGCGCTACGGGCACCACCTGCTCGCCGACGCCCTGGCCTACCAGGAGTGGCACGGCGAGGCCGGGTCGTACGTCGTCGACCGGTCGCGCACCGTGGAGGAGATGCGTGCCGCGGGCGTCTACGTCGTGCTCACCGCCGACGACCTGGTCGACCGCTGCCGGTCCGGCGAGGTCCGGCTCGTCACCAGCCACCCTGCGTGCGGTGGGCTCCCGGCCGAACCGTCGTGGGAGAGCCTGCGGCTGGTGTGCGAGACGGTGATCCCCGCCGTGCGTGCCGGCTGACCACGCGATGCGACGACGCGGCGCCCGGGACGTCATACGGACAGTGTGTCCCCATGCTCTGTGCGTATGACGTCCCGCGCATCCGCACGCTCGGACGACAGCAACTCAGAGCTGACACTCACCGAGCCGTCCTCGCCGACCAGCAGGTTGAACGACCCGTCGTCAATGAGTTGCGCGATGGCTATCTCGATGTGGTGCTCCTGGTCCCACTCAGGCGCGATCTCCCAGCGATAGATCACGAGAGCATCGCGCCCGTTGCGATGGACCAACCGCTCACCGATGCCCGTGTCTACGAGTCAGCAGCGAGCGCCCGTCGAGCGCCCGTCGAGACCCCGGCGGCTCACCGCCCTGCCTACGCTGCGGGGGTCTCGACAAGCTCGACCACCGGTGACGGGTCGACCACCGGGAAGCTGCGGGGGTCTCGACGTCTGCCTCGACGAACCGCCGACGACGAGCACCCGTGGTCGCTACTGTTCGGCGCATGCGGATGGCGATCTCCCTGGCCCTGGCGTGCGCCGGGCTCGTGACGGCCCTGGGGGCCGCCTCACCGGCGGCCGCCCGCTCCTGCGAGCCTCCCCATGTCGGTGACATCGAGATCCTCTCCTTCAGCGAGCACGGGATCGGCTGCCACTTCGCCCACGAGCTCACCGTGGCCCTCCTCCGGCACCACGAGCACCCCTCGGACTGGTCGTGCCGGCACGAGCACGTCCACGGGCGCATCTGGGTCTGGGACTGCTCGAAGTCGGAGGAGCGCAAGTACCTGGCCGTGGCCTATCGCAACCCCCCGCACGGCGACTGACCGATCCGAGCGTCAGCCGCGCACCGTGGTGACGACCGTGGTCACCGACGGCCGGCGCGGGGTGGAGGAGAACCCGAAGCGCGGCGCCGGGTCCACCGGCGCGAGCGTGCCGAGGTCAGTGCCGTCGAAGGACCCGCGCGCGGCGACCAGCGCGTGGTTGTCCGTCGCCCCGTAGGACTCCCAACGCCCGCCGCCGGCCGAGCCGCGGGTGCGCACGCCACGCAGGACGACGCGCGCGACCGAGTCGGTCAGCAGGCACCAGGCCGGGCTCACGGCGACCCGCCGTGGCACCAGCCGGAGCATCCTCCCCAGCGCGGTGCGGCCTCCCAACCCGAGTTCGACGGTCAGCGACGGCGAGGTGAAGCTCCAGCCCTCGACCGTCACCGGCTCCACGCGTACGTCGTCGAACGAGTACGTCGCCGAGACGAAGTCCGCGACCTCGACGGTCGGCGCCACCAGCACCCGGTGACCGGCCGCGGTCTCGACCATCGCGTCCGCGAAGTCGCCGTACGGCGACTCGTCCCAGCGGCCGATCACCACCCGGACCCCGGACGTGGTGCCGACCCCGGCGATCGCCCCCCGGAATGTGCTCACGCCGGCCAGCATGCCAGTCGCCGCCCGGCTGCTGTTCGCCGCAGGTCAGCGCGCCGTCGTCGGGCACCGCACCGCGTCACCGGCTGCGCAGGTCGCGCCCGCCAGTCGTCGAACTCAGCGGATCGGGGCGCCCGAGACGGCGCGGGCGATCACCAGTCGCTGGATCTCCGAGGTGCCCTCGAAGACGGTGTAGATCTTGGCGTCGCGGGCCATCCGCTCGACCGGGTACTCGCGGGTGAAGCCGTTGCCGCCGAGGATCTGCATGGCCTGGCCGGTCACCTTGACCGCGGTCTCGCCGGCGAACAGCTTGGACATCGAGCCCTCGGCGCTCTCGAAGGTCTTGCCCTGCCGGGCCATCCACGCCGCGTGCCAGACCAGCAGCCGCGACGCCTCGATCGAGGTGGCCATGTCGGCGAGCTGGAAGGCCACGCCCTGGTTCTCGATGATCGGCTTGCCGAACTGCTCGCGGGTCTTGGCGTAGTCGAGCGCGATCTCGTAAGCCGCCCGCGCGATGCCGACGGCCTGCGCGCCGACGGTCGGCCGGGTGCGCTCGAAGGTCGCCATCGACGCGTTGCCTCGGCCGGCGCTGCCATCGCGAGCCCGGGCCAGGCGCGCGTCCAGCTTCTCCTTGCCGCCGAGCAGGCAGCGACCCGGCACGCGCACCTGGTCGAGCACGACCTCGGCGGTGTGCGAGGCGCGGATGCCGTGCTTGTGGAACTTCTGGCCCTGGCTGAGCCCCTTGGTCCCGGGCGGTACGACGAACGACGCCTGCCCGCGGGTGCGCAGCTCGGGGTCGACGACCGCGGTGACGACGTGCACGTCGGCGATGCCGCCGTTGGTGGCCCAGGTCTTGGTGCCGTTGATCACCCACTCATCGGTCTTCTCGTCGTAGGTCGCCCGGGTGCGCATCGCGCCCACGTCGGAGCCGGCGTCGGGCTCGGAGGAGCAGAACGCGCCGAGCCTGAGGTCTCCCGGCGTGCCGTACATCGCGGGGACCCACTCCGCGACCTGCTCGTCGGTGCCGTTGGCGCGGACACCCGCGGCGGCCAGCGAGCTGCCGACGATGGACAGGCCGATCCCGGCGTCGCCCCAGAAGAGCTCCTCCATCGTGATCGGGAAGCCGAGCCCCGACTCGTCGAGCGCCTGCGCCACGAGGAAGTCCACGGAGTAGAGGCCGATCTTGGCGGCCTCCTCCACGACCGGCCAGGGGAACTCCTCCCGCTCGTCCCACTCGGCAGCGGCCGGCCGGACGACGTCCGCGGCGAACCGGTGCACCCAGTCGCGCAGCTCGAGATGGTCCTGGCTGAGCTCGAACGACGTCGTCGGCACGGTCATGGCGCCGAGGCTACCGGTGGGTGGGAACGTGTTCTACCTGCGGAGGGGCGCGGGCCGGGTCAGGCGTGCACCGGGCTCTCCGGGTCGAGCCGCGCCTCGACGTCAGGGTCGCCGAGGTCGGCGTGGTAGTCCTGCGGGCGGGTCTGGTCGACGCCCTCGGCGACGTTCATCGCGCGCAGCACGAGCGTCGCGACGACGGCGACGATCAGGTTGAGTCCGAAGGCCAGCAGCGCGATGTAGACCTTCGTCTCGGTGCCGGGGAAGAAGGCGAGCGGGCCACCGAAGTGCTTCTGGGTCGGGGAGGCGACGCCGTACGCCAGCCAGGTCCCCCATGCCATCCCGGCCGCCCAGCCGGCGAGCAGCGCCCACCGGTGCAGCCACCGGGTGTAGAGCCCCACCACGATCGCCGGCAGCGTTTGCAGGATCCAGACGCCGCCCAGGAGCTGGAGGTTGATCGCGAGGTTCTTCGACAGCGCGAGCACGAAGACCAGCGCCCCGACCTTCACCAGCAGGGAGACCAGCTTGCTCTGCTGGGCCTCCTCCGCCTGCGTCGCGTCGCGCTTGATGAAGGCCTTGTAGACGTTGCGGGTCCACAGGTTGGCCGCCGCGATCGACATGATCGCGGCGGGGACCAGGGCCCCGATGACGATGGCCGCGAAGGCCACGCCGGCGAACCACGGGCTGAACTGGTCCTCGAACAGCTGCGGGAGCGACTGCTGGGGGTTCTCGACCTTCACGCCGGCCGCGACCGCCACGAAGCCGAGCAGCGCCAGCAGCCCGAGCAGGAGCGAGTACGCCGGCAGCAGCGCCGCGTTGCGGCGGATCACCGAGCGGCTGCGCGTCGAGAGGACGCCGGTAACCGAGTGCGGGTACATGAACAGCGCGAGCGCCGAGCCGAGGGCGAGCGAGGCGTAGGCCCACTGCATCGTCGGCGGCGGGATGGTGCCCTTCGGCGCCGCGGTGCCGGCGGCGATGGCGTCGGCGTTCTCGGAGTTGAAGGACGCGAACGAGTCGTTCACGGTCGAGAAGACGTGGTCCCAGCCGCCGACCTGGTGCGGGATGTAGAAGACCGCCACCAAGATGACCACGTAGATCAGCGTGTCTTTGACGAACGCGATCAGCGCCGGCGCGCGCATCCCGCTGGAGTAGGTGTAGGCCGCGAGCACGCCGAACGCGATGAAGAGCGGCAGGTCGTTGATGAACCAGTTGTCGCCGGAGGTGCCGATGCCCATCACCTGGAGCACGACCTGCATGCCGACCAGCTGCAGCGCGATGTAGGGCATCGTCGCCAGGATGCCGGTCAGTGCGACGGCCAGCGCGAGCGGCCGGCAGTCGTAGCGGCCCTGCACGAAGTCGGCGGGCGTCACGTAGCCGTGGCGGTGGGACACCGACCAGAGCCGGGGCAGGAAGACGAAGATCAGCGGGAAGGCCACGATCGAGTAGGGGATCGCGAAGAACCCGACCACGCTGCCGGCGTACAGCGCCGCCGGCACGGCCACGAACGTGTACGCCGTGTAGAGGTCGCCGCCGATGAGGAACCAGGCGATGAACGTGCCGAAGCCGCGCCCGCCCAGCCCCCACTCGTCGAGGTTGTCGAGGTCGGCCGAGCGCCAGCGGGCGGCCGCGAAGCCGAGCACGGTGACCAGCAGGAAGAGGAAGACGAAGACGCCGAGGGCGACCCCGTTCACGTGGTCGAGCACCGGTCGCTCACCTCCCGCCGGCGTCGGGTGTGCCGGCGCCGGTCGGCTCCGGGGGGTCGGGGGGCAGTCCGTGCCGCACCCGGTCGAGCCGCTCGGCCTGGCGCGAGACCAGGTACGCCGGGACCGTGAGCGCCACCGCGACGACGATCAGCAGGATCTGGAACCAGTAGAAGAAGGGCAGCCCGGCCAGCGTCGGCTCCTCCCGGTCGTAGAGCGACACCCACAGCGGCAGCACGACCGCGGGCGTCAGGAGGGCACCGACCAGCAGCCACCTGCCGCGCGAGGTCATGACGGACCACCCGGGAGCATCGACACACGCGTCATGCCCGTTGGCTACCACACCGCGCCGCGCGCCGTCCGGGACACGCGCCGGACCGCCGCCGCGACCTGGCCGGATCTCCGGAGAGGCGACGGGTTGAGCGCCCTCCCCACCGACGACGGCGCTCATTGCGACCACCCGACCCTCGACCCGGCGCTCGACCGGACAATGGCGACCATGACTCCAGATCTGTCCCGGTACGACGACTGGCTGGCGCTGCTGCGGGAGCTCGGCGAGACCGACCCGGACCTGCGCGTGGTGTGGGTCGGCGGCTCGGCGGCGACCGGCGGCTGGGACGAGTGGTCCGACCTCGACGTCGACCTGCTCTGCACGCCCGGCACCACGTCGGCGGTGCACGACCGCGTGGTCGCCCGGGCCCGCGCGCTCCTCGACGTCGATCACGTGTGGGAGCTGCCGCTCGCGACCTGGCCCGACGGCCGACAGTGCTTCGTGAACCACCAGGGGCGCCCCGGCGCCCTGGGCGAGCCGACCCGGGCCGTCGACCTGCACTTCTCCGACCTGTCCGACGCGCACCGCTTCGTCGACGTACGCCGGCACGGCACGCCGCTCGTCGTGCACGACCCCGACGGGCTGCTGGTGCTGCGGCCCGACGACCCGGACGGGATCGACGCCGCCTGCGCCGAGGCCGTGGACCAGGCCCGGCAGCGGCGGGCGACCGCGGAGTGGCTGGTGAACCGCGCGGTCGCCCGCGGCCAGCTGCCCGAGGCCACCGACCTCTACCTGCGCTTCGCGCTCGGCGTCGTGGTGCGGCTGCTGCGCGTGCGGCACTGCCCCTGGCGCCACGACTTCGGGCTGCGCTACCTGCGCACCGACCTGCCTCGCGACGACGCCGACCGGATCTACGCGCTGCTGCCCGGGAGCGCGCCGCTGGGGGACCTCTCGGCCGCGTGCTTCGCGTGGATGGACCAGCTCCTCGCCGCGCCCGCACAGGGGTGAGCCCGCACCCGGGTGCGGGACGATCTGCCTGCCGGCCTGCCGGGCGGGTCCGGGCCGTCGGCTCACACGACCGAGCCCGCCCCGGCGTACGGGACGGGCTCTGGCCGCGATCGGATCAGTGGGTCACGGGGCGATCTGCTTGCCCGTGCGGGCGCGGATGCACAAGGCACCCAGGTAGACGTCGTTGGAGCCGCCGCCGTCCCACCAGAACTTGTAGGACCGCTGCTTGGGCCTCGGGTCCATCCCCAGGAACCAGGTGTGGAAGGGATCGGCGATCCAGAACGCACCCACCGCGGCCTTGTAGTCCTGGTAGAGGTTGCCGTTGGCGCCGTCGTCGCAGTTGATGCGGCGCTCCTGCATGCCGTTGACGTTCAGGAACTGGTGGTCGCCGTTGTAGCCGTTCGGCCGCCAGGCCCACAGCAGGTTGTGCGCGTGCGGGCCGCTGCCCTGCGCGTCGACCTCGATCTGCAGACAGCGCAGGTAGACGGTCACGTCGACGTTCGGGTCGTCGACCAGGAACGCCCAGTGCCAGCCGCGGAAGTTCGTGGTCGGCCAGCTGCGGAAGATCCGCACCCGGTGGTCGTCGTCGGAGAAGTTGAAGCCCGGCGCCACGGCCAGGGTGCCGGCGGGGCATGTGGTGGCGTGGTCCCACTCGTTGCCGGCGCCGGCGGGGAGCCCGGTGTGCGTCGCGTCGTCGTACCGCTGGCTGATCACGACGTTGTGAGCGTGGCCGTACGCCTGCTCGACCTGACCGCGGATGCACGTGGCGAACAGCTTGAGCTGCGCGTTGCCGTCCGCGTGGTTGTAGGCCCGGAAGTGCCACTTGGCCCGGTCCACGTCGTCGCCGTACGACGCCGTGACGACCACGTCGCGCTCGTCACCGAAGGTCTCCGGCGGGTTGGCCTGGTCGACGTGGTCGACGCGCCACATGCCGTCGAGCGCGATGTCGCCGGGGTTGCAGTACACGTGCTCGTGGATCTTGTTGTCCGGGAACTCACCCGACAGGTCGATGTGCTTCTCGACCTTGTACATGTAGACCTCGTGCGGCTTGCCGGGCGCGGCGGAGGCGGGGCTCGCCAGGGCGGCCACGAGCGCGATCGGCGCCAGCAGCGCAGCGGCTGCAGCACCCACGAGGAAGGTCCGGGAGCGACTTCGAGCCGTCATGACGACGATCTCCTTGCTGTCACAGGGTGTGGGGAGGAGCACGTGGGTCCCGAGATCGCTCCGCCGGCCCCCCCAGCCCGGTCATGTCAGGTTAAGAACGCCGCCCCCGGACGGATATCTGGTCTAACGTCGTGGTCTGCACACCTGGTCTAGTCGTCTCCACGGGATTCGCCGAGCGCTGCCCCGGGCGCGGACCGGTGCCCGGTCGCCGCCGGTCCGCGCCACCTGGATGCGATCGAGCCGCTCGGCGCGGCCGATCCGTGGCCGTTCGCCCGTCGCGGTGCCCCTCGTGCCTCACTCGGCCTCGGGCGACTCCGGCGCGTCGCCGTCGGCGAGCACGCCGTACAGCTTGCGCCGGGTCTCGAC
>ERZ724512.447-NODE-447-length-18926-cov-6.843728_pt1 | contig 18926 bp, 16 predicted proteins | sample MGYA00376045_ERZ724512 | MGnify/ENA primary metagenome ERZ724512 (study PRJEB28724, sample SAMN07190883) | activated sludge metagenome | isolation source: activated sludge of sewage treatment plant in Hong Hong | place: Hong Kong | collected 2016-03-17 ... | reverse complement strand
TACTGATGATCTGCGCCCGAGTCATGTCGATCAGCCCCTCGGCCAACGCCTGCCACACCGCGGGCCGGGCACACACCGCCTCACTGGCGTCCACCAGGTGCGACGCCGCTCGCGTGGAGATCACGGTGATGGCCGCGACCGTTTCAGTGGCTCCGGACAATCGGTAGCCCATGGCCTCGATCCGGCTCTCGACGGCGGTCACCGTCGCTGCCCGCATAGCCTGCGCCGCGCGCAGCGCTTGCTCGACGCGCACCAGCTCCTCAGCCAACTCGTGCTCGTCAAGCATCGCCAGACGAGCCATCTCTTCCGCCAGATCTCGGCCGGGCGGTGCGGCCTGTTCAACCCTCATGCTTCATTCTCGAACAGGGGTACGACACGTAGGACGAGGTGTATGTGTAGCGTTTTCGCTACACTGATTGTGTGACCAGTGCGTCCCTGATCCGTGACACCCGCGAGAAGGCCGGCCTTAGTCAGTCGGACCTCGCCCGGCGTTCCGGAATTCCCCGCACCGCAATTAGCGCCTACGAACATGCCCGCCGAGTGCCGACCACGGACATCATGTTGCGGCTTGCGGAGGCTTGCGGTGCCCACCTGGAAGCGCGGCCTCGGCCGCGCGTGGACCTCACCCGCAATGGTGGGGCACTCGAGCAGGTACTGGACCTCGCCGAACACCTGCCCACTCGCCGCCGTACCCGGCTGACCTTCCCGCCCTTGCCGACATAAGCGTCCTGATCGATGGACTCCTGGCAATAGCCGTGTTCAAGGCCTACGGCAACCGGACGAAGGACTGGGCGGACCTCGAAGCGATGGCGGAGGCGGCCAGCTCGACGTCACTGGGGTAGCCGCTTTTGTGAGGAATCTCCTGGGCGAAGACCCGAGGCTCGGCCGGTTGGCGGCGCGACCTAGCGGTCCCGCGCCTGCAGGTCCAACCACCGCATGATCCCCGCCACGTTCGCCGTCGTGCTCGACAACTCCTCCTGCTTGGCCAGCAGCTCCGAATCCTCGTACAGATACCCATGCCGGACCCGGGCCTTCTCCCGGACCATCGCTACGGCGTGGTCCAGGTCAGGGCTGATCTCTCGCGCCGCGCGCACCGTGTCCACCCACGCGTGCAGTTCGTCGATCGACGCGTCCAGCACCTCGTCGATCTCGGTGACCGGCCCGAAATGGCTGAACAACAACCGCGTCGGCCCAACCTCCCGCATCGCAGCCAACGAGCTCAACGTCAGGTCGAGGTCGAAGTCCGGCGGGGGAGTGGCCGGGCGCACGTCCGCCGTCTCAGGCACGTACACCCCGGCCGCATCGCCCGTGTACAGATCGCCAGTCGCCGAATCCACGAGGCCAATGTGATGCGACGCATGTCCGGGATTGTGGAACGCCGCCAAGTGCCGCCCGTCGCCGAGATCCACCTCGCCGCGCTCCGCAATACTCACGATTCGCGTAGCTGGCGTTGGCTGCAGGTCCCCGAACAACCGGTCCATGGCCTCGCCGAACACTCGGTGCGCACTGGCCACCAGCCGCGACGGGTCGGCCAGATGCCGGGCACCTCGCTCCTGCACGACAACGTCGGCGTTTGGGAATGTCTCGGCCAGGTCGCCGACCCCACCCGCATGGTCCAGATGGATGTGCGTGACGACGATCGTGGCCAGGTCAGCGGGCCCGATTCCCAGTTGTGCGAGCTGCTCAACGACCACCGGAGCGCTGCGCGCGCTGCCGGTCTCCACCAGGCACGGCTTGGAGGAGCGGATGAGGTAGGACGACGTGATGTCCTCGTAGCCGCCCATGCGGGTGTCCATCATGAAGACGTCGTTGCCCAGGTCCACGGTGTCGCGGTGCATGGTGCCATCGAAGCACTTGCCGCAACATGCACCAAGCCGACATCGGAGAGACCTGTCCGAAGGGCGCATGAATATGCCCCCGACAAGGAGGATCTGATAGCCCGCCTGGGTAACGCGCCGCTCGTCGGCACAATCCGGCCCTTCGGTCGGCGCCGCGTGCCACATGTGGCAGTTTTGGCATTTGGACTCGGGTGACACCAAGGAGGATCCGACCGAATTCCGATACATGGCCTCGTCCTGCCTAGGGGCTGCGTCTTGTCGGACCCCCAACGCACAATGAAGTCAACGACGAGGGGAATGCAAGGGATGGTCCGCAAGAACCGACATCGCATTCAGGTGCGAGTCATTCAAGCGGAGCAACACACCATCTCCAAGATCGGAAGCAAGCACGGCATCTCATGGGACGAGGTGCAAATGGCCATCCAAACACCGGCCCCAGTCTGGGTCACAAGGCACCCGAAGTTCGCAGATCGCTACCTGGTCGAACGCAACGGTCTCGTCATGGTGATTGCCGAGATTTCAACGGAAACCGACGTTTACATGCTCGTTACTGCATTCAGGAAGTGAAAGGGGGATAGTGATGAACGTGGCAGGTTTCGCCGACATGACCAAGGAAGAAGTGCTCGCCGAGTTTGAGCACGGCTTCACCATGGTCGCGGGCGATGAAGGGACAGTCGAAGCCGTCGACGTCGCCGACTACATTCTCAAGACGCACGGCCCCATGGAGAAGATCAGGCTGCAGAAGACCCTCTACTACTGCCAGGCCGTAAGCCTCGCGATTCTGCGGCGCCCGCTCTTTGGAGATCCCATCGAGGCGTGGAGTATGGGGCCTGTGGTCAGAAATGTCCGCGATCGGTGGCTGGTCAAGGACGGGCAAAACCGTCACCTGATCTACGCAGTGACTGGAGGTGACGGGTCTCTGCTGACTGAGCAGGAGCAGGCCGCAGTAGATCTCACCATGGCTGCGCTCAAAGACCGAGGCAAGTGGGACCTGGTCGACGCATCCCACGCCGATCAGGCATGGAAACATGCGAGAGAACGCGCAGGTGCCGGACCGACTGACTCCGCCGATGCAGTCATGCATCTCGACGACATCGCTCGGTCCTTCGTTCCCGGCTTGCATGACCTGGTCGCCCATCCCGACTGAACGCAGGCTCCGAAGCCACGCATGCGTATCCCCTCGACCGCTATGGCACCACAAGCGCGAGCCTGCGTTGATCCAGGCCACCGGGGCCATAGACCAGCCCGGGCCCGCAAACCGGCTTGAAGTCCCCCAATAGAATTCAGGAGTGTCCGCACCCAACAAGAACTTCGACCCGGTGAGCCCGGCGGCGCTCGATCCGGCGAACCTGCAAGCCGCGGTGGACGAGGCGCTCGCAGCGATCGCCGGAGCGCAGGATCTCGCAGCGCTCAAGCAGGTCCGGCTCGACCATGCGGGTGATCGTTCCCCGCTGGCCCTGGCCAACCGCGAGATCGGTGCGCTGCCGCCCAGCGCGAAGGCCGAGGCCGGCAAGGCTGTCGGTGCTGCTCGCGGTCAAGTGACCCAGGCGATGAAGGCCCGTGAGGCGGAACTCAAGCAGGCAGAGCGGGAACGGATCCTCACCAGCGAGCGCGTCGACGTGACGATGAGCAGCGACCGCGAACCCGTGGGCGCTCGGCACCCGATCCACACGATCATGGAGCACATCGCCGACGCGTTCATCTCGATCGGCTACGGCGTCGTCGAGGGTCCCGAGCTCGAGTCCGAGTGGTTCAACTTCGATGCGCTGAATATCGGCCGCGACCACCCCGCCCGCACCATGCAGGACACGTTCTTCGTCGACCATCCGGACAGCGGCGCGGTCCTGCGCACGCACACCTCCCCGCTGCAGATCCGTACGATGCTGGAGCAGGCGCCGCCGGTCTACGTCGTCTGCCCGGGGCGGGTGTACCGCACCGACGAACTTGACGCCACCCACACGCCGGTCTTCCACCAGGTCGAGGGCCTGGCCGTGGACCGCGGCCTGAGCATGGTCGACCTCAAGTCGACGCTTGACTGGTTCGCCGCCACCATGTTCGGCGAGGGGATCGTGACCCGGCTGCGGCCGAGCTACTTCCCCTTCACCGAACCTAGCGCTGAGGTAGACCTTGAGTGTTTCGCCTGCCGTGGCGAGAGCGTCGGCAACCCCGACCGTCCTTGCCGCACCTGCTCCAGCGAGGGCTGGATCGAGTGGGGTGGCTGCGGCATGGTCAACCCCCGGGTCCTGAAGTCCTGCGGCATCGACCCAGACGAGTTCACCGGTTTCGCGTTCGGCATGGGCATCGAGCGCACCCTGATGTTCCGCCACGGGATCACCGACATGCGTGACCTCGTCGAGGGGGACCTGCGTTTCACCGCCGCCTTTGGAATGGACAGCTGATGCGTGCACCGTTGAGCTGGATCCGCGAATACGCCGCCCTGCCCGAGCAGGTCAGCGCCCGCGAGGTCGCCGAGAAACTGATCGGCATAGGCCTGGAAGTGGAGTCTGTCGACGAAGTCTCGGTCAGCGGTCCTCTGGTCATCGCGCGGGTCGACAAGATCGAGGAACTCACCGAGTTCAAGAAGCCGATCCGCTACTGCCAGGTCGACGTCGGCGACGCCGTCCGCGGCATCATCTGCGGTGCGACGAACTTCGCCGAGGGCGACATCGTCGTGGCCGCGCTGCCCGGCGCAGTCCTGCCCGGCAACTTCGAGATCAGTGCGCGCAAGACTTACGGTCACGTCAGCGACGGCATGATCTGCTCCGGTCGGGAGTTGGCGATCAACGACGAGTACGACGGCATCATGGTGCTCCCTGAGGGCACCCCTGGTGAGGACGCCCGCCCGGTGCTCGGCCTGGACGACGCCGTCCTCGACATCGCCGTGACGCCGGACCGCGGCTACTGCCTGTCGATCCGGGGGATCGCGCGGGAAGTGGCACTCGCCTTCGACGTGCCGTTCACCGATCCCGCCTCCCAGGTGCCCGACCTGTCGGCCGACGGGCCCACGCACCCCGTAGAGCTGATCGACGGGGCAGACCGGTTCACCGCGCGGGTGCTGACCGGCCTCGACCCCGACGCGGAGAGCCCCGTGTATTTGGCCCGCCGCCTGACCCAGTGCGGGATGCGCCCGGTGAGTCTCGCGGTGGACGTCACCAACTACGTGATGCTCGAGCTCGGCCAGCCGCTACACGCGTTCGACGCCGACAAGCTGCAGGGCGCCATCCAGATCCGCCCGCCCGCTGCCGGCGAGAAGCTCGAGACCCTCGACCACGTGGAGCGCGTGCTGGACCCGGCGGACGTCGTCATCGCCGATGATCGCGGCCCGGTCGGACTCGCAGGTGTGATGGGTGGGCTGACGACCGAGATCGACGAGGCCAGCACAAACGTGGTGCTCGAGGCGGCCCATTTCGCAGCCGCCCGCGTCGCCGGCATGTCCCGGCGGCACAAGCTGTCGTCCGAAGCGTCCCGCCGTTTCGAGCGAGGCGTGGACGACGACCTGGCCCTCGTCGCGTCCAACCGCGCTGCCGCCCTTCTGGCCGAACTGGCAGGGGCCAAGGTCGGTGGTTTGATCGACGTCGACCGCCGAGGCGCCCGTGGTCCGATCACGCTGCCCGCCGACCTGCCCACTCGCGTGATCGGAGTCGACATTCCGGCTGACCGTGTTGCCGCGATCCTCACGGCCATCGGCTGCACGGTCGATGGCGAGACGGTCACACCTCCCACTTGGCGGCCCGACCTCACCGAGCCGATCGACCTCGTGGAAGAGGTGGCCCGGGTCGTCGGCTATGCCACCATCCCGTCGCGCGGTCCGGCGATGGGTCTGGGCATCGGTCTGCAGGATCGCCTGCGCCGCCAGATCCGCCGTCGCCCGGCAGAACTCGGATTGCTCGAGGTGCTCGCCTACCCGTTCGTCGGGGAGGCCGAACTCGATGCGCTCGGCCTGCCGGCCGACGATCCCCGTCGCATCGCCGTGCGGCTCGCGAACCCGCTGCGCGACGAACAGCCGCTGATGCGCACCACGTTGCTCCCGGGCCTGCTCAACACCGCCCGCCGCAATGTCGGCCGGGGAGCCGACTCCGGGCAGATGTACGAGTACGGCCAGGTCTTCCGCGACCTCGCCTCCGTCAACGCACCGGTCGCTGCGGCCGGTGAACGTCCCGCGCAAGACGTACTGGACGCGATGCTCACTGCACTTCCGCGGCAGCCCGAGCACCTGGCCGTGCTGCTGTGGGGGGAATGGTCGAAGGCCGGCTGGTGGGGTCCAGGGCGAGCCGTCGACTGGTCCGACCCGATCCGCCTGGCCCAGGCCGTTGCAGCCACCGTCGGGGTTGCGCTGGAGGTGGCTGCCGACCAGCACGCCCCCTGGCACCCTGGCCGATGCGCAGTGCTGCGCGTCGATGGCCGCGTCGTCGGGCAGGCGGGGGAGCTGCACCCGGACGTCGTCACTGCCTACGGACTGCCAGCGCGCGCGTGCGCCGCGGAACTCGACCTCGACGCCGTGCTCGATGCGGCTCGTGATGTCGCCCCGGCGCCCGAGGTGTCGACCTACCCGGTCGCCAAGGAGGACGTCGCCCTGGTCGTCGACGATGGCGTTACTGCTGAGGCTTTGCGCAGTGCTCTAGCCGCCGGCGGCGGAGACTTGCTGGAGAGCGTGCGGTTGTTCGACGTTTATTCCGGTCCACAGGTGCCCGAGGGCAAGAAGTCGCTGGCGTTCTCGCTGAGGCTGCGCGCACCCGATCGCACGCTGACTGATGAGGACATCACGGGGGTTCGGGAGGCGGCGTTAGCGGCTGCAGCGGAACTCGGCGCAGCTCTGCGGACCTAAGGGGGCCGAGTGCTCAAGGTTCTTTACGTCTGCACCGCCAACATCTGCCGGTCGCCGTCGGCCGCTGCTGTATTGCAGGACGCTGGACTGCCGGGCGTCGAGGTCCGTTCGGCCGGCGTGGCAGCGGCTGTCGGTTCGCCAGGATGCTCGATGGCGCCGGCGCTGGCAGGTCGCACGCACGCGTCGCAGCCACTGACGTTCGAACTGGTGCAATGGGCGGATCTGATCCTCACAGCGGCTCGTGAGCATCAGGCTGCGGTTCTGGCCATCGACCCGTCCGCACGCACGCGCACGTTCACCATTCGTCAGGCTGGTCGGCTTTCGCAATGGCTGGTTGCGTCCGGCATGCTTGCTGCTGCGCGAAGCGGCGGCCCGTTCGCCCCGGGCGATCCCCGCAACGATGTGGAACCTCTGCCGGATGCTGCCGGAAGGGGACGGTGGCTTGTCTCGGAGTTGGACGCGGCGCGGGGCATGGCACCTGTAGCTCCTGAACAGCCAGCTCGCAGGCGCCGCCGTGATTCCGGCGCGGACATGCACCCCGACGATGTTCCCGATCCCCACGTGCTCGGCATGAGTTGGCACGACACGGCCGCCCGGCAGATCGAGGACGCTACAAAGCCCTTGGTCGAAGTCGTCAGGGAGCTCGCGGCTTTGTGATGGCCAAGCGCAGCCACCAGTCCGCAATGGAGCGAGGCGTCGGGGACAGGGGTTGCGCTATCGCTCACCGCAGCGTCGGAATCTCACAACGGCTCGAGAGCGGTTTGCCATGTGAACGGGTCCCTATGTGACGGCTCAGAGCAGTTCCTCCTCGTCAAGGTCCTCGAACCGCACCTCACCTGCAAGCACCCGTCGCAACACCTTCCCCGTGGCATTACGCGGCAACTCCGACACCCGCCGCACCTCCCGCGGCCGGTGGTGCGGACCAAGTCGCTCGCGCCCCCAGGCCAACAGGTCCTCATCAGTGAGTTCGCCGTCGACCACCACATGCGCCACCAGCACCGACCCGTACACCGGATCCGGCCGGCCTGTGACCGCAACATCGGAGAGCGCCGGGTGTTGGCGCAGGACTTCCTCCACCTCAGTGGGGTGCACGTTCTCGCCGCCGGTGATCACCATGTCGTCGGCGCGGCCCTTGATCGTCAGCCGGCCGGCCTTGTCGATGCACCCGATGTCACCGGTGGGCACCATGCCCTTCACGCTGCCTCGGGTGCCGTCGCTCTTGTACTCGTCGATCGAGGTGCGGCTGCGGACGAACACCCGCCCGTCCACGCCGCGGGGAACGGCTCGGCCCTTGCGGTCGAACACCTCGACCCGTACGCCCGGCATCGGCTTGCCCGCAGTATGCGGATCCTCCCGTAGGTCCGCGGGGGTTGCGATGGTCGCGTAAGCGGCCTCAGTGGTCCCGTACAGGCTGTAGAGCACATCGCCGAAGTCATCCATGAACTCGGTGGCCAGCGTCCCCGGGATTGCCGAACCCGAAACCGCCACGCAGCGCAACGACGAGACGTCGTAGGAGCGCTTCACCGACTCCGGTAAGTCGACCATCCGCTTGAGCACCACAGGAACCGTGATGATCGTCTCGACCTCGTAGGCCTGAGTGAGCGCCAGCAACCGCTCGGGGTCGGGATGACGCAGCACGATCTGGGTGTTGTCCATGACCGTCGCCATCCGGTGATGCATCCAGGCCCAGGCGTGGAACATCGGCGCGGCGAACAGGGTCACGCTGTTCATCGAGACCGGGAACGAGTGCAAAAGCGCCGCGATCGAGTCAAGCGGCGCGGTCGTGCGGGCAGCGCCCCGCAACGGACCCCCTGTTGTACCGCTGCTCAGGATCACGTGCCGGCCCGGGTCGCGCGGCGCGGAGACGTCACCGCTCCAGGGCATCGCGTCCAGCAGCGGTATGCCCGCCGGATCGTCAAGGCCCAGTGACAGCACCTCGTCCGGCACCACGTCGGTGAACTCGCGGTCGTGGATGAGCATCGTGATGTCGTGGGCAGCACAGACCGTCTGCACCTGGTCGGCCGTCGAGCCGGTGTTCAGGTAGATCAGGTCGGCGCCGGTGCGCGAGACCGCGACGATGGTCTCCGCGTAGGCCCGCGAGTTGCGGCCCATAAGCCCTACAGTCGTTCCGGATTGTGCGCCGCGATCCATGAGGCTGTTGGCCAGCACGGTCGTCCTGTATTCGACCTCAGCGAATGTCACCTCGTCGGCCAGCGGGTCATCCACGTCGACGATCGCAATGGCTTCCGGATCCCGCGCAGCACCTAGTGCGAAACCCAGGGCAGCAGTGGTGCCCCACTTGCGCAGCGCAGACAACATGCTGGCCGCCACCAGTGGGTTGCGCGGCTTAGCCAGCCCGGACCGCAATGCCCCGAAGGCTCCTGCCCGCGCGATGTCCGCGGCGTCGAGCACTCCCCGCAGGGGGTCAAACGGGCGCATGTGCCCATACTGACCCACCGGGCAGAGGGGGGTGGCCATGACCTCTATGCACATACGTGTATAGAGTGCATACATGGTCACGGCAGGAGTCCTCGGCGCCTCTGGGTACAGCGGCGGGGAAGTACTGCGCCTGCTCGCCGGCCACGGGGGGATCGAGGTCAGGAAGGCGTGGGCGAACGCCAGCGCCGGCCAGCCGTTAAGCGCACTGCATCCTCATCTGGCCTCGCTCGCGGACCTGCAGGTAGCCGCGTTCGACGCCAGTGACGCCGACGTCGACATCGTCTTCATGGCCCTGCCGCACGGCCAATCCGCGCAGTACGCGCAGCAGTTGTCCTGCCTGGTTGTGGACCTCGGCGCCGATCACCGGCTGACGGACTCGGGGGCTTGGCAGCGCTACTACGGCGGCGAACACGCGGGAACCTGGACGTACGGTCTGCCGGAGTTGACGGGCGCCCGCGCCAAGATCGCCGCCAGTAAGACGGTGGCCAACCCGGGTTGTTACGCCACCGCCATCACCCTGGCCGCTCATCCGCTCGTGACCGCGGGACTCATCGACCCCGCGCGGATCGTGGTCGTGGCTGCAAGTGGCACCAGTGGCGCCGGTCGCAGCCCGAGTGTCCCGCTGCTGGCCACCGAGATCACCTCCGGCATGCGCCCCTACAAGGTCGGGGGCGTTCACCAGCACATCCCGGAGATCGAGCAGACGCTCGGCCACGGCGCAAAGGTCGCTTTCACCCCGCTGCTGGCGCCGATGGCCCGCGGGATCATTGCCACGGTCACGGCACCGGTCATCGGGGATCCCGCCGCGATTGGGCAGGCTTTCACCGCATACGCCGACGAACCGTTCGTCCGGGTGCTGCGCGACGGACAGTGGCCCGCCACCCAGATGACATTGGGCAGCAACAGCGCCGTCCTGCAGTGGGCATTCGACGAGCACACCGGTCAGGTGGTCGTCTGTTGCGCGATCGACAACCTCGTCAAAGGCGCTGCCGGCCAAGCCATCCAGAACGCCAACCTCATGCTCGGTTTCGACGAGACCACCGGGCTGCCCGTGGACGGAGTGGCGCCGTGAGTGTGACCTACGCGCAGGGATTCCGGGCGGCAGGCGTGACCGCCGGACTGAAGGCGTCGGGCAAGCCCGATGTCGCCGTTGTGATCAACGACGGGCCGCATTGGGCCGCCGCCGGAGTGTTCACGTCCAACCGCATCCAGGCAGCGCCCGTGCTCTGGTCCAGGCAGGTGCTGTCCGACGGGCAGTTGCGCGCGGTCGTGCTGAACTCGGGTGGCGCGAACGCCTGCACGGGACCCGAAGGTTTCGCCGACACCCACCACACCGCCGAGGCCGCGGCTGAGGCGCTCGGGGTCGGACCGATCGATGTGGCTGTCTGCTCGACCGGGCTGATTGGTGAGCGGCTGGACATGCCCAAGCTCATGGCTGGCCTTTCGCAGACCATTGCGATCGCCGACAGTGAGGGCGGCGCGGCAGCCGCCGAAGCGATCATGACCACCGACACCGTCATCAAGACCAGCGCGGTGCGCGAGGGCTACGCGATCGGGGGGATGGCCAAGGGCGCGGGCATGCTGGCACCGGGCATGGCCACCATGCTGTGCGTCATCACGACCGACGCCGTGATTGAGCCGGCTGCCCTCGACGCAGCCTTGCGGAAAGCAACCGCGACCACATTCGACCGGGTCGACGCCGATGGCTGCATGTCGACCAACGACACGGTCATCCTGATGGCGAACGGAGCCTCGGGGATCCCCGCTGACGAGCGCTTCGACGATCTCCTGCATTTGGTCTGCGCCGACCTTGCCCGGCAGCTCGCCGCCGACGCCGAGGGTGCCACCAAACTCATCGACGTCACGGTGGTCAACGCGGCGTCGGAAGAGGACGCCGTCGAAGCCGGCCGGGCCGTCGCCCGCAGCGCTCTGTTCAAGTGCGCGATGTTCGGCCAGGACCCCAACTGGGGTCGCGTGCTTGCCGCCGTAGGAACGACGCAGGCGCAGTTCGACCCGCTGCACATCGACGTCAGCATCAACGGCGTCCAGGTCTGCCGCGACAGCGGCGTTGGCGAACCGCGTGACCTGGTCGACCTGTCTGGCCGCGACGTGAACGTTGTCGTCGACTTGCACGCCGGTGACGCGAGCGCCACGATCACCACCACCGACCTGACCCACGACTACGTCCACGAGAACTCGGCGTACTCGACATGAAACCCATCGAGATCGCCGGCACCCTCTCCGGAGCCCTGCCCTGGCTCAAGCGCTTCCACGGTCAGATCGTGGTCATCAAGTACGGCGGCCACGCGATGATCGACGAAGAACTGCGCCGGGCGTTCGCCGAGGACGTCGTGTTCCTCAAGCTGGCCGGGATCAAGCCGGTCATCGTGCACGGCGGCGGACCGCAGATCAACCAGATGCTCGACCGGTTGGAGGTTCCGACCGAGTTCGTCGAGGGCCGCCGGGTGACCACGCCCGAGGTCATGGACGTCGTGCGGATGGTGCTGGTCGGGCAGGTGCAGCGGGAGCTTGTCAGCCTCATCAACACGCAAGGCCCATACGCAGTCGGGGTCAGTGGCGAGGACGCGCATTTGTTCACGGCGACAACGCGTAGCGCGGACCTCGGCCTCGTGGGCGACATCACCGAGGTGCGACCGGACTTCGTCCACACCCTGCTCGACGACGACCTCATCCCTGTGGTCTCGACGGTCAGCGGCGGCCCGGAGGGGCAGTCCTACAACGTCAACGCAGACACCGCAGCTGCGGCTCTGGCAGTGGCGCTGGGCGCGGTGAAACTCGTGGTCCTCACCGACGTCGCCGGGCTCTACCGGGACTGGCCGGCATGCGAGGACTTCGTGCACCAGATCAGCCCGGACGAACTGCGCCGAATGCTGCCCGGGCTCGATTCCGGGATGCTGCCGAAGATGGAGGCCTGCCTGCAGGCAGTCGACAACGGCGTCCGCCGGGCTCATGTCGTCGACGGCCGGATCGCGCACGCCGTACTGGTGGAAGTCTTCACCGACTCCGGGATCGGGACGATGGTCGTGGAGCCAGTGGAGGCCGGGATATGAGCAACTGGACCACGCGCTGGCAAGCGGTGATGAGCGACAACTACGGCACGCCGCCGGTCGTCATCGTGCGCGGCGAGGGTGCCCACGTGTGGGACGCCGACGGCAAGCAGTACCTGGACATGGTCGCCGGCATCGCGGTGAACGCGCTCGGTCACGCGCACCCGGCGGTCGTCGCAGCCGTCACCAAGCAGGCCGCCGAGTACGGCCACACGAGCAACCTTGCGATCCACCCGGTCGGCGTGGAACTGGCCGAGCGCTTGATGGCGTTGGCCGGTCGCCCCGGCCGGGTCTTCTTCTGCAATTCCGGCACGGAGGCCAACGAGGCGGCGTTCAAGGTCGCTCGCCTGACCGGCCGTACGACCGTGCACGCGGCGACCGGCAGCTTCCACGGCCGGACGATGGGCGCGCTGTCCCTGACCGGCCAGCCCGCGAAGCGCACGCCGTTCGAGCCGCTGGTTCCTGGTGTTGACTTCTTCGACTATGGGTCGCTGCCCGAGGTCCATGCTGACTCCGCCGCGATCTTCGTGGAGCCGATCCAGGGCGAGGCCGGTGTCATCCCGCCGCCCCCGGGCTACCTGCAGGATCTGAGCGCCTTGGCCCCACTGCTGATCGCCGACGAGGTACAGACCGGCATAGGTCGCACCGGTACCTGGTTCGCCTCGTCGCACGCACAACCCGACATGATCACGTTGGCCAAGGGGCTCGGGGGAGGGCTGCCCATCGGCGCCCTACTCACGTTCGGCCCTGCGATGGATCTGCTGACCCCCGGCTCTCACGGGAGCACGTTCGGCGGCAATCCGCTGTCCTGTGCGGCCGCGCTGGCAGTTCTCGACGTCATCGAGTCCGACGGCCTGCTCACGCACGTCCAGCAGACTGGAGCCCGGATCACCACAACACTGCAAGCGCACCCCGGCGTCGAGCAAGTCCGCGGCCAGGGCCTCCTGCTCGGCGTGGTCCTGCGCAACGGAAATGCGAAGACAGTCGAAGCAACCTGCCGTGAACGCGGCGTGCTGGTCAACGCCATCGGTGACGACATCATCCGGCTGGCCCCGCCGCTGATCCTGACCGCTGAGCAGGCCGATCACGCCTGCACCGTCCTGGGGGAGGCGATCGGATGAGTGTGCTGAACACTCGCGCGGCCCGCCGCGACCTGATCATCCAGATCATCCGCAATTCCGCTGTCGCCTCGCAGTCCGACCTCGTCGAGCTGCTGGCCGAGCGCGGCATCGACGTGACGCAGGCAACCGTGTCACGCGACCTCGACGAACTCGGCGCGGTCAAGACCGTCGCGGCCGACGGGCGTCTGCTCTACGCCGTACCGGCTGAGGGCGGCGAGGACCGGTTGCAGGCCGACGACCTTGAGGACATCAACGCCCGCTTGATCCGTGTCGCCGAGGACACGATGGTGTCGATCGCGCACAGCGGAAACCTCGTCGTGCTGCGCACCCCGCCGGGAGCCGCGCAGTACCTGGCGCACGCCTTCGACACCTCCCACTTGCTGGACGTGATCGGAACAATCGCCGGCGACGACACGATCATGCTCGTCGTCGCCGAGCACAGCACTGGCGAGGCCGTGGCCGAGCGCCTCCAACAACTCATCAGGAACCGTCGATAGGAGAACGGAAATGTCAGACAGAGTGGTACTCGCGTTCAGCGGCGGTTTGGACACCTCCGTGGCGATCGGGTGGATCAAGGAGCAGACCGGTGCCGAGGTGATCGCGCTGGCCGTGGACGTCGGCCAGGGCGGCGAGGACATGGACGTCATCCGCGAGCGTGCGATTGGTTGCGGCGCAGTGGAAGCCGAGGTCGCCGATGTCCGCGACGAGTTCGCCGACGAATACTGCTTGCCGGCGCTCAAAGCCGACGCGCTGTACATGGACCGCTATCCGCTGGTCTCTGCGCTGTCCCGGCCGGTCATCGTCAAGCACCTTGTCGAGGCCGCCCACAAGCACAACGCCAACGTCGTGGCCCACGGCTGTACCGGCAAGGGAAACGACCAGGTTCGCTTCGAGGTCGGCATCCGCGCACTCTCACCGGATCTGAAGTGCATCGCACCAGTGCGCGACCTGGCCCTCACCCGGGACAAGGCCATTGAGTTCGCCGAGCGGGAAGGCCTGCCCATCGACGTCACGAAGAAGTCCCCCTACTCGATCGACCAGAATGTCTGGGGTCGCGCAGTGGAAACCGGCTTCCTCGAGGACATCTGGAACGGCCCCACCGAGGAGCTCTACACCTATAGCGACAACCCGGCGACCCCGCGCGAACCGGACGAGGTGGTCATCACGTTCGAGCACGGCGTGCCCGTGGCCATCGACGGGGAGAAGGTCAGCATGCTGCAGGCCATCGAGAAGATGAACGAGCGCGCCGGCGGCCAGGGCATCGGCCGCATCGACACCGTCGAGGACCGGCTGGTCGGGATCAAGAGCCGCGAGATCTATGAGAGCCCAGGCGCCATGGCTCTCATCGCGGCCCACTCCGAACTGCTCCACGTGACCACCGAGCGGGAACTGCTGCGCTACTTCCGCACGGTCAGCCAGCGGTGGGGTGAGCTTGTGTACGACGGCCTGTGGTTCAGCCCGCTGCGCAAGGTGCTGGGCGGGGTCATCGACCAGGTCAACGAGCCGGCCTCCGGCGAGATCCGGATGGTCATGCACGGCGGCAAGGCGACCGTCACCGGCCGCCGCAGCGAGGCGAGCCTGTACGACTACGGCTTGGCGACCTACGACTCGGGTGACACGTTCGACCAGTCCCTGGCGCACGGTTTCATCGAGCTCTGGGGTCTGCCCAGTCGCATGGCCCACGCCCGGGACAACCGGATCCATGGCTGACGGAAAACTCTGGGGCGGCCGGTTCACGGACGATCCGGCCGCCGCGATGGTGGAGCTCAGCCGTTCGACGCACTTCGACTGGGCGCTGGCCCCGTACGACCTGCAGCAGGGCCGGGCGCACGCCAATGCATTGCTGCGCGCAGGCCTGCTCGATGACCAGACGCACGCTGCGTTGCTGGCCGGCCTCGACCAGTTGCAGCGCGAAGTGGAGCAAGGCGAGTTCGAGCCAGTGCCCGGCGACGAGGATGTGCACGGTGCGCTGGAGCGGCGGCTGGTCGAGATCGCCGGAGCCGACGTCGGTGGGCGCTTGCGAGCCGGGCGCAGCCGCAATGACCAAGTGGCCACCGACCTTCGGCTCCTGCTGCTGGACGCGGCCACCGCTCTGCGGGCTGACCTCGTCGACCTCTGCGACGCTTTGCTCATCCAGGCCGAGCAGTACGCGGCTGACCCCGTGCCTGGTTTCACCCACCTTCAGCACGCGCAGCCCGTGACGCTCGGGCACGAGATCGGCAAGCACGTCCAGCCGCTCCTGCGGGACCTCTCGCGCCTGCAGGACTGGCGCTCGCGCACCGATGTCTCGCCTATGGGCGCCGGCGCATTGGCTGGCAATGGGCTCGGCCTGGACCCCGTGGCAACCGCTGCGGACCTCGGTCTCTCGGTCAGTTTCGCGAACTCGATCGACGCCGTGAGCGACCGCGACTTCGTGGCCGAGTTCCTGTTCGTCACCGCAATGGTCGGGGTTCACCTGTCCCGCCTGGGGGAGGAGATCTGCCTGTGGGCCAGCACCGAGTTCGGCTGGGTGCACCTGAACGATCAGTTCTCGACCGGATCGTCGATCATGCCGCAGAAGAAGAACCCCGATTCCGCCGAACTGGCCCGCGGCAAAAGCGGCCGGCTGATCGGTGATCTGGTCTCGGTGCTGACCATGCTGAAGGGTCTGCCGTTCGCCTACAACCGCGATCTGCAGGAGGACAAGGAGCCGGTCTTCGATGCGATCGCCACGCTGCGGCTGGTGCTTCCGGCGCTCACTGGAACCGTGGCAACGTTGCGCTTCCAGCCCGATATTGCTGGTTCCGGAACCACCGACGGGCATGCCCTTGCCACCGAACTCGCGGACTTCCTCGTCCGGGCGGGAGTGCCCTTCGCCGAAGCGCACGGGGTCGCGGGTAAGGCCGTCCGAGCCGCCGACGATGCCGGCGTGCCGCTGTGGGAACTGGACCTCGAGCAGGTCGATCCCCGGCTGGCCGGCGCTGCGGAATGCCTCACGGTCGACGCCGCGCTGGCCGCTCGCAACCATCCCGGCGGCACGGCTTCGGAAGCGGTCGCCCAGCAGTTGGCCGGTGCTCGCAAGCAGGTGGACCAGTACCGCTGACGCCGCTGGACCCAAGAATCCGGCGGCGGCACAGAGGTGAGACAACGACGCGTCTAGCTCAGGCGAGCCACTCTCGCCGGAATCGGCGCCCATAGACTCGGCTGCGTGCCGATCGGACCGCGTTGGCTGCGTTGGATCATCCTCGCCTACGGCGTCCTCGAGATCCCGTGGGTCGTTTATCTGGTGTTCTTCCAGGACCGTGCGGGAACCGCCCATCACACCCATCTGGTCTCCGCCGGCCTGGCGATCGGTGCCGCGTCGCTGGCGCTGGCTACGGGTATCGCCGCCCTGCGGGGACGGCCCTGGGTCGTGATTCCTGCGGCCATGACCGCAGCGTGGCTGCTGGCTGGGCTGTTCTTCGCACTGGTCCTCACGCACGTGGCCGTCACCTACGCCTCGCTGCCCGGCATCGTCGCTGCGGCTGTTGTGGTGTGGCAGGTTCTGACTGCCACGAAGCGACCCCATCCGGCGTGGGCCTGGCTGCTGATCGCCGTCGCGGCCTTGCTATTGGTGCACCTGGCCTTCATCCTCACGACCACCCACACGTCCTTCCACGCCGATCATCTGCGGCTGCTGATCGTCGTCTACGACAGCGCCGAGGTCGCCGCGCTACTGGGTCTGGGCTTAAGTCTGCGCTCCGGCGCAGCCCGGGCGGCCATCGTGTTCGGAGCCGCCGGCGTCGTGCTGTTCCTACTGGACGCCTGGGTGAACGTCACCATCGTGGCGGGGGAGCAGCAGTTCCGCGCCGCGATCTTCTACTTGGTGGTCGGTGAGATCCCGGCGATCGCCATGTGTGCCGCCGGAACGCGACTGGCCCTGCACCGCTGGTACGCGCAGGTCGCCGCGTCGCAGCCTGCCAAGATGAGCACGTGACCGACCTGCTCTCCGAACTGCACGCCCGCGGCCTGGTGGCCTCCGCAACCGACCTCGGTGCTCTCGAAGCCGCACTGGCCGACGGCGTCACGGTCTACGTGGGCTTCGACCCGACAGCACCCAGCCTGCACGTCGGAAACCTGGTGCCACTGCTGACTCTGCGCCGCTTCCAACTGGCCGGGCACAAAGTGATCGCACTAGTGGGCGGGGCGACCGGACTCATTGGCGACCCCAGTGGCCGCAGCACCGAACGCAGCCTCAATACCGACGAGGTAGTGGCTTCCTGGGTGGAGCGGGTGAAGAGCCAGCTTCAGCAGTTCCTGGACTTCGAGGGAGACAATCCCGCGATCCTCGTGTCGAACCTCGAGTGGACCGATCCGATGTCCGCGATCGCGTTCCTGCGCGATGTTGGCAAGCACTTCAGCGTCAACCAGATGCTGTCCAAGGAGTCGGTGGCGGCGCGGCTCAACGGCCCCGGCATCTCCTACACGGAGTTCTCGTACATGCTCCTGCAGGCGATGGACTACCTGCACCTGTACCGCGACCACGGTTGCAGGCTGCAGGTGGGCGGTTCGGATCAGTGGGGCAACATCACGGCCGGGCTCGACCTGATCCGCAAGGTCGAGGGGTCCGAGGCGAGAGCGCACGGGCTGACCGTGCCACTGGTGACCAAGGCGGACGGCACGAAGTTCGGTAAGACGGCAGGCGGTGCCATCTGGGTGGATCCCGCCCAGACCAGCCCGTTCGCGTTCTACCAGTTCTGGCTCAACACCGACGACCGGGACGTCGCGAAGTTGATGCGCATCTACAGCTTCCGGCCACTGGCAGACGTCGAGCAGACCATCGCCGACTGGGAAGCAGCACCGGCCACGCGCGGCGCCCAGCGCGCACTAGCGGCCGAGCTCACCGACCTGGTGCACGGGCAGCAGACCCGCGAGCACATCGAGGCCGCCAGCGCCGCGCTGTTCGGCAGGGGGGAGCTCGCGGGTTTACCTCAGGACATCTGGCGACAGGCAACTGAGGATGTCCCGACGGCGGCCGTGACGCCCGGCACGCCACTGATCGACGCCCTGGTCGCGACCGGGTTGTGTGACTCCAAGTCAGCAGCCCGCCGGGCCATCAAGGAAGGCGGTGCCTACGTGAACAACGTGCGCGCGGACGACCCCGAGGCACTGCTGGACACCGACGGCCTGCACGACCGCTGGGTGCTGCTGCGGCGCGGCAAGCGCACCATCGCGGTCGCCGACCTGGCGCCGCAAACCCCAGTAGAAATGGGCTGATTGGGCCAAGGGACCCCCCTTCCGGGGCCGCAGAACGGCGTGCTACCTTTAAGTCCGTTGCTCCAAAAGAGCAGCTCCCAACCGAGACGAGCAGCCTCGAAAGAGGCCGGTCGAAACGCGCGGGACCCGGATGGTTGACATCGTCAGCGGGCCGGGTATAGTGGAGAAGTTGCCCCGGAAACCTTCGAGTGAAAACTCAGGGTCATGGTGTGCGCCCGCTCCTTGAGAACTCAACAGTGTGCCAAAAGTCAATGCCGAACCCCGTCTCGGTAGCAATACCGAGCGGATTTCTTTGAGGCATGACCAAATTTGATGAGAGTCAGATTTGTTCTTGCCAGGCTTACGATTCGTGAGCGAACACATTCATTCACGGAGAGTTTGATCCTGGCTCAGGACGAAC
>ERZ724512.446-NODE-446-length-18964-cov-7.007721_pt1 | contig 18964 bp, 15 predicted proteins | sample MGYA00376045_ERZ724512 | MGnify/ENA primary metagenome ERZ724512 (study PRJEB28724, sample SAMN07190883) | activated sludge metagenome | isolation source: activated sludge of sewage treatment plant in Hong Hong | place: Hong Kong | collected 2016-03-17 ... | reverse complement strand
CCATGCTGCACACCAGCTACCCGATTCGGCACTGGGACGAGGACCTCGGGCCCGGGGCCACCCACCTGCTGACCGGGCCGGTGCCGTCCGACGGGATCGCGGGCGAGGCCGCTGCCACCCTCGAGCTCACCGACCTGACCCCCGACGCCACCCCGCACCAGTTCGGTGACTTCGATCTCGCGCCGGACGGCAGCTGGGCCGCCGTCACGTGCACGGTGATCGGTGCCCGCGCCGACCGCCGCACCACCCTGTGCCGGCTCGATCTGTCCGACGGCACGCTCACCACCCTGGTGGACGAACCGGGCGCCGACGTGATCTGCGGCCGCATTTCGCCCGACGGCACCACGGTCGTGTGGCAGTACGAACCGCACGGCAGCCCCACCAAAGCGCCGCACGTCGAGTTGCGCCTGCTTGACCTCACCGACGGCTCGTCACGCCGCATCGCCGCCGACTGGGATCGTTGGATCACCGATCACGCCTGGCTGCCCGACGGCAGCGGCCTCGTGCTCGCCGCCGACGAGTCGGGACGAAGCCCGGTGTTCGTGCTCGACCTGGCCAAGGACGAGGTCACCCGAGTGACCAGCGACGACGCGGCGTTCACCGACCTGCAGGTCTCGCCCGACGGACGCTGGGTCTACGCCTTGCGGTCGTCGTACCGGGCGCCGTCCGAGGTGGTGCGCATCGACCTGCACGCGCACCGCAGCGCCGAAGCCCCCGTGGCGGCCGAGTTGCTGCCCGGCCCCGCGCCGGCACCGCAGCTGCCCGGCACCCTCACCGAGGTGAGCGCCACGGCCGACGACGGTTCGCCGCTGCGGGCCTGGCTGGCCCTACCGTCCGGCGCCGACGACGAGCACCCGGCGCCGCTGCTGCTGTGGATTCACGGCGGTCCGCTGGGCTCGTGGAACGCCTGGTCGTGGCGCTGGTGCCCCTGGCTGCTGGTCGCGCAGGGCTACGCGGTGCTGCTGCCCGACCCTGCCCTGTCGACCGGTTACGGCGAGCAGTTCATCGCCCGCGGCTGGGCCCGTTGGGGTGCAGAGCCGTACACCGACCTGATGGCGATCACCGACGCCACCCTCGCACGCGACGACGTCGATCACACCCGCACCGCTGCCATGGGCGGCTCGTTCGGTGGCTACATGGCCAACTGGGTGGCCGGCCAGACCGACCGGTTCGACGCCATCGTCACCCACGCCTCGTTGTGGGCGCTCGACCAGTTCGGGCCGACCACCGACCACGCCTACTACTGGGCGCGCGAGGTGAGCGAACAGATGGTGCGCGACTTCTCGCCGCATGCCTTCGTCGAACGCATCGACACCCCGATGCTGGTGGTGCACGGCGACAAGGATTACCGGGTGCCGATCGGCGAAGGCCTTCGGTTGTGGTGGGAACTGGTCAGCCGCTCGAAACTCGCCATGGACGACCAGGGACGCACCCCGCACCGGTTCTTGTACTTTCCCGACGAGAACCACTGGGTGCTCAGCCCTCAGCACGCTGCGCTCTGGTACGGCACGGTGTCGGCCTTCCTGTCCGAACACGTGTTGGGTGAGGCAAAGGACTACCCCGAACTGCTCGGCTGAACCAGGTTGGTCGAGCCTGTCGAGACCCGTCGGGTCGCGCTGGTCCGAAACCCGCTGGTCGAAGTCGCCCTAGACCGGGGTGGCTTTGCGGTCTCGCGAGGCGACGTAACTGCCTTTCGGGCACGTAACTGCCTGCGCGCGGGCAGCGACGTGTCACAAAGGCAGCTACGTTGCCCGCTGTCGGCCAGGCGGCCCTTCGTGGGCTCTGCGCCCGACGATGCTCCGGTGGGCTTAGCGTGGAGGCATGCCCAAGGAGCGTCCGCCGATCAGCGAACACGAGTACGAGGACCAACTCGAACCCACCCACCTCATTCGCCGCTCGCACGTGGTGCTGCGCGCGGGCACCATGATGCTCGGCGCCGGCACCAGCGCACTGCGGGTGCGCGAAGTGATGAGCGCGGTGGCCCGCACCGTCGGCGTCCAGCAGGTCGAGGCGCAGGTCACCTTCACCCAGATCGTGCTCACCGTCGGACGCCGCGGCATCTTCCGAACCCAGGTGGGCGAGACCCGTCCCAGCGTCGACGCCGACCGCATCGCCCGGCTGCACCAGTTCTCGCACGAACTGCCCGAACGCGAACGGGCGATCGACGTCGAGGCCCGCCTGGACGCGATCGAGCACCAGCCCCGCTGCTACCCCACCTGGCTGTTGGTGACGCTGGTCGCCCTCGCCTGCGCGTCGGTGTCGGTGTTGTCGAACGGCGGCTGGCGCGAGGTGCTCGCCGTGCTGCCTGCCTCAGCCCTCGCCTACACCGCGCACCGCACGCTCACTCGACTGCAGTTCAACCTGCTCGCGGTGGTGCTCACCTCGGCCGCGCTGGCGTCGGCACTGTACGTCGGCTTCGCGGCGCTGATCACGGCCGTGGCCGGAGCCCCGAGCCCACGCTTCGCAGCCGGCTTCATCTGCGCGTCGATCTTTCTGATCCCCGGGTTTCCCCTTGTCACAGCTGGTCTCGACCTCACCCGGCTCGACCTGGACGCCGGCGTACCCAGGCTCACCTATGCAGCGATGGTGCTGCTCGCCATGGCCATCGGCGTGTGGCTGGTCGCCTCGATCGCCGGAGTCTCACCCGCGCCGGTGGCGCCCAATGAGGGCCATCCGGCGATTGTCTGGACGGCCCTGATCGCAGCCAGCTTCTTCGCGGTGTTCGGGTGGGCGACCATGTTCAACGTGCCGCTGGCCACGGCTGTGGCGTCGGGCGTGGTGGCGGTCGTGGGCAACGTTCCACGGCTGTTGCTGCTGGCCGCCGACGTGAAACCGCACGTGGCCACGTTCGTCGGCTGCGTGATCATGGGCCTGGGCTGCGCAGTGGTGGCCGGCTGGTTCAAGATGACCAAGATCATCATGACCGTGCCCACGTTGCTGGTGTCCATTCCCGGGTCGTCGGCGCTGCGTACGCTGATCTACTTCGACCAGGCCGACATCGTCTCAGCCATCGAGTCAGGCGTCTCGACGGTGCTCGTCGTGGTGGCCATGGTGGCCGGCCTGTCGGGCGCCCGCATGCTCACCGACCCCGAATGGGCCTTCACCCGCCCGGACGCGAAACAGCGCGGTTAGTGGGGTCTCGACAAGCTCGACCGATGAAAGGGCTCAGACCAGCGACTCCCCCAGCGCCAGCCAGGCCAGCACCGCCAGGTCCTCCGGGTTCGCGAAATCCGACGCCGCCACCTGCGCCAGCAGTCGCCGCGAGTTCTTGGTCGCACACGCCGCGGCGCCGACCGCCATCGGCCATTCCTCGGGGCACAGCTGCAGCAGCCCGGTCAGTTGCACCTGCTGAACGGCGTCCAACCCGACCGGTTCACCGGGCAGGTCACCGCCCAGCGTGTTGATCAGGCCCGAGAACAGCGGCCCGGCCACCTCGGCGCTGCGCAGGTTGAGCACGGCCAGTTCGAGGCCGACCCAGTCGGTGCCGCTCGGCCGCGACAACAGCGCCACCGCCTCGTCGCGAACGTCTTCACCGAGCGCCAGACCGGCCAGCCAGCCGGCCATCACCACCCTGCCGAAGCCGAGTTGAGGGTGCACCAGTTGCAGCTGGCGCAGGGCCACGCGCACCGCCCGCGCGTTGCCCGACCGCTGGCCACGCACGATGCCGCCGGCGATGGCGAGCAGGTCGGTGGTGTGCTCCCAGTCGTAGTCGTCGAGCCATTCCTCGGCGGCCTGCGGCTGGCTGACCAGGCTGCGGCCGAGCGCCTCAGCCACCACGAACGCGGCGGCCGGGCTCGGCGGCAAACGGTCGCGCAACACGGTGGACGCCCCGGCGGCGAGCAGCGTGTCGAGGGTTGGGGCGAACGACAGCGTCAGCGCGGTCAACCCACGCGCAGAGTGCAGCACCACGGCCGCCCGGCCGGCCTCGCCGATCACCTGCACGGCGTCGCCGTCGGCGCGGGTCGTCGCGGGTGGCTCGACCACCAGGGCCTGGTCGGGTTGCCGAAACTCCCAGGGCTGCCCGGCCGGCATCTCGAGCGGGGCCAGCCACGCGGGCAATCGCGCGGCGAGTTGGGCCAGGTCGGTGTGCAGTTCGGCACGCAGCGAACCGACCCAGCGCCGTCCGGGCTCGATCGTCAGCCCCTCGGGGGCAAGCTCGAAACCGTCGTCGCTCGCACGAAGCCAGCCCTGGGTGAGCCGCAGCCCCACCACCGGCGCTGCCCGGCGCCGGGGCGCCACCACCAGCACCGCTTCGGCGCCTGCGGCCCAGGCCCACACCACGCTGACCTGCCCGGGCCGAACCCGCAACGACGGCACCTGAACGAGTTCGGACGGCTCCGCAGCACTCAGCGCCCAGCGAATCGTCCAGTGCTGCCCCACCGAATGCCGTACCGCGAACGAGCAGCCGCTGCAGCCGAACGCGTGCTCGACCTCGTCGTCATCGTCGGTGAAACGCCCGCTCGGACGCACGCCGTGCAGGCTGAAGGTGGCCCACTCGTCGGAGCCGTGCAGCAGCCGAAAACCGGCTCCGTCGGCAGCCACCTCGACGGTGAACGCACCCCAGCGCATCAGCCCGTTCCCGTCAGCGCCGTCGCTGGCAGCGCGGGCACCAGTAGAGGTTGCGACCTTCCAGCACCTGGGTACGCACGGGTGTGGCGCAGACCAGGCAGGGCTGACCCGCCCGGCGGTACACGTACACCTCGCCGCCGTGCCGGTCGACGCGCGGTGCGCGGCCCATCGCCTCGGGCAGGTGCTCGTCGCGCACCGAGTCGATGCGTCCCTCGGTGACCCCGTCGCGCATCAGCAGCACCAGGTCGGCCCACATCGCGTTCCAGGTGCGCCGCGAGATCGTACGGCCCTCTTTGAACGGGTTGACCCGGTGCCGAAACAGCACCTCGGCGCGGTAGATGTTGCCGACGCCGGCGGTGACCGACTGGTCCATCAGCAGCGAGGCGATGCTGCGCCCCGATCGGCTGATCTTGGCCCACGCCTTCTCGCCGGTGGAGTCGTCACGAATCGGGTCGTCGCCGGCGGCGGCGATGATGGCGTCGCGGGCCTCGTCGGTGATCAGCCGGCACCACTGCGGGCCGCGCAGTTCGGCGCTGCGCTGGTCGCGGGCGATGCGCAGCCGCAGCGTTTCGGGCCCGGCCGGCGAGGTGGGTTCGCCGTCGATCAGCCACAGCTTGCCGATCAGCCCCAGGTGCACGTGCACGATGCGGTCTGGCCCGAAGTCGATGAACAGGTGTTTGCCGTACGCCTCGGCGCCGCTGAGCACCGAGCCGTCGAGCAGTGCGGCCTCGTCGGCGAACCGGCCCTGCGGGCTGGTGACGCGCACAGCCTGACCGCCGAACCAGTCGGTGAGACCGTTCGCCAGTCGATGAATCACGTGCCCTTCAGGCATGCCGTCCCCTGCCGTCCGGACTGCTCAGCAGCAGTGCTGATTCTCGTAGTCGTCGAGCAGTTGCAAGCGCCGCACGTGCCGCGGATCGTTCGAGAACGGCGTCTCGAGAAACACTCTCACCATGGCCAGTGCGTCGCTGAGCGATTGCATGCGACCACCAAGCGCGACGATGCGGGCGTCGTTGTGTTCGCGGGCCAGCCGGGCCATCACGGTGTTGTAGGCCAGACCGGCCCGCACGCCCTTGACCTTGTTGGCGGCGATCTGTTCGCCGTTGCCCGAACCACCCAGCACGATGCCGCGGCTCTCGGGGTCGGCGGCGACGGCCTCGGCGCACGGCAGTACGAACACCGGATAGTCGTCGGACGAGTCGTAGCTGTGCGCCCCGTGGTCGACCATGTCGTAGCCGGCAGCGGTCAGTTCTTTGACCAGAAACTCCTTGAGGTCGTAGGCCGCATGGTCGGCGGCGATGTGAACGCGCATGCGGTCAACATAGCCGAGACGGCCGACAGCCCAGCACCACGTCTGGTGGGCAGTGGGGACGGTTTCCAACTCGCGAGCGGCGTGAGTTGGGGACGGTTCCCAACTCGCGCCATTCTCAGTCGAAGATCGGGCCTACCGTGCGGGTGCGCTTGGCCTCGAAGAATCCCGGGTAGGCGGTCAGCTTGGCGAAACCGTCGAACAGTTCGCCGGCCTGTTCACCCTTGGGTGCGGGCGAGATCACCGGGCCGAACAGCGACATCTCGTTGATGCGAATCACGGGGGTGCCGACCTCGTCGCCGACTGGGTCCATGCCCTCGTGGTGCGACGCCTTCAGGGCGTCGTCGTTGGCGTCGGTGTGACCCAGCTCAATGAGTTCGGCGGGCAGGTCGACCTCGGCCAGCGCGGCGGCGATGGTTTCGTCGGTCGGCTGCTGCTCCCCCGGATGCACCCGTGTGCCGATCGCGGTGTAGTAGTCGCGCAGCTTCTCGGGGTGCTCGCGCTGCACCGCCAGAGCGACCCGGGCGGGCGCCCAGGCCCGGTCCATCAATGCTCGGTAGTTCTCGGGCAGATCGCGACCCTCGTTGAGCACCGCCAAACTCATCACGTGAAAGTCGACGTGCACGTCGCGCACCTTTTCGACCTCGAGCAGCCACCGCGACGTCATCCACGCCCACGGGCACAGCGAGTCGAACCACATATCCACCTGTTGCGTCATGGCGCACACCCTAGTGCGGGGCGGGCGACCCGCCCATGCCACTCGACCGGCAGGCGGACGTGCGGCCACCATGGGTGCCGTGACCAGTGCCATCGGCGTTGACCTCGGCACGACCAACACCAAGGTGGTGCTGGTCGGCGACCGCGACACCCTGCTGGCCGCCGAACCCACGCCCACCACGCTGGACGCCCTGATCACCCTGGTCGGCCGGGCCCTGAGCCGGGCTGACGTACCGGTGGCCGCGGTGGGCATCGCGGCCATGGCCGAGTCGGGTTTCGTGCTCGATGCAGACGGGCACGCCCGCACGCCGCTGCTGTCATGGCGGGACGCGCGCGACGACGCCGACATGCAGGCGTTCGCACGCCGCACCGGCGCCGATGATCTCTTTGAAGCCACCGGGGTGCGGCCCGGGCCCAAGCCGCCGATGGCGCTGTGGCTCTCGCTGCGGGCGCACCGGCCCGACCTCCTCGGGAAGGTGAACAGCTGGGCCGGCGTCGCCGATGCCCTGGCTATGGCCCTGACCGGACGGCTGGTCACCGACCACACCCTGGCCGGACGCACCATGGCGTACCGGTTACCACCGTCTGGCGAAACCCTGGCCAAGACTTTCGACGAGCCACTGCTGGCCGAGGCCGGCTTGCGACCGCACCAGCTGCCGTCCGTCGTGCTGCCGGGCGACCCGCCGGCGCGACTGACCCGCTCGGCCGCCGCCTGGACGGGCCTGGCGCCCGGAACGCCGGTGTGGGTGGCCGGACACGACCACCAGGTGGCCGCGTGGGGTGCCGGCGTCCGCGCCCCGGGCCAGGTGGCCGACTCGGTCGGCACCGCCGAGGCCGTGCTGCACCTGGTGCGCGGCGTGCCCGACCGATCGGCGGTGCGGCGCGAGGGCATGAGCGTGGTGCGCGCCGTCGACGGCGCAACGGAAGCGCTGCTGGCCGGCACTTCGTTCGCCGGCGGCTTTCTGCAGTGGCTGGCCGACCGGCAGACCGACGGCGACGTCGCCGCGCTGCTGGCACAGGTGCCCGGACTCGACGATGTGGCGCCAGGCTCCGAGCGCTCTGCTCACAGCGGGTCGGGTTCGCCACCGCAGTCGGCGTTGAATCCGACCCGTACTGTCGAGCCTTCGGCCTTCGCCCGGCCGAGTTGGCTGCTGCCCTACCCCGGTGGACGGCAATGCCCCGACCCCGACCCGTCCGCGGTGGTTCGCGTGGTGGGTGAGGCAACCGCACCCCTCGGCGTGCGGGCGATCGAGGCTGTCGCCTATCAGGCGGCGTGGATCGTGCAGCGCCAAGGAGAGCTGGCCGGCGACTGGGTTGACGGGCTGCACATGATCGGCGCGGCGCTGCACCGTTGCTCGCAATGGGCGCGCATCAAGGCCACACTCGCCGGGTCACGGACCACTCTGCTGCGCGACAGCGAGCCGGTTGCGACGGCCGCCGCCAGGTTGGCGCTGTTCCGTTGCGGCCTCGCCGACGACGCTGCCCTGCCTGCGGCGCCGGTGCTGCCCGTCCACGATCTGATCGAGGTGTATCAGCGCCGTCTCGACGCGTTCATCTCCAGCGCCCGAAGAGATGACTGACGCATGGTTGTGGCCTCGATTCGCTCGGGTACTGTGCGAGAGCGAACCGCAGAAGTCTCTGGAGGAACATGTATCCGGCCAACATCACCCGAGCCGAGGCCCACGCCCGAGCGGAGTTGCTGCGCACCCACAGTTATCAGGTGACGGTCGACCTGACCGGGTCGGCGACCACGTTCACCTCGACCTCGACCATCGTGTTCAGCTCGGGCGCCGGTAGCACGTTCGTCGACCTGATCGCCGACTCGATCGTCGAAGCCACCCTCGACGACGCCCCGCTCGACTTCTCGGCCTACAACGGCGAACGGGTGCCTCTCGATCTCACCATCGGCGATCACGTGCTCGCCATCACCGCGGTCTGCCGCTACAGCAACACCGGCGAGGGCCTGCATCGCTTCGTCGACCCCGTGGACGAGCGGATCTACTGCTACACCCAGCTCGAGGTGGCCGACGCCCGGCGCGTCTACGCCTGCTTCGAGCAGCCCGACCTGAAGGCTACGTTCGCCTTTTCGGTGATCGCCCCGGCGCACTGGACGGTGCTGTCGAACTCCCCCGAGGTCGAACCCCTGGTCGCGGGCCAATTGGGCCGCTGGGAGTTCACTCCTACGCCGCCGATCTCGACCTACATCACCGCCTTGATCGCCGGCGACTATCACACCGTGCGCAGCACGCATCAGGGCCGTGACGCCGAGATTCCGCTGTCGCTGTCGTGCCGGGCGTCGATGGCGCCGCATCTGGACGCGGACCGGCTGTTCGAAACCACGGCGCGCGGCTTCGAGGTGTTCGAAGAGCACTTCGGCGAGGCGTACCCGTTCAGCGACTACGCCCAGATCTTCGTGCCCGAGTTCAACGCCGGCGCCATGGAGAACGCAGGCTGCGTCACGCTGCGCGACGAGTACCTGTTTCGCTCGCGGGTCACCGCGGCCAGCTACGACAGCCGCGACAACACGATTCTGCACGAGCAGGCCCACATGTGGTTCGGCGACCTGGTCACCATGACCTGGTGGGACGACCTGTGGCTGAACGAGTCGTTCGCCGAATGGGCGTCCCACTTCGCGCAGGACGAGATCAGCCGACGCCACGGCGGCACCGATCCGTGGGCGGCGTTCTGCAACGCCCGCAAGACCTGGGCCTACCGGCAGGACCAACTGCCGTCCACCCACCCGATCGCCGCCGACATGGTCGATCTCGAGGCGGTCGAACTCAACTTCGACGGCATCACGTACGCCAAGGGTGCGTCGGCGCTGCGCCAGTTGGTGGCCTTCGTCGGCCTCGAGCCGTTTCTCGCCGGCGTACGCACGTACTTCGCCCGGCACGCGTGGGGCAACACGCAGTTGAGCGACCTGCTGGAGGCGCTGGAGGAATCGTCGGGTCGCGACCTGTCGTTCTTCACCGGGCAGTGGCTGCAGACCGCCGGCGTGAACACCCTGACCTGCCAGTACGAGCTCGACGACGAGGGCCGGTTCACCAGCTTCGCCGTGCTGCAGTCGGCGCTGCCGCAATGGCCGACGCTGCGCCGGCACCGCATCGGCGTCGGGCTGTACGACCCCACCGACGACGGCATCGAGCGGGTGCACCGGGTCGAGGTCGACATCGACGGCGATCGCACCGAGATCGAGGCCCTGATCGGCGTACCGGCACCTGCCGTGGTGCTGCTCAACGACGGCGACCTGTCGTACGCCAAGATCAGAATCGACCGCGGGCTGAGCGTGGTGGTCGAGCGTATGCACGAGTTTCGCGACCCGGTCGCCCGGGCGCTGCTGTGGGGGGCGACGTGGGACATGTGCCGCGACGCGCAGCTCAGCGCCGCCGACTACGTCGAGCTGGTCGTTCGGGGGGTGGCCGTCGAGACCGACCTCACCGCGGTCAGCGCCGTACTGGGCCAGGCCGAGGCGGCCGTGCGCTACTACGCTCCCCCGGCTGAGCGGCCGGCGTTGGCGGTTCGTTGGACGGCGGGTCTGGCCGAGTTGCTGAAGCAGGTCGAGCCGGGGTCCGACCACCAGTTGGCGATCGTGCGCGCGCTCGCGGCTTCGGTGACCACACCGGCCGGGGCCGAACTGCTGAAGGCCTGGCTGGACGGCGTCGAAGTGCCGCCCGGCTTGAGCATCGACGCCGACCTGCGCTGGCGGCTGGTCACCAACCTGGCCCGGTTGGGCGGCATCGACGAGGCGGGTATCGCCGCCGAACTGGCTAATGACAACACCGCGACGGGGGCCGAGAAGGCCGCTGGAGCGCGGGCGGCGCTACCGACCGCGGCAGCCAAGGCCGAGGCGTGGCGGCTGGCGGTCGACGAGCCGTCCGTGCCCAACGAGACACACACCCAGTTGTGCCTGCAGTTCTGGCAGTTGGATCAGAACGCTGCGCTCGAGCCGTATGTCGACAAGTGGTTCGACGTGATGCAGCAGATCGCCGCGCAGCAGAACGGCTGGGGGCAACGCTCGCTGGCGATTCGCCGCAACGTGGGCGAGTTGCTGTTCCCGCGGCCGCTCGGCGACCGCGCCCTGGCGGCGCGCATCACCGACTGGCTTGCCACCACCGAGTTGACCGACTCGGTGCGCCGCATGGTCAGCGAACGACTGGACGACCTCGAACGCGCCCTGCGATGCCAAGAGGCCGTCGAGTAGGGGGACGGTTCCACTTCCGTCCCAAGGGACGGTTCTCTGATCCGAATCAGCGGACCGTCCCTTTCGCGGCTCCGCTCGTTGGGTTACATACCCCTGGGGGTATATAGTCGACGCGTGAGTCCCATCACTCCGGCACGCGCCGGGATCTCGCTCAGTCTCGACTACGACAAGGAGTTTCAGATGTGCTACCCGGTCACCTGCAAGCAGTGCGGCAAGACCACCTGGGCCGGTTGCGGCCAGCATGTGGCGTCGGTCAAGGCGTCGGTTCCCGCATCACAGTGGTGCGGCGGGCACGCAGAACAACAGTCGGCGGCCTCGGGCGGCATGTTCTCGCGGCTGTTCGGCCGCTGACCCGCCCGGTTGGTTCGGGCGTCAGCCGTCGGAGCGAACGGCCTTGTCGTCGTCTTTGCCGAACCAGCTGGGCGCCAGGCCCAGCAGCAGAATCACGGCGAAGATCGCGACGGGTATGCCGAGGTACAGCGTGACCGCCTCGAGCACGGTCGGGTTCTGGGCGACCTCCCAGCCGGGAAGGGTCTCGAGCGGGAAGAGTCCGAACATGATCACAGGGTATTCGAGCTAGCCGCAGAGGTCACGCATCAGTTGTGCGACGGGTCCCGGAGAGTTTGAGGACGGCTTCTCAACCGGTGGAGAACCGTCCCCTTTCCGGTTGGAGAACCGTCCCCTTTCCGGTTGGAGAACCGTCCCCTTCCCATTCGAGAACCGTCCCCGGCGTTGGGCCAAACTTCGATCGCGTGGCGACCGCCCTCTGCGGACCGCTACATTGAAGTGCTGAGACGACCGTCCGCCAGCGCGGCCCGGATCGTCGAAGGAACGGTGCTAGGAGCCCCTGCGTGACCAACTCAACCGCCCGCATCGTGTGGGACGGCCATCAGATCGCTCGCGCCATTGCTCGCATGGCCCACCAGATCGTCGAAGTCAACGCCGGCAGTGCCGACCTGGTGCTGTTGGGCATTCCCACCCGTGGCGTGCTGCTGGCTCGACGCCTGGCCGATGCCATTCGCAGCATCGAGAGCGCTGAAGTCGAGGTCGGCGAACTCGACGTCACGATGTATCGCGACGACCTGCGCCGCCAGCCCACCCGAGCGGTCGGACGCACCGCGATCCCCCGTCCGCTCGACGACCAAACCGTCGTGCTCGTCGACGACGTGTTGTTCACCGGACGCACCATCGCCGCCGCCCTCGACGCCCTCAAAGAAGTCGGACGGCCGCGGTCCGTCCAGCTCGCCGTGCTGATCGACCGCGGCCACCGCGAACTGCCGATTCAGGCCGACCACGTCGGACGTCAACTGCAGGCGCCCGCCGAGGCACGCGTCAACGTGAAGCTCACCGAAATCGACGACCACGACGCCGTCACGATCAGCGTGCCGGAGGGCTGATGCGACATCTTCTGAGCGCCGCCGACCTGAGCCTGGCCGAGGTGACCTCGATTCTCGACACCGCCGACGAGATGCACACCATTCAGCAGCGGCAGATCAAGAAGCTGCCCACCCTGCGTGGGCGCACCGTGATCAACATGTTCTTCGAAGACTCCACCCGCACCCGCACGAGCTTCGAGTTGGCCGGCAAATGGATGTCGGCCGACACGATCAACATCTCGGCCAAGGGGTCGTCCACGTCGAAGGGCGAGTCGCTGCGCGACACCATGCTCACCCTGGACGCGATGGGCACCGACTGCTTCGTCATTCGGCACGGCAGCTCGGGGGCGGTGGCGCAAGCAGCCGGTTGGGTGCGGGCGCACGTGGTGAACGCGGGCGACGGCACCCACGAACACCCCACCCAGGCCCTGTTGGACGCCTTCGCGATGCGCCGCCATTTCGGCGGGGGCGGTGCCGAGGCGTTCGCCGGCAAGAAGATCGCCATCGTGGGCGACCTGCTGCACAGCCGGGTCGTCCGCAGCAACGTGCTGCTGCAGCGCACCCTGGGTTCAGAGGTCACCCTGGTCGCGCCGCCCACCCTGCTGCCCACCGGGGTGGACGAGTGGGGCGTGGCGGTCACCAATGACTTCGACGAGGTGATCCATACCGCCGACGTGGTGATGATGCTGCGGGTGCAGCGCGAACGCATGTACGGCGGCTTCTTTCCCACCGAGCGCGAGTACGCCGAGCTGTACGGGCTCACCCCCGAGCGGCTCGCCCGGCTCAAGCCCGGCGCCGCGATCTGCCACCCCGGGCCGATGAACCGCGGGCTCGAGATCAGTTCCGAAGCCGCCGACGCCGCCAACTCGCTGATCCTCGAGCAGGTCACCGCCGGCGTCTCGGTGCGCATGAGCGTGCTCTACCACCTGCTGGGAGGAAGCTCCGAATGAGGGATCTGCTGATCACGGGCGCTCAGCTCGCCGACGGAACGTCCGCCGACCTGGGCGTGTCGAACGGACACTTCGTGGCTCCGTCCGACGTCACCGACGCCGAGCGCATCGACGCCGACGGGCTGCTCGCCCTGCCCGGCCTGGTCGACCCCCACACGCACCTGCGCGAACCGGGCCGTGAAGACGCCGAGACCATCGCCACCGGCACCCTGGCCGCAGCGCGCGGTGGGTACACCGCCGTGCACGCGATGGCGAACCTCGACCCGGTCACCGACACCGCCGAGGCCGCCGAGTATCTGGCTGCGCTGGCCGCGCGCACGGCCAACGCCGAGGTGATCGTGATCGGTTCGGTCACCAAGGGCCTGGCCGGCGAGCAGTTGTCCGAAATGGGACTGATGAACCGCTCGGCAGCGGCCGTGCGCATGTTCTCGGACGACGGACGCTGCGTGATGGACCCGCTGGTGATGCGCCGCGCCCTCACCTACGCCAAAACCTTCGACGCGGTGATCGCCCAGCATTCCCAAGACACCCGGCTGGCCGGCCCGACCGCCTGCTGCCACGAGTCTGAGATCTCTGGACGGCTGGGTCTGGCCGGTTGGCCGGCGCAGGCCGAGTCGGCGATCATCGCCCGCGACGTCGAACTGGCGCAACTGTCGGGTGGACGGCTGCACGTGTGCCACATCTCGACCGCCGAGGGCGTCGAGGTGATCCGGTGGGCCAAGGCGCGCGGGGTGAACGTGACGGCCGAGGTGACGCCGCACCACCTGTACCTGGGCACCCGCGAGGTCGAGAGCTACGACACCACGTTCAAGGTGAACCCTCCGCTGCGCACCGACGAACACATCGAGGCGGTCAGGGCCGCCCTGGCCGATGGCACGATCGACATGGTGGGCACCGATCACGCCCCGCACGCCCGGCAAGACAAAGACCACCCCTTCGACATCGCGCTGCCCGGCATGATCGGTCTGGAGCAGTCGCTGGCGGTGGTGATCGAGGTGATGGTCGATGCGGGCCGGCTGGACTGGCCGGGCGTTGTCGACCGCATGTCGGCCGCCCCCGCCCGACTGACCAGGCTGGCCACGCAGGGCCGTCCGATCGCCGAGGGTGAGCCGGCCAACCTGGTGCTGGTCGACCCGTCCGCCCGTGCGGTGGTCGATCGGGACGCCTCGGCGTCCAAGTCGCGCAACAACCCCTACCACGGGCGCGACCTGCCCGACCCAGTGGTCGCCACGGTCTGGGCCGGCAAGGTCACCCACCGCCGCTGACTCCCATCCGTCATCCCGGCGAAACGGGTGGCGTCAGCCGAAGAGGGTACGCACCTGGTCGTACCGCTCCAGGAGCGCCGGAATGCCCGCCCGCAGCTCGCGGTAGGCCGCAACCTCGGCCTCGTCCGGCACCAGTTCGTCGCCCGAGCCGACGTCTTGACCCAACTGCAGCAGGCCGTCGCGCAACGACGAGGCCTGACCCAACCCGTACAGGGCGAGTGCCGCCGCACCCAGGGCCGTGCCCTCGGCCCCGTCGGTGACCACCAGCGGACGCCCCAACGCGGCGGTCAGAATCTCGCGCCACACCGTCGAGCGGAACACGCCCCCGGTGGCCCTGATCTGACGTACGGGTGTCACCCGGTCGAGCTCGTCGATGATCGCCGACAACATCAGCGCCACTCCCTCGACCGCCGCGCGCACGAAGTGCTGCCGGCCGTGACCACGCCGCACCCCCAGAAACGCCCCGGGAATGGACGGGTTCCACAACGGCGCCCGTTCAGCCATCAGGAACGGCAGCATGACCAGCCCCTCCGAACCGATCGGCACGTGGCGGGCCAGGTCGAGCAGCATGCCGTCGGGGTTGCCGCCGGCGTCGTCGGCGAAGTCGACGCCGAACACATCGCCCGCCCAGCGCACCACGATGCCGCCGTTGCTGACCGCTCCGCCGAGCACCCACGCCCCCTCGGCCAGGTTGTAGCAGAACAGCCTGCCCGCCGCGTCGACGTACGGGCGGTCGGTGATCATGCGCACCGCCCCCGACGTGCCCAGCGACAAGCCGACCACGCCCGGTTCGAGCGCCCCGACGCCGAGGTTGCCCAAGGGCCCGTCGCCGGCGCCCAGCACCACCGGCAGCCCGCGCGGCAGGCCCACCTCGTCGGCGAGCGAATCGGTCAGGGGCAGCGCGTCCGTCGTCGCTCGGACGGGCGGCAGCCGGTCGGCGTCCACCCCCACCAACTCGAGCGCCTCGGTGTTCCAGGTCAACGTCGACAGGTCGAGCAGCCCCGTGCCCGACGCGTTCGACACCTCGGTGACCAACTGGCCGGTGAGCTGATAGACGATGAAGTCCTTCAGCCCCACCCACCACCGCGCCGAGGCCAGCAGGTCGGGCTCGTGCTCGCCGTACCAGAGCAGTTTGGTGAGGTGAGACATCGAGTGCACGGGCGTGCCCGAGGTGTGGTGCAGCCGGCGTCCCAACTCGGTGCCGCGCAGAGCCATGGCCTGCTCGGCGGCCCGCGAGTCGGCCCAGGTGAGCAACGGCGTGATCGCGCGATGCTCGGCGTCCAACCCGATCAGACCGTGCATGGCGGTGGACACGCCGATGCCGACGACGCTCGCCTCACCCAGCAACGCCGCCACCTCGGCCAGGCCTTCGCGCAGGGCCCGCCACATCACCTCGGGGTCCTGCACCTCCCAGCCGGGCTGCGGCTGCTGCAGCGGGTACTCGTTCGCGGCGCCGCCGCGCCACCCGCCACCCAGCGCGAAGGCTGAAACCTTGGCGGCGGTGGTGCCGACGTCGAGCCCGAGCACCACCTTCGCGCCGGCCGGTGCGGCCCCCGTGGTCATCCCTGCAACTGCCGCGCCAGGGCCAGAATGCTGGCCTTCGAGTCACGATCGTCGATCTCGAGAAAACCGCAGACCTTGCTCACCGAGTCCTCCAGCGAACCGGAGCCCAGGTCGGCGATCTTGTCGGCCCGCGCGTCGTTGAACGGCGCACCCAGCCCGCGCAGGTGCAGGGTCCAGGCCGCCACCGCCCGCTCGGCACCCAACGGGCTGTTGCCGGCTTTGCGGTCGGCCACCAGCGCCGGGACGATGCGAATCGGTATCTTCTGCGACCCGTCGGCCGCGATGCGGCTGAGCTGGTCACGCATGCGAGGGTTGCCGAACCGCTCCAACAGTGCGGCACGGTAGTCGGCGATGACGGCGTCGTCGAGCGGCAACTGGCGTGCGGCCACGTCCCACCACTCGTCGACCCAGCCGCGCACGATCGGGTCGGCGATGGCGTCCGACACGGTTTGGTGCCCCTTGATGGTGGCGGCGTAGGCCAGCATCGAATGCGCCCCGTTGAGCAGCCACAGCTTGCGCAACTCGTGGGGCACCACGTCGTCGACGAACACGGCCCCCGCGCTCGCCCAGTCGGGCACCTGCCCCTTGAGGTCGCCGGCCAGCACCCATTCGCTGAACGGTTCGGTGCCGATGGCGGCCGGGTCGTCGACGCCCTGCTCGTCTTGCACCGCCTGCCAGATGGCGTCGGTGGCGCGGGGCGTGATGCGATCGACCATGGTGGTCACGAAACCCACCTCGTCGTCGAGGTACTGCTCCAGGTCGGGGACGGCCCGCGAGACCATGTCACGCAGCACCCGCTCGAGCATGGCGCCGTTGTCGGGCACGTTGTCGCAACTGATCAGCGTGATCGGGCCCGCACCTGCGTCACGGCGAGCCACCAGCCCGGCGACCAGCTTGCCGGGAGCGGTGCGCACCGCGTTCAGGTTGCCGGCCGCGATCACGTCGATGTCTGAGGCCACGTCGGGGTTGCCCGCGTCGAGCTCGCCACGCTCGTTGCGCACGTAGCCGGCCTCGGTGATGGTCATGGTGACCACGCTCACCGCAGGGTCGGTGAAGTAACCCGACAGTGCAGCCACATCGGTGCCCGTGTGAGTGGCCGCCAGTGAACTGATCACCCGGTACTCGTTGCCCTGGGGGCCGACGCTCACCAGCGTGTACAGGTTGTCTTGCCGTTGCAGTTCGGCCCCGATGCCCATCGACCGCCCGGCGAAGGCCGCGATGCCCCACTGGTCGGCGTCGGCCGCCCGGTCGGTGTACCAGGCCTGGTGGGCACGAAAGAAGTTGCCCAGCCCCAGGTGAACCATGCGAACCGGCGGCGTGGGCCGTCCGTCTTTCGAGCGAGAGAGTCGACGGGCCACGGTGCCTGCCTTTCGTCGGTGGGGCTTGTGAGCCTATGGCATCGTCAGCGAGCCGGGCGGGTGGTTGCCGCGGGTTGCCCTCGGTAGGGTGTGCGCCGTGTCCGACCCGACCCTGCCCGCCGACCCGCAGCACCTGGACGCTGCCTCGGTGCGCGCCACCGTCGAACGCCTGGACGCCCGTATCAAGGCACGTTTTCCCACCCGCAACCTGACCCGGCTGCCGGGGCAGTTGATCGAGGTCATCGACCACCTCAGCGAACGGCAGAGCGTGTGGCGCGCCCGCCGACGTTGGCTGGTGGTGGCCTGCCGGGTGAGCATCGCGCTGGTCGTCGCGGGCCTGGTGGTGGCGCTGGCGACCATTGCCGTGCAGGCGTCGCCCGCCGGCGAACCGCACGGCTGGGACTGGCTGAGCATCTTCGAGTCGCTCGTCAACGACGTGGTGTTCGCCGGCATCGCCATCTACTTTCTCTGGGCGCTGCCCGACCGGCTGCAGCGGCACGGCGACCTGGCCACCCTGCAGCGGCTGCGCTCACTGGCCCATGTCGTCGACATGCACCAGTTGACCAAAGACCCCGAACGGCTGCGTGCAGACTTCGCTGCCACCACCGCGAGCGTGCCGCTGGGCATGACCGCGATCGAGCTCGCCAACTATCTCGACTACTGCTCGGAGTTGCTGTCGATGCTGGGCAAGACCGCCGCCCTGTTCGGCGAACATTCCGACGATCGGACGACGCTCGCCACGATCGCCGGTATCGAAGAGTTGACCAACAACCTGTCGGGCAAGATCTGGACCAAGATCAGCCTGCTGCCCTCAGCCGTGCGCCGAACCGGCAGTGCGGGCACTGAGTCGCGCTGAGCGCCGTCCGGCAAGAACCGGCAACCGAATGCGCTGCTGACCGTATTAGGGCAGGATCAACAATGGCGCCCGCACCTCTCGCCGTGTCGGCGTCGGGCTCCTCGCAACGGGTTTGTTCACGTCCGAAGTGAACATCTCCCCAAACCAGGGCCACTTTGACATGATCGACAAGGCGGATTCTCGACAGTGAGGAACATCGGTGAGCGACAAGACGGGTAGCGCGCAGATCGGCGTGGTCGGCATGGCGGTGATGGGGTCGAACCTGGCGCGCAACTTCGCCAGCAAGGGTTTCAAGACCGCCATCTTCAACCGCACCTACGCCAAGACCGAAGACGTTCTCGCCGCGCACCCCGAAGCCGGCTTCGTGGCGTCCGAGTCGGTCGAAGAGTTCGTCGACTCGCTCGAGAAGCCTCGCCGCATCATCATGATGGTGAAGGCCGGCCCGGCCACCGACGCCACCATCGACGCGCTGCTGCCCCACCTCGACCAGGGCGACATCATCGTCGACGGCGGCAACACCTACTTTCCCGACACCCGCCGGCGCGAGAAGAAGCTGTCCGAACTCGGGTTCAACTTCATCGGCTGCGGCATCTCGGGTGGCGAGACCGGCGCCCTACTCGGCCCGTCGATGATGCCGGGTGGGCCCAAGGACTCCTACGCCCACATCGGCCCGATTCTCGAAAAGGTGGCCGCGCAGTACGACGGCGAGCCCTGCTGCACCTGGATCGGCCCCGACGGCGCCGGGCACTTCGTCAAGATGGTGCACAACGGCATCGAGTACGCCGACATGCAGTTCATCG
>ERZ724512.445-NODE-445-length-18969-cov-5.729195_pt1 | contig 18969 bp, 9 predicted proteins | sample MGYA00376045_ERZ724512 | MGnify/ENA primary metagenome ERZ724512 (study PRJEB28724, sample SAMN07190883) | activated sludge metagenome | isolation source: activated sludge of sewage treatment plant in Hong Hong | place: Hong Kong | collected 2016-03-17 ... | reverse complement strand
AGGAGTCGACGGTCGAAGCGACGATCACGCCGGACGGGAGGTTGAGCTCCTCGGTGAGGCGCTCGACCATCGCCGCCGCGTCGTCGACCGCCTGGTTGCGGGTCGCGAGCACGACGACCAGGGGGTCGCCGTGCGGGTCGCTGGACTCGACCCTCAGCTCATCCTCGGGCTCCCCGTCCGCGGCGTAGGTGCGCTCGACGGTCGTGAAGCCGCCGGCCAGGAGAGGTCGGAGCAGATCCTCCAGCACGCCGAGCAGCTCCTGGTCGATGTCGGGCGCCTCGGGGTCGGGCAGGCCGGCGACCTCGAGCAGCGTCGGTCGCCCCGACGCAACGGCTGACCAGACCGGGGAGGCCGCACCGTCCAGGGCCGGCAGCTCGATCGAGCGGTCGCCGGGGGCGGCCACGCAGTCGAGCCGGTCCCAGTCGCCGTAGAACGCGCGCCACAGCGGCAGTTGCTCGCCGGTTGGCCGCCACACCGCAGGGAGATCGCGGGCGTACGTCGTCTCGGCCCGCTCGTAAGCGGTCGGCCAAGCACGGTACGGGTTGTAGCCGGGGTCGCCCCGCCACGGGTTCTCGCTCGGATCGATCGGCGGGAGCTGTCCGACGTCTCCGACGCCGACGGCGATCGGGGCGTACCCCTCGACCCCGCTGAAGAGGTGGAGAGGGAGCTGCCAGGCCTCGTCGACGAACAGCACGTCGAATATGCGCTCCCCGTTGGCGCCGACTCCGAGCTGACCGAGCATCCGATCGTGCTCCCCGAAGACCTTGAACTTGTGGGAGACGCCGAGCACGATCCGCGCGCTCTCGGGGATCTCGCGCGACTTCGTCACGACCGTGACGTCGTCCTGGATGCCGGCGGGGAGCAGCGGTCGCCACTTCTCGGATACGAAGAGGCAGACGTCGTCGGTGCCGTAGGTCGCGCCGAGTCGCTGAGCCAGCGGGATGACCTGCTTGTTGGCGAAGGCGGTGACCGCGACACGCAAGCAGTTCGGGTTGGCAAGCGCCTCGCCCACCATGTGCACCAGCGCGTAGGACTTGCCGGCGCCGGCGGCTGCCCGGAGCAGGATCTTGTCGTGCTCTGCGGTGCCGTTGAGCGCGGCCATCAGCGCAGCTGTCGCCTCGGCGGAGGCGACGACGTTGGCGGCGACGGCGGCGGCGTGGTGGTGGGCGTCGGAGGCAATGTCGACCGCGCTCTGGAAGTCGATGGTCATCGCGTCATCACTCCACGTCGTCCAAGGTCAGCCCGTCCGGCACGGGTCCGGGCTCCGTGGTCTCGACGGCGTCGGTGGTCTCGCCGATGTCGAAGCGGTCCTCGTCGACGACGGGTGGCCAGACCTGCGGGTTCAGCTCCCCGTTGGCGCGGCGCTCGGCGATGGTGTCGCTCCAGTCGGCCTCGGCGGCCGTGTGGGGTCGGCAGCACCACTGGTGTGCTGCTGGGTCCGCGGCATAGGAGCCGGGCTCGCAGGTCGCCTTGGGTGCGGCCAGGCCGTCGACGCCGGGCCGCGCCACGGCGATCTCGTGGCCGGACTTGAAGGGCTTGCCGAACCAGTCCGCGTCCGCGACGACGACCAGGTCGCCGGGCGAGACGTTGGGCGGGATCGCGGGCTCCCACAGCAAGTCGGTCCTCCCGGGTTCCTGGCTGAGCGGACCGAGGGGGATCTGTCCGAGCTTGAAGCTGGTCGCCTGCACCTTCAGCGTCACGTGCGGGCTCTCGACTACCGGCCCGGTTGGGGTGTGGAGGAGCACGACCCGAGTGCCGTCGGTGATGCTGCGGGAGTGGAGTTCGAGCCGCAGGGGGGCGGTGTCTGTCACCGTGGCGAGCGCCAGCTCGCGAACCCCGGCGTCGGCCGCCCGATTGCGGGCGACCTGACCGTCGATGAGTGCGGTCAGCTGGTCGCGGCAGCGCCGGTCGGCGTCGAGCATGTCGACCTGCGCGTTGCGCCAGTAGCGGTAGGTCCGGGAGAACCGCACCAGGTCCGAGGCCTGCAGTGCCAGTCGTCGTCCCCACACGACCTGCGCATCCAGCTCGAGGGCCCGGTGGGCGTCACAGAGCCGAGACCGGGGGATCGACTCGAGGACGGCGACCGCTCGCAACAGAATGTCGATGCGGTACTCCAGCGCCTCCGTGACCATCCGGTCGTAGGCGACCGGGTCGCCGCCGGTGGGTCGCCCCGCTTCGTGGATCACGTCGGAGGCCTCGTTGGACAGCCGAGCGCCCGGGGTGTGCCACTGCGCCGCGATCGAGTCCGAGACCGCGCGGTGATCCAGCGGCTGGGTGGCCTCGGCCCAGGTGACGAGGTAGTCGAGACGTCCAATGTCAGAGGCAGGACCACCGGGTACGACGTGCGTCGTGATCACCCGACGCAGGTCGACGACCGGCTGGCGCAGCCCGAAGGCGCGGGCCCGGTCCTCCTCGAGGAGGAGGCTGACGGCCACTCGTGCGTCCTCGCTGAGCGCCTCGGGCATCGTGGCCGGCTCACCGTCGAAGGTCAGCATCTCGCGACCCTCGTCGAGGTCGCGCTGCCACCGGAGCCGGCTCAGCTCGACCCCCGCCAGCGAGTCGGCGATCGAGACCAGCAGGTCGGCGGTCGGCTTGTCCGGCACGACGACCTGGACGGGTCCCTGGCCCAGCTCGAGCACGCGCCGCACCTCAGCACCCAGCAGGGTCATCACCGCGTGGCGGGTCTCGGTCGCGTTGGTGCGCTCGAAGATCCGGTGCTCCCAGTTCTCCTCACCGGAGCCGTCCAGCCGCTGCACGGCGATGCCGTGGACGCCGAGCGACGCGGCGTCCGACTTCACCACGACCACGTGGATCGTGCCCGGCAGCCCGACCGCGTCCACCCGCAGGCGGCCGGTGGGCTGTGGCAGGCCGGTCGCGGTGGCCTCGACCTGGGCGGCCAGCGACTGGGCCGTGGAGGGCGGGGTAGCGACGCCCGTGCCATCCACGAGCCCGAGGAGGGCCGGTCGGTCGCTCGGGCGGATGCCGATCTCGACCAGCACGGCTGCTGGGTCGGGTGACTCCCGCAGCTCTGACTGGCAGTGGCGGAAGAGCGAGCAGGACGGACAGGTTGCCGGGTCGAAGGCGGCTTCGACGTGGCGCACGTGCTCGCGGAGCTGGTCGTCGGTGGCGTCGACGAGCTCCGCGTCCTCACGGGCCTGGATCCGCTGCTGCACGCGGGCGCGGACCTCGCGCCGGTGGTCCGCGAGATCCTCGACGACCGCCTCGGGACGCAGGTACGCGTTGCGCGGAACGGCGAGGGCGCCGTACCGGTGCACCGTCATCCCCTGCGGCAGCCGCACCCAGGCGGCGGCAGACGCGGCGCCCAGCGCGACCTGCAGGAAGCCCTTGAGCATCCGGCCGTCGTCGATCCGGGAACGGACTCTCTCGTAGTCCTTCGCGTCACCCATGATCAGCCACGACCCGACGACCGATGCGTCCTCGATCCGCGGTGCGACGATCGCGAAGTCGGGGCGTACGTCGGTGGCGCGGGTGTCCTCGAGGCCGACGAACGGAACGCGGAGGCCGAAGAGCATCGTCGCCTCGCTCGCGTGCCGCGCCTTGAGGTGGGCACCAGCCAGCTCGTCGGCCGTCCCGTCGACGGAGTCGTGGGCCGACCGCACTCGGACCGCCTTCGGGCGGTCCAGCTCGAGCAGGCCGACCGCGCGAGTCAGCAGCTCGGAGACGAATGCCTCGTCGTGGACCAGGCGCTCGAAGGCCATCGCGCGGACCCACCGGGCGATGGGGATGCCCGCGGAGGTGTCGGGCGAGCCGAGCGTTGCGGCGAGTGCCCGGCGCGTGCGTCCGGTCAGGAGCGGGTCGGTGCCGCGGAACCGAGCGCAACCGGCGTGCGCCGAGGACGCGACGGCCCCGCTGCCACCACCGGTGATCAGGCTGCCCACATCTCCACCTCCCCCGAGTCGAGCACCGGGACGAGGGTAGGTGGGACCTCCGATTCATTCACCCGAATGAGGAGAATCGGACCGAGTTCGCCACGTTACTCACGGGACGTGGGGTACAACAAAGCGTGGCATCGATCTACGGGGTCCTCGACCACCTGCGCGCGAGCGCGATCTCGGAGGCGGACAAGGGCGCGAAGTTCGAGCGTCTCGTGCAGTCCTACCTGCGCGTTGACCCGGTCTTCGCCGACCAGTTCTCCCACGTCTGGCTGTGGGGGGAGTGGCCGGGCAACCAGGGCAAGCACGACACCGGCATCGACCTGGTGGCCGAGGACCGGACGACCGGCGGGCTCACGGCGATCCAGTGCAAGTTCTTCGCGCCGACCACGACGGTCTCCAAGCCGATGATCGACAGCTTCCTCGCCGCCTCGGGCACGAACGCCTTCACCGACCGGATCATCGTGTCGACGACCGAGAAGTGGAACAGCAACGCCGAGCAGACGCTCAAGGACCAGGCCAAGCCGGTCCGCCGCATCGGCCTGAGCGACCTCGAGCACTCCCGGGTCGACTGGCAGCTCCTCGACCCGACCGAGATCACGATCGACCTCGCCCTCCACGAGCGCAAGCGGCCGCGCCCCCACCAGGTGACCGCGATCGACAAGGTCACCGCGGGCTTCGGCGAGAGCGACCGCGGCCGCCTGATCATGGCCTGCGGCACCGGCAAGACCTTCACCTCGCTCCGGTTGGCCGAGCAGAACGTCGGAGCCGGCGGGTCCGTCCTGTTCCTCGTCCCGTCGATCTCGCTGCTCTCCCAGACCGTCCGGGAGTGGGTGTCGGAGGCGGAGGTCCCGATCCGACCGCTCGCGGTCTGCTCCGACGCGAAGTCGACGAAGCGGTCCAGCAACGACGAGGACATCTCGGCTGTCGACCTCGCGCTGCCCGCGACCACCAATGTCGACGTCCTTCGGCAGCGGCTGGAGACGGCCCGCCACGACACCGATGCGATGACGGTGGTGTTCTCCACCTACCAGTCGATCGACGTCGTCGCCCAGGTCCAGCAAGGGCAACCGGCCTTCGACCTCATCGTGTGCGACGAGGCCCACCGCACCACCGGGGTCACTTTGGCTGGCACCGACGAGTCGGCCTTTGTGCGGGTCCACGACGACGGCTACCTGCCCGGCGTCAAGCGTCTCTACATGACCGCCACCCCGAGGATCTACACCGACGCCTCCCGCACCAAGGCCGGCGAGCTGAACGCCGTGGTCGCCTCGATGGACGACTCCGAGACATACGGGCCTGAGTTCCATCGGCTCGGCTTCGGCGAGGCCGTCGAGCGCGACCTGCTCGCCGACTACAAGGTGCTCGTCCTCGCCGTCGACGAGGAGTCCGTTGCCAAGACCTTCCAGCAGCAGCTCTCCGACGCCAACAGCGAGCTGCGGCTCGATGACGCCGCCAAGCTCGTCGGCTGCTGGAACGGCCTGGCCAAGATCGGCCGCGCCGAGCACGCCTTCGACCCCGACACAGAGCCGATGCGGCGCGCCGTCGCCTTCGCCGGGACAATCAAGGACTCCCAGCGCGTCGAGCGGCTCTTCACCGAGATCACCGAGCATTACGCCCGCTCCACCGGGCTGGAGGAGGACGGCAAGCTGCCGCTGCGCTGTCAGGTCAGGCACGTCGACGGCACCTTCAACGCTCTCGAGCGCAACGAGCGGCTCGACTGGCTCAAGGAGGAGCCAGCGCAGGACACCTGCCGGATCCTCACCAACGCCCGCTGCCTCTCCGAGGGCGTCGACGTGCCCGCCCTCGACGCGGTCATGTTCCTCTCATCGCGCAAGTCGGTCGTCGACATCGTCCAGTCCGTCGGCCGCGTGATGCGCAAGTCCGACGCCTCGGGCAAGCAGTTCGGCTACATCATCCTCCCCGTCGGGATCCCCGCCGGCATGAGCGCCGAGGCCGCCCTCGCGGACAACAAGCGGTACGCCGCCGTGTGGGAGGTGCTGCAGGCACTGCGCGCCCACGACGAGCGGTTCGACGCCATGGTCAACCGCATCGAGCTGACCTCCAAGCGCGACTCCAAGATCAACGTCATCGGCGTCACGGCCGAGCGCGACGGCACGACCGAGCAGCTCGAGCTCCCCCTGGCCTTCCAGGATCTCGACCTGCTCCGCGACACGATGTACGCCAAGATCGTCGCCAAGGTCGGCTCCCGCCGCTACTGGACTGACTGGGCGAAGTCCGTCGCCGACATCGCCACCCGCCAGACCACGCGCATCCACGCTCTCCTCAGTGATCCGAACACCGACGTGCGCGAGGATTTCGACCGCTTCCTGGCTGGCCTGCGCGGCAACCTCAACGACGGCATCTCCGAGGCCGACGCCATCGAGATGTTGGCCCAGCACCTGATCACCCGGCCGGTCTTCGACGCCCTCTTCGCCGGATCGCAGTTCCTCGAGCACAACCCGGTCGCCCGGCAGATGGAGCGGATGCTCGCCTCGCTCGACGAGCACAACGTCGACGACGAGAACCGCACGCTGGAGAAGTTTTACGCGTCGGTCCGGATGCGGGTCGAGGGAGTCGACTCCGCCGAGGGCCGGCAGCGGATCATCACTGAGCTCTACGACACCTTCTTCTCCACCGCCTTCAAGAAGACCGTCGACAAGCTCGGCATCGTCTACACCCCCGTCGAGATCGTGGACTTCATCCTGCGGTCCGCCGACGTCGTGCTGCGCCAGGAGTTCGGCCAGGGGCTCACCGACGAGGGCGTCCACATCCTCGACCCGTTCACCGGCACTGGCACCTTCATGGTCCGCCTCCTCCAGCTCGGCCTCATCGAGCCGCACGACCTGGCCCGCAAGTACGCCGAGGAGCTTCACGCCAACGAGATCCTGCTGCTGGCCTACTACATCGCCGCCGTCAACATCGAGACCACCTACTACGACGTGATGACGTCTGTCGCCGCACCGGGCGGCGGCAAGCGGGCGGCCCAGCCGGGCCACGAGTACGTCGAGTTCCCCGGCCTGGTCCTCACCGACACCTTCCAGTCCTGGGAGGACGACGACACCCCCGATCTCGACGTCTTCCCCGAGAACAACGAGCGGCTGGAGAGACTCAAGCAGACGCCGGTCACCGTCATCGTCGGCAACCCGCCTTACTCGACCGGACAAGACACTGGAAATGACGACAACGCCAACGAGAAGTACCCGGGACTAGATGGCCAGATCGAAGCTACCTATGCGGCCGCTTCGACTGCTGTCTCGATGCGAACCCTCTACGACTCCTACATCCGTGCGATCAAGTGGGCGACCCTCCGTATTCAGGATCGGGGCGTCATCGCCTACGTCACCAACGGTGGGTGGCTCGACTCAAATAGTTCAGACGGCATGCGCAAGACACTCGCTGAGGAGTTCTCGGCGATCTACGTCCTCAACCTTCGCGGCAACCAGCGAACAGCTGGCGAACAGTCACGCAAGGAAGGGGGCAAAGTCTTTGGTGCTGGCAGTCGTGCAACTGTCGCCGTCACCCTGCTCGTTCGGAACCCCGAGAAGCCTGGTAAGGCCACCATCCACTACACCGACATCGGCGATTACCTCACGCGAGAGGAGAAGCTCGCGAGAGTCTCAAAGTCAGCGGACGTATGTGGACTTGACCCTGTTGTTCACATCAACCCGAATAGTCACGGAGACTGGCTCCACCAACGCCGTGATGACTTCGAGACCTTCATTTGGATCGGTGACAAGTCGGGCGGGGCTGCACTGTTCGAGACATTCAGCCTCGGTCTCGCTACTGGACGCGACGCTTGGGTTGTCAACTCCAGCCGTTCGATTGTCGTCGAGAACACGGCACGGATGGTCGACGCCTACAACAGCGAACTTGAGCGGGTGATCGCGGACCCAAAGCACGACGTAGACAGAAGTCCGACCAGGATCAGTTGGAATCGCAACCTCGAGCAGGACTTCGCCAAGCGCCGGCGCCTCGACGTGTCGTCCGTGGCTCCTTCTGACGGCATGTACCGCCCCTTCTTCCGACAGCGCGTGATGTTTGACCGTTCGATCAACGCGATGGTGTATCGGCTGCCCTACTTCTTTGCTGGGCCTCACCAACTGGGCTTTGCGCTGAGTTCGCCGGGGTCCGCAGCCCCGTTCGCGGCCCTCATGACGCGACACATCCCAGATTTGGTCTTGCCAGGTGCTGGCAACCCGAGCCAATTTTTCGCCCGCTGGCGGTATGAACCCGCAGCCGACGACGGGGCGCTGGACCTCGGAGCCGACGGTGAGGTCACCGACGGCTACCGCCGCGTCGACAACATCACCGACGAGGCGCTCAAGCGGTTTGCGGCGGTCTATAGAGAGATCACAAAGGACGACATCTTCTTGTACGTCTACGGGCTGCTGCACAGCCCCGAGTACCGGGAGACCTACGCGGCCGATCTGAAGAAGATGCTGCCGCGGATCCCGCTCGTCGAGGACCCGTGGCCGTTCGTCGAGGCCGGTCGCAGACTGTCCGAGCTGCACCTGGGCTATGAGTCGGTGACGCCGTACCCCCTCGACGGCCTCGACGTGGAGCCGCCGGCGGGGGAGGACCCCTACGACTTCTACCGCGTGCAGAAGATGGCCTTCGCCAAGGTCCGCGACCCCGAGACCAAGAAGCTCGTCGCCGACAAGACGAGCGTCGTCTACAGCTCACGGATCACGCTGACGGGCATCCCTGAGGCGGCCTACCGCTACCAGCTAGGCTCCCGGTCCGCGGTCGAGTGGATCCTCGACCGCTACCAGGTCAAGACCGACAAGGCCTCCGGCATCGTCAACGACCCCAACGACTGGAGCCGAGAAGTCTCGGACCCCCGTTACATCATCGACCTGCTCGCCCGGATCGTGACGGTCAGTCTCGAGACGATGGCGATCGTCGACGCACTGCCCCCGCTAGCCATCCGAGAGGATCAGAACCCGTCATGACCGGCAGCAAGGACCTCGATCTGACTGCGTCGGGTGACGCGCACGAGGTGCTGCTGTTCGAGGACGAGTTCGGCATCTTGGTTCAAGGGACACCGGCGGCGACACAGGCGGTGATCAGCCGACTGCTCGACCAGGTCGAGGCGCCTGAGCGGAGCACGGCCCGGGTGCCGCTCGCCGACCTCGCTGCCGTCGGGGCCTCGGGTGCGGCTCTGGCCGCGTCGTCAGGGGAGTACCTCCGTCTCTCGGCGGAGAGCCTGGCCAAGGTCCGCGAGTTCGGGCCGCAGTTCGACAGCGCCGGTGCCATGCGCGGCTACGTGCGCGATCACGGTCGCTTCGCCGGGCAGCTGTCGTTCGAGCCGGTGTCACTCGCGGCGGAGCAGGCGCTGGCACTTCAGACCGCCGCTGTCTCGCTCGCTCTTCGATCGGCGATCGCGAACGTGCAGAAGGCCGTCGAGCGGGTCGAGGACAAGGTCGGCGACATTCAGCAGCACCTCGACAGCCGACTCCGGGGCGACGTCGTCGGGACCTATCGCCACCTGGAGGCGGTGACGGAGGCGACCACGTCGCGGGGTCGGCTCCTCGATGCCGACTGGCAGGGTGTCGCCGGGGTGCGCAACCAGATCTACCGGGATCTTGAGACGCTGCGTGCCAACGTGACCCGCCTCGCGAGCGGGACGTGGACCGAGGGAAGCGTGCCAAAGCGTGCGTCGAAGCTCAGGGACTTCCAGAACCAGCCCGGCAGCCTGGTTGACATGCTGCGTCTGATCCTGGTGGCCGAGCAATCCCTCCACCTCTACGAGTACCTCCGGCTCCACCAGGTCCGCCGCGGTGACCCGGAGTTCGTGGAGTCTGCGGTCGCCGAGGCTCGCGCATCCCTGGCCCGCCAGCAGCAACTCGATGCGGAACTGGTCGAGAGGGTCCTGGCCGTGATCGAACGCGTACGTAAGGTCGATCCCCTCGAGATCCATCACGTCTGGAGCAAGGGTGACCTCGATGATCACGCACGGTTGCTCCACGAGGCAGCCGCCGAATTCGCCGAGGCGAGCCGGCTGAGGCGCCTGCCGGAGCTCGACGAGATGCGGGTGTCGACCTTCGCTGACGCGCGCGCGGTCGTGAAGGGACATGTCGTGAGCGCGGGAGCGGCGGCGCGCGAGCTGGGTTCGGCAGCCGCAAGCGGAGGGAGCGAGATCCTCCGGCGCAGTGGTCAGCGAATCATCGAGCCGGTGAGGGCGCGGGGGCGTCGGCAGTCAGACGTTGCACCACCGTCGTCGGTCGCCGAGGATCGTGAGGACACCAACCACGACAAGTCATGATGACGGTACCGTCATGCCTGCGCAGCTGAGCCCGACCGAGCACTCGACCTCGCTCGCGCGGCTGATCGAGTACCAGTTCCTCGCCGAGCTGCTGCAGGAGGCGTGGTTCGGCCGCAACATGCTGATCGACGTCATGTATTCGTCCGTCGACGCCTTCGGCTACGACCTGGTCCTCGAGAGCGGCGACGTCATCCGGCACGTCCAGCTCAAAACCCGTGCAGCCAAGGGAAGAACGTCTGACTACGCGCTCCAGCTGAGCCTCGGAGAACGTCCCGCGGGATGCGTCGTCTGGTTCGGCTACCGACGCCGGCCGGACACCAACCGACTCGATCTTGAGTACCGCTTCTTCGGTGGCTCGCCTCATGAGAGGCTTCCCGATCTTGGTGAGGTGTCCGTCCACCACAGCCGACGCAACAAGGACGGTGACCTTGTGGTCCGGCCCGGCCTTCGAAAGGTGAAGCTCACGGCCTTCCAGAAGCTCGACGGCATTCCCGCCCTCCTGGATCAGCTCTTCGGCCCAGCGGACTGAGGGCGCGGACGAGCCGTCTGTCAGTCGGGTGGGCTCAGGTCGATCAGCAGGTCTGCCATGGCGGCTGCGTCGTCGCCGAGGTATCGGAGAAGGTCCTCCTGCCTGGGCTGGCCGAGCACGAGCCGGTAAGCGCCAACGGTTCTCATGAGCCGCCGGTACGCGTGTGCCTCCCGGCTCAGGGGGAGGGCGGGCACGTAGCGTTCGATCTGGTAGCCGTCGGCCTTGGGGTAGACCCAGTAGGGGTAGATCATCGTCTGGCCCGCTGGTCGGTCGGCGAGCGCGAGGTCGAACATGGCTCCCCATGGATCGTCCGCTCGCGCCACGTCGGGGTGGCTGCCGTAGTCGAGCGCGATGTTGCGACGTACAGCGTGCCCCTTGTAGCGGTGCACTCGCCCTTCGCGCTGCTCGAGGTCAACCGGGTTGCTGGGCAGGTTCCAGTGGACGACCGCGTGGCTGTAGGGATGAAAGTCCAGACCTTCCTGGCCGACCGAGGTGGAGGACAGGACGAAGGGCCAGAAGGGCGAGTTGAACGCCTGCCGGACCTGCCCCTCGCGCGCGAGTGACTGGTCCTCGGTCACGCCCCGGCCGAACCGGACCGCGAAGTGGTTGCGGATGCTGAAGGGCTCCATGATCAGTTCTCCGCGGCTGACCCGCAGATCGGTCGCTCGGTTGACGCTCGCCCGCATGCCCATGGCGTCGCTCATCTCGCCGGCGATCGCCGCGGCCTTCTCCGCATCACTCTTCTGAGCGACCCCCAGCGCCTCGTTGAGCACGTGCGCGTATTCGTCGAGTACCGAGGTCAGGCACCCGTCGACGCAGTGGGCGAGCACGTCCTTCCAGTAGGCCGATCCGTCGTCGGCCGAGCCGCGGATCAGAGCCATCATCTCCGGCTGGTTGAGGAGGTTGCGGAGCGCCCAGGAGATCGAGGAGGCATGGTTGCGGACGTCGAAGTCGCGCATGTCTTCCAGACCGACAGTGACCCTGCTCAGTGCCCGCAGTGCGCACACGCCGAGACCACCGAGCGCCATCTGGGTGAGGACTTCGACGAGGTCCTCGGGCCGGCGGCCTAGCGCTTCTGCGTCTACCTCAGCGGCCCGGGCCAGATGCTCGTCGAAGACGGTGCCGGTGTCGTCGGAACCCCACTCGTCGCCGTACTGCAGGTCAACGGCATCGCCGATGGGCAGGTCCAGCCGCTGCTGGTCGAAGAGGACCGGAGCGGCCCAGTACCAGGAATCATCCACCGGGCCAGTGAGCGGCCCCTCGGGCAGATCAGCAAGAAGCTCCTCGACCTCCTTGCGCACCTCCCTGACGAGCGTGGCTCGATCGAGCGGCGCCACCTCGCCGAGGCGCCTCGCGACGTACAGCGGGTCGCCGGCCATCGCCAGCGCGGCGCAGGGGTAGAGGAGCGCGAGCACCGGCATGCCGGTCAACCGACCCTCGGTCCTCGAGAAGGCGAGGAGGCCGCGCTGCCGCGCCGCGTCGTACCTGCGAGCATCCGATCCGGCGCGCTCGCGCAGCCGACGTTCGGCCTCGTAGCTGAGCACCGATGAGATCGCCTTCGGCACGACGTTCCACGCCGAGAACACCAGACGCTTGGTGAAGTGACGCAAGGAGTCCTCGGCGTACGGACCGGCCAGCTCGTAGTAGGGCAGGGACGGCGGGATCCACGCCATGCGCCATGCGCCGTTGTCCAGCACGTCGGCGGCGAGTGCACGCATCTTGGCGTTGCCCGGGTCGATGGCTTCGTAGCCGTGGATCTGTCGCTTGCTCAGCAGGTTCGTGGCGTCCTTGACCGCCGATCGGACTTCGTCGCTGTGCGGACCAGCGCTCTCGAGCTCCTTCTTGACGACATAGCCGTCCATCAACTCCAGCACGTAGGGCGAGCTGCGCCAGTACTCCATCATGTCGGGCTGGCCGAGCGCTGCGGCAATCCGCGTCAGGACGCGGTAGTCATGGAGGTCGCGCTCCGCCAGTGCCAGCCCCGGAAGCGTGCCTTCGGCCAGCATGCCGTCACGGTCCGGCGTGGCTGCCAGGCGCTCGGTCCGGACGATGACGCGGCCCAGCTCCGACTGGACAGTGGTGCGCGCCTGGCGGGCAAGGTCTCGATCACCGGTCATCAGCCCGCGGCGGAGGTCAGCAAGCCCCCGTTGGACGGTGTCAGCCCGATCCGGACCTGCGAGAAAATCAACGGTCTGGAGGAAGTTCTTGTAGTGATCCTCGGCCTCAGTGTCGTCGGGCAGGGTGAACATCTTGAACGGCGTGGCGGAAAGGAGCAGAAGCCGTGCGTCGCCGTGATCGAACAGGGCCCGGGCGAGCTCTGCGCCTGGCGTGTTGTCGTGCATCAGCGAGGTGAACCGCTGGAACTCGTCCAGGATGATCACGTCTGGTTCCAGCGCAGCGACGGCTGCCCGTGCGAGCTGCTGACGCATTCGGCCGATGAGGCTGTACCTCCAGCTGCTCAGAGGAGCCTCGGGCCACCAGTCCTCCCGCTTGTGCTTGAACTCGTCCCCACAGGCAAGAAGCTCTTCGAGCAGCGTGGCGTGGCCACGGCTACCGGGGGTCGCCTTCAGCTCCATGGCGAGCGCCTCAGACATCGCTCGCGGTGTTGTCGTCCGGTCGAACGCCTTGACCTGGCGACGAAAGTTCGAGAGCCGTGTCGCCCCCCTGAAGAACTTCAGCCAGTAATCCGACTGCAGCTGAGGCAGCTGAGTGCGCAGCATCCAGTAGAGGAGCACCCGCTCCTCGGCCTTGCCGCCGCTGTCGCCGACGTTGAACGAGGTTCCCGGGCTGAAGGAGACGAAGTTCAGCTTGTTGCCCTCGAGCTGGTCGATGCGGCGCCCCAGAAGGGTCAGCCGATCCGCAAAGTCGTGCCCCGTCTCATCCCCGACCCGCAGTCGAGCCAGGTTCTGTCGGGCGATCTGCGCGTTGGAGCAGATGTACACGACGTCGATCCGTGGCACGTCGTCCCATAGCCGGTCAATCGCCTTGGCGATGACACCTCGAGCCACCAGGGTCTTGCCGAGCCCGACCTCGTCTGCGACCAAGAAGCGCCGTACCGGGTCCGCGCCCCAGAGCCGGTCGTCGACGTAATCCACCGTGCGTCGTTGGAAGTCCTTCAGCCCGCTCAGCTCACGTTCCAGGTCTGGGCGCTGCGTCTGCCGCTTCATCGGCCCCCCCGTGCCAAGGAGACCACTCGCCAGAGATCGTCGAAGTCTGGTCCCAGGTCGGGCAGTCGACCTTCATCGTCACGTAGGTCTTCGAGCAGTCGCTCGACCCGCTCCAGAGAGCCGTCGTCACGTGCGTAGGCGCGGACCAGGGGCTCGACGAGGATCAGGTCATCGGTCCAACCTCGGCTGCCGCCACGGTCCACGCCGGGCCCGTCATGGGTGGCCTCCAGAATGGTGCTGGCGACGTCATCGAGTCCAGGATCCCTCAACAGCAATGCGAGGTAGCGCAGGACGTCCTCGATCTTGCTGAGCAGCTCTCGCAGCACGGATCTCGCCCGGTCCTCGGGCGCCCCGACGAGGGTGGTGCTCAGGGCGCTGCAGCGTTCGACAGTCACGCCGTCGCGCTCGAGCTTGGTGCGGACCGCGAGGAACGGGGTCAGGTCTGAGAGTCCGAGTCCGGACCAGATCCGTGAGTCACCCAGGGCTCGCTCGAATGCGGGCTTCACGGTGATCGGTCGCACCCGCGAGTCACCGACGGGGATAGGCGGATCGGTCCACCGAAGGCTCAGCTCGTAGCCGTCGTTGATCGCCTCGACATGGAACTCGGGTTGACTGGCAGCAAGAGCGGCGTGGAACTCCTCGATCTCCCGTTCGAGCTCGTACTCGAGGTCCTGCGGTTGCCCTTCGATGGCTGCGTACGGCTGCAGCAGTCGCATCAATCCGGTCGCGCTGTCATCGTCGCGAAGGATCGCGGCTGCGCCGCACTGCGCCGCTGGTCCGCTCAACAGGACACCGAACTCGATGTTTCCGCCGAAAGCCGCTGACGTGGCGTTCGCCGAGCCGGTGAGGAGGGTCCCGGTCGGGCCCACATCCCAGGCGAGCACCTTCGCGTGCAGGCCGGACTTGATCTCGATTGACGAGCCGTCGCCGGCAACCTCAGTTTCGTCAGCCGAGTCGCCGTCGCCCGCGTCAGGCGGCGCGTCCGCGTGGGGTTGGAGGACCAGCTGCTGGTGACCTGCGAGAGCGACCGCCCCCACCCGGTCCAGAGCCTCGGGACGCGACACGATCGTTGTCTGGCTGGGAAGTCGACGAACGGTCGATACGTCGAGGAACGGCGAGATGACCACGGCGCGGTCCGCCTCTGCCGGCATCGGCCAGCTGGCTCCACCAGGGGTGCCGAGAGGCTGGAGGATGCCGTTGGTGAATGGCCGGGGGACTGCGAACGCCGTGCCGCGCAACGTCTGGACGACGTCGCGGATTAGGTCGACGCGACCTTGCGGCACGGGCCGCGCACTCATCTCGAGCAGAGCTTCGAGGAACTGTGCTGCTGGCGCAGCGGGCATCTGGTGGTCAGCCATTGCGTCTTCGTCTGTCACGAGCACCGTGTCCCAGGAGCGATCTCCCGTCATGTTGCGGCTCAGGCAGGCCAAGCGGTGGGTGAACGCCCCGTCGGTGTTGACAAACCTGAGCACCCAGATCTTGGGGTGAAAGGTTCGACCTGTCGGCGGTGTGACTTCGACGATCGACTGCTCCGCGAACACGATCAGCTTGCGGTAGGTGCTGGGGACATGGATGCCGCCGGCCTGACAGAAGACCGTGGTGCGGTCCGCGTACCGGCGGATGGCTTCGAGCAGTTCGTGCGGCGCCGCCTTCTCGATCCCTTCATCAGCGTGGTCGTACGCGGCCATCGACAGGGGGGCGAGCAGCAGGTTTGTGAGGTCGAGGGTGTAGGTCGTCGCCACGGCCGCATCGATGCGCCAGCCCGTCGGGGGACGTAGAGCGTCGGTCAGCAGGTGTCTCGTGTCCGGGTTCAGCACAGTCAGTCGTCCAATCCGCGGGCGATGTCGTTCAGGTGCCCTCGCGCCACTTCCCAGCGATAGCTCAAGGCACCTGTCCCTGCGCCGGGGCTCCAGGTACTTCGCGCTTCGGGATAGGTGATTCGTGCGCGGCCGCGCTTCAGCATCAGCTCTCGCTGCGTCACCAGCGCCTGAGCCTCCGGGCTGAAGTGCTTGCGCTGCTCGGCGAGCTGCCACCAGTCATCGAGGAAGAGCTTGGTGGCGGGACGGATCCTCGGGTTGAGGGTGTAGAGCCGGGACCACAACGACTGCCGGTCCCAGTGCTCGAACACACGAGACTCCTCGACGGTGGCTGCCCAGTCTCGGAGCGTGTCGTGATACCGCTCACGGACCTCATCGTTGCCTGTGAGCTCCGCGAGGATCACGTTGTAGAGGATCGCCGGTCCGGTGGCGGTCAGGTGCACCCGCTCCGCCTCGTCGACCAGCTCGGCGAGAGCGGGCGGGAACGAGTCGCGGGCCTCGTGCTCCCAGATCCAGTCGGCGGACGACGCCGGCTGGTTGAGCGCGAGCCAAGCCAGAAGCGTGCCACGTTGCGACTCCACGATCCGGCCTCGCAGGAACTCGGCCTCGTCGGCGTCGAGGGCGAAGGTCGTCGCGTCGAGCAGATCAGGCGGTGTGGGCGGCAACGTCACCATGCCGAGGCGCTCGGCTCCGAGGTCATCGATGTCTGGGTCATCGCCTCGACGTGCGTGCTGGATCGCATTGCGGAAGTAGCCCGCCAGGGATGTGCGCCACCGCCGTACCCCGAGATGTTCCAGACTCGCCCAGTAAAGAGCGCTCGGCATGGTCTTCAACATGCTCTTGGCGTCTCGCCCGATCACGCCCTGATTCTCGCCTCCAGCAAGGAGTGCGCCGATCAGTTTGGTCTCCCGACTCCTGAGCTCTTGGAGAGAGCGCTCGACGGGCCACCGGTGCCGAGCCACATCGTCGACGAGCCACGGGATGAAGAGGAAGTACTTGACCCGGGTATGCAGCGTGGAGGTGCCAGGGAACAGTGCGTTGGAGAACGTGTCCCTCACGCTGCCGATGCCTAGCTCGTCAACAGTTGAGGTGTCTTCGAACAGCTTGACGACCTCGAGCATGGCGCTGCGCTGTGAGTCGTCGCCATCCAGCCAGCCGAAGTAGCTCATGCGAGCCCACCTTGGTGGTGGTTGAGCAGGTTCTCGACTGTGTCGAGCGCCTCGGGGAGGAGCGCGCCCGGTTCAACCTTGGTCATCGTGCCACTGGTCAACATGATCATGGCGACTCTGCCGCCGACGGGCGGTAGCAGGTGGAGGTCCAGCTTGACGCTCGTTTCGTCCTCCTCGACGACCGCCATGCGTTCGGCGAACAGCCGCGCGGCCCACCGTGCATCCTGGGTGATCATCATGCGGACGGTCGTCGTCTGACGCTGCTTCGACAGTAGAGCGGCCGTGTGGCTTGGCGGCAGGAACCCCTCGGCGAGGACCTCCAGCGAGCGAATGTTCGAGAGCAGGAACGTGCGGAGGTTGCCCTCGGGTCCGACCGGGCCCGCGTCGACCTCCCAGCCGCGTCGGGTCTGGACGAGACGGAGCGGCTCGATCACGCGTTCGCCCACGCCCTCGCTCCACGCGCGGGAGTAGACGATCTTCACCTTGAGCTGCTGCTCCTGGGCGGTCTGGAGGTCCCGAAGGTGACGGTTCCAGTCGCCTGCGTGCGGGACCGCGGACGGTTCGCCGTACATGGTCGCGGCGATCACCGCGATCGCCTCCGCGAGGTCAGTGTCGTGGGGCTCGACGTCGATGAGTGCCATGCCGGCCGTGTAGAGAACGGAGAGGTCGCCGGCGCTCAGGTGCTCCGCGCCGAGGCCGGTGGAGGTGTCGGGGACGATGCGGACGACGGTGCTGCCCGAGGTTTCAGTGAGGTCGTCAGTGCCGTCACGGTCGGGCTGGACGAACTCGATGGCCGGCCGGTGGAAGATGTCGAACGACCACCCCCAGGACTCGAGGTCGAGGTAGGAGACGAGGTCCTGCCGCATGGTGTCGATGTCGACGTCGAACTGGGCGGCAAGCGTGCGAAGTGGCAGACCCTGGGGGTAGGCCGCAAGAACGTTGATCACCTCGGGCAGACGCGCGATGCGCTGGAGGAACTTGGGGCCGGTCACTCGAGACCCGCCATCTCCCGCAGGGTGCTGACGAGGTCGTCGTAGACCGCGCCGCCGTCCGGGATGGTCACCCGGGTGCCGAGCACGTAGATGCGGGACCGGAACGCCGCCCGGTGGGTGACCGTGTAGCGGAGGTCGACGACACCGTCGTGCTCGCGCTGCGACTCTGGTTGCATCAGCCACCGGACGACGTCGGGCACGTACTCGGGCCTCGTGCGAACAGTCACCGGGGTGGGCTCGTCGACTGCCCAGAGCAGCGGATGGAGCGGGATCCGCCGTACCTCGGGCACCGCTCCGGCGGTCCCCGGCTTGTCCAGGTGGACATGGGTCATGTCGGCGACGATGAAGTGCTTCAGGATGTCCGACCCGTCCTCGAACCCGCTGAGATACCACTGGTAGTTCTGGAACCGGACGGCGCCGGGGTGCACGACGCGAGGCGTCCCCTTGTACGTGAAGTGCAGTCGACTGGCCAGGTGCACGGACTGGTGGCACAGGGAGAGCTCCTTGCTCTCCTCCCTGGGAATGACGTTCACGCCAATCGCCTCGGGGATCGAGTCGGGCTTGACCCCGAGGCGCTTCGCGAGGTCGGAGCGCTTCGCGAGGATCACGGCACGCTGCAACGCCGCGAGCTGCCGATCGGTGAGCTTGACGCGCAGACGGTTGTCACCCGGCACCAACCGGTACCGGCCTGACAGCCCAGTGCCTGAGACGGTGTCGATCTGCCACCCCTGCTTCTTGAGGTTCTTGAGGTCGACGCCGAGCAGGTCGGTCTTGTTCTCGCCGCCGTAGTCGGCGACGTCGATCAGCTCCTGGGCCGTCGAGCCGACGACCCCGGCGTTGTCGAGCACGGCGAGGATGCGGACGAGGCGCTCCATCGCCTTGACCGGATCGCGACCGGGGGTGGGCATGGCGGCTCCTCGAGAGACGACTAGCGGTGCGCCCATCGTGCCCTCAACGACCGAGTCGCGCGGCCGTTTCGCTACGGTCCGCTCAGCAGTCGTCACAGGTGCCGCTGAGCGCCATCGTCAGGTGGTGGATCGGGCAGAGGTCGCCGTACGGCCGGGCGTCGGTGTGACCGCCGCGCGAGCTGTCGACGTACGACGGCAGGTTGACGCGCCGGTCGCCGACCCAGTA
>ERZ724512.444-NODE-444-length-18980-cov-4.865733_pt1 | contig 18980 bp, 16 predicted proteins | sample MGYA00376045_ERZ724512 | MGnify/ENA primary metagenome ERZ724512 (study PRJEB28724, sample SAMN07190883) | activated sludge metagenome | isolation source: activated sludge of sewage treatment plant in Hong Hong | place: Hong Kong | collected 2016-03-17 ... | reverse complement strand
CGCGTGGGCCTGCACCAACTCCACCCCCTGCTCGTGCATGCAGCCCTCTTCGGTGGCGAGTACGGCGCCCGAGCCGGACGCGCCGCGGCCGCGCTGTAGCCCGAAACTCAGTCAGATTTCAGGCACAGATGGCAACCTTGCCTTGTGAGTGATGACAAGCCCCACGTGTTGGTGGTCGAAGACGATGGCGCGGTCCGCAACTCGTTGAAGCGATCGCTTGAGTTCAACGGCTTCGAGGTGTCCTTGGCATCGGACGGAGCCGAGGCCTTGGCCAGCATCGGCGGCCTGACCCCCGATGTCTTGATCATGGACGTCATGATGCCGCGACTCGACGGCCTGGAGACGACTCGGGCGCTGCGCAAGGCTGGCAATCAAGTACCAATCCTGGTGCTCACCGCGCGCGACGCTGTCGGTGATCGCGTCGAGGGGCTCGACGCCGGGGCTGACGACTACCTGACCAAGCCTTTTGCGCTGGAGGAGCTACTCGCGCGTTTGCGTGCGCTGTTGCGGCGGATCACCCCTGACCAGGCCGATCCGGACGAGACCTTGACCTTCGCCGACCTGAGCATGAATCTCGCCTCACGCGAAGTCACCCGGGCGGGCAGAGACATGGAGTTGACCCGCACTGAGTTCACTCTCCTGGAGCTCTTCCTGCGGCGACCAAGGCGAGTCCTTGACCGCTCGTTCATCCTCGAAGAAGTCTGGGGATTCGACTTCCCGACCACGGCCAACTCTCTCGAGGTGTACGTCGGATATCTGCGCCGCAAGACCGAGGCTGAGGGTGAGCCTCGGCTGATCCACACGGTGCGTGGCGTTGGTTATGTGCTCAAGGAAGGCTCTGCCTGAGCTCTGATGGCCGCCCCGACAGCACCCAACTACAGCATCCGCGCCTGGCTGCGCCGCCGCAGCCTGGCCAGCCGAGTGACCTGGTTGACCACCGTGGCGGTCGGCTTGTCGGTGACGATCGTGTCGCTTGCGTCATACCTGTTGGTCCGTAGCCAATCGATGCATGAGATCGATGTGTCGCTGCACAATCGGGCCTCTCAAGCGGCCCGCACCGACACTTTGGAGAATCTCTCTCAACAGCAATTCCCGCCGTATCTCTTGGGTGCGGCCGATGTGAGCGTCATCTTCTTGACCGTCACTCCCACGGGCGGGCGGGTCCGCTCGGCCAATGCCGCTGCAGCCGCCCAGGTGGGGTTGACCGAGATGGCGGTCGCACAACGCTCCGACACTTGGTCGGCCCGCACTGTCAAGATCGACGGTGACCACTACCGGATGGTGGCGGTCACCGCTGGCAAGAACGAAGCCTTGATCTTGGCTCAGTCGATCGAGCCGACCGACAAGATGCTTGATCGACTCGGCTTCGTGATGCTCTTCTTCGGTCTGAGTGGCATGTTTGCGGCCGGCGCATCAGGTTGGGGTGTCGCCCGAAACGGCCTGCGCCCGGTGCGAGCTCTCACCAACGAGGTCGAGCGGATCGCCCGCACCGAAGACCTCACCCCGATCCCGGTTGAGGGCACAGACGAGATCGCTCGACTCTCCGCCGCCTTCAACCAACTGCTGGCCGCGGTCTCAGCCTCACGAGAGCGCCAGCGTCAGTTGGTGGCAGATGCAGGTCACGAGTTGCGTACGCCGCTCACGTCACTGCGCACCAACCTTGACCTCCTCGTACAGGCTGAAGCTGGTGATTCGCTGCCTCCTGATGCGAGGCGAGAGCTCATGGCAGATGTGCGGAGCCAGATCGAAGAGTTGACGACTCTCGTCGGTGATCTGGTCGAGTTGGCGCGAGACGTGCCGGTGTCGGCGAATGTTGAGACCCTCGACCTGGCCGAGGTGGTCAGGCAGGCACTGGGTCGAGTCCGGCGGCGCGCACCCCAACTTCATTTCGATGTGGAGACGGACCCCTGGTGGGTGGTTGGCGAATACCCGAGCCTGGAGCGAGCGTTCACGAACTTGTTCGACAATGCCGCCAAGTGGAGCCCCGAGGGAGGCAAGGTCACGATCACCTTGCACGCAGGCACCCTGGTGGTCTGTGACGAGGGATGCGGCATCAGTGAGGCCGATCGTCCACACATCTTCGATCGCTTCTATCGCAGCACCGACTCTCGAGGTATGCCGGGCTCAGGCCTGGGATTGTCGATCGTGAAGGCCGTGATCGACCGCCATGGAGGCAGCATCGAGGTCGGTGAGGCACCTTCAGGTGGCGCGAAGTTCTCGATCAGCATCCCCGGGAGCACCACCCCGGGCCCATCCGATCACTGACATTCTTGGTCTTAAGTGAGCTTGAAGCAGCCTCAAAGGGTTCTCTCAGGTTGGCGGTGTTGAATCTTCTGCATGGTCGAAGCTCAAGATCCGAATCTGCCCCCCTACCCCCCAACAGGGGGACAGTTTGATGCGTCGACCACGCAGCCAATCCCGGCCACTGATCCGCCCACCGAAATGACCAAGGAGTTTCCCCTACCAAGCACGCCTGGAGTCCAGCACGCGCGACCGGTTGCCCCGCAGCGACCTGGTCGTGGGCTCGCAGCCGCAGTGCTGGCAGGGTCCTTGGTCATCGGTGGTGTGGCCGGGGTTGGCGGCGCTGCCGCCTATGACGCCTTCCGCAGTGACGACGGCAGCGCCCAATCTTCCGCAATCACCTCTGATTCCGGCATCACCTCCGCCTCAGACAGCACGCCCATAGCAGGTGGCGTCGAGGCTGTGGCCTCGAAGTTGTTGCCCTCGGTGGTCCGGGTCAATGTCTCTGGGCAGTCAGAGTCGGGATCCGGCTCAGGGGTGGTCCTTGACGCCTCCGGACACATCCTGACCAACAACCACGTCGTGTCGACTGCGACAAATGGTGGTTCGCTCAGCGTCAGCTTCAATGACGGCAATATCGTCAAGGCCACCGTTGTCGGCACTGATCCGCTGACCGACATGGCCGTGATCAAGGTTGACGGCGTCACGGGTTTGAAGCCTGCGGTGATCGGCAAGAGCACCAACCTTCGGGTTGGGCAGCAGGTGGTTGCGATCGGGTCTCCGTTCGGTCTCAACGCGACGGTGACCTCAGGCATCGTCAGTGCCTTGAACAGGCCCGTATCAGTAGCGACCGAGCCACAACAGTCAAGCCCTCAAGAGCAGTCACCATTTGGTTTCGGTCAACAACAGCAACCGCAGATGCAACAACAAAGCTTGAGCACCACCTATCCCGCCATCCAGACCGATGCGGCCATCAACCCCGGCAACTCCGGTGGCCCTTTGGTCAACATGGCCGGCCAAGTGGTCGGCATCAACTCTTCAATCCGTACGGCGAGTGACACCTCTGCCTCTGGCGGATCGATCGGCTTGGGTTTTGCGATCCCGATCGATGAGGTGATGCCGGTGATCAAGCAGATCCTGGCCGGTCAGACCCCCACCCATGCTCGTCTCCGCGTCTCAGTGGGAAGCTCCACAGACGCGCTCGCGCCTGGCGCGGTGATCCGTAGCGTGGAGAACGGCGGAGCCGGCGCGAAGGCCGGGTTGAAGCCGGGCGATGTGATCACCAAGGTCAACGACCAGACCGTCACCGATGCCGAGTCACTGGTGGCGACCGTGCGCGGCATGCGGCCAGACGATCAGGTGCAGATCACCGTGATCCGCGGTGGCAAGACCATGACCATCAGGGCAACCCTCGGGTCTGACGCAAACTCCCAAGCCAGCTAGCCCCTCCACCAGACGCCCGCCAGAGCCCCTTCCTCCGGCGGGCGTCAGCTCGTCTCCAGCTCCCTTGCGACCGCAGCAAAGAGCGCTTGAAACTCCTCGCGGCCCATGTCAACCGGCGACTCCAATGATGGTCTGGAGTAGTCGGGTGGGATCGAGAAGTCATGGGCCGTGCGGACGCCGACCATCTCGGCTGCAGGGGCCACCGAGATGACATTGCCGGTGAAGCCCGACGCCGTGAAGCCGGCCAACTCGGGGCCGTTCTCCCACCACTGGTAGCCATATTGCCGCTCGGAGAGCTCCGAGAACTCAGTGGCCTGAGCCACCCACGCATCACTCAAGAGTCGGCGGCCATCGGGAGCCAGCCCCCCACGCAACATAAGTTGCCCTAGCCGGGCGAAATCGCGGGGGGTGGCATAGAGGCCCATCGAGGCAGGGGCAGCGCCTACCCGATCGGTGTAGGTGGCGGCGTCTGCCTGAGCACCGAGGGGTTGCCACAGTTGCTCGGCGAGCACCTGGGCAAAGGGCTTCGCGTGCACCTGCTCCAGGGCCCAGGCCAGCACCTGGGTGTTGGCGCTGTTGTAGTTGAAGCGAGCGCCAGGAGCCTCGACTCGCGGCAGGCCCAGCAGGAAGGCGTCTCGGGTGCGACCCAGTCGACCATCGGTGAGGTAGTCGAGGGTGAGGCGCTGCCATTGGGCGAACTGGCTGTTCCTGAACAGATGCGAGGTGTGCTCATCCCACGCCACCCCAGACTCCATCCGGAGCAAGTGGTGCAGCGAGGTGCCTTCCCAAGCACTGCCCCGGACTGCAGGCAGATAGCGCTCAATCGGATCAGCAACATCGTCGATCAACCCAAGGTGGATGGCGTTACCGATCAGGGTGGAGACATAGGCCTTGGTCGATGACCAGCAGTGGTGCAGGGTGTGGGCCTCGAAACCATTCGCGTAGGCCTCGAAGACGAGCGTGCCGTCCTTGATGAAGACCAGACCATCGGTCTCGCGGTCGATCATGAAGTCCTCGACCGTGCGCCTGCGCCCCTCCCACTCATAGCTCAACTGGGTCAGGTCGACGGGTTGTTCAGGCCAGGGCACGGCCACTCCCGCTGGCACGGACACGCTGGGCAAGACCAACTCTGGTTTGAAGATCGTCGGCACAGCAGTTGTGCGCGAATGCCTCAGCCGACTCACCCGGGCACTCCAATAGCGCCGGGTGAAGACCGTATGCCGCATGCCAGCCAGCACAGTGAAGGGGCTTGGCCCCAATGAGCCTGGGGGCGACTCCGAGGTGACCCGCCCAGTCGGGTCGAGCCACATCAGCAATCGGCGTACGACCGTGAGCAAGACAGCGAACATGTCCAGCAGATTAGCGATCGGCCCCGACACTGGCCCAGCAGCCCGCCAAGCGCTCACAGGGCGGCCCGCACCCGCTCTGCCTTCCACAGGGTCTCGTGCCATTCGTCAGTGAGATCCGAATGCACGGTGATGCCACCGCCGGTGCCCAAGATCCAATCGGTTTTCGGACCTTTGAACAACGACCGAATCACCACTCCGAGGTCGGCCCTGCCGTCACCGCTGATCCAGCCGAAGGCTCCGGCGTACAAGCCTCTGGGGCCTGATTCGACCGATTCGATGATCTGCATGGTGCGCAGCTTCGGGGCCCCGGTCATCGAGCCAGCAGGGAAGAGCGCCTTCAACGCAGCCAAGGTGCCGACATCTGGACGCAACCTGCCGGTGATGGTGGAGACGAGTTGATGCACACCGACATAGGACTCGACCTCCATCAGGCCAGGCACTTGCACCGACCCAGGTTCGCAGACCATGGAGAGGTCATTGCGCAGGAGGTCGACGATCATCAAATTTTCGCTGCGAAATTTGGGGTCGGTGGCCAACTGGTGACGAAGTCGCTCATCTTCAACGCGATCAAGGCTGCGCGGCGTGGTGCCCTTGATCGGCCTGGTCTCCAACTGCCCGTCACGCCCGATCTTCGCGAAGCGCTCTGGCGAGGCCGACAGCAGCCAGGTGTCGCCGTGGCGCAGCATCCCGCTGTAGGGCGCCGGGTTCAGTTGCCGCAGTCGTTCGTGGATCTGGAGAGGATCACGGTCGCTGCGGTGGCGTTCACGATAGGTCAGGTTGACCTCATAGGAGTTGCCCTCGTGCAGTTGCTCCTGCACCTGCTCGAAGGCAGAGGCGTACGACGGACTCGGCGGCACCTCATCTGCCCGAACCACCCCACCGACCAGCGGTGGGATCGTGGCGACCTGCACCCCTTTGGTGCACATCCAGATGGCATCTGGCACCCCGGCCATCGGGCTGGCGGGTAGGTCACGGCGCGTGGCATAGCCGAAGCAGCCGACCCAATGGGTGTCGGGGTCACCATCGAGGCGACTGGCCAACACCTCGAAGATGTCATCGCCCACGACCTGTCCTGACGGGTGCTCGACGACCAGTCCGTCCTGGAAGACCAACGAGAGCTCATCATCAGCCAATTGCCCGACCAGCGAACGACTCGGCGACATCCCACCGCCGCCATCCAGGAAGAAGCGACGGATCATGTCGACTCCAAGAAGTTGGCAACCATCACGCGACCATGCTCGGACAGGATCGACTCGGGGTGGAATTGCACACCCCACAGAGGCCGGTCGCGGTGCATCACGCCCATCACCACGCCATCACAGCGCGCGTTGACTCGGAGTACGTCGGGCAAGTTGGTCGCGGCCAGCGAGTGATATCGCACCGCCTTGAGCGGAGATTGGAGCCCCTCGAAGACTCCCGACTGATCATGCTCAACCAGCGCGACCTCACCGTGGGCTGGCGCTACCTTGGTGACCTCGCCTCCGTGAGCGGTCACCAGTGCCTGCATGCCCAAGCACACCCCTAGCACGGGCAGGCCCAACTCGAAGACATCCTTGCCGAGAGCGAAGTCGGCAGGATTTGCCGGATGTCCAGGCCCAGGTGAGAGCACGATGTGGCTGTAACTGCTCAGATCAGGCGTCTGGTCATGTTGTACGACGCTAGGCACCACCCCAGTGACCTCAGCGATCAGATGCACCAGGTTCCAGGTGTAGGAGTCGTAGTGGTCGACCACGACGACACTCATCTAAGGCCTCACTGCTCTACTGCCTCGCTGCGCGGCGTCATCAAGGAGCGACACGATCAGTCGTTGCAGGAGCGCATAGCCGTCTTCGGAGAGGATCGACTCAGCATGGAACTGGATGCCCCGGTAGTGCTCTCCAGCGACCATGTGGATGTCGCCGGTGGCTTCGTCACGACAGACTTGCACGCCATCAGGGAGGCCGGAGTCGGGAGCACGCCCGACGAAGGTGTTGTAGAAGCCGACTCGCTCGGCCCCTTGGTCAAGGGTGACCTCAGCCTGAGTGCCTTGGAAGACGATGTCTTTGTAGCCGACTGGCAGTCCCAATTGCTCACACAACACCTGGTGCCCCAGACAAACGGCCAAGAAGGGCTGCCCAGATGACAACACGTCGCCGACGGCTTGGTGATAGTTAGCGATCTTGGGCTGGGCCAGGTCACGCGGGTCTCCAGGCCCCGGACCAATCACAACCAAGTCAGCGGCGGCGAAGGCCCCGGTCTCATATTCTTCGTGCCGGATGATGCTTGGCTGCATGCCCATCACTGCAAACATGTGGGCGAGCATGTTCACGAAGTCGTCTTCGCCGTGCAGGATCACCACGGACTTGCCTTGCAGTGATGCCGCCGGCTGGGCTCCAGACTGATCGGTCAACCAAAACTTGGCGAGCCGTTGATTGCGCTCCCCCAAAGCCAAGATGACGTCTTCATCGTGGGCAAGCTCGTCGATCCCCCTACTGGCCACCGGAGCCTGATCGGCCAAGCCGAAGGCACTGAGAATGCCGCTGGCCTTAGCCGCAGTCTCCGCGACTTCGTAGTCGGGGTCGGAGTCGCGCACCAGGGTCGCGCCAGCAGTGACCTTGAGTTCGCCGCTGGGGCTCACATCCGCCGTACGGATCACGATTGGCGAATCAAGCGTCACCTCGCCATCGTGATCGCGGCCAAACAGGGCCAGGGCACCGGAGTAGTAACCACGCCCTTCGGTCTCGTATTTCTTGATCAAACGGCAGGCATTCTCCACCGGCGCTCCCGTGACCGTCGCGGCAAACATGGTGTCGCGCAGGATGTCTCGCGGATCGCTGTGACTGCGTCCGGCAAGGAGATATTCGGTGTGCACCAAATGGGTCATCGGCTTGAGGAAGGGCCCCAGCACCTGACCACCCTCATGACACACCTCGCACATCATCTTGAGCTCTTCGTCGACCACCATGAAGAGCTCGTAGATCTCCTTCTCATCAGCCAAGAAGTCGAGCAAACGTTGCTTGCGCTCGTCGGCCTGCAGGCCGCGCAGCCGGAAGGTGCCGGAGATGGGATTCATCCGCACCTGACCCTTGTTGATGCTCACGTGACGCTCCGGTGAGGCACCGATCAAGAAGCGATCGCCCGTCCAGAAGCAAAAGGTCCAGTAGGCACCGCGCTCGCGCTCCAGCAGCCGGCGCAGCACGGCCAGTGCCCCGCGCACATCCCAATCTCGCAGCTTCGCCCGATAGTGGCGACCGATCACGAGATTGGCGCCCTGACCCTGACCGATCTCCTCGCTGATGATCTCGGCGACGGTCTCGGCGTACGCCCTGTCATCGACCTCGAAGCCGCCGCGATCTTCAAACTGGGCGGGTTGCTCAGGGAGTATGTCGATCATCTCGTGCAAGGCGATCTCATGCTCGACCTCGACGCGCATGACCGCCAACGGGGTATCGTCGTCGTGGGCCTCGAAGCCGCGTTGAGTGATCTGCCGGAAGGGCACCGCAGCCAGGTGGTCAAAACGTCGTCCCAAGGCGGGCGGGCCTTCGGGCAACTCGATGTCTTTCAACAGGCTGGCCGGCACCAGCGGCCCGCCCAACACGGTGACCGTGTCGCTGTCTCGCAGCCGCACCAAGGCCCAAGACTCCTGACCCATCGCCTCGTCGAGGAAGCGGTCGAGATCGGCGCGGATCATTGGCGCCTGAGTCGTCGACCCCGGGTTCTTTGGTGCGGAGGCCGCAGGATTGGTGGGCATGTCTAGATCGTATCGGCGGCGAGGGTCACCATTTGTTGCGTGGCCCGGGTGAGTACGACGTACAGGGTCGCCCGACCCGTGGGTGACTCGGCCTCAATCTCACCTGGGGCCACGACGATGATGCCGTCAAACTCCAGACCCTTGGTGTCCAGGCCATTGAGCGCCACCACACGCGAGTCAGCCGTGCCGGTCAGGCCATCCAGCTCGGGCCAGGAGTCGAGCCACGACTGCACCTGCTCCACCTTGGCGATCGGAGCCACGACGCCGATGGTGCCTTCGAGATCGGCCATCATCTGGGCGACCTGCTCACGCACCGCCACCCGATAGTCAGCAACCTGCTTATCCTGAGGTGCCACTCCGGTGGAGCGCACAGCGGTGGGCAGGTCGGCATCGAGCCCCACCCGCTCGGCATAGGCCGCCGCAAAGTCGTAGATCTCCTTGGAGTTGCGGTAGTTGGTGGACAGATGGAACTCGTGGATCTCCTTGCCCTTGAGTGCGAGATCGCGAGCTGCCCTGGCCTCTGCCGGGTCGGGCCACGACGATTGGGCCGGGTCACCGACGATCGTCCAGGTGGCGGTGCGGCCACGGCGCCCGACCATGCGCCATTGCATTGGGGTCAGGTCTTGGGCCTCGTCGATCAGCACGTGGGCAAAACCATCATCCTCGATCCGATTGCTGGGTGGCTGCCAAGGACGGGCTCCGGCGTACTCTCGATCAGAGGCCGTGGTCACCTCGTGGAGGCTGGTGTCGGCCAGGCCCAATGGGTCTTCGTCTTCGTGCCCGACCAGTGGCGGGTCGCCCAAGCGATAGCGCAATTCATCAAGCAGCGCGATGTCGTCGATGCTCAACTCATCTCGCCAAGATGCCGAGAGGAGTTGCACCTGCTCGACATCGAGCACGCCCTGGGAGACTCGCGAGCAGAAGTCGGCGTCACGGAGCCAATGCAAGACCGTGCTGGCGTCGAGCACCGGCCACCAAGCTGCGGCGAACTCCAAGAACTCATCATTGCTGCGCATCTCGTCAGCGAAGTCTTCCTTGGTGCGCTCCAAGGCCCGATCTGTGCTGACCTGTTTCCACATGGCGTCAATCAGGCTGGATGCCACCTTGGTGGTGGAGCGATTGCGCGGCCCCAATGAGAGCAGGTCGCGTCTGATCTGGCCCAACTCTCGCGGCCCGAGCGCGATCTTGGCATCGCGATAGAAGATCCGGAACTCCTTCGGTGCGTCCGGCACGGCTTGGCGCGCCGTACGCCGCAACACCTCAGCGAGCTTGGCGGAGCCCTTGATCGCACTCACTGCTGGGGCGTCTCTGCGATAGGCCTTGATGCCATCGACGACTTCACCGAGCGAGCGCAGCGCCGCTGAAGTCTCACCGAGTGAGGGCAGCACCCGCTCGATATAGCGCATGAAGACCCCGCTTGGGCCCACGATCAGCACCCCGCCACCCTCGTAGCGGCGACGATCGCCGTACAACAAGAAGGCCGCACGGTGCAGGGCCACCACGGTCTTGCCGGTGCCCGGCCCACCGGTGATGAGTACGACGCCCTTGCCCGGCGCCCGGATGGCTCGGTCCTGCTCGGCCTGGATGGTGGCCACGATCGAGTGCATCGAGCGATCGCGGGCCCGTGACAACTGGGCCATCAGCGCACCTTCGCCGACAATCACCAGGTCGGCGCCGCGCTCAGGGTCGAGCAACTCGTCTTCGACACCGAGCACCCGCTCTCCGCGGGTGCGCAGGATCCGACGCCTCACGACCTGCATCGGGTCGGCCGGGGTGGCTTGATAGAAGACCCCCGCAGCCGGGGCGCGCCAGTCGATCAGCAGCACGTCGTAGTCGTCATCACGCAGGCCGATCCGGCCGACATATCGGGGCTTGTCACTGACCTCATTGACGAGGTCGAGGCGACCAAACACCAAGCCCTCGTGGGCAGCGTCGAGAGAGGCGATCCGGCGTGCGGCTTGGTAGACCATGGCATCACGCTCGACCAGGCCACCTTCGTGCCCAACGTGGCCTCTGGCCAAGCCTTCCTTGGCCAACAGAGCCGCCGAGTCAGCCGCCTTGCCCAGTTGCGCATAGACCGAATCAACGAACTCCTGCTCGCCTGCCACTTCAGCGGCGGTGATGTCTTCGTTCAAATCCATACTCACTGTTGGGGGTTGGTCCCGTTGCCTAGGTCAGGTTGGGCATTCGGCCCGGTGTCTGACAAGCAGACAACTCTACCGCCTGATCGCTAACCGTGGTACGGCGATCTCCACAGGCTGGTCACCAGTTCAGGCGAGGTCGTGCACGAACTCCTCCAACTGCACCAGGTTGCGGCACTCCACCATCGGGATCAGAGCGGCATAGTCGTGGGCCGCGGAGTCACCGGAGTTCCAGTTGTTTGGATGCTCGGGGTTGAGCCAGAAGGACTTACGCGCGGAGCCGACCAGTTCCTTGACCACGGGCAGAGCGAGATCTGAATAGTTCGAGCGCGCATCACCGAGCACGATGAAGCTCGTCTTGGGAGTCAGCGCGTCTGGATATTTCTCCGCGAAGGCGGTGAAGGCCCGGCCATAGTTGGTGCGACCCCACAAGGAGGCCATGGCAGCGCTGGAGGCGAGCTCGGTCATCACCTGTGCGGGGTCGGCTCCGGGGCGGAAATGGTCGCTGACCTCGTGCACATCGTCAACAAAGGTGAAGGCCCGCAGCCGACTGAACTGCTCACGCAGGGCATAGATCAAGAGCAGGGTGAAGCTGGCGAAGTTGGCCACCGAACCACTCACATCACACAGCACCACCAGATCATTGCGATGGGGCCGCTTTGGTTTGTGGTGGGTCCGCAAGGGCACACCACCACTGCTCATCGACGCCCGCACGGTCTTGCGGAAGTCCAAGGCACCGCGTTGGCGCTGGGAGTGGTGCTCCTTGGTGAGTCTGGTGGCCAGCCGCCTGGCCAAGGGCTGGATCTCACGGCGCATCCTCTCCAGATCGGCCCGTTTCAAAGAGGTGAAGTCACGCTGCTCCAGGCTTTTTTCGACGGTATAGCGCGCGACATAATCCGGGCCACGCACCTCGGCGGCCCGACGCCGTACCTCCGCATCGACCAACCGCTCAAAGACCTTCACCTGCGCCTCGACCAGCCGTCTGATCGAAGGATCATCATCTAGCTCACCCAGCAGCCCCTGCATGGTGCGCTCGATCAGCGACTCCGGCGAAGTGCGATTCATGACGTTGTAGGTCGACCAGCGTTGCTCGCCCTCGCTGCGGCCTCGGATCAGTCCGAAGCGCTGCACCGCCTCCCGGGCCAAGGCCTCCATGGCGTCAGGATCACCCATGCCCAATGCAGTCACCAGTTGCTCCTGGAAGGCGGCCAACTGCTCAGGGCCATCAGCCAGCAGGCCGGCGGCGGAGAGATCCTTTGCGCCATCGCCAACTTGACCCTCAGTCAGCCCCTCAGCCAGACTCTGGGTCAAGCCCTGGGTATCAAGAGCACTCCCCGCGCCCACCCGGGCGGGGAAATACAGGTCGAAGATCTCATCGAATGCGCTGCGATGACTCTGCCGCTTGACCAGCGTCGCGGCATAGGTGGCCCGCAGCCTCTCCCGATCGGCGATGCCGGTCAGCTCAATGGCGTGTACGGCGTCGAGCGCCTCAGCCAATGACACCGCCATCCCCGTGCGCCGCAACGCGTGCACGAAGTCGAGATGTCGGTCGAGGATGCTCACCGAAGGCGCAATTCCTTGATCGCTCTGGCCTGGTCGCTGGCATGTTTGAGGATCACACCGAGGGTCTGGTCAATCGCCGCAGCATCAAGGGTGCCAATCTGGAGCGCAACCAAGGTGCGGGCCCAGTCGATCGTCTCGGCGATCGACGGCGCCTTCTTCAGCTCCATCATCCGCAAGCGGCCGATCACCTCCACAATCGCGGTGGCCAGCGCCTCATCGGCCTCCGGCACCCGGCTGAGCAGGATCTCCTTCTCCCGTTGCGCATCTGGATAGTCGATGTACAAAAACAGGCAGCGGCGCTTGATCGCCTCTGACAACTCCCGCGTGGCATTGGAGGTCAGCAGCACAAGTGGTCGTCGTACGGCAGTGATCGTGCCCAACTCGGGGATCGTCACCTGGAAGTCGCTGAGCACTTCCAACAACAGCCCCTCGACCTCGATATCGGTCTTGTCGACCTCGTCGATGAGCAACACTGTGGGATTCGGGTTGGTGATCGCCGTGAGCAGCGGGCGGGTCAACAAGAACTCTTCGGTGAAGATGTCATCGCGGGTGTCATCCCACGACTGCTCTCCGGCAGCCTGGATCCGCAGGAGCTGCTTCTTGTAGTTCCACTCATAAAGCGCGCGGGCTTCGTCAAGGCCCTCGTAGCATTGCAGGCGCACCAACTCAGAGCCTGTCGAGGCCGCGATTGCCTTTGCCAGCTCGGTCTTGCCGACACCGGCAGGACCCTCGACCAGGAGTGGCTTGCCCAAGGCGCCAGCAAGGAAGGTGGTCGTTGCCGTCGCCTGATCGGCAAGGTAGCCGACCTTGCCGAGCTCGGCGACCGTCTTTGAGGGCGTGGAAAACCAAGTCACCTGAGTCATTGTGCTTGACTGGCTGTATGGGCGAGCAGTTGACCACGACCCACAATGAGCAGGCTTCGCGCTTCGAGGCGCATCTCGGCGAGCAGTTGGCCAGCTATCTGGAATATCAACTCACCGGCGATGTCTACGACATGGACCACACGGTCACCCTGGATGCCTTCAAGGGGCGCGGCATCGCCTCGACACTCACCGAGTTTGCCCTGGCTCACGTACGCCGCGAAGGCGGCCAAGTCATCCCGACCTGCTGGTTCATCCGCGAATACTTCGAAAAGCACCCAGATCAGGCCGATCTAGTCCATGACGCAGGACACATTCCCCCAGCCCAAGGCGGCCACCTAAGCTAGCCCAATGTTTGCCCGTTTCCTGGCGGCTCTGGCCAGCCTGCTTCTGCTGCCCACCTTGTTCGCCATGGTGCCGGCCGAGGCTGCTCGCCGCGCGGCACCGATCAAGGCCTCGCTGACCGACATCCCCCAAGGCAGCAGCACGGTCTTCTCCGGCCGCGTGCCCCGCGGGCCACGCCCGGTGCGGATCCAACAGCGGATCCCCACCCAACGCATGGGTCGGGCGGTCGTGTCGTGGATCCCGGTCTCGGGTGAATTCTTCGGACGCTCCGGCAAGTTCTCGATCAGGGTCTTCCCACCCGGCGCCACCGGCAAATACACCTACCGCGCAGTGGCCCCGCGCTGGCAAGGGCGCAAGAGGTGGATTTCAGCGACCAAGACTGTGCGAGTCGTGCGCGTCGGCAACAATCCCGACGTCATCCCGCACACGATCGCGACGTCTGCTCGAGCCACCCCTGCCTCAACAAGCCGGCCTCTTTCCTGGGGCCGCACAGACACGGTCTATCCGATGGCTGGTGCCACAGCGGTCAGCTGCACCAGCGCAGACTTCTGCGCCATCGGCACAAGTTCAGGTCAGGTCGTGATCGACACCAAGTCGGCGACTCAGGCGGCAGCTCAACTCGGCACCAGTCCGATCGTTGGGGTCTCCTGCACTTCAAGCAACTTCTGCATGGCTCTTGACAAGACGGGCAAGGCCTACAAATACAACGGCACCAATTGGTGGGGCCCCACCTCGATCAATGACGGGCACACCTCGACCGGCATCGGTTGCATGAGCGAAAACGCCTGCGTCGCAGTAGACCAAGAGGGATATGGCGTGCCCTATGTGGATGGGGCTTGGTGGGCCCGGCAAGCCGGATCAGTCGACAGCACCCCCGCCGCCGGGGGCTTCACCGGTGTTTCGTGCGCAGTCGGTGCGGTCGCGTGTGCGATCACCAGCCCCGGTGGCATCACTCTCTACGTCTTTATCCACAATCCAAGCGGCCCGAGTCCGTCATTCACCAGGCAGTTCCGGCCCTGGGCACCCGAGGCGGATCGACCCGCCTTCCGCGGGACGGTCACTGATGCCGCCTGCCCCGCTTCGGCAGCCTGCTTGGTCACCAACACCCAAGGACAGGCCACCAGCATCGACAATCGCAACAACTTCTTCGGCATCCCGATCCCCAACTTCAACCCATTCGACTATCGCGCAGCCAGCGCACCGGAGCCCAATGCGAAGGCCGTGGTCGGTTGTCGTTCCGAGGACTCCTGCCTGATTGTCGACAACAAGGGTGAGCTCCTGGCCGGCAACTTCGTCTTCGGCGCGTGGAATTTTGGTTCCCTGGGTGCTTTGCTGCCCAATCCGAGCACAGCCACCGACATGAGCTGTCCCTTGGGCGCGACCGAGTCGTGCCTGGTCATCGCCACCGACGGACTCCATCGGATCACCAACTGAATCGACCCCATTTTGAGGTTGAATGGGGCCATGAAACGACCGCGGCCACAAGTCGTTGCGCATCGTGGCTCCAGCGCCACCAATGCCGAGCACACCCTAGGGGCCTATATCGCCGCTCTCGACGAGGGCGCTGAGGGGCTTGAGTGCGACGTACGACTGTCGGCAGACGGGCATCTGATCTGTTTCCATGACCGCGACCTGCGGCGTACCGGTGGCAGCAAGGTAACGGTCTCAACGATGGATCTAGCTGACCTCGAAGACTACGACGTCGCCACTTGGAAGAATCCTTGGGCCGAGCTCGACGACGAAGCTCCAGACGAAGATCCGAGCACCCGCCGAGTCTTGACCATGCGCGAGTTGTTGCAGACCGTCGCCGACTATCCGCGCCGAGTTGAGTTGGCCATCGAGACCAAGCACCCGACGAGATACGGCGCCCTGGTCGAGCAGCGGCTCGCTGAGTTGGTGCGCGAATTCGGCTGGCACAAGGCCGGCTCACCAGTGCGAGTGATGAGCTTCTCCTGGGCCGCAGTACGCCGCTTTCACAGGGCCTGCCCGGAGCTTGATGTGGTTTTCCTGATGGACTCACCCCGCCAGTGGCCCAGGGCTAGATTCCTGCTCGACAAGGAAGTCATCGCAGGGCCTGGCATCGAGTTGCTCCGCGAGCACCCGCGCTTCATCAAACGGGTGGGCAAACGGGCACGGCTGCATTGTTGGACGGTCAACACGCCAGCGGACATCGACCTGTGCCTTGAGCTCGGAGTGGAGGCGTTGATCACCGACAGCCCCGGCGCGACTCTGGAATATCTCGACAAGTTGGGGCTGTGACCGCACCCATGCGGTGCGACCTGCTCTAATCACCCCATGGGCAAGAAGTCGCGCGCGAAGAACAAGCCAGCCTCAACCAACACCGAGGCCGATGCCGTAGGGCCGCGTCAGCCCTGCCCGTGCGGATCGGGTCGGCGATACAAGGCCTGTCACGGCGCAGCAGGTGGGCCTCCCGCGACCTTGGTCAAGCGCCCCTTCGCCGACCTGCCCGACGAGGTGGACGTGGTGGCAGTCCGCGAGTTCGTTTCCTGTGCCTCTGCTCCGGTGGCACTGAAGGACTCCAATCGTTCAGTGTTGCTCTGCTCGATGCTCCCAGGCGCTCTGCCTGCGCTGGTGCGCGAGGACGGCCAGATCTGGTTGGGCCTGCAGGTGCGCCATGCATTCGGCGACCCGAGTCGCGATCTGGGCGCCGTACTCCTCAAGGCGCTGGAGGCTGAGCCAGGCGAGATGGTCGGGCTGACCACCAACCCCGGCGAGGGGCCCAGACTCCAGGATCTCCTGACCGATGATCCCATCGTCTTCACGGTGCACGAAGGCTTTGAGTTTTGGCTCGGAGACTCCGACGACGACGAAGTCATCCAGGCTGGGCTCGAGCAGGCCAATGCCTCCGTGTCGCCCGCGGCCCGGATCAGCGCTGGCGCCTATTGGACCCGCATGGGCGATCGCGAATACCTGCGGTGGGTGCTCCCTCACGATGAAGACACCCTCCTCGATGCACTGGCTCGACTCCAGGCTGACGGACAAGCACACTTGGTCGCTGGCGATCGACTGATCGGCACCTTCCGCACCCAAGGCCTACTCGCACCAGTGTGGGAGTTTGACGCCGGCACCGGCCCCGAGGGGCTTGCCGCAGCGCTCGACAAGCTGGGCGCGCACCTAGCTGAAGCACTCAAATCAACTGCTCCATTGACCTCAGCGGAGCGGTCTGCGAAGGCCGGTTTGACCAGCCGCGCCCTGACTATCCGCTAACGTTGCACTTTCTGAGAAATGTCACATCTCTGCGCTTGCATTGGCGCCGATTGTGGACTAGCGTGGATAACGCCCAATCGGTGTTGTCCCCCCCGTCAATATCGATTGGGCACTCTACTTTCCGAGCACCCATCGCTAGGTCTTCCTAAAGCGACTCTCGCTCGATCGGGCAAGACATACACCGCGGGCCTCCCCGCCCCGAGCCAAGCTCCGAGCCACTGATCGTGATCACCTCAATGCCTGCCTCTTCCAGGCGCGCGTTGGTCTCCACATTGCGCTCGTAGGCGATGGTCACTCGCGGCGCGATCGCCAAGGTGTTGTTGCCGTCATCCCACTGCTCGCGCTCCGCTGTCACCGGATCAAGCCCCGTGTCGATCTGATGCAACTGCGCTATCCCCATCGCTCGAGCTGCGGCCCGCAAGAAGGGCTCGGGGCTGGCGATCTCCAACTCCCCGTGATCATCGAGAGTGATCGCAAATGCCTCCAGATGCGCTGCCGCGTTGGGGTAGATCACCATCTTGTCGACATCAACCATCGTGCAGATCGTGTCAAGGTGCATCGTGGCTCGCTGCTGGGCAATTGGTACGGCGAGCACGGTGTGCGCCGTACCATCAGCCAGTACGGCACTTGCCAGCCGCTCCACGCCAGCCGGAGTGGTGCGCTCACCAACTCCGACGGCGATCACACCGTCGGCGAGCAGGAGCACGTCGCCCCCTTCGACATATTCACGCTGGCGACCATGGGTCACCTCGACGCCAGCAAATCTTGGGTGATGGGTGTAGATGATCTCAGTCAATTGGGTCTCTCGCTGCCGGGCGGGCATGGCCAGCGAGGTGATCGCGACCCTCCTGCCCAGCCACATGCTCGAGTCTCGGGTGAAGAGCAGGTTGGGCAGTGGGTCGATCAAGAAGTCATCAGGAGCCAGGAGCGAGGTGACCAGCCCGAAGCCACCCCGGACCTCGTCATTGCGCAGGCCCGCGGTCAGCAACTCGGTGAGGGCTTCCGGGGCAAGCTCGGCCATGTGCTCGCGCAGGTGGTCGCTCAGCACCTGCCCTAGACGCAACGAAGCAAGCGCACCCTGGATCGCTGAGTCACGAGCCAACTCAGAAGCAAATGCCTCGGTCAACAACTCGGTCAGGTAGAGCACTTCAACATCGTGATCACGGAGCACTTGCGCAAAGACATCGTGCTCCTGCTGGGCGCGCGACACCCACGGGATGCCATCGAAGAGCAGGGCATCGTTGTTGCGTGGGGTCAGACGCTTCAACTCCGCGCCAGGCCGATGCAGCATGACGGTGCGCAGCCTGCCCACTTCGGTGGCGACTCCTTGGGTGCTCATGGGCCCAAGCTAGGGCACGGCTGCGCTCCGCGCTAGGCGAAGATCGTGTACGCCGTGACTCCAGCCAGCAGCAAACACACCGCCGCGCCCACATAATGGATCACCGACAGTCTTAGATAGCGCAGCAGAGCGCGACCGGCCAGCACCGCCAGGCCCGAGACAACGAGCAGCGCCAACCAGGCCCCGACGAAGACCGAGACGGGGTGCCCGTGCTTGGCCACCATGCTCGCGGTCAACAACTGGGACAGGTCACCCCACTCGGCCGCGAAGAGCACGAGGAAGGACGCCCCGATCGCTCCCCATCCCGTGCGTCCGGCGACTGCTTTGGCGGCAAACTCCTGCTCTTGGGCTTCCTCTTCAGCATCAGCGCCAGGAGCTGACTTGAACAACAAGATCGAGCCCGCCAGGCAGATCAACATAGCCACCACGTGCACTGGAGTCTTGGGCAACAAAGACAACAGGCCACCAGCGGCCACCCCAATCAGCGTCTGCACGAAAAACGCCAGGCCCACACCGATCCAGACGAGCAGCGGTCGATAGCGAGTCGACAGCACCAGCGCCGCAATGAAGGTTTTGTCGGGCAACTCCACGATGAAGATGGCGCCGAAGACCATCGCCATCAGACCGAGATCCATTGGGATTGCGTCTCCAATCAGGAGTTGGCGGCCGCAACCCGGAATGGGTCGGCCGGATAGACACCCAAGATCTTCACTTCCGTGGTGAAGAAGCTCAGCTCTTCAA
>ERZ724512.442-NODE-442-length-18997-cov-8.006599_pt1 | contig 18997 bp, 18 predicted proteins | sample MGYA00376045_ERZ724512 | MGnify/ENA primary metagenome ERZ724512 (study PRJEB28724, sample SAMN07190883) | activated sludge metagenome | isolation source: activated sludge of sewage treatment plant in Hong Hong | place: Hong Kong | collected 2016-03-17 ... | reverse complement strand
ACACCGGCGGCCGAGGTCGCGCGGCCGCCCGCCGGGCATGCCCGCATCGCCGCGGTCATCGGCGCCGGGGTGTGCGTGACGGTGGCAGCCCTGACGCTGGCGGCACTGTCGCTGGCATTTCGGTCACGCCGGCCATAGCAGCGGCATCAGCAGGTGCCCCGCCGCGATCAGGGCGACCGGCACCGTGCCGAACGCATACCAGAACCGCGGCGCCGCAACCGAACCCGCGTCGCTGTCCGGATCGCCGTACAGCAGTGCGGATTCGAGGCGGCGCAGCACGAACCGGTGCCCACTGGTCCGCAGTTGTCGAGAAAGCCGTGCTGTCATGGCTTCACGGTAGGCGTCGGCGGCGGTCGGCGGGTGCGGCCCTGCACAGGTCAGTGCCAGCGGGCCCACACGTACGACACCAGCGAGCGCAGGAAGTCCAGGTCCGGGCCCGGCCTCGCGTCGGCGAAGGCCTGCTCGAAGTAGTCCTCGGCGACGACCAGGATGCCTTCGGCGAACTCGCGCGTGAACGTGATGCTGCCGTAGTCGTCCATCAGGGAACGGATGGTGCGGACCAGTTCCGCGGAACGCTCGGGCCGGGAGCGGCGCAGATAGTCCCGCACCAACTGCCCGTCCGCGCCGGTGGCCGTCGCGAGCAGATGAACGAGCGGCAGTGTCCGCTTGCCCTCGTACAGGTCGCCGAGGATCTCCTTGCCGTACATCTGCTCATCGCCGATGAGGTTGAGCAGATCGTCGCGGATCTGGAAGGCCGCGCCGACGTGAAAACCGAAGCGCACCAAGGGTCCCAGGTCGGCCTGCCCGCCCGAACCGACGATGGCGCCGACGCGCAGCGGGTGGATGGTGGTGTACCAGCACGTCTTGTGCATGATCAGCTCGAGGTAGTTCTCCGGACCGAGGTCGGCGACGTCGTCCAGTTGCCAGCCCACCTCGGTCGCCTGACCCTCGAGCGTCCGCATCGCCATCGTGTCGAACTCACCCCAGACGAGGTCGGCGAGGTCGCGGTCCAGCCGGCGCGTGGCACGGCGCAGCACCTGGCCGGCCACCACGGCCAGCCCGTCACCCGCGTTGAGCGCGACCGCGATACCGTGCTCGGCCGCCAGGGTGGGCCGTCCGCGGCGCATCTCGCTGCCGTCGGCGACGTCGTCGTGTACCAGAAAAGCGTTGTGCAGCAACTCGATTGCGACCGATATCCCGAGCAGGTCGTCAGGGCTGCCGCCGAACGCCCGGCCCGACGACAGACACAGCGCCGGCCGCAGCGCCTTGCCCGGCCGGGACGGGTAGTCCCGCATCGGACCGTACAGCCACCGCACCGGATCCCCGTCGGGCATCGCGTCGAGCATCGAATTGCGGATGACCCGACCTACCTCACGCAGTCGGCTTTCCACCCCGGCGATCAGATCCGCCCGGTCGGTCGTGTCGGTCACCGACCCCCCTCTCTGTCGTTCGGATGCGGATATGCTAAGCCGACGACGACCGGGAGGCCGGGGGCATGACTAATCGCGAGGCCCAGCTGGCATACTTCGGCGCCATCGACGACGCGGTATGCCGCGCCACGAACCCCGACACCCTGAAGATGGTCAACGAATTCCTGCCGGGGTCAACCAGTCCCGGCCGGCGGGGCTGGTACGGCGAACTCCAGCGCTACGTCAACCGCAACCGGGATGCGCTGCAACCGGTCACGCCGCCCGCCGAGCGGGCGGATGCTCCTCCGGAATCCCCGCCGATCGTGTTTCCGAGCCTGGCCCGGGCGGTGCAGGATGTCAGCACACAGCCGCCGGTCGAGCGGGGCTCCCGCGGCGACGACGACACGAGTGTGCGCGACCCCAAGACCGCGCCCGTGACCGCCAAGCTGCTGTACGCCTCGACGGTTCTGGGGAAGATCGCCGAGATGGAGCAGCCGCAGGTCTTCGGCGCCGGCAACGAGGATGTGTTCCGGTCGCCGGACGAGGCCGATCCCCTCACGCTGCTGCTCGAGCAGACTTCGCAGCGGCAACGGTCGGAGTGCCGGACCTATGCCGGCCGGCTGCGCGACGCGAGCGACCGGGCGGCCTATGGCCGCGAGGTCGGCCGGCTCGCGGCCGACGGGATGATCCCCCAAGCGGTTTCCGCCCAGCCCGGCTCCTGCAACGGGCGGCTGCGCAACGTCGGCGGCCGGTTCTGCAGCGTGGTGACCACGGACTGGCCGCGCGGCGACATCACCCTCGACGAGATGGCGGCCACCATCGAGCCGTTCAACTGGCCACTGCTGTACGACTTCTTCGTCGACATGCTCCGGACCCGGCCGCGGACGAACAACGGCTGGACCCGGGTGCTCGAGGTGGTCAGTCCCGACCGCGACAAGTGGCAACTGCGGACCACCCTGAAGTACTGGAAGGCCGCCACGGTCGATACCGGCCTCTGCATCAACTACGACCTGGACGACGTACGGGATCCCCGGGACTCCGGACTCGTCGAGGTCGACAGCGGCTACATCTGGATCACGTCGGAGGGCCCGGGTGTCCGGATCCGCACCAGCAAGGCGCTGCGGATCCGCGGACTCAGTCCGAGCGCGACCGCGGCCCTGGCCTGCCACAGCGGCTGGTCCGACGCGGGGGCCCAGCTGCTGACCGAGGACGCCAAGACGCCACCGCCGGGCTGCGTCGCCTTCGACCCGGTCTCGCCCGTGCCCGAGCCCTCCGATGACGGGGACCTGCCCGCCGAGGCGGCCGACGGCGATCCGGCCGGACCGGCGGAGACGGCCGCGGAACACCTGGACCTGCCGACCGGGTGGCGTGAGGATCTGATCGGCACGATGAGCGGCCAGGTCAACGCCTACGTCGACACCCTGTCGGGGCTGGCGGTCGAGACCGCCGACAGGTGGTGTGACGGCATCGACGTCGACGACGTCAAGAGCCTCGGCGGCCGATGGAGCGAACAGCTGACGGCGTACGCGGTGAACGCGTTCGAGGCGGCGATGGACACGATGCGGCCGACGTCCGGAGACGCACCGGAAGGCGGCGCGTGATGTCCGAATTCGGTCCGCTCATCGAAGGTTTGACGTCGACGGCCAAACAGATGGTCACCGATGCCGCCAAGGTGGCCACCGACGCGTCCAGGAAGGTCAACGACGACAAGCTCAGCGCCCGCGACCTTTTGCTGACCATGACCGAACTGGTGAACATCGCCGTCGGCGGCGGCGTCAAACTCACCCGGCAACTTGCCGACGACACCCCCGCCGGCGCCCGGAGCATCGGCGACTACAGCCGGGCGGTCGGTCGCCGGATGGCACGGGAGACCCGGTTGGTCGCCAAAGCGGCCACCGAGAAGATGGATGAGGGCAGCTACGACATCGACGACTGGGTCGTGTCGCTGACCCGGTTGACCGACATCGCCGTCGTCGGCGGCCTGGAGATCGCGCAGACGCTGTTCGCCGGGCCCGCGCGGTTCGACAACGAACCGCACGTGGTCGACCTGACGGCGCCCCCGGCCGCCGGCCGCCGAGAGTTCGGCGATGTCGTGCTCAGACGATACGGACCCGACGACGAACCCCAAATCCCAAGGGAACTGATATCTTTCGAGCCGCCTCAGCTCGAGGCGGGCGACACCGACTTCCGGATGCTGATCAAGCCCTACCAGTTGACCAGCGGGGTCTATCGCGGCACGGTTCAGATCGGCGACGACACACTGAACGCCGAATTCGCGTTGTAGCGGTTCAGATCTCGGAACGAATCACCAGCGTCACCGGGAGCCACACATCGGGGTGACCGTCGGCCAGCAGGGTGCCCCGGTAGGTGCCGGTGGCGTCCTCCTCGGACACGTCGACCTCGATGATCACGCCGCGGCTGGACCGCGCCGGCATCGCCACCATGTCCGGTTCGAAACGCACACAACCGGATTCGATCAGGGCGCCGTCGTCCGCGAGCAGATCGCTGCAGCGCAACCGGATCTTGCCCATGTCCTCGGGGCCGCCGTTGTGCAACCAGAACTCTGTGGAGACCGCCCCCGGTGTGTCGGTGTCCAGCATCACCTGTCCCGCGACATTCGCCGTGCGCAGGTCGAACATGGCCGTCGGACCGGCCGCCCCGTCGACCAGCGTGCCGCGGATGGTATCGCCCAACTGGCCGAGCAACTTCTGCCACGAACCGAGAACCCGGTCGACGTCCGGTGCGGCGGTGTCGTCCCGACCGGGTCCGGTGGCCGGGAAATCGAAACCCTCGGCAACCGCGAGGAGCCGGTCCACCACCTCGCGCGCGGCGCGGAACCCACGCGCCTGCACGGCGCTGAGTGCACGCGCGTTGACGATGGGATCGAACACGACACCCCAGGGCAGATCGGAAATGCTGCCGTCGTCGTATGGCTGGTCGGCCATCCGTTCCCCCTGTTCTGCGGCGCGTTCAACGGTATGCTAAGGCCTCGGTTGGCGGGAGGTGGGGGCATGCCGGTCAGACACTCAGTACTAGCGCTTTACGGGGCGGTCAGCGACGCGCTCGCAGATCTGAATGGTCCCGGCTTGGAGGAGCCCGGCACCGGCAAGGTCCGGCGGCAGGCGCGCAACATCGCCGGCTTGACGGGAAGCGCGGGCGAGATCGGCTGGTACGGCGAGCTGTTCCGGTTCTTCGACGCGCATTCGACCGGCGTCGGCGACTCGGCCGGGCCGGTGCTGCCACCGGCCTTCGAGGACGCCGTCGACGAGATCCGCCGGATCGGCGACGAGGGCATCGTCACGGACGCCGACGGGTTGCAGCCGTCATGGGCGAGCCGGGCGATCGAGGCCGCGTTCGTGCTGGACGCCGTCCGCCGGCTCGAGAATCGGGACGCCGCCCCCGTGCTGGACCTCGTTATCGCCGCGACACCGGCTCTTCCCGGGTTCGCCGACGGCGGCACCCTCGGCCCCTCCGTCGGACGGGAATTCGCGGATCAGCTTCGCACCATCGACCACACCGAGGGCATCGAGACACTTGCCGACCTGCACAACGCATTGGACGCTCCGGGCAGCCCGCTGCACGCCGCCATCAAGACCGCCCGGATGGACGCCCGGCTCCGCAAGGTCAAGGACGAATACTGCGCCGTCGTGCGAACGCGGGTCGACTGGCCGGACATCCATTACGACAAGATCCTGGCCGGCATCAACCCCACCAACTGGGACGACTACTTCACCGGCTTCTTCTGCGGCATGGCGTCCCCAGGGCTGAACGACTACGGCTGGACCCGGATCAAGGAAGAGGTGAGCGGGGAGTGTGGCCGGTACCGACTGCGCACCCCGCTGCGGTTCTGGAGCGAAAAGCGCGGCGCCGGACTGTTTCTCAACTACGACATCGAACGCGGCGACTGGTGGCCGGAGGCCGATCCCCTGGTGCTCGTCGACAACGGCTACATCTGGATCACCAAGCTCGACCCGAACAACGGCGACCACGGGGTCCGCGTCTACACGAGCAAGCAACTGCTCATCAGCGGGCTGAGCGCCACCGCATTCGCGGTGCTGGCCAGAACCATGGGCTACGCCACCAACGCCACCGACATGTTCCGAAAGCTGCAGACCTACACCGACCCACTCGACGCGTTCATGGCGTCGGCCGTCGGCAAGACCCCGCCGGCGGACAACTCCGCCACCTGGCCGGTGGTGATCCCGAATCTGCCCGCCGATCTTCGGGACGAGATGTGCAAGGACACCAACGACCTGCTGCACGAGGGCCTCGACATGGCCAACGACCAGTTCGCCGAATACATCGGACGGTGGAACGACGGCATCGACGTGAAGGACTTCAACGAGCTGACCAACGCAATGAGCGGGCGCCTGCGGAAGCTCACCAAGGATGTCTTCACCACGGCGACATCGAATTTCCGTCCCAAGCCGGGCAAGTAGGAGCAGCCATGGAAGATCCCGCCGTCGTTGCCGCCCGACTGACGAAGACCGCCAAGGACCTCGCGGACCAGGCGCGTGTTCTGGCCAAGCAGGCGATCGCCGAATCCGCCGACACCGAGAAATACACCGCCGCCCAGTTCATCAACACCTTCACTCAGTCGGTCGATCTGGCCGTCAAGAGCGGGCTCCAGTTCGCCAAGGACGTACTGGATCAGCCCGGACCGCCGGACCCGCACGAAGCCGGCCGAAGACAAGTCGCCGACGTGATGGAGACAATCGGCCGGAGAATGGTGCGGCAGGCCGGCGCGGTCGCCAGTGACACCGCCACCCAGATGGAGAAGACCCCCAACAGCCCGAACCTCTGGATGCGTTCGATGGTCAAGCTGGCCAACATCTCGCTGCTCGGCTCGATCGAGCTGGCCGAGACCGCGCTCATCGGACCGGCCAAGTACGAGAAGCATGTGATCTTCTCGGATGTGTTCGCGGCCCCGGGCAACGGCGACCGGACGCTGACACTGACCGCCGACGGGCTGCGGCGCCCCGGTACGTCGGACCCCATCCCGGCCACCCTGGTGTCCTTCCGCCACGCCGCCTCCGACACAAGACTGGCCGATGGCCGTCTTCCCGGCGGCGAGGCGTCCTTCCGTCTCGGCGTCGATCCGCGGCCCCTCATCAGCGGTATCTACATCGGCAAGGTGGAGGTCGCGTACACCGACGTGGCGGGCGTCCCGCACGCCGACCTCGTCGACGTCGAGATCGCCGTCTGAGGTGGCGCGGAAGCCTCTCGCGTGAGCCGGCGCAAGAAGAAGGTCGCCATCCTGGGCGGCGGAATGGCCGGGTTGACCGCCGCGTGGCGGCTGAGCGAACCCGGTTGGCAGGACCGCTTCGAATCGATCACCGTCTATCAGCGCGGCTGGCGGGTCGGCGGAAAGGGCGCCTCGAGCCGCGGGGAGCACGGCCGCATCGAGGAGCACGGCCTGCACGTGTGGCTCGGCTCCTACGAGAACGCGTTCACGGTGTTGCGCGAGTGCTATGCCGCACTCGACCGCCCGAACACCGACCCGGAGTCGCCGATCCAAGACTGGGACCAGGCGTTGATCCCGGCCAACGACCTCGGCGCCGCCGACTACTTCGACGGCGGGTGGCAGGTATGGCTGGGCAGGTTCTCGCGAACGGCGGACCAGCCCGGCGACCCGGACCCGGACCAGGGACCGCTCACGGTCGTCGGTTTCTTCGAGCGCACCGTCCAGTTGATCGGCGACCTGGTCGAGTCGCTGCGAACCGAACCCGACACCGGGCTGACGCTGTCCACGTCGCCCGCCCCGCCGAAACCCGTCGGGACGGCGGCGCGGACGGTGCAACGGGCCTTGCTCGCGGCCACCATCGCACTGGTGAATCCGCAGCCGAAGCGGGAGGTGGGCATCGACCTGCTCGGGCAGGCGCTGGAGGCGGCCAGGACGACGCTGGACTACGAGCACCGCACCGACCACCGCCGCACCTGGATTCTCATCTCGTTGTTGACCGCAACCGCGCGCGGCATCATCGTCGACAACCTGATGACCGACCCGCGCGGCTTCCGGGCGATCCAGGACGAGGACTTCAGCGAGTGGGCGTTACGGCACGGCGCCCACCGCGACACCGTCGACTTCCCCCTGGTGCGCGCGATGTACGACATGGTGTTCGGCTGGGACAAGGCCGACCCGGACAAGCCGGCCTTCGGGGCCGGACTGGGCGTGTTGTTCACCGGCGTCATGCTGTTCCGGTACAAGGGCGCGATCTTCTGGAAGATGACCGCGGGCATGGGCGACGTCGTCATCGCGCCCATGTACCAGGCCCTGCGGCGGCGCGGGGTGACCTTCGAGTTCTTCCACCGCGTCGATGCCCTGCACCTCGACGGGCAGCGCCACGCCGTCGAGTCGATCTCGATGGGACGGCAGGTGCGCCTGGCGCCCGGGCGCACCCACTACGAGCCGCTGACCACCGTCGGTGGGCTCGCGGTGTTCCCCGACCGGCCACTGGCCGAACAGATCGAGCACCCGGGCGGCCCGGACGCCCTCGAGGGCCTCGAGTCGCACTTCGGCAGCCGCGACGACGTGGAGCGCCGCGTATTGCGGCGCGGGGTCGACTTCGACCACGTCGTGCTCGCGGTCTCCCTCGGCATGCTGCCGATCGTGGCCGCCGAACTGATCGACGACCGTGTCGAGTGGCACGAGATGACGACGAAGCTGCACACGGTGGCCACCCAGGCGTTCCAGCTGTGGCTGCGCCCCGACCACGAGACGCTGGGCCTGCGCTGGCCCGGGGCGACCATCAGCGGGTACGTCACGCCGTACGACACCTGGGCCTCGATGCCGCAGACCCTGTGGGCCGAGCAGTGGCCCGCGGACCACACGCCGGGCACCGTCGCCTATTTCTGCGGACCGCTGCACACCGACTGGCCGACGGTCGGCGACCACGCCGAGTACGTGGCCGAGTGCACCCGGCGGGCGAACGCCGAGATCCTGGACTACCTGCGCGACCACGTGTGGCTGTTCTTCCCCAACGCGGTCACCGAGGCCGGCTTCGCGTGGCACCTGCTGACCGGCGTCGACGGCCAACAGGGCATCGACGCCCTGGCCACCCAGCATGTCAGCGTCAACATCGACCCGTCCGACCGCTACGTCCAATCCGTCCCGGGCACCGACCGGTACCGGCTGCGGCCCGACGAGAGCGGCTACGACAACCTGGTGCTCGCCGGCGACTGGACCGATTCCGGCATGAACGCGGGGTGCATCGAATCATCGGTCATGTCGGGCCTGGAAGCCGCCAACGCCGTCCTCGGCCGCGGCCGGTACCACCGGATCCGCGGCTTCTACATTCCTTGATCGTCATTTTCGGCACTGGGACGGGGAGAATCGCACTGTGGGAGGAGCCGAGCGGCCGGAAACGATCGACGAGTTGCTGGACCGCGCCGTCGCGGCCGTCAACCGCGGCGACCGTGCGGCGATGCGCGACCTCGTCGGTCAGGTGCTCGCCGCCGACAGCACCAACCCCGACGCCGAAGAACTGCTGGCGGCGCCGTCGGACCACGGCGAACTGCGCCGGCTGACCATCATGTTCGCCGACCTCGTCGATTCCACCGCGCTGTCCACGCGGATCGAACCGGAGAACTACCGCACGATCGTCGGCCGCTACCGCGACGAGGTGGTGCGCGCGGTCAACGCCTACGGGGGCCACGTCGCGAACACCAAGGGCGACGGGCTGCTGGCGGTGTTCGGGCACCCGAAGGCGCACGAGGACGACGTACGCCGCGCCGCCCAGGCGGGCCTGGACATCACCCGTGCCGTCGAGGAACTCAGCGCCCGGGTCAAGCAACAGTTCGACTTCGAGATCGCCGTCCGCGTCGGCGTGCACCGCGGCCTGGTCTACCTCGACACCGCGCAGGACGACGTCTACGGGTTCGCCGCCAACCTGGCCGCCCGCATGTGCAGTGTCGCCGCACCGGGGACCGTCGCCGTCTCCGATGCCGTCGCCCTGCTGATCCGGGACTCCTTCGACCTGGAGGCGGAAGCCCCGCGAACCGTCAAAGGCATTGAGGGGGAAGTGATTCCGTTTCGGGTGGTCGCGGAGCGGGACACCCAGCTCACCGAGCACCAGGGTCCGATCGTGGGCCGCGACGACGAGTTGGCCCTGCTGGCGGAGAAATGGTCCGACGCCGTCGCCGGGCGGATCGACACGCCCGGTGTCGCCTTCTACGGCGAACCCGGGATCGGCAAGAGCCGGGTGGCGCGCACGGTGATCGAGTTGGCGAAGCGGGACGGCGGCACGGTGCTCGAACTCGTCGGATCGCCGTTTCACACCGACATCGGCATGCACCCGGTCCGCCGCCTGCTGGAGCGCCGCTGCCACATCCAGCGCGCGTCCCATCCCGGCGAACGCCTGCAGAATCTGCGGGACGAGGTGGCGGCGCGTTCGCTCGACGCCGAAACCACCGTCCCGCTCCTCGCGCCGGTCCTGGGCATCACCCCCGACCAGGGATACACGCCGGCCCACGCGGAGGGGCACCGCCTCGCGGGGCGGATCACCGACGCCGTCACCGAATACCTGACCGCCTGTGTCGGCGACGGTCCCGCGGTGCTCCTGGTCGAGGACATGCACTGGTTCGACGCGCCGTCCACCGGGGTGGTCGCATCGATGTTGCGGGCCGGGCTCCCCCGGCTGCTGGTGGTGATGACCACCCGCAACCCGGCCGCGTTGCCCGCGGGCGAACCGGCCACCGTCATCGAACTCGGGCCCCTGGACGCCGAACAGGTCGATCACCTGATCCTGAGCCTGCACCCCGAGTCCACCCCCGCCGAGCGGCGCGCCGTCGGCCGGCGGTGCGACGGCGTGCCGCTGTACATCGAGGAAGTCCTCGCCAAACTGAAAGACGAACCGGCCCAGTCGAATTCGGACGCGCAGGTTCCCGATTCACTGTACGAGGCACTGTTCGCCCGGCTCCGGTCCAGCGACCGGGCGTTGCGGTTCGTGGAGGCCGCGGCGACCGTGGGAAGTCACTTCGACCGGCCGGTCATGCGCGCGGTGATGGGATTCTCCGACGAGGAGATGGACGCCGTGATCGGCGATCTCGTCGACCGGTTGGTGCTCCAGCGGGTCGGCGAGGACGTCTGGCGGTTCCGGCACGAACTGCTCCGCGAGGTGGCCGCCGAGCTGCCGCCGCCGAGCATCCGCCGCAAGTTACACAGCCGCGTCGCCGACGCGCTGACGTCCGAAGCCGTTCGCGGCGAACCGGACTGGCCGCTGATCGCACATCACTTCGAGCAGGCGCGCCGGTACGACGAGGCGGCCAACGCCCACCACCGGGCGTCCTCGGTGGCCCGCCGCCGGGGCGCTCTCAACGAGGCGCGTGACCAACTGTCGGCCGCCCTCGGGCAACTGCGGCAGCTGCCGCCGAGCGTGGCCCGCGATCGGCGCGAGGTGGCCCTGCTGCTGCGGCACGGCTTCCTGACGGTCGCCGCCGAGGGATCCGGCAGCACGGAGGCGGCCGCGGATTTCGAGCGCTGCCTGGAGCTCAGCGGCACCGATCCGCACGCCGACGAATTGTTCGCGACCCTGATGGCGCTGTTCACCTACTACGTGAACCGGGCCGACCTGCGCCGCGCCGACTCCGTCGTGCACATGTTGCGGGTCGGGGTCGAGGGTGGCCGCGACTGGTGGCGCACCGAGAACATCGCCGGAGCCGGGATCGTCTGTTGGCTGCGCGGCGAGTTCGATTCCGCCGCAAGGTATTTGGAGGACGCCGCCCGGCTGGCCGAGACCCGTGACGACCGCAACTTCGAGGCGGAGTGGTTCGAGCCCTTCGATCCGGTGGTGCTGGACCTGACCAGCCTCGCGCAGGCCCGCTGGGTCCGCGGCGACCTGGCGGGCGCCGACGACGCGCTGCGGCGGGCCGTCGATCGATCCGACGGCCAGGACTTCCCCCAGGGCCCCTTCAGCCACTGCTACGCACGCTATGTCGAGTGCACCCTCAGCGCGGAGATCGGGGATGCCGACCGCACCGCGGCCGCCGCCGCAGACATCAGCGCGCTGGCCCAACAGCACGGATTCGACCAGTGGATCGCGGCCGGCGCGTTGATGCAGATGTTCGGTGCGGCGGTGCGCGCCCTGCGCAGCGACCCGGTCGACACCGGCGCCCTGGCGGCGCCGGTCGAATTCCTCACCGGATGGGTGACCGCCTGCCGCAACTTGCAGGCCACCGGGTTCTTAACCTCGTTCGACTGCTTCCTGGCCCGCCTGTTGCTGGAGACGGGTAACCCGCTGGACGCGCGGCGCCGCATCGAAGCGGCCCTGCAGTTGGCCCGGGAAACCGGCATGCACTACTACGACGCCGAACTCCTGCGCCTGCGCGCCAAAACGCACAGCGACCCCGATGACCGGCAGTCCGATCTGGACGCGGCGCTCGGACTGGCCGTGCGCCAGGGCGCATGCGGGTTCGCCGTCCGCGCGGCGCTGGACGCCTACGAGGTGCACGGCCCGGCGGCGCTGGACGTGGTCCGCTCCGCGGTCGACGCCATGCCGATCGACGGCACCTGGCCGGAGGCCGTCCGCGCGCGCGAGCTGATCCGGGCAGCGGACGATCAGAGCACCCGGTAGACCTCGTATTCGACCTTGGCGCCCTCGACGACGTGGCCGCGCGCCAGGAAGACCGACTCGTTGACCCACAGGTACCGGCTGTCGCCGGTTTCCAGCCGCGGGGCCGTCCGGAAGTACTGGTCCTCGTAGCGGGTGCCGCCACCGGTCGCCAGCGCCTGCGCGACCGTCTGGTTGATCTCCAGCAGACCGAAGTACTGGACATAGATCGACGCGCCGTCGTTGGTCTTGAACTGCAGCCGGACATCGACGCGGCCGAAACCGTCGGGGCCCACCAGAACCCAGTCGCCGCCGCCGCCGAGCACGTCCCCGTTCAGCCGGTCACCGGTGACCGCACCACCGGTGACCTCGAAGAACAGCCGCTGACCGGACGGGCCCGCCCCGACATCGACCGGCGGCGCCAGTTGAGCCCAGAAACCGAATTCGTACGCGAGTTCCACACTCATCACGCCCCCTGTAGCCCCTCGAGCCGGCTCGCCTCACGCTACCCGTCCCGGGCCCGCCGTTGGCGGTATGCGGCGACGTGCTGGCGGTTGCCGCAGTTGCCGGTGTCGCAGAACATCCGCGACCGGTTACGGGACAGGTCGACGAGCACGGCGTCGCAGTCGGGTGCGGCGCAGACCTTCAGCCGCCGCAGTTCGCCGCCGCGGATCAGGTCGGCCAGGGCCATCGCCATCTCGGCGCCCATCCGCTGGGCCAGCGGGTCGTGGACGGACGCCAGATGCAGGTGCCAGTCGGGCATCTCGGGATGACGGGTCAGCCACGGCGCAGCGCGGGTGTCGCTGAGCAGGGCGTTGACCTCGTCGACGGTGCGCTGCTCGTCGTCGGCGGCCGCCCAGATCCGGCCGATACGCTTTCGCAGCCGCTGCACGGCGGCCAATTCCTCGGGATCTCGGTCCCGGCGGCCGGTCCAGCCCCAATCCCGCAGGTAGTCGTCCAGAGCGCGCTGATCGGCCAGGTGTTCGCCGCCCACCCGGTCGGAGTTGACCAGCGCGCAGGCGGCCCGCAGCGTCAGTTCGGTGTCATGACTGAAATTCATTTGACTCCTTACCGTGCGCCTCCGTAGCCTGGTCAGTACCAACCGCGATTTTACTCATTACATCTGGAGGTGTGCCGTGCTGATGGCGAGGCCGGGCACCGACGTGTCCCGCGGGCTGGCGTTCGCGCTCACCTCGGCGCTGACCTTCGCGCTGTCCGGGCCGTTCGCCCGCGCCCTGATGGACGCCGGCTGGACGCCCACCGCCGCCGTGATCGCCCGGCTCGCCGGCGGTGCCGTCGCGCTGGCCGTCGTGGCGACCGTCGTGCGCCCGCGGTGGTTCGCCGAAGCGCGCCGGCATGCCCGCACCGTCGTCCTCTACGGCCTGATCCCGATCGCCGGCGCTCAGCTCTGCTACTACAACGCCGTCGCCCACCTATCGGTCGGCGTCGCCCTGCTGCTGGAATACACCGCGCCGATCCTGGTGGTCGGGTGGATCTGGCTGACCACCCGGCGCCGGCCGCATACCGGGACGCTGGCCGGGATGCTGCTGGCCATCGCGGGAATCATGTTGGTGCTCAACATCTTCGGCACCGAATCGACCCGGGTGAATGCCACCGGGGTGTTGTGGGCGTCGGCCGCCGCGGTGTGCGCGGCCTGCTATTTCATGATGAGCGACACCGGCGCGGGCAATGCAGACCAGGAGAGCCTGCATCCGCTGACCCTGGCCACCGGCGGACTGCTCGTCGGCGGCGCCGCGGTCACCGCGCTCGGCCTCACCGGCATCATGCCGCTGGCGTTTGGCACCGCCGACGTGACGGTCGCCGGCGTCACCGCCCCGTGGTTCGCCGCCGTGGTGGTGCTGGGCCTGTTCAGCACCGCCGTCGCCTACACCCTCGGCATCGCCGGGGTGGCCCTGCTGCGGCCCGGCTTCGCCTCCCTGGTCGGGCTCTCGGAGGTGCTGTTCGCGGTGCTGTGGGCCCGGCTGCTGATCGGCGAGGCGATGACACCCGTCCAGGTGATCGGCGCGGCGGTGGTGTTGTTCGGGCTGGTGCTCGCCCGCCCCCGGTAGCATTCCGGCGTGCGCATTCTGACCATGGTGGCGGCCGCCGCCGGCCTGCTGACCCCCGTACTGACCCCCACACCGGTTCCGGTCGCCCACGCCGACGGCTGTCCGGACATCGAGGTCGTCTTCGCGCGGGGCACCACCGAACCCGTCGGCATCGGCCGGGTGGGCACCGCCTTCGTCAACGACCTGCGGGACCGCGTCGGCGGCCGCACCGTGGGAACCTACGCCGTGAACTACCCGGCCACCTTCGACTTCCGGGCGGCCGCGGACGGCGCCAACGACGCCAGCGCCCACATCCAGCAGATGATGGCCGACTGCCCGAACACCCGACTCGTCCTCGGCGGCTTCTCCCAGGGCGCCGCCGTCATCGACGTCATCAGCGAACTGCCGGTCCCGGGGGCCGGATTCACCGTGCCGCTGCCCGCGGACGCCCCCGATCACGTCGCGGCCATCGCGCTGTTCTCCAACCCGAGCGCCAAGGCGGGGCTGCCGCTGACCATGAGCCCGACGTGGGGCAACCGGTCCATCGACCTGTGCCTGCCCGACGACGCGATCTGCGACACCCTGGGCACCAACGTCGCGGTGCACAGCACCTACCCGGAGTCCGGCCAGACCACCATGGCGGCCGATTTCGTCGCCGCCCGGGTTTGAATTAGGTTAGCTACATGATCGCTGCCCGGACCCTCGCCGCCCTGGCCGTCGCCGGATTCGCCGCGGCCGCGCCGCTGGCGGCCCCCGCCGTCCTGCCCACCGCGACCGCAGGCCCGTGCCCCGACGTCGAGCTGGTGTTTGCCCGCGGCACGAACGAGGGCCCCGGCGTCGGACGGGTCGGTCAGGCCCTCGCCGACACCCTGCGGCCGCAACTGGGCAACCGCAGCCTCGGCGTGTACCCGGTCAACTATCCGGCCACCTACGACTTCCTGACCGCCGCCGACGGCGCCACCGACGCGACCAACCACATCGCCGCGATGGCGGCCGACTGCCCGAACACGCGCATCGTGCTGGGCGGCTACTCGCAGGGCGCCGCGGTGGTCGACATGCTGGTCGGGGTGCCCCCACTGGGCAACCGGGTCGGCGAGATCGGCTCGGCCCCACCCCTTCCCGGCAGTCTGGCGGGCAACGTGGCGGCCGTCGCGGTCTTCGGCAACCCGGCGACCAAGTTCGGGAACCCGGTCACCGCGGGCACTCTGGGCGGCCGGTCGATCGACATGTGCTCCGACGGCGACCCGATCTGTTCGCGCGGCCGGAACCCGTTCGCCCACACCAGCTATGAGGCCGGCCCGATGCCCGGGCAGGCCGCCGGTTTCATTGCGGGGCTCGTGTAGCTTCCGTTCGCTAGTATGTCCACCGTGAAACTGCGCCGGTGGAAGCGGACCGCCGCCGCTCTGCTCGCGGCAATCTCCTGGCCCGTGGCCGCGTCCGTGGTGGCCCCGCCCGCCGCGCAGGCCGCGACATGCCCGCCCGCCGAGCTGATCTTCGCTCGCGGACGCCTCGAGGCGCCGGGCGCCGGACAGATCGGGAATGCGCTCGTCAACGCGATTCGCGCGAAGACCGGCCGCAACGTCGGGCTGTACGCGGTGAACTATCCGGCCAACACCGAGGTCGACCTGGGCGCCAACGACATGAGCGCGCACGTGCAGTACATGATGAACAACTGCCCGGACACCAAGCTGGTGCTCGGCGGCTACTCCCTCGGCGCGGCGGTCACCGACGTGGTGCTGGCGATGCCGCTGTCGTTCTTCACGTTCCGCAAGCCGCTGCCCGACGGCGCGGCCGACCACATCGCGGCGGTCGCACTGTTCGGCAACGGCACCCAGTGGGTCGGACCGATCAGCACGTTCAGCCCGGTGTACCGGGAGCGGACCATCGAGCTGTGCCACGGCGACGACCCGATCTGCAACCCCACCGACCCGGAGAACTGGCAGGACTACTGGCCGGATCATCTGGCGCCCGCCTACGTCAAGGCCGGAATGGTGAACCAGGCCGCCGATTTCGTCGCCGGCCGGCTCTGACCTCAGCGCGTGCGCAGGTCCCGCGTGACCAGGGTGCGCGCGGCGAGCTCGTCGTCGGGCGGGTAGTCGACTCCGATCAGCGTCAAGCCGCGCGCCGGCGCGGCGGCGAACGCGCTCGACCTACCCTCGGATTCCAGCAGGCCGGCGATCCACCCGGGCTCCCGGCGGCCCTCCCCCACCGCCAGCATGGCGCCGACCACCGAACGAACCATGTTCCAGCAGAACGCATCCGCGCTGACGAAGGCGGTCACGGCGTTCGCATCCCCGGCGTCGCGCACCCAGTCCAGCCGCTGCAGATCACGGATGGTGGTGGCGCCGGGCCGGCGCCGGCAGAACGCGGCGAAGTCGTGCAGGCCCAGTAGCGTTCGGGACGCCGCCTGCATCGCCGCCACGTCCAGCGCGCGCGGCCAGGCGGCCACGAAGCGGGCCAGTTGCGGATCCACCCCGTACGGCGCGGTCGAGATGCGGTAGGCGTAGTGCCGGCGCAGCGCCGAGAACCGGGCGTCGAATCCCCCTGGGGCGCGGACGATTTCGCGTATCCGGACCTCGGCGGGCAGGAACCTGGCCAGCCGGCGCACCAGTGGACGGAATTCCGGTTCCCCGTCGGGCCGCCTGCTGCGCGGGTAGGCGTGACGCAGCGCGTCGGCGGGCACGTCGACATGGGCGACCTGCCCGCTGGCGTGCACCCCGGCGTCGGTGCGGCCGGCCCCGCGAACGGTCACCGGGGCGCGGAACACCGTCGACAGCGTCTCGTCGATGGTGCCGGCCACCGTGCGCCGGCCCGCCTGAGCCGCCCAGCCGACGAATTCGGTTCCGTCGTAGGCGATGTCGAGCCGAAGACGAACATGCCCGCCACCGGATTCGATGGCGGGCATGTTCGCGGTGTCTCCGCTACTTGGCGTCGTCAGCCTCGGCCTCGGCGGTCTGTGCGTCGGCGATCGCGGCGTCCTCGGCTTCCACCGCCTCGACCGGGGTCTCCTCGGTTTCCGGACCGACCGCGGCCTCCGGCTCGACGGCGGCCTGCGGTGCGGCGGCGGCCGCCACCGGTGCGGCCTTCTTGGCCTGCGCTGCCGCGGCCCGGCGGGCACGATCGGCCTCCGAGGTGACCGTCTTCTCCCGGACCAGTTCGATGACCGCCATCGGCGCGTTGTCGCCCTTGCGGTTCTCGACCTTGATGATCCGGGTGTAGCCGCCGTTGCGGTCGGCGTAGAACGGCGCGATCTCCGCGAACAGGGTGTGCACGACGTCCTTGTCGCGGATCTTCTTCATCACCTCACGACGGTTGTGCAGCGCACCCTTCTTGGCGTGGGTGATCAGCTTCTCCGCGTACGGCCGCAACGCCCGGGCCTTCGGCTCGGTGGTCGTGATTCGGCCGTGCTCGAACAGCGAGGTGGCCAGGTTGGCCAGCAGCGCCTTCTGGTGCGAGGACGACCCGCCGAGGCGAGGGCCCTTGGTGGGCTTGGGCATTGCGACTATCTCCTAAATGGGGCCGGCCCCCGTATCAGGTAGGACCGGGACGGTTTCTCTAGAGCTGTTCGGTTTCGGCGTAGTCCTGGTTGTCGTCCAGGTCGTAGCCGGCGTCGCTGTTCCAGGTGCCGGTGGCGACGTCATAGCCGGCTACCTCGGACGGATCGAAGCTGGCCGGGCTGTCCTTGAGCGACAGACCCAGCTGGTGCAGCTTGATCTTCACCTCGTCGATGGACTTCTGGCCGAAGTTGCGGATGTCCAGCAGATCGGACTCCGTGCGGGCGACCAGCTCGCCGACGGTGTGCACACCCTCGCGCTTGAGGCAGTTGTACGACCGGACCGTCAGGTCCAGGTCGTCGATCGGCAGCGCGAACGCCGCGATGTGATCGGCCTCGGCCGGCGACGGGCCGATCTCGATGCCCTCGGCCTCGACGTTGAGTTCCCGTGCCAGACCGAACAGTTCGACCAGGGTCTTGCCGGCCGACGCCAGGGCGTCACGCGGGCTGATCGAGTTCTTGGTCTCGACGTCGAGGATCAGCTTGTCGAAGTCGGTGCGCTGCTCGACGCGGGTGGCCTCCACCTTGTAGGTCACCTTGAGCACCGGCGAGTAGATGGAATCGACCGGGATACGGCCGATTTCGGCGCCGGAGGCCTTGTTCTGCACGGCCGGCACGTAGCCGCGGCCGCGCTCGACGACGAGCTCGACCTCCAGCTTGCCCTTGTCGTTCAGGGTGGCGATGTGCATGTCCGGGTTGTGCACGGTGACACCGGCCGGCGGCACGATGTCGCCCGCGGTGACCTCACCGGGGCCCTGCTTGCGCAGGTACATGGTGACCGGCTCGTCCTCCTCGGAGGACACCACCAGACCCTTGAGGTTCAGGATGATGTCGGTGACGTCTTCCTTGACGCCCGGCACGGTGGTGAACTCGTGCAGCACACCGTCGATGCGGATGCTGGTGACCGCCGCGCCCGGGATGGACGACAGCAGCGTGCGACGCAGCGAATTGCCAAGGGTGTAACCGAATCCCGGCTCCAGCGGTTCGATGACGAACTGCGACCGGTTCGGCGCGAGGCTTTCCTCGCTCAGGGTGGGACGCTGAGAGATCAGCATTTTCTTCTTCTCCTTCTCGGCACCCGCTATTTGATGCCGGTTGGGGTTACTGCGTGATTACTTCGAGTAGAGCTCGACGATGAGCTGTTCCTGCAGCGGCACGTCGATCTGCGCGCGCTCGGGCAGCTGGTGCACCAGGATGCGCTGACGCTCACCGACGACCTGCAGCCAGGACGGGATCGGCCGGTCCCCCGAGGTCTCCCGGGAGATCTGGAACGGCACCGTGTTGATCGACTTGTCCTTGACGTCGACGATGTCGTACTGCGACACCCGGTAGCTGGGGATGTTGACCTTCACGCCGTTGACGGTGAAGTGCCCGTGGCTGACCAGCTGACGGGCCATCCGGCGAGTGCGCGCCAGGCCGGCGCGGTACACCACGTTGTCC
>ERZ724512.437-NODE-437-length-19052-cov-8.459757_pt1 | contig 19052 bp, 14 predicted proteins | sample MGYA00376045_ERZ724512 | MGnify/ENA primary metagenome ERZ724512 (study PRJEB28724, sample SAMN07190883) | activated sludge metagenome | isolation source: activated sludge of sewage treatment plant in Hong Hong | place: Hong Kong | collected 2016-03-17 ... | reverse complement strand
GACGGCGTGGCCGGCGTGGCACCGCACGCGCGGATCATCTCGATCCGCCAGTCGTCGCGCGCCTACGAATTCGTCAACCCGCAGCCGGGGATCAACAACGAGGTGCGCCGCAAGGCGGGCACCATCTCGTCGCTGGCGCAGGCTCTCGTGCACGCCGCCAACATGGGCGCCAAGGTGATCAACGTCAGCGTGACGGCCTGCCTGCCGGCCGCCGACCCGATGGACCAGCGGAGCCTGGGCGCCGCGGTCTGGTACGCGGCCACCGTCAAGGACGCCGTCGTGGTGGCAGCCGCCGGCAATGAAGGCGAGGACAACTGCGCGCAGAACCCGTTGTTCGATCCACTCAATCCCGCCGACCCCCGGGACTGGAATCAGGTCAAGACGGTGTCCTCGCCGTCTTGGTTCTCCGACTACGTCCTGTCGGTGGGTGCGGTCGACAACACCGGCGCGCCGCTGGCCAATAGTCTTGCCGGGCCGTGGGTTTCGGCGGCCGCACCGGGTGTGGGCATCATGGGCCTGTCCCCGCAGAACGGCGGCCCGGTCAACGCCTATCCGCCGTCCCGCGCCGGCGACCCGAACACCCCGTTCTGGGGCAGCAGCTTCTCCGCGGCGTTCGTCAGTGGCGTGGCCGCGCTGGTGCGGGCGAAGTTCCCGCAACTCTCCGCCCACCAGGTCGTCAACCGGATACTCCAGACCGCCCACAATCCACCGCGCGGAGTCGACAACCAGGTCGGCTACGGTGTCGTGGATCCGGTCGCGGCGCTGACGTTCGACGTCCCGGACGGTCCGCGCGACGTACCGCAGTCCGAGAGCCGGGTGCTCACCCCGGCTCCGCCGCCGCCGGCACCCGACCATCGGGCCCGCAACATCGCGGTCGGCTTACTGGGTGCGCTGGCCGCCGCGATTCTGTTCGCCGCCTTGGTGTCTCGGGCTCGCAGGTCGTCGTCGGGGAGGTTGCCGTGAGGGCGTTCCGCGGCCCGGCTCCGATCTTCCTCGTCACCGCCGCCATCCTCGCCCTGGTGCTGATCGGTGGCGCGGTCGGCGGCTATGCCGGCGCCGCGGTGGGCCTGGTGCTCGGACTGCTGCTCGGCGTCCTGCCGTGGCGGGGACACCCGATGTGGGTGTGGGCGGGTCTGTACCTTCGCCGGAAGCGCACCGTCGCACCGGCCGAACCCGTCACCGTCGCCAGCGACCGCGCCGGCGGCGGGGTGCGCTACCAGGACGGTACGGCGGTGGTGGCCGTGCAGGTGGTCGGGAAGATCCATACCCCAACGGTTTTCACCGGCTCGGCATCGACGCACGTCGAGAACACCATCGACGTCCAGACCCTGTACGGGCTGCTGCATCAGAGTCTGGACCTGACGATCGACTCGATGAGCGTGGTGATCGCCGGCGCCCGGCGGCGCAGCACCGGCGACTACGCCCGGGTCTACGACACCATCATCGGGCCACCACCGTACGCCGGTCAGCGGGAGACCTGGATCATCGCCCGTATCAAAGACTTCGACAACGGCGACGCGCTCAACCGGCGACCGTCGGCGGGGTCGACGGCGGTCGCGGCGGCCCAGCGCATCACCGCCGCGCTGCGGATGAGCGGGGTTCGCGCGCGGGTCGCGACGTCGACCGACATCGTGGAATTCGAACGCCGGCTGGGCAGCTCGGCGCTGGAGGCCGACCGACAGCTCTGGGGTTCGATCCGGGGTGAACAGGGCTTCCTGACGACCTACGCCTACCGGACCAGGGACACCACCTCCGAGGTGCTCGGGCAGGTGTGGACCATGCCCGCCGACGGCGTCATCCAGAACATCACGGTCTTCGGCGACCGGACGGCCTCGGCCACAGTGACGATCCGCACCCCGCAACCACTTCCCGCCCCGCCCTCGACCGTCCTGCGACCACTGCCCGGTGAGCAGGCCGCCGCGATGGCCAACAACCTGTGCGTGCCGCTGCAACCGCTCCACGGCCTCGAACGCGGGTCGGCTCCTGACGTGCTGACGATGCCGGTGGGCCCGTCGGGGGTGCTGTTGGGCAAGGTCGGCGCCGGCGACCGGCTGATGCTCCCCTTGGTTGACCCCGGCGAGTTCACCCGCGTGCACATCGCCGCCGACGATCACCTGGCCAAACGCATCATCATCCGGACGGCCGCCTCCGGCGAACGAATCACCGTGCACAGCAAGGATATCCACCGCTGGTTGAGCGTGCGCCCGGCCGATATCGCGCTCACCGACCGGCCGCGGCCGGCCCCGGGCACCACGGTCAGTGTCCTCGACGGCGCGCTGTCCCCGGCGCCGCGCCCCCAGACGCTGATCACCCTGGGACCCCCTGGCCAATCGCCGCGCGGTCACGTCGACATCCTGATCGCACAGACCGGTCCGGCCGAGGTCGACGTGACGGTGGGCGGACGCACCTTCCAGGTGGAGGTGGAACTGTTCCGCGCCGAGAACCGTTACGTGGCAGCCGAATCGATCAGCATGATGTCCGGCTCCGAATTCGCAGACGAAAGCCGATAGAACCGTGTCCACCAGTAGCAACACGCCCGCCGCCCGCCGCCGGTTCGACGAGGGAATGGCGCTGCTCGACGGCGATGCGGCCGCCGCGCTGGCCCAGTTCCGGGAGGCCACCGACCTGGATCCGGCCATGGCCGATGCCTGGCTCGGACGGGTCGCCGCCGGTGACGACTCGCTGTCCGCGCTCCAGGAGTTGTACGCCTGCGGCGCGCGGCTGCACCGGGAGACCAACCGCATCGGCGCGCACCTGTCCGCGCACATCAAGGCGGGGCCCTACCTGGCGATCACGGTGACCGAGGCATCGCATGCGGGTCTCGCGCTGGCCAGCGCACTCGTCGACGACAAGCAGTTCGAGAAGGCGCAGGGTCTGTTGAGTGACCCGGCACTGCTGGACACCTGGGAGAACCACCAGTGGCACCAGTACGTCACCGCGTACCTGATGTTCGCCACGCAGCGGTGGCCCGACGTCATCGCGGCGGCCGCCAGAGTCCTTCCGCCGCAGGCGATCATCATGTCGGCCGTCACCGCCGCCACCAACACCCTGGCCGCCACCGCCGCCGCCCACCTCGGACAGGCCCGGGTCGCCTTGGACTGGACCGACCGTGTGCAGTTGCGGACCGCGACGACGATGGCCGACCCGCAGCGCCGAAGCCTTGCCGAAACCGCCGTTGCGGCAATCGATCCCAATGACTTCCCGCTGATCGCGGCGGATCTGGCCTACGTCCGGGGCATGGCGCACCGGCAACTCGGTGAGGAGGACAAGGCCCAGATCGCGTTGTCGAAGGCAACGCTCAACGGGGCGCTGATCCCCGCCGCCCAGCAGGCCCTGGCCGACCCGACCCTGCAGCTGGTGGTCACCGACGAGGAGACCATCAACAGCCGGACCAACCGCTGGGACGTCTCCACCGAGCGCTCTTCGGAGGAACGCGAGGAGGCGGAGAACGACGACCGCCGAAGCGAGTTGCTGGCCGAAGGTCGCGCACTGCTGGACAAGCAGGTGGGCCTGGCCGAGGTCAAGCGCGCCGTCGCCGAACTCGAGGATCAGATCGAGGTGCGGGCGCTGCGACTGGCACACGGTCTGCCGGTGAACAACCAGACCAACCACATGCTGTTGGTCGGCCCGCCCGGCACCGGCAAGACGACCACCGCCGAGGCGCTCGGCAAGATCTACGGGGGGCTGGGCATCGTCCGCCACCCGGAGATCATCGAAGTCAAACGCGCGGACTTCTGTGGCGAGCACATCGGCTCGTCCGGGCCGAAAACCAATGAGCTGATTGACCGTTCGCTCGGGCGAATCCTGTTCATGGACGAGTTCTACAGCCTGGTCGAGCGCCACCACGACGGCCGGCCGGACATGATCGGCATGGAGGCCGTCAATCAACTTCTCGTCGCACTCGAGGTGCACCGCTTCGACTTCTGTTTCATCGGAGCGGGTTACGAGAAGGAGGTCGACGAGTTCCTCACCGTCAACCCCGGTCTGGCCGGACGCTTCAACCGCAAGCTTCGCTTCGAGTCCTACACGCCCGACGAACTGGTGGAGATCGCCGTGCGGTACGGCGCACCGCGGGCGAGCACCATCGAACCGGCGGCGATGGACGCCCTGAACGCGGCCTGCCGGGTGCTGCGCGCCTATCACGACCCGTCGGGCACCCACGGCATCGACGTCATGCAGAACGGCCGGTTCGCCCGAAATGTAGTGGAACGTGCTGAGCGGCTTCGGGATTCACGCGTGGCGGCCCAACATCGCACCGACCGCGGATCGGTCACGGTGGAGGACCTCGAGACGATCCGGACCCAGGACATGGTGGATGCGGTGCGCGCCGCCTGCGCCGAGAAGCACGTTCCGGTCGAGATCTGATCTCGGATCAGACGAAGCGCGAGGCCGGGTTGCCGCGAGTCGTCAGGCCAGCAGTTCATATTCCGCGTGAAGCAACTCGTATGTCTTGACCGCTCGCCGGTCGCGGGTCAACAGCGTCGCTCCGGCGGCTTTCGCCGTCGATCCGACCAGCGCGTCGTAGGCTGCGCCGCCGGTGACGTTTTGCGCGGCCAGGTAGCCGATCAACTCACGATGGGCTCGCGGGTCCAGCGTCAGGTAGTCGTCGGAGGCTAGGGCCGCCAGGTACGCGTGCGCTGCCGCGGGCGCCACGCGGTGCGGCGCCGGCAGGCGCGTCAGGACGGAATAGGTCTCCAGCGCCGAGTGTGCGATCAGATGCACGCCCCGGCCGAGGGCATCCGCGGCGGATCGGTGCGCTTCGTGCCAGGTGGCGAACCCGGCGACGAGAACACTCGTGTCGGGGGCGATCACCGCCGTACGCGGTCCAGCGTCTCGCGAACGATGTCGTCGGTCAACGGCGGCAACGGGCGCTCCGGCCGTGCCACCAGGACGGCACCTTCCCGCACCAGTTCGACCTCGGTGGGCGCCAGTTCGATCTCGATTCGGCCGTCCCGCTCCGTGATCTCCACCTCGTCGTTGCCGCGCAAGCCCAGGCGATCGCGAATCCGCTTCGGGATCACCAGACGGCCGGCCTGGTCGATGGTGGTTCTCATGGCACGAAATCTACCATCGCGCACTTCCCCGGTCGGTGGACCGCGTCGGCCCTCCCGGCGGCCCGGGTCTCTAAGAATCCGCCTCAGGTTCGCGCAAACTCGGTGCCCGGACCGCGCCAGCCGCGGCGGCGGCCAATTCGCAGCACGGTGACGATCCGGCAGGCGGGACATCGGCTGACCAGCAAACTGACTAAGCGGTTGTTGTGGCCGGCGGATTCCCGGCCCGACTTCCGGTCGTCCGCCCGCCGCATGCGAAACATGGTGCACCGCAATTGGTTTCGTCCACCACGGCCACGAGTGGACCGCACTCGCCCGTTTCCGACCAGCTAAGGCTTAGGGTCGCCTAAGTTGGCATGTCAGGCGGTGTTTGACATATCGTTTGGGCACTTGTCGTGACCCGGGAATTACGTACGAAAAAGGGCCACCGTTCATCGCTGCACGAAGGCCCCAGGACACGACGCACGAACAGACCGGAACGGGGTGGCCAGCCCGCCGCCCCGAGCGGCGATCAGGCTTCACGCCGAAGCTTTTGGAAGGTCAGGTGGGATTGCCGGTGGGAACAGCGCCCAACGGGATGTACAACCCCGCATACGAGCACGACTCATGCGGCGTGGCCATGGTCGTCGACATGCACGGCCGGCGCAGCCGCGACATCGTCGACAAGGCCATCACGGCCCTGCTGAACCTCGAGCATCGCGGCGCCCAGGGCGCCGAACCGAACACCGGCGACGGCGCGGGCATTCTGCTTCAGGTGCCGGACAAGTTCCTGCGGGCCGTGTGTGAGTTCGAGCTCCCCGAACCCGGCGACTACGCCACCGGCATCGCCTTCCTGCCGCAGTCGGCCAAGGACGCCGCCGCCGCGTGCGCCGCGGTGGAGAAGATCGTCGAGGCCGAGGGCCTCGACCTGCTGGGCTGGCGCGACGTGCCCACCGACGAGTCCTCGCTGGGCGCGCTGGCGCGCGACGCCATGCCGACCTTCCGGCAGCTGTTCATCGGCGGCGCCTCCGGGATGGAACTGGAGCGCCGCGCCTATGTGATCCGCAAGCGCTCCGAGCACGAGCTGGGCACCAAGGGCCCGGGCCAGGACGGCCCGGGACGCGAAACCGTCTATTTCCCAAGCCTTTCCGGGCAGACCTTCGTCTACAAGGGCATGCTGACCACCCCGCAGCTGCGGGCGTTCTACCTCGACCTGCAGGACGAGCGGATGGAGAGCGCGCTGGGCATCGTGCACTCCCGGTTCTCCACCAACACCTTCCCGTCGTGGCCGCTGGCCCACCCGTTCCGCCGGGTGGCCCACAACGGCGAGATCAACACCGTCACCGGAAACGAGAACTGGATGCGGGCCCGCGAGGCGCTCATCCACACCGACGTCTTCGGCTACCACAACGACCTGAACAAGATCTTCCCGGTCTGCACGCCGGGCGCCTCGGACACCGCGCGTTTCGACGAGGTGCTCGAGTTGCTGCACCTCGGCGGTCGCAGCATCGCCCACGCGGTGCTGATGATGATCCCGGAGGCCTGGGAACGCAACGAGGCGATGGACCCCAAGCTGCGGGCGTTCTACCAGTACCACGGCTCGCTGATGGAGCCGTGGGACGGCCCAGCCTCGGTGTGCTTCACCGACGGCACCGTGGTGGGCGCCGTGCTCGACCGCAACGGCCTGCGTCCGTCGCGCATCTGGGTGACCGACGACGGCCTGGTGGTGATGGCGTCGGAAGCCGGCGTACTCGACCTCGACCCGGCCACCGTGGTGCACCGCACCCGCCTGCAGCCCGGCCGGATGTTCCTGGTTGACACCGCGCAGGGCCGCATCGTCTCCGACGAGGAGATCAAGGCCGAGCTGGCCGCCGAGCACCCCTATCAGGACTGGCTGGACAACGGCCTGTTCCCGATCGACGAACTGCCCCCCGGCGACTACGTCAAGATGCCGCACCACCGCGTCGTCGCCCGCCAGCAGATCTTCGGCTACACCTACGAGGAGCTCAACCTGCTGGTGGCCCCGATGGCCCGGACCGGCGCCGAGGCGCTCGGCTCGATGGGCACCGACACCCCCATCGCGGTGCTCTCGGCCCGGCCGCGGATGCTCTACGACTACTTCCAGCAGCTGTTCGCCCAGGTGACCAACCCGCCGCTGGACGCCATCCGCGAAGAGGTGGTGACCAGCCTGCAGGGCGTCGTCGGCCCCGAGGGCGACCTGCTCAACCCCGACGAGAACTCGTGCCGCCAGATCGTGCTGACGCAGCCGATCCTGCGCAACATCGAGTTGGCCAAGCTCATCAACGTCGATCCCGACCACGAGATCCGCGGCCGCAAGCACGGCATGCGGGCGGCCGTCGTCAGCTGCCTGTTCCCGGTCGCCGAGGGCGGAAAGGGGCTGCGGCGCGCGCTGGAGGACGTGCGCAAGAAGGTGTCGCAGGCCATCCGCAACGGTGCGCGCATCATCGTGCTCTCCGACCGCGAGTCCAACGAGTGGATGGCGCCCATCCCGTCGCTGCTGTCCACCGCCGCCGTTCACCACCACCTGGTCCGGGAGTCCACCCGCACCCAGGTCGGCCTGGTGGTCGAGACCGGTGACGCCCGCGAGGTGCACCACATGGCGATGCTCTGCGGATTCGGCGCGGCGGCTATCAACCCCTACATGGCGTTCGAGTCGATCGAGGACATGGTCGACCGCGGCCTGATCACCGGACTAACCAGCGACCAGGCCAAGGCCAACTACGTCAAGGCCGCCGGCAAGGGCGTGCTCAAGGTGATGTCGAAGATGGGCATCTCGACGCTGGCGTCCTACACCGGCGCACAGCTGTTCCAGGCGGTCGGGGTGTCCCAGCGGGTGCTCGACGAGTACTTCACCGGCTTGCACTGCGCCATCGGCGGTATCGACCTCGACGACATCGCCGCCGACGTGGCGGCCCGCCACGAGCTGGCCTATCTGGACCGGCCCGACGAGTGGGCGCACCGCGAACTCGAGGTCGGCGGTGAATACCAGTGGCGCCGCGAGGGCGAGTACCACCTGTTCAACCCCGACACCGTCTTCAAGCTGCAGCACTCCACCCGCACCGGCCAGTACGACGTGTTCAAGGAGTACACCCGCCTGGTCGACGACCAGAGCGAGCGCCTGGCCACCCTGCGCGGCCTGTTGAAGTTCAAAGAAGGTGTGCGCGAACCTATTCCGCTGGAGGACGTTGAGCCGGCCAGCGAGATCGTCAAGCGGTTCTCCACCGGCGCCATGAGCTACGGCTCGATCTCCGCCGAGGCGCACGAGACGCTGGCCATCGCGATGAACCGCCTCGGCGGCCGGTCGAACTGCGGTGAGGGCGGCGAGTCGGTCGCCCGGTTCACCCCGGACGCCAACGGCGACTGGCGCCGCAGCGCGATCAAGCAGGTCGCCTCGGGTCGCTTCGGGGTCACCAGCCACTACCTGACCAACTGCACCGACATCCAGATCAAGATGGCCCAGGGCGCCAAACCCGGTGAGGGCGGCCAGCTTCCGGGGCCCAAGGTGTACCCGTGGGTGGCCGAAGTCCGGCACTCGACGCCCGGCGTCGGCCTGATCTCACCGCCGCCGCACCATGACATCTACTCGATCGAGGATCTCGCCCAGCTGATCCACGATCTCAAGAACGCCAACCCGGCCGCCCGGATACACGTGAAGCTGGTTGCGGAGAACGGCGTCGGAACCGTCGCGGCCGGGGTCTCGAAGGCACACGCCGACGTGGTCCTCATCTCCGGGCACGACGGCGGCACCGGCGCCTCCCCCCTGACGTCGCTCAAGCACGCGGGCGCACCGTGGGAGCTGGGCCTAGCCGAGACGCAGCAGACGTTGCTGCTCAACGGACTTCGCGACCGTATCGTCGTCCAGGTCGACGGTCAGCTCAAGACCGGCCGCGACGTGGTGATCGCGGCGCTGCTGGGCGGTGAGGAGTTCGGCTTCGCGACCGCCCCGCTGGTGGTGTCCGGCTGCATCATGATGCGGGTCTGCCACCTCGACACCTGCCCGGTCGGGGTCGCCACCCAGAACCCGGTGTTGCGCGAACGGTTCTCCGGCAAGCCGGAGTTCGTCGAGAACTTCTTCCTGTTCGTCGCCGAAGAGGTCCGGGAGCTCATGGCGCAGTTGGGCTTCCGGACCGTCAACGAGATGGTGGGACAGGTCGACGCGCTGGACACCACGGCCGCCGACGAGCACTGGAAGGCCCACAAGCTGGACCTCTCGCCCGTGCTGCACGCGCCGGAGTCGGCCTTCATGAACCAGGACCTGTACTGCAGCTCGCGGCAGGACCACGGTCTGGACAAGGCGCTCGACCAGCAGCTCATCGTCCAGTGCCGCGAGGCCCTCGACGACGCCTCACCCGTCCGGTTCTCCACGACCATCGCCAACGTCAACCGCACCGTCGGCACGATGCTCGGCCATGAGGTCACGAAAGCCTATGGCGGTCAGGGTCTTTCGGACGGCACCATCGACATCACCTTCGACGGGTCGGCCGGCAACAGCTTCGGCGCGTTCGTGCCCCGGGGTATCACGTTGCGGGTCTACGGCGATGCCAACGACTACGTGGGCAAGGGCCTGTCGGGCGGACGCATCGTGGTGCGACCCTCGGACCGGACGCCCGAAGGCTATGTCGCCGAGGACAACATCATCGGCGGCAACGTCATCCTGTTCGGCGCCACCAGCGGGCAGGCCTTCCTGCGCGGGGTGGTCGGCGAGCGGTTCGCGGTGCGCAACTCGGGCGCCGAGGCCGTCGTCGAAGGCGTCGGAGACCACGGCTGCGAGTACATGACGGGCGGCAGGGTCGTCATCCTGGGCCGCACGGGGCGCAACTTCGCCGCGGGCATGTCCGGCGGCGTCGCCTACGTCTACGACCCGGCCGGCGCCCTGCCGGACAACCTGAACGGAGAGATGGTCGACCTTGAGGCCTGCGAAGACGACGACCTCGACTGGCTGCACGCCATGATCACCGCACACGTCGACGCCACCGATTCCGCTGTGGGACAGCGGATCCTGGCCGACTGGACCGCCGAGTCGAAACACTTCGCCAAGGTCATGCCGCGCGACTACAAACGGGTGCTGACCGCGATCGCCGAGGCCCAACGGTCCGGCGCCTCCGAACAGGACACCAACGACGCGATCATGGCGGCCGCCCGTGGGTGATCCGAGCGGCTTCCTCAAGCACACCCACCGCGAGCTACCGGCGCGGCGGCCGGTACCGCTGCGCCTGAAGGACTGGAAAGAGGTCTACGAGGACTTCTCGCACGAGACCCTCGAAGTCCAGGCGTCGCGGTGTATGGACTGCGGTATCCCCTTCTGCCACAACGGATGCCCGCTGGGCAATCTGATTCCGGAGTGGAACGACCTGGTGTTCCGCGGTCGCTGGCAGGACGCCATCGAGCGGTTGCACGCCACCAACAACTTCCCGGAGTTCACCGGCCGGCTGTGCCCCGCCCCGTGCGAGGCGTCCTGCGTCCTGGGCATCAACCAGGATGCGGTCACCATTAAGCAGGTCGAGGTGGAGATCATCGAGAACGCGTTCGACGAAGGCTGGGTGCGCCCGCTGCCGCCGGACGTGCACACCGGACGGGCCGTCGCGGTGGTGGGCTCGGGTCCCGCGGGACTGGCCGCGGCCCAGCAGCTCACCCGCGCGGGTCACCGCGTGACGGTGTTCGAACGCGACGACCGGATCGGCGGGCTGCTGCGCTACGGCATTCCCGAGTTCAAGATGGAGAAGCGGTTCATCGACCGCCGGCTCGCGCAGATGGAGGCCGAGGGCACCCGCTTCCGCACCGGCGTGAACGTCGGCGTCGACGTTACCGTCGAACAGCTGCACGACGACTTCGACGCCGTGGTGCTGGCCGGGGGCGCGACGGCCTGGCGCGACCTGCCGATCCCCGGCCGCGAGCTCGACGGCATCCATCAGGCCATGGAGTTCCTGCCGTGGGCCAACCGGGTGCAGCTCGGCGATCCCGTCACCGACGCCGACGGCCAGCCGCCGATCACCGCCAAGGGCAAGAAGGTGGTCATCATCGGCGGCGGCGACACCGGGGCCGACTGCCTGGGCACCTCGCACCGCCAGGGCGCGGTCAGCGTGCACCAGTTCGAGATCATGCCGCGGCCCCCGGCCGACCGCAGCCCTGCCACACCCTGGCCGACCTACCCGCTGATGTTCCGGGTGTCCTCGGCACACGAAGAGGGCGGTGAGCGGGTCTACTCGGTCAACACCGAGGAGTTCCTCGGCGACGACAATGGCCACGTCCGGGCGCTGAAGGTGCACGAGGTCGTCATGAAGGACGGCAGGTTCGAGAAGGTCGAGGGATCGGATTTCGAGCTGGACGCCGACATCGTGTTCCTGGCGATGGGCTTCGTCGGACCCGAGCGCGAGGGACTCCTCACCGATCTCGGTGTGGAGTTCACCGACCGCGGCAACGTGTACCGCGACGCCGACTTCCAGACCTCCGTGCCGGGCGTCTTCGTGGCCGGCGACATGGGCCGCGGGCAGTCGCTGATCGTATGGGCGATCGCGGAGGGCCGCGCCGCCGCCGCCGGTGTCGATCGCTTCCTGATGGGGTCGACGGCACTGCCGGCGCCGATCGAGCCGACGGCAGCCCCCCAGCGCTAGGTGTGACGTTGCTCACCTGCGCGAATGCGCGCGGGTTAGCCGGACACCTCGGCCGCCGCTCCGACCGCAATCCGGCGCAGGGCCGCGTCCGCGGGCCGCTCGAGCTCAGATGGAACTGGTCACGGCACCAGTCCGCCTCGCCTTAGGGCGTTGTCGGCCGACCTCACAAATCACTTCAGTCACTCTAAAAACATCATATGTTTTATCGGCGCGCCTTAAGGCGTTTGCCGATCTCTCCATATCTAATAACTTGCGAGGGGCGCTGCGGTAAGGTATGGCCCCGGTCCAGCAACTAAAGACCGCAGGAGTGATCGCAGTGCACATCAACCCGATACCGCGGGGGCGGATGGGACGAATTGCCTGGTCATTGTTTTGGCATCCCATGAAGAGCCGTGAGTTTCCCGCCAAACACGAGCGGTTGGTAACCCAGGCCGACCTCGTCCGCCTCGGTTTCTAGCTACCCGACCGACGGCCGGCGAACGATGTGGCCGGCCGTGATCCAACCGTGACCTGAGTCGGTAACTGCCGGGGTCAGAGCCCGCTGTCGCGGATGGCCTCGGCCAGCGGCTCGAGCACCGCCGGATCATAGGGCGGCGGCAGATAGACGATCGCCAGGTCCAGCCCCTCGTCGCCAAGCGCGGCCGCCTCGTCGAGCACCTTCTGATAGTCCCGGTCGGGTCCCAGTCGCACATGCGATGACAGCATGATCTCCGCCGGGTCGCGCCCGATGTCCGCGCAGTGAGCGGCAAGCACGTCGCGCTTGCGGGCGAAGTCCTCGGGCGAACCGCCCATGAAATTCCAGTGATCGGCATAGCGCGCGGTGATCTTCAGCGTGCGTTTCTCGCCACTGCCACCGATGCAGATCGGCGGGTGCGGCCGTTGCGGCCCCCGGGGTTCGTTGCGGGCGTTCTTGAGCTGATAGTAGGAGCCGTCGAAGGTGAACTCCCTGGTGTCCTGGTCCAACAGCCCGATCAGCACCTGACAGGCCTCCTCGAACCGGTCGAAGCGCTCCCTGAGGCTGCCCAGTTCGATCCCGTAGGCGCCCGATTCCTCTTCGTTCCAGCCGGCGCCGATGCCGAGTTCGAGCCGACCGCCGGAAACGATGTCCAGCGCGGCGGCCATGTTGGCCAGCACCGCCGGATGGCGATAGTGGATCCCGGTCACCAGCACACCGACCCGCAACCGCTCGGTGGCCTGCGCCAGCGCCGTCAGCGTGATCCAGCCTTCCAGGCACGGGCCGGTGGAGTCGGAGAAGATCGGATAGAAGTGGTCGAAGGTCCAGCCCGACTCGTAGACGTCGATCTCGTCGGCCGCCCGCCAGACGGCGAGCATGTCGGCCCAGGTGGTGTTCTGCGGGGAGGTCTTGAAGGCGAAGCGCACATTGCCGAGGGTAGTCGCGAGTCCCGGAGGGCAGACTGGACTCATGGAACCGTTGGACCCCGTGCGGGCGCTTCGCGAGATCGCCTACTACAAGGACCGGGCCCGCGAGGACTCCCGGCGGGTGATGGCCTACCGTAATGCCGCCGACGTCATCGAATCGCTGACCGACGCGCAGCGCGAACAGCATGGTCAGGCGGGCACCTGGCAGGAACTCCCGCGGATCGGGCCGAAGACGGCCAAGGTCATCGCGCAGGCCTGGGCCGGCCGGGAGCCCGACGTGTTGGTCGAACTACGCACCGCGGCAAAGGATCTCGGCGGCGGAGCGATACGGTCGGCGCTCCGCGGCGATCTGCACCTGCACTCCGACTGGTCCGACGGTTCGGCACCGGTCGAGGAGATGATGGCCACCGCCCAGGCCCTCGGCCACGAGTACTGCGCACTGACCGACCACTCCCCACGACTGAAGATCGCCAACGGCCTGTCGTCGGATCGGCTACGCCGGCAACTGGACCTGATCGATGAATTGCGGGAGCGTTTCGCGCCGATGCGGGTACTGACCGGGATCGAGGTCGACATCCTCGACGACGGCACCCTGGACCAGGAGCCCGCGCTGCTGGACCGCTTGGACGTCGTCGTCGCCAGCGTGCATTCCAAGCTGTCGATGGACGCGGCGGCCATGACCCGGCGGATGGTGACCGCCGTGTCGCATGCCCGGGTGGCCGTCCTCGGGCATTGCACCGGCCGGCTGGTGGACGGCAACCGGGGATTGCGGCCGGAATCGGCGTTCGATGCCGAGAAGGTGTTCACCGCCTGCCGCGACCACGGCACCGCGGTGGAGATCAACTCGCGGCCCGAGCGCCGCGACCCGCCGTCGCGGCTGATCAAACTGGCCCTGGAGATCGGTTGCCATTTCGCGATCGACACCGACGCGCATGCGCCGGGACAGCTCGACTTCCTCGGGTACGGCGCGCAGCGGGCGCTCGACCACGAGGTGCCCGCCGAGCGGATCATCAACACCTGGCCGCTGGAGCGGTTGCTCGACTGGGCCGCCTGAGTTCCGGTCAGTCCGGCAATATCGGCACCTCCATTCCCGGGTCGCGGCCGACGAGCACACCGCGGGTCAGCGCCGCATTGCCGAAGCGTTCCCGCACCCGGTCGACGGCCCGGTCCACGGCGAACAGGTCCGGACGCCCGTCGAACGGCAACTCCAACTGCTGGGCGCCGTCCCGGTCGATGTTGGACACCGCGAATCCGATGAGCGTCAGACCGCGCTCGACGATCACCGGCGCGGCCGCGCCGACGAGTTCGCGGGCGGCCGCCAGGATCGGTTCGGTGGATCCCGTCGCGCCCGGCAGTGTGTGGCTGCGGGTGGCGCGGCCGAAGTCGTCGAACCGCAGTCGCAGCGTCACGGTGCGGCCGGTGCGCCCGGCGGCCCGCATCCGGCGGGTGATCCGGTCCACCAGGTTGACGACGACCGCGTCGATCTCGCTGGGGGACATGCCGTTTCCGCGGCGCCCCAGGGCGCGCTGAGCGCCGACCGATCGGCGCCGGACGCCGGGGACCACCCGACGCCGGTCGATGTTGTGTGACAGGCAGTACAGCTGGCGGCCCATCGCGCGGCCGACCATCGACGCGAGTGCCGCCTCGCCGAGCTCGGCCACCTGGGCCACGGTGTCGATGCCGTGGGCGCGCAGCTTCTCCTCGGTGCGGGCGCCCACGCCCCAGAGCCGCCGCACCGGCAGCGGATGCAGGAACCGCAATTCGCCTTCCGGCGGGACGAGCAGCAGCCCGTCCGGCTTGGCCTCCTGGCTGGCGACCTTGGCCAGGAACTTGGTGCGGGCGATGCCCACGGTGATCGGCAGGCCGACCTCGTCGCGCACCCGCGCCCGGAGCCGGGCCGCGATGGCGACCGGTTCGCCCGCGGTCCGGCGCAGGCCGCCGACGTCGAGGAAGGCCTCGTCCACCGACAGCGGCTCGACCAGCGGCGTGATGTCCCGGAACACCGCGAAGACGGCGGCACTGGCACGTGTGTAGGCCGTCATCCGCGGCGGAACCACGACCGCCTTCGGGCACAATTGCGCCGCCTGCCGGCCACCCATCGCGGTACGCACGCCGTACGCCTTGGCTTCGTAACTCGCGGCGAGCACCACCCCGGCGCCGACGATGACGGGCCGGCCGCGCAGTGTCGGATCGTCCCGTTGTTCGACGGACGCGTAGAAGGCGTCGAGGTCGGCGTGCAGGATCGACGCCGCGGCGCTCACGTCCATACCGCCTCCGGACCGTCTTACAGGGTTCGGCCCGACGCTAACCGGCGGCACCGACAACCCGGCGGCGCGATCAGGGCAGCTGACCGTAGATCGACGTCACCCAGATGTGCACGAGCGCGTCGAGCGAGTCCTCCTCCGGCATGCCGGGCTGCTCCGCGGACAGGGACGCGACCATCACGCGTTCGTTCATCAGGTTCAGCGACGCCGACAGGTCCGCCGCGCCGATCGTCACCGGGGCCGCGCCGCGGGCGCGTTCCATCTCGATGATCTCTGCCACCCGCGCGACCCACTTGCTCATGAACGTCGACCACAGCTCGCGAAGCTCGGGGCTGGTCGGGCGGGACGCCATGGCCGCGAGCGTCACGGCCCGGTGCGTCCGGAAGGAGACCATGAACGCCCGGATGCCGGCGCGCCACCAGGCCGCACCCGTCTCGCCGGGCAGATGGTCCTGGCTCGGCACCGTGGCGTCGGCCTCCTCGACGACGCGCTCGAACAGTCGCAGCAGCACCGCATCCTTGGAGGGGAAGTAGAAGTAGAACGCCGGCCGCGACAAGCCCGCACCGCGAGCCAGATCGTCGACGGAGATGTCGGCCAGCCCCCGGTTCTCCAACAGTTTCTCGGCGGTGGCGAGAATGGCCTGTTCCCGCTCGTCGCCCGACGGCCGCGTGGAACGCCGGCCGCGGGCCCCGCGGGTGCTGATGCGCTGACTGGCCGTGGTCACGATCACCGACTTTACAGCCCGTCGAAATATTCGACGATCTGTTGACTAACTCGACACGCCGTTGATAGCTTCTGGCCCATGACTGAATTCGTCGACGTCGTGATCGTGGGCGCCGGGATCTCCGGTATCAGCGCCGCGTGGCATCTGCAGAAGGAATGCCCCACCAAGAAGTATGTGATCCTGGAGCGCCGCGACGACCTCGGCGGCACCTGGGACCTGTTCAAGTACCCCGGCATCCGGTCGGACTCCGACATGTTCACCCTGGGCTTCCGGTTCAAGCCCTGGCGCTCGACCCAGTGGATCGCCGACGGACCGGCGATCAAGAACTACATCAGAGAGGCCGCCGTCGAGAACGGCATCGACAAGCACATCCGCTACGGCCAGCGCGTGGTCGGCGCCGACTGGTCCGACGAGGACAACCGGTGGACCGTCACCATCGAACACGCCGGTGAGCGAAGCACCATCCAGTGCGGCTTCATGATGGCCTGCTCCGGCTACTACGACTACGACGAGGGCTACACACCGGACTTCCCGGGCATCGAGAACTTCGGTGGCACGGTGGTACACCCACAGCAGTGGCCCGAGGACCTCGACTACGCGGGCAAGAAGGTCGTCGTCATCGGCAGCGGCGCCACCGCCGTGACGCTGCTTCCGGCGCTGGTGGACACCGGCGTCGGTCATGTGACGATGCTGCAACGCACCGCGACCTACATCGGCGTGCTGCCGGGGATCAGCCCGGTCGCGCCGAAGTCGAACAAGTGGCTGCCCCCCGGGCCCGCCAACCTGGTAAACCGTTGGTACGCAATCGGTGTCAGCGCCGCGCAGTACCGGCTGGCCCGGCGGTTCCCCAAGAACTTCCGCAAGGCGCTGCTGACGATGGCCAAGCGCCAACTGCCGGAGGGCTACGACGTCGAGCGCAGCTTCGGGCCGGACTACGCCCCCTGGGACCAGCGGGTGTGCCTGGCGCCGGACGGCGACCTGTTCCGCAGCATCCGGTCCGGCAAGGCCGACGTCGTCACCGACCGCATCGACCATGTCACCAAGACCGGGATCCAGCTGGCCTCCGGTGCCCACCTGGACGCCGACATCATCGTCACCGCAACGGGTTTGAAGCTGCAACTGTTCGGCGGAGCGACCATCAGCCGCAACGGCGAGACCGTGGATCCGGGTCAGCGGCTGGCCTACCGGGCGCTGATGCTCGAGGGTCTGCCGAATGCCGCGTTCACCTTCGGCTACGTCAACGCGTCCTGGACGTTGAAGGCGGACCTGGTGTCGCAGTACGTGTGCCGGCTGCTGAACTACATGGACGAGAACGGCTACAACACCGTGGAACCCGTGTCGCCCGGCGCCGACGTCGAGCGGCTTCCGTTCACCGACATGAGCTCCGGCTACTTCACCCGCGCGATCGACATCCTGCCCAAGCGTGGCTCGAAGGGCCCGTGGCAGATCAAGCACAACTACTTCCGGGATATCAACGTCCTGCGGCGCACCCCGATCGCCGATCCGGAACTCCGGTTCGGTCGCCACCGCGCGCGCGTGCCGGCGTAAACCGGCGTCACCGCGTGGCTTAGTCCGGCACCCCGTCCAGCACGACGATGCCGTCGTCGTCGCTGTGGGCGATCTCGCCGGGGACGAAGGTGACCCCGCCGAACGTCACCGGGACATCGCGTTCACCGTCGCCGGACTTGGTGCTCTTGCGCGGGTTGGTGCCCAGCGCCTTGATCCCGATGTCGAGCGTGCGCAGCGTCGAGGCATCGCGCACCGCGCCGTTGATGATCAGCCCCGACCAGCCGTTGCCGCGGCCGAGTTCGGCGATCACGTCGCCGACCAGCGCGGCGTGCAACGACCCGGCACCGTCGATGACCAGGATGCCGCCGCCGCCGGGCTCGGACAGCACCGCCTTCAACAGTGCGTTGTCCTGGAAGCAGCGGACCGTGCTGATTCGGCCGGCGAACGCCGAGCGGCCACCGAACTGCCGCAACTGCAGATCGCAGCTGCGGACATCCGGGCCGATGTCGTCGACGAGGTCGGCGGTGGGGCGTGGAGTAACGGTCACGGCGGGATGCTGATCAGTCTTCCTGGCGCAACCGGCGCACCAGCAGGATGGCCAGCAGGGCGACGGCGACGGCCACGGCGATCGGCAGCGGTGAGCGTCCGCGTTCCTGTGCCGGCGCCAGGGTGGGCGCAAACAATCCGGCATCGGCCTGATCGACCGTCGACTTCGCCTGCGCGGCAGCCTCTTTCGCGCCGCTGTCCACCGGCCCGGCGACGGCCACCGGTGGCGGCGCCTTCTTGGCCGGGGCCTTCTTGGCGGGGGCCTTCTTCGCCGCAGGCTGTTTGGCGGGCGCCTTCTTGGCCGGGGCCTTCTTCGCGGCAGCCTTCTTCGCGGGGGTCTTCTTGGCCGGCTGCGGTGGCGGCGTGGCCTCCGGACGCTCGTCCGGAAGGTCCTGCTCGTCGGCCATCTGACTGCTCCTTCGTCGCTGAGGGTCGCGGTGCGCTTCCGCCGATGCTAGCCCGTCACCGACAGGGCGGCGGCGAGCGTCAACACCATCGCCATCAAAGACAGCTCGACGACCGCCCGGCGCACCGATTCCCCGGCGCCGACCCGATGACGCTGCGCGGCCTCCAGCCAGCGGGTGCGGTTGCGCCACGCGACACCCAGCAACGCGCCGGTGACCGCCACTTTTGCCAGCAGAATCCGGCCGTGACCCGTGGTGTACAACTGCGCCGGCGATTCGATCGACGCGACGGCGGCGACGCTTCCGGCCACGAGCACGGCCACCACGCACCACAGGGCCCAGCGCGAGAACACCGGCAGCAGGCGCGCCCACTGCCCCCGGGAACTTACCGTCAGCACCAGTGCCGCCAGGGTTCCGCACCAGACCGCGGCGGCCAGGGCGTGACCGACGACGGCGACACCGGCGACAACGCCGCCGGAGACGTGTCCGGTGACCGTCCGGGCCGCGACCCCCGCGGCCGCCGCGGTCATCGCGCACCGATCCCGGACCGGACCCGCCCGGAC
>ERZ724512.434-NODE-434-length-19135-cov-6.920755_pt1 | contig 19135 bp, 14 predicted proteins | sample MGYA00376045_ERZ724512 | MGnify/ENA primary metagenome ERZ724512 (study PRJEB28724, sample SAMN07190883) | activated sludge metagenome | isolation source: activated sludge of sewage treatment plant in Hong Hong | place: Hong Kong | collected 2016-03-17 ... | reverse complement strand
GGCGAGATCGAGGCGGCGCTGGCCGGCCGGCTGCCGGCGCTGGTGACGCTCGACGACATTCACTACGACCTGCACATGCACACAACGTGGTCCGACGGCACGCTGAGCGTGCTGGACATGGCCCGCGCGGCGCGCGATAGCGGTCTGCGCCTGGTGGCCATCACCGACCACTCGGTTAGCCTTGGCGTGGCCAACGGTCTGTCGGTGGAGCGCTTGCGGGCGCAGGCGGCCGAAGTGCGCGCCGCCAACGAGGTTCTGGGGCCGGACTTTCGCGTGCTCCACGGCACGGAGATGGAGATTCGCGCCGACGGGACGCTCGATTACCCCGACGACGTGTTAGCCGAACTCGATTTCGTCATCGCCAGCCTGCACACCGGCCTGGGGCAGCCGCGCGAGCAGGTGATGACGCGCATCCTGAACGCCATCCACAATCCGCACGTGGACATGATCGCCCACCCGACCGGCCGGCTGTTGCCCGACCGCGCCGGGGCCGACCTGGACATGGATGTCGTCTTTGCTGCCGCGGTGCAGACCGGGACGATCCTCGAAGTGAACGCCCACCCGGCCCGCCTCGACCTGCGCGATACCCACGTGCGTCGGGCGCTGGAGATGGGCGTCCGCGTTGCCATTAACACCGACGCCCACCGGCCGGAGGAATTCGCCAACCGCGCCTATGGCGTGGCCACGGCGCAGCGCGGCTGGGCCACGGCCGCCGACGTGGTCAACACCTGGCCGGCCGATGAGCTTCTGGCCTTCATCCGCGCCAAGGACGAGCGCGCGAGCCGGCCGGCCTAGCCTGGCGGATCAAGCGAGCGCAAGCCATGGCCGACGTAGCCGACCCCGCCCACATGGAACTCGACGCGCAGATGCTGGCCAGCCTGCGGCGCGTGGCCGCGGCCCGCACCTACCCGGCCGACACCATCCTGACCCACCAGGGCCAGACCGAGCACACCTTCTACGTCATTGAGGACGGCCGCGTGGTCGTCCTGCGGCGGATGGAGGATGGCGGCGAGCAGACGCTCAACACGCTGGGGCCGCGCCAGTCATTCGGCGAGATGGCCCTGCTGGATGACAACCCGCGCCTGGCCACCATCCGCACGCTCAGCGAGACGCGCGTGCTGGAGATCACCGCCGACAGCTTCCGCGAGCTACTGCGTCACGACCCCGATCTGGCCGTACACATCACCCGGCGCATCCTGGCCAACCTGCGCACGCTCGACCAGATGGCCATTCGGGACTTACGGGCCAAGAATGTCCTGTTGCGAGAAGCCTACCTTGAGCTTCAGGCGGCCCAGGCGGAGCTGGTGGAGAAGGAGCGGCTGGAGCGGGAGCTGGAGCTGGCCGCGGAGATGCAGCGCAGCCTGTTGCCGGCAGTTTTGCCGCGCTACGACGATTACCGCTTCGCCGCCTACCTGGCTCCGGCGCGCCACGTCGGCGGCGACCTGTTCGGCGTGCAGCCGTTGGATGAGGAGCACGTTGCCCTGCTGATCGCCGACGTGGCCGACAAGGGCATGTACGCCGCTCTGCTGATGGCCGTCACGCGGACACTGTTCATGCAGGAGGCGCAGCGTTCGCGCTCGCCGGCCGAGGTGGCGCTGGCCGTCCACCGCGGCCTGCTGACCGTCGGCATGGCCGAGGATAGCCAGGGTATAGATGCTTTCGTCACGGCGTTCTATGGCGTCCTGCACCGGCCGACCGGCCGCCTGACCTACGTCCGCGCCGCCCAGGATTACCCGTTACTGTTCCGGCCCGGTCGGGAGCCGGTGTCGTTGCCCGGCAATGGCCGCTTCCTGGGCATGATCGCCGATCTGAGCCTGGAGGAACAGGTTGTCACCCTGCGGCCGGGCGACTTTTTGCTGCTCTATAGCGATGGCGTCACCGACGCGCAGAACGTGGCCGGCGAGAGCTATGGCCTGGCCCGGCTGAAGCGCGTCCTTCAGTCCGCCGAGGGGCCGGGCGCGGCGCGTTGCCTGGAACAACTGGCCGCCGATGTCAACGCCTGGCGCGGCGAGGCGGCGGCCTTCGACGATGTGACCATGCTGCTTGTGGAAGCGGTTGTCCCCGGCAGCCAATAACCGTATGCTTCGGAAATCACCTTCTTCATCCCGTCCAAGTGAACCCACGGAGCGGGCCAAACCCTGGCTGTGGCTGGGGTTGGGCACGCTGCTGACTGTCGTCGGCCTGGCCCTGATCCTCTGGGCCTTGGTCGGCTTCCTGTCCCGGCCGCCGGAGGCGACATCGGCCGGCCTGGAGCCGACGATCATCCGTCTGACGGCCCCGCCCGTGCCCACGGCGACGGTGGCCGTCTTCATCGCTCCGCCGACGGCCGCGCCGACGGCCACGAGCGTGCCCACGCCCGACCTGTCCGTGGCTCCGCCGGAGGTGACCGCCGGTTACTACGCCACCGTCGTCGAGACGGGCGGCGTTGGCGTCACCGTGCGCAATGGGCCGAACACCAGCAACGCCCCCATCACCGTCGCCGGCGAGAACTCGGTCGTCCTGGTCATCGAGGGGCCGACGCCCGGCGGCGCGTACCAGTGGTGGCGCGTCCGCCTGCCCGACGGCGCCGAGGGCTGGGTGGCCGGCGACTTCCTCTCGCCCGCCGCCGCGCCGTAGCCCGGCCAGCGCCGGCGGACGAACGCGCCGATAGGCAATCGTATGACCCCAGACGAACGTATTCAGCAGCTACGCCGAGAGATCAACTACCATCTCTATCGCTATCACGTCCTCGACTCGCCGGTCATCAGCGACGCCGAGTACGACGCGCTCTACCGCGCGTTGGCGGCGCTGGAGGCCGAGCACCCGGAGTTGGTGACGCCCGAATCGCCGACGCAGCGCGCCGGCGCGGCCGCGGCCGACATCTTCGCCAAGGTGCGCCACCCCGCGCCCATCCTCAGCCTGATGAATGCCTTCAATGCCGATGACCTGCGCGCCTGGCGGGCGCGCATCGGCCGGCTGCTGCCCGCCGACACGCATCTGGAGTACGTCGTCGAGCCGAAGCTGGACGGGCTGACGGTCGTGCTCCACTACCGCGACGGGCGTTTCGCGCAGGGGGCGACGCGCGGTGACGGCGAAGTGGGCGAGGATGTGACCGCGAACCTGCGCACGCTCCACGGTGTGCCCAAGCGCATCCCCGTCGATCCGCGGCAGTCACTCCGGCCGCCGGACTACCTGGTCGTGCGCGGCGAGGTCTTCCTGCCGCTGGACAAGTTCGAGGCGCTGAACGCCGAGCGGTTGGCCGCCGGCGAGCCGCTGTACATGAACCCGCGCAACACCGCCGCCGGTTCCTTGCGCCAACTGGACCCGGCCAAAACGGCCGAACGACCGCTGCGTCTCTATTGCTATGACATCGTGGCCATCGAGGGCGGCGAGTTGCCGCGCCGGCAGTGGGATCGGCTGGCCTATCTGCGCGATCTGGGTTTCCCCGTCTCGCCCGACAACACCTACTGCCGCAGCCTGGACGAGGTCGTCGCGGCGTATGAGCAGTGGATTGAGCGGCGCGACCACATCAACTACGAGGTGGACGGCGCCGTCGTCAAGGTCGATGACCGCTTGCTGGCCGAGGAGTTGGGCTATGCGGGCAAGGACCCGCGCGGCGCGCTGGCGATGAAGTTCCCGGCGCGGGAGAAGACGACCAGGCTGCTGGCGCTGCAAGTCAACGTCGGCCGCACCGGCGTGCTGGCCCCCAACGCCGTCCTGGAGCCGGTCGAGATCGGCGGCACGACGGTGCGCGCGGCGACGCTCCACAACTTCGACGAGATCGCCCGCAAGGACATCCGCATCGGCGACCGCGTGCTCGTCAAGCGGGCCGGCGACGTGATCCCCTACGTCGTCGGGCCGATTGTCGATGCCCGCGACGGCCGCGAGCAGGCCATCGCCCCGCCGGAGACGTGCCCCGCCTGCGGCCAGCCGGTCGTGCAGCTGCCCGACGAGATCGCCTTCTACTGCGAGAATGCCGCCTGCCCGGCCCAGCTCATCCGGCGGGTGGAGTACTTCGTCAGCCGCGGGGCGATGGACATCGACGGCTTCGGCACGCAGACCTCGGCGCTGCTGTTCGAGCGCGGCCTGATCCACGACGTGGCCGACATCTACACTCTGCGGCGTGAAGACCTGCTTGAACTGGAAGGCTTCGGCGACAAGAAGGCCGACCGGCTGCTGGCGGGCATTGAGGCCAGCAAGGAGCGGCCGGTCGACCGGCTGCTGACGGCGCTGGGCATTCGCTTCGTCGGCGGCGTCGTGGCCGAGATTCTGGTCAAGAACCTGGGCAGCCTCGACGCGCTCGCCGCGGCCGGCGCGGCGACGCTGGAGGAGATCGCCGGTGTGGGGCCGCGGACGGCGGCATCGGTCGCGGCCTGGTTTACCAACGCGGGCAACCGCGAGCTGATCGCCAAGCTGCGCGCCGCCGGCCTGAGAATAGCCGCGGAGCGCGAGGCCACGCCACAGGCGAGCGAGTCGCTGGCCGGCAAGGTCTTCGTCATCACCGGCACGCTGCCGGGGCTGACGCGCGACGAGGCCACGGCGCTTATCGAGGCCCACGGCGGCAAGGTGACCGGCTCGGTCAGCAAGAAGACCAACTATGTCGTCGCCGGGGAGGCCGCCGGCAGCAAGCTCGACCGGGCGCGCGAGTTGGGCGTGCCGGTTCTCGACGCCGCCGGACTGCGGGCGATGGTCGGCGAATAGGCGCGGCGGGCATGGCCGAGTTCTTCAACGTCCTGCCGCCCGACGAGGCCCGTGCCCTGCTGCTGTCGCACCTGACGCGACCGGTGGAGGCCGAGGTCATGGCCACGGCCGAGGCGCTCGGCCGCGTCACGGCCCAACCGGTGCGCGCCCCCCACGCCTTGCCCACCTTCCGGCGCAGTACGATGGACGGCTACGCCGTGCGCGCCGCCGACACCCACGGCGCGAGCGAGACGCTGCCGGCGCTGCTGTGGGCGGTGGGCGAGGTCGGCATGGGGCGGGCGGCCGGGGTGACGCTGCGGCCCGGCGAGGCGGCGCTGGTGCATACCGGCGGCATGATCCCCGACACGGCCGACGCCGTGGTGCAGGTGGAGCATACCCAGCGCGTCGTGGCGGCCGACAGTGCAGACTTCCCCTACGAGATCGAGGTGCTGCGGCCGGTGGCTGTGGGCCAGAACGTCATCCAGGTGGGCGAGGATGTGGCCGCAGGCGCGACGGTGCTGCCGGGCGGCCACCGCCTGCGGCCGCAAGACCTGGGCGGCCTGTTGGCGTTGGGACTGACGACGGTGGCCGTGGCCCGCCGGCCGCGCGTGGTCATTCTGTCCACGGGCGACGAGGTCGTGCCGCCGGCCGCGCGGCCGGGGCCGGGGCAAGTGCGCGACATCAATAGCTACACCATTGCCGCGCAGGCGCTGTCCGCCGGCGGCATCCCCCAGCCGCGCGGCATCATCGCCGACGATGCCGCGGCCCTGCGCGCCGCCGCCGAAAGCGCCCTGGCCGAGAGCGACATGGTCGTCATCACCGCCGGCTCGTCGGTCAGCGCCCGCGACATGACCGTGACTGTCATTGCCGGGCTGGGCGCGCCGGGCGTGCTGCTCCACGGCGTGGCCACCCGGCCGGGCAAGCCGACCATCGTCGGCGCGGTGGCGGGCAAGCCGGTGCTGGGGCTGCCGGGCAATCCCGTCTCGGCCCTCGTCCAGTTCGACATGTTCGGCGTGCCGGCGATCTATCATTTGCAGGGGCTGGCCGGGGAGCCGCCGCGCAATCGCGTCTGGGCGCGTCTGGCGGCCAACGTGCCCAGCGCCAGCGGGCGGGAGGATTACGTTCCGGCGCGGCTGGAGGCGGCCGCCGACGGGCCGCTGGTCGTGCCCATCTTCGGCAAGAGCAACCTCATCTACACCCTGGTGGGTGCGGACGGGCTGATCGTCGTGCCGCTCAACCGCGCCGGGCTGATGGCCGGCGATCAGGTCGAAGTGCGACTGTTCTAGGGCACGTTGGCGGCGCAGCGAAAGCCGAGCGTCGCGTCGGCGTTGTCCGGCGGCGACGACTGGCGCACGGTTGCCAGCGTGAAGTAGGCCGTGTCGAACCAGGAACCGCCGCGCACGACCTTCTGCTCACCCGTCTCCGGCCCGGTGGGGTCCGCGCCGGGCGAGACGGCGTAGTAAGCCGGGTCGAACCAGTCGGCCACCCACTCCCAGACGTTGCCGGCCAGGTCGAAGTGGCCCGTGGCGCTGCGGCCGTCGGCGTAGCTGCCCACCGGCGCGGCCACGGCAAAGCCATCGTTGTAGGACACGTTGGCCTGCGGCGCGTCGCAGGTCGCGTCGCAGAAGTTCAGCAGCTTGCCGTTGAATGTGTCGCCCCAGGGATAGAGGCGGGCCGTCATGGTGTTGTCGTCCCAGCCGGCGGCCTTCTCCCACTCCGCCTCGGTCGGCAGACGCGCGTCGCGCCAGGCGCAGTAGGCCGCCGCGCCATACCACGTCACGCCCGCGGCCGGGGATTGCCCGCGGTCAGCAGCGACGACGGCGACACCGCCCTCCCAGTCGATGCGGCTTTGGTCCACGTCGAGGCAAGGCTGCCCCTGGCAGACGGCCGCCTCGCCGCCGATGGCGTTCAGGAAGTCCACGAAGGCGGCGTTGGTGACCTCGATGGCATCCAAATAGTAAGGGGCGACCAGGACGGTGTGGGCCGGCTCGCTGGGCGCGTACCAGTCGCGCTGGCAGGCGTTGCTGAACGCCTCGCATTCGGCCAGCAGGTTATCGGCCGCCGCGCCCATCTGGAAGAAGCCGCCGGCGACGAGACGCATCGCGCCGCCGGGGACGGCGACCTCGGCCGGCAGCGGCGTGGGCGTCGGCGGCGGTGGAGTGGGCGAGGGCGTGATGGTCGGAGCCAGGGTGGGTGTGGGGGCCAAAGTCGGCGAGGCAGCCGGCGTGGCTGTGGGCAGGGCCGCCGGCTCATCTGCGGCCGTTGGCAGCGCTGCCGCGTTGGCGTCAGTTGCGGTTATCGCCGTGGCCGGGGGTGTGGCGCTGGGGATGGCAGTGGCGTTCTCGGCCAGGGCTGTGGCCCCCCACGGCTCCAGCGTTGCCCGCGCCTCCACGGCAAAGGTGGCGATGGCTGCGCCGACCTCGTCGCGCGTGCAACCCGCCAGCAACAGGGGCAAAGTGGCTAACAGCAGCCAGGCCCCTACCAGGCCGCGCTGCTTGGCGACGCGAGCAAACCCTTCGATTAACATTGGACTTCCCTTTGATGACGGCCACAAGGCGATCGCCGCGGCCGACCGCGAAAGAAATATGGGCCGGCGTCGCGGTTACGCCGGCCCATTCTACCACTACAGGCTGCTAACGGTACGAGTTGTCTACCGGTACGTGGAAGCTACCGCGTCTCATGCGCTTCGCCGCCTAGCGCACCTGGGTCGGATCCCAATGGATCTCGGTCAGGTTGGCGCACGCTTCATTGCCGTGGACCTTGAAGTCCTCCGGGCGGGCGTTGCACCAGTTGTAAAAGCCGTTGGCCGTGCCCAGCGTGCCGTCGGCGGCGACGATGCTAATGTCGTCGATGACGAACATCGACCAGCCGAAGAACTCCGGGAACTTGCGGCCGACCATGATATGGAAGTACTGGTTGGGCTTGATCGTCACGGTTTCGTCGCGGCCGACGTAGTTGCAGACCGCGTCGCCGTTGGAGCAGACGAACTGATCGGGGTACAGCTCACGCCACTCAGTGACGCCGGCGGGGGTGGGCGAGTCGCTGATGGCATACCAGGCCATGCTGTTGTAGGGGCCGGTGTTGCCGCCCTCAAAGGCGGTCACGCTGATGCTGACGTAATAGAGGCCCTCGACGGGGATGCGTGTCAGCTGCTGCGCAGCGCCGGCGTAGTAGCCGCCTTCCTTTGCGCCGGAGTGCTGGATGAACCAGCCCATGGCGTTGTTAATGCCTTCGGGGTTGGCGGGCAGGGCCAGGTCGACTTCGTGCAGGCGGCCGGCCGTCCAGCCGGCGGTGGTGTCGCGCCAGAAGACCCACGGGTCGGCCGGGCCGAGCGTCGTGCCCCACTGCGTGAATGCGCCGTTGGTGATCAGGCTGCTGGCCTCGGCGTCGGCAATGCGCTCCGGGGTGTCCTGGATCGTGTACTCGCTCCACATGTCCTCGCTGGACGTATAGGTGACGACCAACTCGGCGAACGCGCCGGCGCTCAGAACCAGCGCCAGCAGGACGCCGAACAGGATCGCGATTCTTGATTTCTTCATCTCTGAAAGTCTCCTTACTTGTGGGCTACGTGTGTGAACTTACGTCGTACGGTTGTGATCAGTGTTTCTGACGATAAAGTGCCTCCTGGGCGCCCCGTGGCACGGTTGCGTCATCATCTGGTACTTCTAGCCCACTTTGTACCATAAGAGAGAGACGGGCAGCGTGAACCGGCTGTTAAAAACGCTCTAGTTTCGCTCCCCTGGGCATTTTGCCTGTGGCGCAAGCGCCGGCGGTGTTCTGGCGCGAAGTCGTTGACGACAGCCGGCCGGTTTGCGCTATAATCATCCTGTTTGCTTGCCGGCGGCATGCCGGCCGAGAGAGAGGACTATGATAAGACGTCGTGATCTTTACTGGTTGTTCGTCATCATCCTCATCGTCGCCGGGGCGATCTGGGTGGTGACGAGTCCGCGTTTTCCGATCCGCCTGGGCCTAGACTTGCAGGGCGGCTTGCAGGTCTTGTTGGAGGCCGACGTGGCCGAGGATGTCGAGGTGACTGCGGAAGCGATGGACACCGCGCGGCAAATCATCGACCGCCGCGTGAACGCCATCGGCGTCACCGAGCCGTTGGTGCAGGTCGAGGGCGCGCGCCGCATCCTCATCGAGTTGCCCGGCATTGAAGACCCGCAGGAGGCGTTGTCGCTGATTCAGGAGACGGCCCTGCTGGAGTTCGTCGATACCGGCGACCAGGCGCTGCCGGCGGGGATGTGCATCCGCACCGACCTGAACGAAGGTCAGCCGTCGCGCTGCGAGCAAGAAGCGGTAGACGGCGGCACGACCACCGAGCCGCCGACGTTCACAACGGTGCTGACGGGCGCGGGTCTGCGCGAGGCGACCGTGAACACGGATCGTCTGGGCCAATACCACGTCAGCTTCACGTTGACCGATGAGGGCGGCCAGATCTTCGGCGCGCATACGGCCGCCAACCAGGGCAAGCACCTGACCATTGTCCTGGACAAGGAGGTCATCTCCAGCCCGGTCATCAGCGCCGTTATCGAAGAGCAGGGCACGATCACGGGCAACTTCACCCTGGCCGAGGCCCAGCAGTTGGCCACCCAACTGCGCTTCGGTAGCCTGCCGGTGCCGCTGCGCATCGAAAGCACGCGCCAGGTGGGGGCAACGCTGGGCGAGCAGTCGATCGAGGCCAGCATCCGCGCCGGCATCATCGGCGTCATCGTGGTATTGCTGTTCATGCTGATCTACTACCGGCTGCCGGGCGTGCTGGCCGACACGGCGCTGATCATCTACGTGCTGCTGAGCTTCGCGGTGTTCATGCTCCTCGGCGTCACGCTGACGCTGCCGGCCATCACGGGCTTCCTGCTTTCCACGGGCATGGCCGTAGACGCCAACGTGCTCGTCTTTGAGCGCATCAAAGAGGAGATGCGCAAGGGCGCACACCTGGAAGACGCGCTGGAGACCGGCTTCTCGCGGGCGTGGAACTCCATTCGCGACTCCAACGTGGCGACGCTGGTCATCTGCGCCATTTTGTGGGCCTTCGGTCGCAACTTCGGCGCCAGCGCGGTCGAGGGCTTCGCCGTGACGTTGGCTATCGGTGTGTTTATCAGCATGTTTACCGCTATCCTGGTCACGCGCACGCTGGTGCGGGTGATTCTCGGCCGCGCCGCCGGCCGTCTCCAGGAGCGCAAGGGACTCATGGGCATCTAGAAGCCCAACCGGGGAATCAACTATGTCGTTCGTCTACCACATTATTGAGAATCGTCGCCGTTACTTTCTGTTCTCGACTGTTCTGCTCACCCTGGGCCTGGTGGCCATGCTGGTCTCGTTTGTGCGCACCGGCTCGCCCTTCCGCGTTGGCGTGGACTTCCGCAGCGGCACGCGCTTCGAGGTGCAGTTCGAGCAGCAGGTGACGGAAAACGACATTCGCGACATGTTCGCCCAAAACGGCATCACCAGCCCGTCGATCATCGCCCTGCGCGGCGAGGGATTGGAGAATGCCTGGCAGATTCGCAGTGAGTTCGTCTCCCCGGAGACGGCGCAGCAAATCCTGGACGACCTGAACACATTGGCCCCGCTGCGGGCCGACGCCTCGCAGGTCACCAGCGTCAGCGCCGCCGTCGGCAACGAGGTCACGCGCGCAGCCATCATCGCCGTCATTTTCTCGGCCATCGTCGTCCTCTTCTACATCGTGATCGTCTTCCGGCAGGTGCCCAATACCTTCCGCTATGGCACGACGGCGGTGATTGCCCTGCTGCACGACGTGTTTATCGTCCTCGGCTTCGCAGCCGTCACTGGCCTGGTGCTGGGCTGGGAGGTGGACGCGCTCTTCCTGACCGCTGTCCTGACTGTGGCCGGCTTCTCACTGCAAGACACTATCGTCCTCTTCGACCGCATGCGCGAGAACATCGCCCGGCGGCCGTTCGAGAAGATCGATCTGATCGCCAACCGCTCCATCGTCGAGACGATCCACCGCTCGCTGGTGACGCAGTTGAACGCCATGTTCGTCATGGTGGCCATCCTGTTGTTCGGCGGCGTGTCCATCCGGCCGTTCATCGCCACGCTATTTGTGGGCCTGCTGTGTGGCACGTATAGCTCGATCTTCATCGCTGTGCCGCTGCTGGTCACCTGGGAAGAGCGCATCAGCGCGCGGGCGCGGACGGCCGTGAGTTAGCCGCCATGCGCGCCCTCGTTCTTGAGGACGGCCATCTTGGCCTCTGCGCCGACGCGCCGCAGCCGGAACCGGCGGCCGACGATGCCCTGATCCGCGTCTCGCTGGCGGGCATTTGCTCGACCGACCTGGAACTAGTCAAGGGGTACGCCGGCGGCTTTCGCGGCGTGCTGGGGCATGAGTTTGTGGGAGTGGTGGTCGACGCGGCGTCGGGCAGTGGGCAGTATCCAGTATCCAGTGGACAGTGGAGCGACAGCAGCCACCTAGTATCAAGTGGAACGACAGGAGTCGCCGAGTGGGTGGGGCGGCGGGTGGTTGGCACGATCAACCTCGGCTGCCGGCGCTGCGCCGTCTGTCTGGGTGAGGGGCCGGAGCATTGCCCCAATCGCACCACACTGGGCATCCACAACAAGGATGGCGTCTTCGCCGACTACGTGACCCTGCCGGTGGTCAACCTGTTGGAAGTGCCGGCGACCGTGGCTGACGAGGAAGCCGTTTTCACCGAGCCGCTGGCCGCGGCGCTGCGGATTCGCGAGCAGATCGCCGTGCGGCCGACGGCGCGGACGGCTGTGGTGGGGCCGGGGCGGCTGGGATTGCTGGTGGCCCAGGTACTGGCGCTGGCGGGCACGGAGGTGGTTGTCCTCGGCCGGCGCGCGGAGAGCCTGGCGCTGCCGCGGCAATTGGGGCTACCTACCGGCCTGGTGGACGCCGCCGCCGATAACGCCTATGACCTCGTCGTCGAGGCCACAGGCAACGATGCCGGCTTCGCCCATTCACTGCGGCTGGTGCGCCCGCGCGGCACGCTGGTGCTCAAGAGCACGTTCGCCGGCCGGGCCAACATCGACCTGACCAAGCTCGTCGTCGGCGAAATCACCGTCGTTGGCTCGCGCTGCGGGCCGTTCGCGCCGGCGCTGCGGCTGCTGGAGCAGGGCGCGGTGGGCGCTCAGATCGCGGTGCGACCGCTCATCGAGGCCGAGTATCCGCTCAGCGAAGGGCTGGCGGCGTTTGAACACGCGGCCCGGCCGGGCGCGCGCAAGGTGCTCTTGCGGCCGGGCGGCCCGAGATAGGGGATAGGGATTAAGGGCTAGGCGTGGCCCAGTTCGCGCCGGATCGTCTCGGTCAGGATGGCCACCATCTCGCGCACCTGGGCCTCGTCAACGATGAGCGGCGGCCCAAGCATGACCACGTCGCCGTTGACCCCGTCAGCGCAGCCGACCGAGTGGTAGATGATCAACCCCAGGTCGAAGGCGCGGTCGGTCAGGTGGTGGGTGATGCCCTCTTTCTTGGGGAAGGGTTGCTTGGTGGCGCGATCCTGAACCAGTTCGATGCCCCAGAAGAGACCGCGGCCGCGGATGTCGCCCACGTGGGGGTGGTCGTCCAGCGCCTCGTGGAGCAACTCGCCCATGAGCGCGCCCATCGTCGCCGAGTTCTCGACCAGCTTCTCGCGTTGCATGATGCCCAGTGTGGCCAGGCCGGCGGCAGCGCCGACGGCGTGGTGGCTGAACGTGCCGCCGTGGTTGAAGTCGCCCAGGGCGACGCGCACCTGCTCGACGTCGGCCCCCCTGGCGGCGATGAAGCCCAGCGGGAAGTAGCCGCCGGCCGTGCCCTTCGACGCTACCAGGATGTCGGGCACGGTTTGCCAGTGTTCCAGCGCCCACATCTTGCCCATGCGCCCGAAGCCGACCAGAACCTCGTCGGCGATCAGCAGCACGCCGTAACGGTCGCAGATGGCGCGCACGCGCGGCCAGTAGTCGTCCGGCGGCAGCGCCGCGCCCAGCGACGCGCCGCTGGTTGGCTCGGCGATGAACGCGGCGACGTTCTCCGCGCCCAGGGCGACGATGGCTTCTTCCAGCCGGCCGGCCAGTTGCTCGCCGGTCATGGGGTAGCGATAGAGGTAGGGCGACGGGATGTGGGGCACGTCGTGGAGCATGTCCAGGTAGGGCGAGCGCAGGCCGGGCCGGCCGCTGACGGCCAGCGCCCCCAGCGTCATGCCGTGGTAGCTGTTCCAGCGCGAGAGGACAACGTGGCGGCGCTCTTCGCCGCGGGCCATTTGGATCTGCCGCGCCAGCTTGATGGCCCCTTCGACGACCTCGGAGCCGCTGCTGAGAAAGTAGAAGCGCGGCTCCGGCAGGGGCGTGACCTCAGCCAGGGCCGCGGCGTAGGCCTCCAGCGGCTCGCTGGTGAACATCGTCGCGTGGACGTAGGCAGCCAGTTGCGCCTGGCGGGCCATGGCCTCGACGATCTCGGCGCGGCCGTGGCCAACGTTAATGACCAGCGGCCCGCCGGAGCCATCGATGTAGCGCTTGCCGCTCTCGTCGTAGAGGTAGATGCCCTGGCCGTAGGCGATCTTCGGCCGGGGGTGGTTCATGTTGCGATAGAAAACGTTGCCGTGGGGGTGCTTGTAGAGCATGGGTGCGCTCCTGAGGGATGAGGGGTGAAGGATGGAGCTTGCGGGCGCGGCGCACGGCGGCTTACCGGTAAAGTCCCTGGGGATCGAGTTCCTGGCGGACGATGGCCAGTTCCTCGGCCGTGGGCGGCGTCATCTGGCGCAATTCCGGAGCGACCCGCAGCGGCCAGCCGACGGCCGCCTGGATGCTCTCGACGGTCTGGCCCGCGGCCAATTCGGTCAGCATCATCTCGCGCTCCGGGTTGTCGAAGGTGAATAGCGCCTTGTCGGTGATGACCTGGTCGGGGCCAAGGCCAGGCATGCCCAGCCGCCGGCGGGCGTCGCCGCCGGCGAGATGGCCGGGGCTGGTCAGGAAGTCGATCTTGGACACAAAGGCGCGCTTCGACAGGCGCATGATCATGAAGATGCGCCGGGCGTTGATGGCGATCTCGCACGCGCCGCCGGAGCCGGGCAGGCGGGTCTTGGGGGCGGCATAGTCGCCGATGACGGTCGTGTTGAGATTGCCGAAGCGGTCGATCTGCGCCCCGCCTAGCAGGGCGACGTCGATGAGGCCGCGTTGCAGGTAGAGCATGAACAGGTCGGCCATGCTCATGACCGACGTGGCCCCACTGACCAACGTCGGGTCGCCGATGGATAGGGGCAGACGGGCCGGCTGCGCGCCGAAGACGCCGCTCTCGTAGACCAATTCCATGTCCGGCGAATGGCTGCGGCGGGCGAGGTTGCAGGCGATGTTGGGCAGGCCGACGCCGACGAAGACGGTGCGATTGCCGCGCAGGGCGCGCGAGGCGGCGACGATCATCAGTTCGGAGGCCGTAGGCCCGGGTGTCGGGGTGTTGAGTGCGTCCATGGGGGTTCCTGTGGTTATGGCGCGGCCAGTTCCGACGGCAGCACCTGCTCGGTCAGCAGACGGCGGAAGGTGGCCACGGGGTCGGCCGACGCGGCGATGAGCCTATGGCCCTCGCTGTAGGTGAACGAATAGGAGCGGTACAGCGGGTGGGTACAGAAGCGGAAGATCTGCGCGCTCCGCTCCGGTGAAGTCAGGCCATAGGTGCGGATATAGTCTTGCGCCTGGGCTTCGTCCAGTTGGCCGGTGTGGTAGAGGATGGCGGCATTGCCGTTGACGGCGCGCAGGGCCGCGCCGGCGGCCTCGAGGCCACGCAGGCGCTCGGCCGTGTCCGGCTCGACGGCGATGCCGGCCGCGGGCAGCAGCACCTCGACTGTCCAGTCGTGCCCCGTGCCATCAGGGAAGATCATGTCCAGGGCGGTCGTGGCGATGCCCTCGGCAATGACCGCCGCCGGCGAATGTAGCAGCGCCGCTGCCTGCTCAGCATAGCCGCGCTGCCGGTAGAGGGCCTGCTCTTTAAGGACAGCCTCGGTGTGGTGGCCGGGGTAGCCCTCGTGGGCAAAGGTCGCCAGCAGGGCAGTGGCGTTGAGCGGCAGGTCGGTGTTGAACTCGATGAGCGAGCGGCCGTTGCCCAGGTACCAGTTGTAGGCGCTCCAGGGCTGGTTGCTGGTCAGGCGCACTTCGACGCTTTCTTCATCGGGTAGCGCGACGAAGGCGGCCGTGCGCCGGCGCGTCTCGGCGCGGGCCAGTTCCAGCAGCGCCGGCCCGCGTTCGGTCGGAATTTCGAAGCGCCGGCGCCAGACGGCCAGGCGCACGGCCATGTCGCCGCCGGGCAGTGGCGGCAGCAGGCTGTCCAGGGCGCGGTGGGCGCTCTCGAACGCGCTCTCCGGCGTCAATTGCGGGTGGATGTCGTAGAGGCGGTGGACTTCTTGCAGGTAGTCGAACGTCTCGCCGTTCAGCAGCCGCAGCGTACATTCGACGGCCCGCAACGTGGCCGATAGGTAGACGGCGCGGGCCGGGTCGTCGCCGGGGATGCTGTCTTCCAGGCGGGCGAGATCATCCAGCAAGGCGGCCGGCGGACGGGGCGGGGCGGCGTTGACCTCCTCGCGTAGCGCTTCCGGGCCGTAGTAGGCGTCGATGTAGCCGGCGACGTGTTTGTCGATCTCCAGCGTCAGGCGCAGATAGGCCTGGCCAAAGGCATCGAGCGGGGACATGATCGCTCTCCGTGAGGCCGGCGGCTTAGCCGTAGCGGCCGTAATTGATCGGTTCGGCCGGCAGCGCGCCAGGGGCCAGGCGGGCCAGCGTCTCGCGACCGAGTTTGTCCAGATAGGCGGCGCGGTCGGGCAGAGCGTAGACCCACTCCTCCAGCCATGCCTCGGTCGTGGCCTGGTCGCGCGACGACTCGTCCCATTTCAGGTAGAAGTCGTTGTCGCGGTCGTAGTAGCCCTGAACGTAGCTGGGGTGCGCGCCATAGGGTTCGCAGACGACGGCATCGACGATCAGGCCGGGGATGAGGGTGCGGTTGGGGTCGCGGCGGATGACATCCTCATCAACGACCTCTTCGACGACGACGATGACCTTTTTGGCGGCAAAGGCGACTTCCTTCTGTGTGCCCAGCAGGCCCCACAGTTGGGTGTTGCCGTTGGCGTCGGCGCGCTGGGCGTGGACAAAGGCCACGTCGGGCTTCAGCGGCGGCACGACGGCGATGGGGCCGTCGCCATAGGGGCTATCGACGAAGCGGATGAGGTCGTTGGCGGCGGGCATGTCGCTGCCGACGTAGCTGCGCAGCGGGAAGAAGGGCAAATTGGCCGCGCCGGCCATGTAGCGGCCGACCATGCCGAAGTGGGAGTACTCCTCGATGTCCAGTGGTCGGGGCACGCCTTGCTCGACCGCCCGCCGGATGCAGTGCAGGCTGCCGACGCCGGGGTTGCCCAGGTAGCTGAAGATGAGCTTGCGCGCCGTGCCCGCGGCGATCATCTGGTCATAGATCAGGTCGGGCGTCAGGCGGCAGAGGACAAGGTCGCGTTTGCGCTGGCGGATGATCTCGTGGGCGGCGGCGAAGCAGATGAACGCCGTGAAGCCTTCGATGGCCAGAGTGCAGCCGTCGACGACGTACCGCTCGACGGCCTCGCGCATCGATATAAGTTTTGTGTTGGGCATGGTGTCCAGTGGGCAGTATCCAGTATCCAGTGTTCAGTATCCAGTGTTCAGTAGGTCAGATCAGGACTGACATATTGACCCCTGGATACTGGATACTGCCCCCTGGATACTGGATACTGAATGCTGACTATTCAATAATCGTCTGGCTCTGCTCGTGCATGTACTGCTGAACGTAATAGAAGCTGCCGGCGGCCTTGCCGGTGGAGCCGCTGCCTTTCCAGCCGCCGAACGACTGGTAGCCGGGCCACGCGCCGGTGGTTGCCCCGGAGGCGCGGTTGACGTAGAGGACGCCCGCTTCCATGTGGTCAAGGAACCACTGCACTTCGTCCTCATCCTCGCTGAAGAAGCCGGCCGTCAGACCATACTCCACGTCGTTGGCCTTCTTCATGGCCTCGTCGAGGTCGTCGTAGGCTTCGACCATGACGATAGGCAGGAACATCTCCTGCTTCCACAGGGGATGGTCTTCCGGCACGTTGTCGGCAATGGTCGGGGCGACGTAGTAACCCTTGCCGCCGAGCACCTCGCCGCCGAAGGCGATGTCGCCATGCTGGCGGAGGTCAGCCACGAACCCCTGATAGTCCTGGTAGGCGCTCTGGTTGATGACCGGCCCCATCCAGTTTTGTTGCTGCGTCGGGTCGCCGACGTTGATTTGCGACGTCAGGTCGAGGAACTTCTGCATGAAGGCGTCCTTGACATCGCGGTGGACGTAGAGGCGCGACAAGGCCGAGCACTTTTGCCCTTGCAGGCCGAAGGCGGAGCGCATGCAGCCCATCGCCGCCTTGTCCAGGTCGGCTTTCTTGCTGACGATGACCGGGTTCTTGCCGCCCATTTCGGCCACGCACGGCCGCGGGTACTTGCCGGTGCTGAAGGAGCGGATGATGGCCATGCCGACGTCGTAGCTGCCGGTGAAGGTGATGCCGGCCACGTCGGGATGATCGACGAGTGTCTGGCCGACGCTGCGTCCGCCGCCGGTGACGAAGTTGAAGACGCCGGCGGGCACGCCCGCGTCGCGGAAGGCTTCGGTCAGCAGCCAGCCCGTGAAGGGCGTATCGGTGGCGGGCTTGAAGACGACGGTGTTGCCCGCCGCCAGGGCCGCGCCGCTGGGGCCGCCGGCCAGCGCGCCGGGGAAGTTGAACGGCGAAATGACGACCCAGACGCCGTAGGGCTTCAGCACGCTGCGGTTGTGGTGCCTGTCGCTCTCGGTCAGCAGCGGTTTGGCGAAGCCGTTGTTCTTTTCCATGGCGTCGCAGTTATAGCGGATGAGGTCGGCCGTCTCTTCGACGTCGCCCAGCGCCTCCAGGCGGTTCTTGCCGACTTCCAGGCTCATGACCGCGCCCATCTTGAAGAGGCGATCGCTGAGCAGGTCGGCGGCGCGGCGCAGGATGGCCACGCGCTCTTGCCAGGGCATATCGCGCCAGCCGGGGTAGGCGGCCTTGGCCGCGGCGACGGCGTCGTTGGCGTCCTTCTCGGTGCCCTTCTGGAAGTAACCCATGACCAGATCAGTGTCGACCGGGCTGATCTTGGCGAAAGTTTGCTCGGCGAAGCGCTCCTGCCCATTGATGAACATGGGGTAAGTCTGGCCGGCGTGGCGGCGAAAGTCGGTCACGGCCTCATCGTAGAGCCGGTGCAGCTCCGGGTCGGGGCTGGAAAGAGTCGAATAGGTAACCTTGAACTTGTGTGCTGGTGCCTGGGTCATACGAAACTCCTCAGTGTTGAGATGTGGGATTACGTGGAAAGGGGCAGGCCGAGCCTATGGTCGGGCGCGGCAATGTCTACCGCAATCTATTATAGCGCGAAAGAAGAAGAATCTCACGCAAAGCACGCCAAGCTTACTGAAGCTTGGCGTGCTTTGCGTCTTTGCGTGAGATTGTCTTCTTCTATCCGCCGGTGCCCTGCAGCGAGTCGAGCGACCACTGCGCCGGGTAGAAGTTCTCGTTGACGGTCAGGGCGGTCTGGTAGGCCTCGATGGCCCCGGTGATGTCGCCCAGGTAGGCGAGGGCGTGGCCCTTATACCAGAACGTCTCTTCGACGTTGCGGCCGCCCTGCGTCTCCAGGGTGGCGTCGGCCAGGTCGATGACGTCCTGGTAGCGGTCGAGCTTCAGGTAGGCCAGGTAGGGCTGGAACTGGTACCACAGCATCCGCGGCGGCAGGCCGATCTCGCGGGCCTTGTCGAAGGCCTGCGCGCCGCCCTGGTAGTATTGGTTCTCGCCCGTCAGGCCGCCCATGCGCGTCAGGGCCGTGCCCAGGTTGAACCAGGAGAAGACGTCGTCGGGCCGCTGTAGCGTCTCCGTCTCGGCCATGGCGGCGACCTTCTGCCACATCTTGAAGTCGTCGTACATCTCGTCGCCAAGGATGGCCTTGACCGTCTCTTCCTGCTCCGGGCGGTAGACGACGTAGAAGGTGTTGCTGAATTGCTGCCAGAAGTGCAGGAATTCGTCGTAGGGATCGACGCGCCCGCTGCCATCGAACGGCCCCAGGTAGGAGTCCTGGCTATACAGCTCTTGCAGGTCGTCGTCGTAGCCGTAGATGGTCAGGTAGTGACCCCACCAGCCGGAGTCGGGCAGTTCGTAGCCCTTCTCGATGACGACGGGGAAGCCGGATGCCAGGAAGCGCTTGATCATCTCCAGGTCGCCGCCGCTGCGGGCGATGGCCTTGAAGCCGGGCATTTGCTCATTGACATAATCGGCAATCTGCCACGGGCTGACGTTGCGGTCTTCCGGGTTCGGCTTCAGGTAGGCGGCGACATCGGCCTGGGTGATCTCCGAGCCATACCAGTTGAGCACCTGGGTCAGGTTGGCCGGGCCGCAGTTGTTGAACGACTGCTTGACAATGCCCATGTCTTCCAGCACGACGCTCTTCGGCAGCGGCATGGGCGTGGGTGTCGGCGCGGGGGTGGCCGTCG
>ERZ724512.430-NODE-430-length-19217-cov-6.230404_pt1 | contig 19217 bp, 15 predicted proteins | sample MGYA00376045_ERZ724512 | MGnify/ENA primary metagenome ERZ724512 (study PRJEB28724, sample SAMN07190883) | activated sludge metagenome | isolation source: activated sludge of sewage treatment plant in Hong Hong | place: Hong Kong | collected 2016-03-17 ... | reverse complement strand
TCGCTCTGGCGCCCTCGCCGTCAAAGGCCACATCACGCAGTGCGGGCCGCATTTTCAAAAACCGAGACCATTGCTGATTCATCGATGATTCACTGAACTGAAACGTGACGCCCTGTACCTCAACGACCAGATTATTCAAATTCCCCACATTGATGTCCGGCCGACCGCCGGTGGTCTGCCCCACCATGCGCGCCAAGGCCGCCCCCACCTGCACCGGGCGGCGATCCTCTGCCCGGCCTTGTGCCAGCCGCTTGCCATCGACCCCCGACAGGATGGGAAGCGTCGGGTCATCGCTGGACCCCAGGCGCGCCAGCAAAACCCCTTCGGCATCGGTCAATAAATTTTCCGCCAGCGTGCGGACGACCACCGCCGGCTCCCGTTCGACGATGTCGATATGGATTTCGTGCAGCGGCTTTAACACCACGGTTGCATCCTTGATCCAGGGATGGGTCTTGATCCGTTCCGCCAACCACGTCGGATTGATGGAATAGAGCGCGGTATCCGGTTTGAGCGCCAGCCGACCGATCACCTCTTTTCTGGTCACGTGATGCAGACCATTCACCGACACGGAGCGCACCAGAAACCACTCGCGCGTCAGCGGCCCTATTTCGCGCGCCAGCACAAAAAGCCCCGAACAGCCGCCGACCAGGACCGTCACCGTGGCGATGACTCGCAAGGTAATCAGCAGGCCTCGCCCAAGCCGTGTCCAATACCCGCCTGTCGCTCCGCCACGACGACGTTCCAGGCCCGATTCCGAACGGGCATTCGCCCGCGGATTGAGTTTGGCCGGTCGCGTGTTCCGCCACCTGAGCGGCATCGTTACCTCACGGCTCGAAATAATCCCGTTCCAGCCCGCCGAAGGGCGGATTGGAGGATCTGCTCCGTCAACGCATCGTATGACAGACCGGCTTTGCCTGCCGCCATTGGCAACAGACTCGTCTCCGTCATTCCCGGGACCGTGTTGATTTCCAGCACATAGGGTTTGCCTTTGGCCGTAATACGAAAATCCACCCGCGCCGCTCCGTTGCAGCCCAAAGCCTGATACGTGCGGATGGCCAATTGCTTGATGTCGCGGCTCACTGCAGCAGGCAGTGGAGCCGGGCAAAGATACTGCGTGCGGCCCTTCTCGTACTTGGCCGAAAAATCATAAAACCCGTCCGGTGCGACAATCTCCACAGCAGGCAATCCGGCAACGCTCCCATCAGCAGTCCCTAACAACGACAACGTGACTTCGTGACCGGGGATAAACGCCTCGACCATCGCTTCTGGATCGTATCGATGGGCCACCTTCAGTGCCTCTTTCCACTGCGAGGGTTGGCGAACGATGGTGACGCCGATGGTCGACCCCTGGCTCGCCGGTTTCACGACGATCGGCAACTTCAATTTGCAGCTCGTCAGGATACGATTCAACGTGGGCGCTGTGCCGCGCCACACGACCGTGCCGCGCGGCACCGGAATACCTTGGGCGGCCAGCTCTGTTTTGGTCACCACCTTATGCATGCCGATGGCGCTGGCGCGCACGCCGGATCCTGTGTAGGGAATACCGAGGGTTTCCAGAAATCCCTGGATGGCGCCGTCTTCCCCGCCTGGTCCATGTAATGCCAGGAACGCCACTTCGATCGCCTGGTCTTGCAAGGTCTGAGACAACCCCGGGCCCACGTCGATTGCCACCGCGTCGTAACCGCTGCGCACAAGCGACCGGTACACGGCTTCGCCTGTCTTGAGGGAGACTTCGCGTTCCGAGGACTGCCCCCCCATCAACACCCCGATTTTCGAACGAGTCAGCGGCTTCCGTTCCGTCACATGCACTCCCTTCATCGATCGGCCTCAGGCCTGACCGACCACCTTCAATTCCAATTCCAGTGTGACGCCCGAGGCCTTCTTCACTCCCGCGCGCACTTTCCTGATCAAGGCCAGCACATCCGCCGCGCGCGCATGCCCGAGGTTCACCATGAAATTGGCGTGCTTCTCTGAGACCTGCGCATCCCCGACACGCGCACCCTTGAGCCCTGCGACGTCAACTAAACGCCCGGCGGAATCCTGCGGAGGATTCTTGAACACGCAGCCGGCGCTGGGGAGCGTCAAGGGCTGGGTGATCTTGCGATACTGCAAATACTCTTTCACGGTCTTTTCGATCTGATCGTGCGCGCCGGGCTTCAATTGCAGCCACACTGCTGCTACGATCCCGCGCGGCAGATGTGCCTTCCGGTAACTGAACGGGATCTCGGCGGCCGGAATGTCCATCACCCGCCCCTTCGGATCCACCATGCGCACGGCCTTGACCGAATCCTTCATTTCACCCAAGCGCGTCCCCGCGTTCATCACCACACAACCGGCCACCGTGCCGGGAATCCCCGCGCCCCATTCCAGCCCTGCCAGCGAGCGGCGGATGGCATACCCGATCAACGTCGGCATGCCCACGCCCCCCTCCGCATAGAGGACAGATCCCGGCTCCTGGCGGATGGCCTTGAGCTGCCGGAGGCTAAGCACGAGGCCGCGGATTCCCCCGTCACGAACGAGCAGATTCGTCCCACCCACCACGAAAATCGGGAGGCGTTCGGCGTGAGCCTGCGCCACCACCCGGCACAAATCGTCCACATCGGCCGGCTCCACCAGGACTTCGGCCGGTCCCCCGATGCGGAACGACGTATAGGATTGCAGCGACGCCTCGTAAGTGATCGTTCCACGAATTCCCTCAAGGATGCGCGCCCAGTCTTTCCTCGTTCTCGCCGATTGCTCTTTCCGCGCCACACGTGACACCGTTCCTGCCTCTCATCGCCCTCAGGCCGGCAATCGATCGAGGATGCCCAATCCCGCCTTCCAAATATCTCCCGCGCCGAGCGTGATCACGAGATCCCCCGATTTCAGCGTCGGCAGTACCTGCTCGGCCAGAGTTTCCTTCCGCTCGACGAAGGTGGCCGAAGGATGGCCCGCAGCCTTCACCGCTTCGACCAACTTGGCGCCGGACACGCCGGGAATCGGTTGCTCGCCGGCGGCATAGATCTCCGTCATAAAGAGCGCATCGGCTTGATCGAATGCATGGGAAAACTCCTGCATCAAATCGCGTGAGCGGCTATAGCGGTGAGGTTGAAAGAGCACGACCACGCGCCGGTCCCAGCCCTGCTTCGCAGCCGCAATTGTGGCCCGCACTTCGGTCGGATGATGGCCGTAATCGTCCACCACCATGATGCCGGCCTTTTCCCCGCGCAGATGAAACCGGCGTTCGACGCCGCTGAACGCTGCCAGGCCTTTCCGGATGAGATCAACCGGGATATCCAGCTCCATGCCGATCGCAATTGCAACCAGCGAATTCGACACATTGTGGATTCCGGGAATGGCCAACCGGAACGGCCCCAGGTTGCGTCCGCGGAAGAATACCCGGAACTCAGATCCCCATTGCCGCAAGGTGATGTCGGTGGCACGAAAATCCGGCACATGGTCGGGATATTCGTTCAGCCCATAAGTCTGGAATCGTTTCACCACGCGCGGCAACAGATTGCGCAGCCGTTCGTCATCGGAGCAGAGCACGGCCAGGCCGTAGAACGGGACCTTGTTCACAAATTCGAGGAAACTGTCGTTGAGCCGCTCCATGCTGCCGTAATGATCCAGATGCTCACGATCGATATTCGTGACGGCGGCGATGGTCGGCGCCAGACGGAGAAACGAGCCGTCGCTTTCGTCGGCTTCCGCGATGAGCAGATCGCCTCGCCCCAACCGGGCATGGCTTCCCAGCGCGTTCACCTTGCCGCCGATCACCATGGTCGGATCCAGCCCGCCCTGCGCCAGCACATTGGCCACCATTGACGTCGTGGTGGTTTTGCCATGCGCCCCGGCGATCGCCACGCCGAACTTCAGCCGCATCAGTTCGGCCAACATTTCAGCGCGCGGAATGACCGGAATCTGACGCGCTTTTGCCGCCACCACCTCAGGATTGGTCGCCGCCACCGCGGAGGAAATCACCACCACTTGTGCCTCGCCGATATTGGCCTCATGATGGCCGATGGCGATGCGCCCTCCCAGCTCTTCAAGCCGGCGCGTCGTTTCAGACTGGCTGAGGTCCGACCCGCTGACTTTGTATCCGAGCGTCAACAACACCTCGGCGATACCGCTCATCCCGGATCCGCCGATGCCCACCAGATGAATATGTTGTGTCTTTCTGAACATCGCTGTCCGCCTTAGCTCCTGTCCTCGAAATGATCGCTGTCCGCTGTTCCGATCCTGTTGCTGTCTCTCCCGCTCTCGTTGTTCATAGGGCGCGAGCGCTGTCGCTGGCCTCATGGCGCCTCCTTATGACGTCATAACATTCACGCACAATGGTTTCCGCCGCATCACTGCGCCGCATATTCCAGCTGTGCCGGCTCATGGTCTCCAAACGTTGCTGATCGCTGAAAATTTCCGTCATGGCATGGGCAAGAGCCGCACCGGTCAATTCCGCCTGGGGCAGAAGGACTGCCCCGCCTGCCTTCGCCATCACTTCTGCGTTCCGCAACTGATGATTGTAAATAGCCGTGGGGAGCGGGATCAGAATCGCGGGCTTCCCGCAGACAGTCAATTCGGCAATCGTCATGGCTCCGGCCCGCGCCACCACGAGATCTGCGGCGCGAAGCGCCGTGGGCATGTCGTACAGAAACGGGACCACCTGCGCAGAGATTCCTGCTTGCTGATACGCCGCCGCAACTCGCGCATGATCCGCCTCGCCGGTTTGGTGCGTGATGGTCAACCGGGTATTCATGGTGGCGAGCATAGGCAACGCGTCAATCACTGCCGAGTTGATGGCCTTCGCTCCCTGACTGCCGCCGAAAATCAACAGGTGCCGCTTCGGTCCGGTCTCGCTCCGTGCCGTCTCGGGAGAGGACGAATCCAAGAAGGCTTGCCTCACCGGCACCCCGACCACGCTCGTCTTGCGTCGATCGAAAAATTGTTTCGTGGACTCGAAGGCCAGAAAGATGCGCTGCACGAGCGGCGCGACGGCTTTATTCGCCAGCCCCGGGTAGGCATTGGGCTCGAGAATCACGCCGGGGACTCGGCTCAAAAACGCCGCCACCAGCATGGCTGGGCTGGTGTATCCCCCTACGCCGAACACCAGATCGGCGCTCTGCTGTTTCAGCACGCCGAGCGATTGCCAAAGACTCACCGGCAGAGTGATCAGAGCTTTCACCATCTCAACCGGGCTCTTGCCCATAAACGGATGCGCCGTGATGCACCGCAACGGAAGCCCTTCATGGGCCAGCACCTTTTGCTCAATGCCACGCGTCGTCCCGACGAAGAGGATGCGGGTCGATGGATCTCGCCGCAAAAATTCACGCGCCACGGCGATGGCCGGATACAGATGCCCCCCTGTGCCTCCTGCTGCAATCACGATGTTCATTCCGTGATGACCCCGCGCTTTCGCGCGCCCCGTGATCCGCCGCCTTCTTGCCCGCCATGGCCGCCCTGCCGGTCGCGTGAGATATTCAACAGAATCCCAACGCCGAACAGATTGGCTACCAGCGAAGAGCCGCCGTAACTGACGAAGGGGAGCGTCAACCCCTTGGTGGGTAACAGTCCCGTGACCACACCCGCATTGACCAGCGCCTGCATGCCGATCAACATCGTGATGCCCATCGCCAGATGTTTTCCGAATGCATTCCTCGCCCGGCCCGCAATCTGAAAGCCTTTGATCACGAAGAGACCGAAGAGCAACACGATCGTCACGGTGCCCAACAACCCCAACTCCTCGCCGACCAACGCGAGCACAAAATCTGTGTGCGCCTCCGGCAGGAAGAATAATTTCTGTTTGCCCTCTCCCAAACCGACTCCGAACGGCCCACCGCTTCCGAAGGCTAAAAACGACTGCGTGATTTGAAAGCCCGCTCCGGAAGGATCCTTCGTGGGATCCAAGAACATGAGAAACCGTTTCCAACGGTACGGTGACGTCAAAATAAGCCCGGCCACCCCAATTAAGGCGCACAAGGAGAGAATCGCCAGGTGCTTGATCCGCGCCCCTGCGAGAAACAGCAACGTCACCACCACGAGTCCCATGACCACGACGGTGCCCAGGTCCGGCTCCAGCAGCACCAAGCCGCTCAGCAAACCAATGACGATCAGCGGCGGCAACAAGCCCCGCGCGAATTGCGTAATCTGATCCTGCTTCTTCGTCAGATAGGCAGCCGCATAGATGACGGCCACGAATTTCGCCACCTCGGCCGGCTGAATATTGATCGGCCCCAGATGGAGCCACCGCCGTGCCCCCTTGGCCACATTCCCGAGCGATGGAATGAGCACCAACACGAGCAACAGCGTAGCCCCGCAGAGCAGGGGGATCGCCAGTTTCTTCCAGATTGTGTAGTCGATCCGCGAGATGAGATGCATGACCAGCAGGCCGACGCCCAACCAGGCGACCTGCCGTTTGAGGAAATACCACGGATCGTGAAACCGGTTGCCCGCCACAACGGCACTGGCGCTGAACACCATCACCACACCGATCAGGGCCAGGATCAGGGTGACCGCCAACAGTGCCGGGTCCACCGGCACGCGCTTGGACGCCCGCTGAGTCGTAGTCGACCAGGGCAACATCAGAGTCCCGAGCGCATGCTGTGCCATCGTTCAGTTGTCGTTCCTCCGCGCGACTCCCGGTCTCACGCCGGAAGCGCCTGGACCAGCGCCTTGAATTGCCGGCCCCGGTCTTGATAATCCGCAAACATGTCAAAACTGGCGCAGGCCGGCGAGAGTAGGACCACCTCACCGGGCTGCGCCTCGCGAGCAGCAAGCTCCACGGCATCGCGGAGGGTCGCTGCAGGACGACACCGGTCAAAATCACCCATCGCCGCTTGGATGCGGCCTGCGGCTTCGCCTATTAGAATGAGCCCCTTCACCCGTTCACGAATCGCCCCTTCAAGACGGGAGAAATCACCGCCCTTGTCACGTCCGCCGGCGATCAACCAGATCGGCTGTTCGATACCTTCCAGGGCTTTCAATACCGCATCGACATTCGTGCCTTTGGAATCATTCACGTACCGGACGCCCCGGCGCTCACGCACCACTTCCAAGGCGTGCTCCAGGCCGGGAAAGGATCGCAGTACGGCGCGGATCGCTTCGATGGAACAACCGCACAGCAGACCATAGGTCACGGCCGCCATCACGTTCTCCACATTGTGGAGTCCGATCAATCGCATGTCGCCCCGGCGACAGATTTCCTCGCGCTGTCCCCGCACCGTCGTCACGATCAGATCGCCGTCCAGCACCGTGGCGCCGGCCACGCCGGAAACCGTGGCGCCGCTCCGGCTGAAGCCGAGGACGGCAGCTTTTGTATTCCCGCGCAGCGCAGCGACTCGCGTGTCGTCCAGATTGAACAGGGAATAGTCACCGGCCGTTTGATTCGTGAAAATCCGCGCCTTGGCCGCCACATAATCTTCTACCGAGTTGTAACGGTCCATATGGTCGAGCGTCACGTTCAGGATCGATGCAATGAATGGATGGAACTGCTCAATGGTTTCCAGCTGAAAGCTCGAGGTTTCCAAGACCACATACTCATAGGGCGCAGGGCTCCCGGGCTTGGCCTGCACACAGGCGAGAGCCGCTTCACTGGCTGCGATGCCGAGATTGCCCCCCACGAAGGCTCTCTTTCCGCTTTCCTTCAGAAACTTGCCGATCAACGTCACCGTGGTGCTTTTTCCGTTGGTTCCGGTCACCGCCACGATCGGCGCGGTCATATACCGTGACGCCAATTCCAGTTCGCCGATCACTCGCACCCCGCGAGCACGCACACGGTTGAGCGCATCCAGCTGTGTCGGCACTCCGGGGCTGATCACGACCAGATCCGCGCCCTCGAGGGCGGATTCATACTGGGCTCCCACCTTGACGGCAATGCCCGACTGATCCAACTGGGAGAGGATGGCCGCGAGTTCCTGCGGCTCTTTCCGGTCGGCCACGGTGACCCGTGCCCCAAGATAGTTCAACAGCCGCGCAGCGCCGACGCCGCTCCTGGCGAGACCAACGACCGTGACTTGAAGACCCTTGACGTCCATACGATTCCGTCTACCGCAATTTGAGCGTGCTCAAGCTCAGCAACGCCAACAAAATGGCAATAATCCACAGGCGCACGACGACCTTCGGCTCGTCCCATCCTTTCATCTCAAAGTGATGATGGATCGGCGCCATATTGAAAATGCGCTTGCCCCGCAATTTATAGGATCCAACCTGCAAGATGACCGAAAGGGCTTCGATGACGAACACTCCGCCCACCAAGAGGAGCAGCAGTTCATGCTTGCTGATCACGGCCACCGTTCCCAGCGCCGCGCCTAAGGGAAGCGACCCCACATCGCCCATGAAGACGGAAGCCGGGTACGTGTTGAACCAAAGGAACCCCAGACTCGATCCTAAAATCGCACCGGTAAAAATGGCGATTTCTCCGGCGCCTTCGATGTACGGGATAAGCAAATATTCGGCCATGACCCGATTCCCCGTCACATACGCCACGATCGTATAGGCCAGCGAGGCGATCATGACGGGGCCGATCGCTAATCCATCGAGCCCGTCCGTCAAATTGACGGCATTGGAACTGCCGACGATGACAAGGATGACGAACACAATGTAGAACCAGCCCAAGTCCGGCGTAAAAAACTTGAAGAAGGGCACGCTGAGTTTGGTCGTGTAGCTCGGGAGGGTGTAGAGAAAGACGCCGATGGCCAACGCCACGAGGAACTGGCCGGAAAATTTTTGCGCGGCCGACAGTCCTTTGGATTGGCGCTTGATGAATTTCAGATAGTCGTCGGCAAATCCCACGGCGCCGAAGCCGACGGTCGCCACCACCACCAACCACACGTAGCGGTTGGTCATGTCGGCCCACAAGAGCGTGGAGAGCACGACCGCAAAGATAATGAGAATGCCGCCCATCGTCGGCGTTCCACTCTTGGCCAAGTGCCGCTTCGGCCCGTCGTCGCGAATCTGCTGGCCGAGTTTAATCTCCTGCAATTTCCGGATGACCCAGGGCGCCATCACAAAGGCGATGAGAAACGCGGTGACCGCTGCGTAGATGATCCGGAAACTCTGATAGCGAAAGACGTTCAGGAACGAAAACTGTGTATGAAGTGGATAGAGCCAGTTGTATAACATCCTACGGCTTCTTTGCCCGCCCAAAATCGGCGGATTCTAAAATTCCTTTAAGTGTGGCTAACAGGCCTTTTTCGCCACGCGTCGCATGCCGGTCAGCGCGTCGACGACCTGTTCCATCCGCATCCCGCGCGACGCCTTGACCAACACCACGTCGCCCTGTCGCACCATCCGTGCCAAAGCCGTGGCTGCGGCCTGGGCATCCGGATGTTCTGTAATCCGATCAGCCGGCATGCCCGCTTGACGTGCACCGGCCGCCAGCTCCCGTCCCAAGACACCACAGGCCATCAGGTGCCCGATCCCTTGCTCGGCGAGAAACGCTCCGACGTCCCGATGCATGCGTTTGGTATCCGCCCCTAACTCCAGCATGTCACCCAGAGCCGCGATCGATCGTTTGTCACGCCCCAATTGCGCCAGGAGCTGGATGGCGGCCTTCATGGACGCGGGATTGGCGTTGTAACAATCATTGATGACCTGCACACCATGCGAAGAACTGATCTGTGATCGCATCGCGGCCGGACGAAACTTCGCCAATCCTTCGGCGATAGCCGCGCCGGACAGCCCCAACGCATGTCCCACGGCGGCCGCCGCCAGGGCATTACTCACGTTGTGTTGCCCCTGAGTCCGGATACGAACCTCCGTCTGACGCGTCTTTCCGGGAAGCACCAGTCCGAAGAGCGTGCCCCCCTTGTCATCGGTTCGCACATTCGCGGCACGAACGGCTGCCTTGGATGACGAACCAAACGCGACCACCCGGCATTGAGCACGGGCAGCCAGATAATCGAAATACTCATCGTCGGCGTTCAGCACCACCGACCCGTCTTGCGGCAGATGATCGAGCAACTCGGCCTTGGCTTGCGCGGACCCTTCCATGCTGCCGAAAAATTCCAGATGGTCCGGTCCGATATTGGTAATCACGCCGACCGTCGGTCTCGCGATTTCGCACAGCCGGGTCGTTTGCCCCTGCTGATCGACGCCCATTTCGATCACCGCAGCCTGATGCCGCGGCGCCAGCTGGAACAATGTCTGCGGCACGCCGATGCGATTATTCAGATTGCCCTCGGTCTTGAGCGTTTTCCACCGCTGTGCGACCACATGAGCGACCATCTCCTTCGTCGTCGTCTTCCCGTTGCTCCCCGTGATGGCGATCACCGGGATGGCAAACCGGTTGCGATAGTGCGTCGCCAACCGCTGAAAGGCTTCGAGCGTATCCCTCACGCCGAGCACAATCGGTGCGCCGGTTCGCGGCTTCATCGGCGGAAGGCGGTAGTCCTCCTGCACGATCGCACAAACGGCGCCTTGCGCAAAGACTTTCGGCACGAACGTATGCGCGTCGAATCGCTCTCCCTGGAACGCGATGAACAGATCACCTTTTCGCACCAGGCGAGAATCGGTCACCACCCGGCGAATCCGCTGCTTCAAATCTTGCGGACTCAAGCCAGTCGGCGACTTAGCGCTCAACACTTCACAAATTTCTTCGACCGTAAACAACGCCATTACGCCACGATGTCCATGCTCCCGCATGTCATGCCTCGCTGAGCGTCAGGATCGGCGCGCCTGAATCATCTCACGCGCCACTTCCCGATCGTCGAAGTGATGTTTCGTCGTCCCCACGATCTGATAGTCCTCGTGGCCTTTTCCCGCAATCAACACCATATCGCCGGCCTTCGCCTCGTTGATGGCAGCCTCGATTGCTGCGCGTCGATCCGCAATCATCCGATATCGAACATGACTGCGAGCCGTCAGCGCATCCTTCACCCCGACCTCGACTTCGCTGAGAATGGACGCCGGGTCTTCCGTGCGCGGATTGTCCGATGTCAGGATCACCACGTCACTATACTGAACCGCAGCGCGACCCATCTTGGGACGCTTGGTGCGATCCCGGTCGCCACCACATCCAAAGAGGGTAATGATACGCCCCGTGCGAAGCGCCTGGGCCGCGGTCAATAATCGGACCAAGGCATCTTCGGTATGCGCATAGTCCACCACCACCGTGAAGTCCTGTCCTGCGTCAACCCGTTCGAATCGCCCCGGTACATTGGAGACAGCGCCCACCGCGGCACGGACTTGCTCCAGTGTTAATCCTTCGTGGAGCACGACCCCGATCGCGGCAAGCAGGTTCGAGACGTTGTGTTCTCCGACCAGGCGACTCTGAATCGGGCATGTACCGGCCGGGGTGCGCAACGTAAAACTGGTGCCCGCAGGCGACAATGTCACCTCGTCCGCATGGATGTCGGCCTGTTGATGCAACCCATAGGTCCACACCGGGACCGTGCAGGCTTCGCGCATCCGTGCACCCCAGGGATCATCCGCATTGATGATGGCCCGCTTTTTCGTCTTGCGCGAGTCAGGCTGGCCGAGCTCGGCGAACAACTTGCGCTTCGCCTGGAAGTACCGTTCCATATCCAGATGGAAGTCCAAATGGTCCTGCGTGAGGTTGGTAAACACGGCGACATCGAATTCCGAGCCGGCGGTGCGATCAAGGGCCAAGGCGTGAGACGACACTTCCATGACGACCGTATCCAACCTCTTCTCGACCATTCGTGCAAATAATTTCTGCAACTCCAACGCACCGGGGGTGGTATGCGACGCCGGAATGGATTCTTTTCCGACGAGGTACGCGACCGTGCCGATGAGACCGACCTGCCGATTCGCGGCCTCCAGCATGGTTTTCACGACATACGTCGTCGTGGTCTTCCCGTTGGTCCCCGTCACTCCGACCATGCGGAGCGCAGCAGAAGGATCTCCATAAAATCGGCTTCCCACCATTCCCAACGCCGCCCGGGAATCCTGCACACGGATACACGGCGTCGATCCGACCTGACTGTGGCGACCCACGACGACGGCCGCAGCCCCCGCCTTCACGACACGGTCTAGAAACTCGTGGCCGTCGACCCGCTCTCCCTGCACGGCCACAAAGAGCGCACCGGGCTGGACGTGCCGGGAATCATCGGTCAACGCGTCAATGGCCACGCGCTGATCTCCGCTCCGCTCCAGCACTCCAAGGCGCCCCTGAATGGGACTGATCAGTTCATCCAACGTCATATCAGGATTCCAGCCCCGCCATCGCCAACTTGACCGGTTCATCGACTGCGACACCCAGATAATTGAGCACCTGCTCGCCGACCCGCCGGAACACCGGAGCCGCCACCACACCACCCCAGCCTTCGCCGCGCGGTTCGTCAATCACCACAATCATGGCCAGTCGCGGATCTTCCGCTGGCACATAGCCGAGAAACGATCCGACCAGGAGCGTGGAGGAGTACTTGCCGGTTCGGGGGTCGACTTTTTGAGCGGTGCCGGTCTTGCCGGCCACACGAAAACCGGGGATAGCTGCCTTGGTCCCTGTTCCGTGGGTGACCACTCCTTCCAGAAGCGTCGTCAACGTCCGCGCCGTGTCGGCAGAAATAATACGACGTTTGGCTTGCGGCATATTCTGCGCCACCAATTGCCCTTTGCCGTTACGGATCTCCGAGACAACATACGGCTTCATGAGAACGCCGCCATTGGCGATCGCCGAAATTGCCGTCACCATCTGCAATGGAGTGACACCAACTTCCTGCCCCATGGAAATGGAGGCCAACGAGCGTTTGCCCCATTGGCGAGGCCCTCGTAGCAATCCGGCCGTTTCACCCGGCAGATCAATGCCGCTCTTATCTCCGAAGCCAAACTCCTTCAAATAGTCGAACACCCGCCATTCACCCAACGCCATCCCGACCTTGGCAGCGCCGATATTGCTCGATTTTTGAATCATCTGGGCAAACGTCATCCAGCCGGCTTTTTCATGGTCATGGATGATCGTGTTGGCAATCGCGAATTGTCCGTTTTCACCATAAATCATACTGCCCGGGGTCATGACCTTTTCTTCCAGCGCCGCCGCTGCAATGACGGCCTTCATGGTCGAGCCCGGTTCGTAGGTGTCGGTCAGGGCACGGTTACGCCATCGGTCGGGAGCCAGGGCGCCGACCGTATTGGGATCGAATCGCGGACTCACCGCCATAGCCAGCACGGCGCCGCTCCGGGGATCCATCACAATCATCGTGCCGGACTTGGCACTGGATCGTGTCACCGCCTCATCCAGCTCCTTCTCGGCGATATACTGCACCACCTCGTCGACCGTCAGCGTGAGGCTATGTCCGGCGGCGGCGCCTTCTTCATTCAATCCCTTGGGGAAAACCGCGCGACCCAAGGCATCTCGCTGCAACACCACGGCCCGTTTTTCGCCGCGCAGATACTGCTCGTATCGCAGCTCCACTCCTTCCAGGCCACGATCATCCATCCCGGCAAATCCCAGCACATGCGACAGCAGCGGGCCCTTCGGGTAGAACCGACGGCCTTCCATCACCACACCGACGCCATCGAGGCCAAGCCGTTCAAGCCGCCGTCCCTGCTCTGGTTCCAGCTTTCTGGCAAGCCACACGAAATGCTTTTCCTGCTTCAACTTTTTTTCGAGTTCGGTTGCCTTCACATGCAAGATCGGCGAGAGATTGCGGGCGGCCACTCCTGGATTTCCGAGCGAAGCGGGCACCCCGAACACAGACGGCACATCCATGTTCATCGCCAGCACTTTGCTGTTCCGATCGTAGATGGTGCCGCGCGCCCCCTCCAGCGTCACATTTTTTTGATGTTGCCGGTCAGCCTTGACGGTCAACTCCGCCGATTGCATCACCTGAAGGTTCACCAGGCGGACAATCACGAGGATAAACGCACCAGACAACCCGCAGGCCACCAGGATCCGGCGACCACGAAAGGAGGGCGAAGCCACTATCGCGCTCTCCGGGTGACAATATTCTTCGCTATCCGAATTTCGCCTTCTGCGGCAACGGGATTCGCAGGCGCTTCGGGCTCAAAGTTGATGACGACCACCTGGCCCTTCTCCGGTTGCAACATACCCAATTTATCGCTGGCCAAGCGTGCAATCCGTTCAGGCGCCGTGAGCCCCGACAGCTTGACTTGCAATTCATCCCGCTCACGCTCGAGCAGCACTTTTTGCGCTTTCAGCCGCTCGATGTGGTATCCGATGCGAACGATGTCCACCCGTTCCCACACGAAGAGCAACACCAACGACGTGACCGCGGCAAACGCGACGGCTTTCATTGCATAGACTCCTTGGACATCCGCTCCACGACACGCAACTTGGCGCTGCGCGAACGCGGGTTATGGTCACGCTCGCTCTCCGACGCGATGACCGGTTTTTTTGTGAGCACCCTCACTGCAGCGTCCGGGCCATTTGCCAAAGCCCGAAACGTATGTTTCACAATTCTGTCCTCAAGAGAATGGAACGACACGGCGCAGACTCGTCCTCCGGGGGCCACTAGATCGACGGCATCGCGAAGCGCCGGTTCGATCACCTCCAATTCCCGGTTCACCGCGATTCGTAGCGCCTGAAACGTCCGCGTGGCGCAATGGATTCGCCCATGCCGGTACGAAGCCGGCACGGCATGCTCCACCACCGCCGCTAATTCCCTCGTCGTCCCGATGACCCGTTGCGCTCTCGCCTCCACGATCGCGCGGGCGATTCTGCGCGAATACCGCTCCTCGCCCAATTGATAGATCACATCCGCCAATTCACGTTCGGGCATCTCTCGTATAAGGTCGGCTGCCGTGCGTCCTTCGCTCCGATCCATGCGCATGTCCAATGGGCCATCGTCACGAAAACTGAATCCGCGCTCCGGCCGATCGAGTTGCGGCGAGGACACACCGAGATCGAAAATCACACCATCCACATGCTGGACCCCGACCTGCGCCACGAGTGTTTTGAGTTGCGAAAAATTTCCATGCCGAAGATGTACTCGGGGCATGACGCCTTGCAGGCGCGCGCGGGATTCTTCCAGCGCATCCGCATCGCGATCGATCCCAATGAGAATGCCATCTGGAGCGGTGTGATGAAGGATCCGGGTAGCGAGCCCTGCATATCCAAGAGTGCAGTCCACGTAAACTCCACCTGGTTTGCACTGCAGCCAGAATACGATTTCGTCGACTAAAACCGGCTCATGGGAACCGCGAGCAGAATCCATACACCCACTTCCACCCACTTTTCACCACACGTTGGCTGGAGTATACACCCACCAAAACAGCTGTCAACAGATTTTGCTCCAATTTATCAAGAATATTGTTCGCTTTTGACCCATCGTTTGCCGGCCGCAATTTGGCAGCAAAGTTATCCACATTTGTGGACAAACCTGTGGGAAACCATCCCACCCATCGATTAATTGCGGCATGAAAATGGTTGTGAAACGCGAGACCCGTCCAAAAAATCAGACAGATGGAATGGCAGCATTTCGGTGAGCGCAGGAGGAATCAGCCGATGGGAAGGATGGGGAAAACCTATGGATATAACCGGTACAACATTCTGGGGAAAGGAATCGTCTCCCGCACATGTTCGAGGCCGCAAATCCACGCCACCGCGCGCTCGATTCCCATTCCGAATCCGGCATGTGGAACCGAGCCGTAGCGACGCAGATCGAGATACCATTGAAACGCTTCGACCGGGAGATGGTGCTCGCGTATCCGCGCCAACAATTTCTCGTGCTGGTGAATGCGTTGCCCGCCGCCGATGATTTCGCCATACCCCTCGGGCGCCAACACATCCATGCACAGGGCAAGATCAGGGCGAGCCGGATCGGTCTCCATATAGAAGGCTTTGAGCGCAGCCGGATATCGATGCACGATGACGGGGCGGTCGAATTCTTTCGATAGAATGGTTTCATCGTCCGCGCCAAAATCATCTCCTCGTTTGGCGGGATTTCCTTTCCGCTGAAGAATGTCCACGGCTTCCTCATACGTAATGCGGGGGAACGGCGCCGTCACGCGCTCCAGCTTCGCGATATCCCGCTCCAAGATCTGCAATTCGGCACGACGCGTCTTCAGCACAGCCGCGACGATATGCGCCAAAAACTGCTCGGCGAGATCCATCATGTCGGGCAGTTCGGCGAAAGCCACTTCGGGCTCCACCATCCAGAATTCCATCAGATGCCGGCGCGTCTTTGACTTCTCCGCGCGAAATGTCGGACCAAAACAATAGACCTTTCCAAAGGCGGCGGCAGTGGCTTCGCTATAGAGCTGGCCGCTCTGCGTCAGGTACGCCGTCTCATCAAAATATTGCGTCTGAAACAGTGTCGTAGTGCCCTCGCAGGCATTCGGCGTAAAAATCGGCGCATCGACCAGTGTGAACCCGCGATCATCGAAAAAATTCCGGCAGGCGCGAATAATTTCGTGGCGAATGCGCAACACGGCATGCTGGCGACTGGAGCGCAGCCAGAGATGCCGATGTTCCATTAAAAATCCTGTACCGTGCTCTTTGGGCTGAATGGGAAATGGCTCCGCCACCTGCAAGACAGCGAGGCGCTTCACATCAAGCTCGTACCCGCCCGGTGCACGCGCATCCTGCCGCAACGTGCCGGTCAGCACCACGCTTGACTCCTGCGTGAGCTCGGCTGAATGGGCAAACTGCTCGTCGCCAACTGCGCCTTTGCTCACGACTGCCTGTATATCGCCCGTCCCGTCCCGCACAATGAGAAAGTGAAGTTTTCCCTTGTCGCGTCGACTGCGGAGCCATCCGCGAATCGTGACTTCCTGACCTGCATGGGTCGCAGCTTCGTCGATATAGATCACGGGCATGGGCATTCCCCCTGGCTATGAACGTGAGAGACTTCGATTATGCGGGAGGGTAACGAACGGCCTCGGCCTTTTCAAGCGCATCACAATTCTCCCCTTTGATTGACACAATGTCTCTCGGGGGGCATCATCAAAACCATGATACAGACAAGTACGCTACGCCCTCGGCAGTGGCTCGCGTCAGCGCTCGTCGGGCTCCTGCTGGTGGGTCTCCTGCCTGCGGTTCAGGCGGGAGAATTCAAGTCAGACAATCCGCTCAATCAGCCCGGGAAAATCTATTGGTGTCCGAATCGCGCTGCCGACAAGCGCATTACCGCCACCCCTGATGCGGGTTGCACTGCGCTGTATGACGCGGAGCGGGATGAAAAAAAGCCCGCCTCACTCAACCAAGACGAGCGCAACGATGCCGTAGCGAAAGAACCGCTCAAGATCCTCGATATTCAAAATGAAGCCTCGAAGTTCACCCGCGACTACCGTGAATTTCTCGATTGCTGCGCGAGCGAATGGGATTCCCTCGATCGCATCGACGAACTTCTCGAACAGTCCAATCACATTTTGATGTCGGTTCAACAAAAGGGCATCTATAACAGCGCGGGGTTCGGCGTGGGAAGCGGCGCGAGCGGTTTGGGCGGCGGCCCTGGCCAGTCTCCCAAACTCGGCACCTTTGCCCGGCAATGGACGCTCAGCGAAATTGTCGGCACTGTCGCCATCGCGAGAGATGACCTCAAAAAACTCAGGACCCGGATGAAGGGCCTCATCACGCGATATGAAAAACTCGACTCACTGGATTACGAACAGCGCGGGAGAGAAGAACGACGCATTGAAGATGAACGCGAGGCGATTGCGCACGATCTTCGACCAAACCGACCGGCAACCTCCGCGCCAACCGGCATGGACATCCAGGACACCACCATCCCGACCAGGATCGGCGGCGACATCGAGAACACGCATTTAAACCGTTCCCTCAATCCGAGCTTCGGCGCGGACATCGGCACCACGGTCTCGCCCTACAGCAATGTGAACGAATCGCTCCGCCCACGCAGAGGGGAAGATCTCAGGGATAGCGTGTTAACGGATCGTGTCGGTACCCAGACGCAAGACACGACCTTGCCGAATGCATCAGGCTTTGAGATCAATGCGGCCGAGAATGCCGAGCAGTCCTCCTCTGCGCACATTCGAGGAGTCGGTCCATCCATCGGTGACTCTTCCTTGAACAGCCAATCGCGCCGATAGCCTCGCTTTCCAACCGCCTCCAGCTTAGCGACACCACCTACTAGTCCTTTGGAAATACCGACGGCATCGCCTGCCAATGGGCGCCGCCATCCACACTCTTGTAGAGCCCGCTGCCGTTCGTGCCCGCGAAGAGCACGTGTGGATCCATGGCACTCTGGGCCAATGAACGGATGTTGGTGGTTGTCAGGCCTTCATTCAGCACTATCCAGGTCTTGCCGCCATCGCCGCTCCGGTGAATACCATCCCGCCCGGCCAGATACATTACGCCGGCCTGCGCATGATCCAGCACCATTGCCACAATCATCTGATCCTGTAATGACTCACCGATGCGCACCCAGGACACTGCGCCATCCGTGGTTTTATACAGGCCGGCCAGCGTCGCCGCGTAGACCGTGTCGGGCGCGAAAGGATCGACTTGCACCGACGTCACACCGAGCGCACGCGACGTCTTCACCATACCTTCCGGCACCAACCCGTTGTTCACCTGTAGCCAATGCGCCCCTTGGTCATTCGTCTTGTACACGCCTCCACTGGTTCCCGCATACATTACGGAGGGATGCGCGGGGTCCATGCCTAGCGTCACGACCATCAACACTTCCTTCATGCCCTCCATCCTCTTGACCCACCGCTCCCCGGCATTCTTGGATTCGAACACACCCATCGTCGTCGCCAGGAAGATGTGGTTATCGTCTGAGGGATCGAAGACAAATTGATTCACGACGGACGATATCGTCGCATCATCCAATCCGGTCCGGACCGAGGTCCAGCGCTGGCCGCCGTCATAACTTTTGTAGACGGCATCCCCCTTCGTGCCCGCATAGATTGTGGCGGGATAGACGGGATCAACCGCCATCGCAATCACACGCGAGTAACTCATCCCCTTCGAGAGATTGCTCCACGTCTTGCCGCCGTCACGCGATTTGTAAATGTAGTCGTTGGTGGCGATGTACAGAATGTCGGGGTTGGTGGGATGGAGTTGGATGACAACGACCGGGTCACTGCCACCGCATCCGCCGAGCAAGAGACCGGCAAGCAGGAACATAGAGGCAAGAAATTTGGTCATGCTTGAACCGCGGATCCACAGGGGATGGTCAAACAGGTCGCTCAGCGAGGCCGCAGCGAGGGAAGAGGCGAGGCGTACTGTGCTTGTACGTTGAGCCTCTGATCGAAGCGAGAACGAAGCTGGGCACCTGTTTCACCATCCCCAGGCTAGCGGTAGTTGGTGAACTGCAAATCAATCCCAAAATCTTTTCCTTTAAGAAACGCAATGGCCGCCT
>ERZ724512.429-NODE-429-length-19217-cov-7.748513_pt1 | contig 19217 bp, 10 predicted proteins | sample MGYA00376045_ERZ724512 | MGnify/ENA primary metagenome ERZ724512 (study PRJEB28724, sample SAMN07190883) | activated sludge metagenome | isolation source: activated sludge of sewage treatment plant in Hong Hong | place: Hong Kong | collected 2016-03-17 ... | reverse complement strand
AGGCCGAACTTGATGGCACCCAGTTCGACCAGCGTGGAAGCCGCGCCGGCCGCCCCGCTGGCCACGACCGGCCCCGCGATCACCCTCTGGTATGGCGCAACGCTCCCCGCCGGCCACAACGGCGACCCGCAGAAGTGGGTCAATGTCCTCGGCAATGTGGCCGCGGCCGCGCCGTTGGCCAGCCTGACCTATCGCCTCAATGACGGCCCAGCCCTGCCGCTGGTCGTCGGCCCCGATAACATGCGCCTGGCGCGCGCCGGCGATTTCAACATCGAGATCGACTATACCGACTTGCGCGCCGGAGCCAACAGCGTCGTCATTCAGGCCATCGACGAGACAGGGGCGACCGCCGAAGCGACCGCTACGATCAACTATGGCGGTAGGCTGGCCGCCTGGCAGCCGCAGACCTACCGCTACGATTGGGCCACGGTCGCCCGCGTCGATGATCTGGCGCAGGTTGTCGATGGCGCCTGGGTGCTCGACGGCGACGGGGTGCGGCCGACCGTCTTTGACTTCGACCGGCTGCTGGCGCTGGGCGACCTCTCCTGGCGCGATTACACCGTCACCGTGCCCATCACCGTCTTTGGCATTGATGAGGCCGGCTATGTCGCGCCCAGCAACGGCCCCGGCGTCGGCGTGATGTTGCGCTGGCAAGGGCATTACGACGCCGGCAATGGCGTCCTGCCGCGCACCGGCTGGCGACGGCTGGGGGCGCTGGGCTGGTATCGCTGGCAGAAGGCGGGCGACGTCTACACCGAGGGCTTCCAATTGCTGGGCAACGGCGGCCGCGAGCTGGGCGCGTTCAACCGGGCGCTGACGCTGGGCCAGACCTACCTGTTCAAGCTGGCCGTCCAGTCGAACACCGACCCGGCCATCCCGGCCACCTACCGCTTCAAGGTCTGGCCAGCGACGGCAGTCGAACCGGCGGCCTGGGACGTGGAAAAGCGCGGCTTCGTTGGCGAGCCAAGCGGCGGCGGGCTGCTGCTGGTGGCCCACCACGTCGACGCGCGCTTCGGCGCGGTGCAGGTTGACCTGGCCGCCGTCCGACCACAACCATCGCTGACCCTTGTCATCGACGGCCCAGGCGGCGGCAGCGTTGTCACCGCGCCGGGCGGCCCGGCCTTCCGCTTTGGCCAGGACGTGCTGCTGACGGGCGCGCCCGATCTCGGCTCGCGCTTTCTGAGCTGGGACGGCGCGGCGACGGGCGCGGCCAACCCTACCCAGGTGACGCTGTTCGAGAGTGCGACGATCACGGCCACCTTCGGCCTGGGCGGCAACGGCATCGCCCTGCCGCTCATTGTGGGCGGCGCGCCCTAACCCCACCGCGGCCGATGGAACCGAGTGAGTACCACGCCATCCGCCGCATCGAAGACCACCACTGGTGGTACGCCGGCATGCGCGCCATCACCACCGCGCTGCTGGAATCGCTCTACCCCGGCCGCCGCGACCTGCGCATCCTCGATGCCGGGTGCGGCACTGGCGGGGCCATGGCTCACCTGGCCCGGTTCGGCCGCGTCACCGGCTGCGACCTGTCGGCGCTGGCGCTGGAACTGGCCCGGACGCGCGGGCTGACAGAGTTTGGGCAAGCGTCGGTGACGGCGCTGCCCTTCGCGCCGGCATCGTTCGACCTGGTGACGAGCTTCGACGTGCTCTATCATCGCGCCGTCGGCGACCCGCGCGTGGCCTTGCGCCAGTTCCGGCGCGTGCTGTTGCCGGGCGGGCGGGTGCTACTGCGGCTGCCGGCCCTTGACTGGCTGCGTGGCGGCCACGACGTCGCCGTTCATACCGCCCGCCGCTTCACGACCGGCAGCGTTGCCGCGGCGTTGGGGGACACCGGCTTTGCCGTCGAGCGGCTGACTTACGCCAATTCGTTGCTGTTGCCGGTGGCCGTGGCCAGGCGGCTGCTGGACCGCGTGACGCCCGGCGGGCTGCCCGCTCGTTCCGACGTCACCCACCACCCGGCCTGGCTCGACGCGCTGCTGCGGCAACCCCTCGCGTTGGAGGCGCGCTGGCTGCGCCAGCGGCGGTTGGCGTGGGGGCTGACAGTGGTGGCGGTTGGGCGGGCTGTTTGAGAGCGAGCGTCTCTCAGCCCCAAATCTCCCCCAAAAACCGCAACCTCTCCCCCGTCTGATACCCCTCGCCGCCCTCGTGCCGGTTGAACGGCCAGATGCGCATCTCCTTCGGCCCGGCGTAGTGGTTGTAGGCAGCGAAGACGGTCGAGGGCGGGCAGACGTCGTCCATCAGCCCGACGGAGAAGAGCGCCGGGGCGCGCCCGCGGGCAGCGAAGTTGAGGCCGTCGAAGTAGTCCAACGTGGCAAAGACTGTCTCCACGCGGTCGCGGTGGATTTTGCAGAAGCGGACGATCTCGCCATAGGGGTCGGCGTCGGTGATCGTCGTCGCCCGACGGAAGTGGCACAGGAAGGGCACGTCGATGAGCGCCGCGGCCACGTCGCCCACCAGCCCGGCCGCCGCCAGGGCCACGCCGCCACCCTGGCTGCCGCCGCAGACGGCCACGCGCCCGGCGTCGACGGCCGGATGCTCCCGCGCCGCGGCGATGGCCTGCACGGCGTCGGTGTAGAGGCGGCGGTAGTAGTAGGTCTGGGGGCTGAGCACGCCGCGGGTCATGAAGCCGGGCAGCTGCGGGTTGCCGCCGTCGCTCTCGACGTCGGCCGTGTCGCCGCGCCGCCAGACGCTGCCCTGGCCGCGCGTGTCCATGACGAAGTGGGCATAGCCGGCGGCGGCGAACAGCAGCCAGTCGTGGGGGTGGCCGCGCCCGCCGCCATAGCCGATGTATTCGACCACGCACGGCAGCGGCCCAGCCGCCCCGCGCGGACGCAGAAACCAGCCGCGAATGGGCTGGCCGCCATAGCCGCGAAAAGTCACGTCGTCCACGGCGATCAGCCGCAGCCCGGCGTTGATGGGCGTGAACGCTGCCGCCGGCGGCGTGGCCCGGGCCGCCGCCAGCGTCGCCGCCCAGAAGGCGTCGAAGTCGGCCGGCTCCGGGCGCGGCGGCCGGTAAGTTTGGAGTTCATCGAGAGGTAGGTCGAAAAGCATAATCGTCGATTATAATGCCTGGCGATGGTATTGACCCACACGGATCATGGCCTCTACTGCGCCGCGGGCGACTTCTTCATCGACCCGTGGCAGCCCGTCGCCCGCGCGGTCATCAGCCACGCCCACGGCGACCACGCCCGCGCCGGCTCGGCCGCCTACCTCTGCGCTACGCCCGGCGAGGGCATCCTGCGCCTGCGCATGGGGCCGGAGGCGCATATCGAGACGGCCGCCTATGGCCAGACGCTGCGCCTCAACGGCGTGGCCGTCTCCTTCCACCCCGCCGGCCACATCCTCGGCTCGGCCCAGGTGCGCGTCGCCCACGACGGCGAGGTCTGGGTCGTCAGTGGCGACTACAAGACCGAACCCGACCCCACTTGCGCGCCGTTCGAGAGCGTCGCCGCCGACACCTTCATCACCGAAGCCACCTTCGGCCTGCCCATCTATCGCTGGCAGCCCAGCGCCGCCGTCTTCGACCAGATCAACGCCTGGTGGCGGGCCAACCAGACCGCCGGCCGCACCAGCGTGCTCTTCGCCTACGCCCTGGGCAAGGCGCAGCGCATCCTGGCCGGCGTCGATGCCGCCATCGGGCCGATCTACGTCCACGGGGCCGTCCACCGCCTCAACGCCGCCTACCGCGCCGCGGGCGTGCCCCTGCCGCACTGGCGCTACGCCGGCGACGCCCCACCCGACCAGGACTGGTCGCAGGCCCTGGTCATTGCCCCGGCTTCGACCCAGGGCACGCCGTGGCTGCGCCGCTTCGGCGACGTGTCGGCCGCCTTTGCCTCCGGCTGGATGCGCGTCCGCGGCCAGCGCCGCCGCCGCTCGGTCGATCGCGGCTTCGTCCTGTCCGACCACGCCGACTGGCCGGGCCTGCTGGCGGTCATCGCCGCCACCGGCGCAGGCCGCGTGCTCGTCACCCACGGCTATACCGCTGTCCTGGCCCGCTACCTGCGCGAGAATGGCCGGGAGGCGTATGAACTCAACGCGCCCTACAGCGGCGAGAGCCTCGACGAGGCCGCCAACGAGGGCGCGCCGGAGGCCCACTAGGAGTGATGCGCGCCTTCGCCGACCTTTACTTTGCTCTCGACGCGACGACGCGCACCAACGACAAGGTCGCGGCCATGCGCGCCTACTTCGACGCCACGCCGCCGGCCGATGCCGCCTGGGCCGTCTACTTCCTCAGCGGACGCCGCCCCAAGCGCCTGCTGTCGGCCCTGCTGTTGCGCCGCTGGGCGGCCGAACTGGCCGCCATCCCGGAATGGTTGCAGGAGGAAGCCTACCACGCCGTCGGCGACTCGGCCGAGACGGCGGCGCTGCTGCTGCCGGAGGCAGCGCGCGCCGGCGAGCGCCCGTTGCACGCCTGGGTTGAAGAGGCCATCCTGCCGCTACGCGAAAAAGACGAGGCCGGCCAGCGCGCCACCGTCCTTGACGCCTGGGCCGAACTCGACGACCCACAGCGCTACGTCTTCAACAAGCTCATCACCGGCGGCTTCCGCGTCGGCGTCTCCCAGCGGCTGCTCATGCGCGCCCTGGCCGAGGCCGCCGCCCTGCCGGAGGCGGCCATCGCCCACCGCCTCATGGGCGCGTGGGAGCCGACGCCGGAGTTCTACGCCACGCTCGTCCACCCCGATGAGCTGCGCGGCGAGGACGCCGGCCGCCCCTATCCCTTCTTCCTGGCCTATCCGCTGGAGACCGACCCGGCCACACTGGGCGACGTGGCCGACTGGCAAGTCGAATGGAAGTGGGACGGCATCCGCGCCCAACTCATCCGCCGCGACGGCCAGACCTTCCTGTGGTCGCGCGGCGAGGAGCTTGTCACCGAGCGCTACCCCGAAGTGGTCGAGGCCGCCACGGCCCTGCCCGATTGCGTCCTCGACGGCGAGTTGCTGGCCTGGGACTTCGACGCGAACCGGCCGCGGCCCTTCGCCCGCTTGCAGCAGCGTATCGGCCGCAAGAACCTGGGCCGCAAGCTGCTGGCCGAGACGCCCGTCGTGCTACTGCTCTACGATCTGCTGGAGTGGGCCGGCGAGGATTGGCGCGAACGGCCGCTGACCGAGCGCCGGGCGCAACTGGAGGCCATCGTCAACGCCGCCGCCAGCCCGTGGCTGCCGCTGTCGGCGGTCATCGCCGCCCCGGCGTGGGCCGACCTCGTATCGCTACGCGAAGAAAGCCGCGCCCGTGGCGTCGAGGGCTTCATGCTCAAGCGCCGCGCCTCCCCCTACCGCGTCGGCCGCCGCCGTGGCGACTGGTGGAAGTGGAAGATCGACCCCTTCAGCATCGATGCCGTTCTCATCTACGCCCAGCGCGGCAGCGGACGCCGCGCCAGCCTCTACACCGATTACACCTTCGCTCTCTGGGACGGCGAGGGCGACGACCGCCACCTCACGCCCTTCGCCAAGGCCTACAGCGGCCTGACCGACGCCGAGATGCGCGAAGTCGATCGCTTTGTGCGCAACAACACCGAGGATCGCTTCGGCCCCGTGCGCAGCGTGCGGCCGGAGTTGGTCATGGAACTGGCCTTCGAGAGCATCCAGGCCAGCAACCGGCACAAGTCGGGCGTGGCCGTGCGCTTCCCGCGCATCCTGCGCTGGCGACACGACAAGCGGCCCGAAGAAGCCGACACAATGGCCACTTTACGGGCGATGATCCCCGATCTATAATCTCGGACAGTGATCAATTGTCCTAGGTGTCATGCGGTCAATCGGGGGGAAGCCGCGTTCTGCCGCCATTGCGGCCGGCTGCTGTCGGCCGCTTGCCCCACCTGCGGCGCGGCGGTGTTGGCCGGGGCTAACTTCTGCGATACCTGTGGCCGGCCGCTGGGGCCGGGGGCGTGGTTGGGTGGGCTGAGCAGTGGCGAGGCGCACGCCCTGCCAGACTCAGCGCCGCCGAGCGCGGTAGAGGCCCCACCCGCGGCCAACGTCCCGCCCGTCCTCAACGCGCCGCCCACGCCGGCCCCGCCCTACCCGCCGGCTTCGGACCCGCTGCAACAGTTCATCCCCCGCGAGCTGCAAGACAAGCTGCTGGCCGCCCGCCGCTCCGGCACAATGGCCGGCGAGCGCCGCGTCGTCACCATGCTGTTCTGCGACATCAAAGGCTCCACCGCTCTGGCCGAGCAGCTCGACCCGGAGGAGTGGAGCGACATCGTCAACGGCTGCTTCGAGCGCATGGTGCGGCCCATTTACCGCTATGAGGGCACGGTTGCCCGGCTCATGGGCGATGGGCTACTGGCCTTCTTCGGCGCGCCCATCGCCCACGAGGACGACCCCCGCCGCGCCGTCCTGGCCGGGCTGGAGATCGTCGCCGGCATGGCCGAGTTCCGCGCCAGCCGGCCTGGCGTGGCCCAGGCGCTGGACGTGCGCGTCGGCATCAACACCGGGCTGGTCGTCGTCGGCGCGGTCGGCTCCGACCTGCGGCTGGAGTACAGCGCCCTGGGCGATGCCATCAACGTCGCCGCGCGCATGGAACAGACGGCGCTGCCCGGCACGGTGCAGATCACCGAGGACACGCTGCGTTCCATCGCCGGGCAATTCGATGTCGAGCCGTTGGGCAGTATCGAGGTCAAGGGCAAGGCCGCGCCCGTGTCGGCCTATCGCATCCTGCGCCGGCGCACGGGCATGGAATTGCGCGCCTTCCAAATGGCCTTCCATGCGCCCCTGGTGGATCGTCTGCGCGAGTGGGATCTGCTGCGCGGGACGTTCGAGGCGCTGGCCGGTGGGCGCGGCGGCATCGTCGTCCTCAGCGGCGATGCCGGTCTGGGCAAGACGCGCCTCATTGACGAGGCGCTGGAACGGCTGGCCCCCACGGTCGGGGCGCAGATCGCCGTCGCCTCGGCCTATGCCTATGAGATGGGCCAGCCCTATGGCGTCATCATCCGCCTGTTGCGCGGCGCGTTGGGCATCATGGCCGGCGACCCGCCGGAAACCGTTCGCGCCCACATCGACGCCGCAGTGGCCAGCGACGAAGGGCAGCGCGTGCTGGCCACCTTGCTGGGCGTCGCCCCCGACGCGCCCGGCCAGGAACTGAATAGTCAGATCTTTGCCCAGCAGTTCGTCGCCTGTCTGGAAACCTTCTGGCGGACGCGGGCCGATGCCGCGCCGGTCGTGGTCGTCCTCGACGACCTGCAATGGATCGATGCGTCCTCGGCCAGTCTCATGGCCCAGCTCTTCGCCCTCAGCGAGAGCGCGGCCGTGCTGTTCCTGTGCGCCATGCGCCGCGAGCGGCAATCCGACGGCTGGCGCCTGCGCGATGTCGCCCACCGCGACTTCCCCCACCGTTTCGACGAAGCCGCCCTCTATCCCCTGACCGACAGCGACAGCCTGATGCTGCTCGACGGCCTACTCGACGGCTCCGCCCTGCCGGAGGCCTACCGCCGCACGATCCTTGGCAAGGCCGAGGGCAACCCCCTTTTCGTCCAGGAAGTCGTCCACAGTCTGATCGACCGCGGCCATCTGGTGCGGCAGGCCGAGGGCGCGCCCTGGACGGCCGCCGGTTCACCCGACGCCATCGAACTGCCCGGCTCGCTACAAGCGCTGCTGACGGCGCGCATCGACCGGCTGACCGAGGACACGCGCCGCGTCCTGCAGATCGCCTCGGTCGTCGGCCGCACCTTCACCCGCTCGACCCTGTTGCGGCTGGTCGATGATCCCACCGGCCTCGACCGGCAACTGCTGGACTTGCAGCGGGCCGAACTGGTGCGCGAGGTCGGCCGCGTGCCGGAGCCGGAATACACCTTCCACCACAACCTGACCCACGAGGCAACCTACAACACCATCCTCGTCAAGGAGCGGCGGGCGCTGCACCTGCGCGTGGCCGCGGCGCTGGCGGACAAGGCCGACAACCAGGCCGCGCTGGCCCACCACTTCCTGGAAGGCAATGCGCCGGAGCGCGCCCTGCCCTGCCTCGTCGCCGCCGCCGACGCCGCCCTGCGCCTGAACGCCACCGTCGAGGCCCTGGCCAACTACGACCGCGCCCTGTCCATCGCCCTGACCACGGCCGATGCCACGCTGCTGGGCCACCTCTACGCCTCGCGCGGCCGGGCGCTGGAGTTGCGGTCGCAATTCGTTGAGGCCGACGCCGTCTACGCCGCGCTAGAGGCGCTGGCGCGCGACCGCGGCGAGCCGTCGCTGGAACTGGCGGCGCTCATCGCCCAGGGCAAGCTGCGCGCCAACGTCACCCCCCTGCGCGACGCGCCGGCCGCCCGCGGGCTGATGGAACGGGCGCTAACCCTGGCCGAGGCGCTGGACGACCGTCCGGCCGAGGTGCGCATCCTCTGGAATCTGCTCAACATCGACCGCTTCGACATCCACAACCTGCCCCAATCGGCCGTCGGCGGGGCGCGGGCGTTGGCTCTGGCCCGTGAACTGGGCCTGGCGGAGGAAACGGCCTACCTGCTCAACGACCTCGGCGAAGCCCTGGGCAGCCTGGGCCGCATCACCGAAGCCCACGACATGCTGGCCGAGGCTGTGGAGCACTGGCGCGCGTTGGGCAACGAGCCGATGCTCATCGACGGCCTGACTGGCCAGGCCAACTGGGCGTTGTTTTCCGGCAGTCTGCTGAGCGCCCGCGCACTGGCCGACGAGGCTTATGACCGCAGTCTGCGCATTGACAACCCGTGGAGCCAGGCCTACAGCGGCGGCGTCAGCGGCCTGCTCTACACCCTGCAGGGCGAGGTTGGCGCCGGCCTCGACCGGCTAAATCGTTCCCTTGCCCGCGCCGAGGAGGCCGGCTTCGTCGGCGGCCTGATTCTGATGCGCGCCTTCATCTCTAAAACGTTGCTGGCCGTCGGCGCGACAACCGACGCCATGACCGCGGCGGCCGAGGGCGCGGCCATTGGCCGGGCGCACTTGCCCCAGTTCGCCGGCATGTGCCTGGCCCAACTTGCCCTGGCCAACCTGCGGTCGGGCAACACCGCCGCCGCCGCTGAACTCCTGAGTGACCCCCTGATCAATGTGGAACACCCACAAGCCTTTGTCGAGATCGACGCCAAGATGGGGCGCATTGGCCTGGCCGTGGCCGAGGGGCGGCCCGGCGAAGCTTTGCAACTGGCGGCCGCTCTCAAGGCCCGTATCGAAGAGATGGGCACGGTCTTCTGGCTGCCGGAAATCCTCCAGACCGAGGCCGACATCCTGCTGGCTCTCGGCCGCGCCAGCGAAGCGGCCGGCGCGCTGGCTGCGGCCGCCGACCTCAGCCGCCGGTCGGGCGCGCGCTTTCTCTTATGGGCCTACCTGGCCCAACTGGCCGACGTGCAAGACCAACTCGGCGACGGCCGCGCCGCGGAGACCCGCGCCGACGCCATCACCGAACTAGCCACCATCACGGAGCACACCTGGCCCGACGCGCTGCGCGAATCGCTGGCGCAGTGGGCCGCGATCATCAGTCCCCGACTTGCGACAGAGCCGACAGCGCCGCGTACAACTCCACCCGCGCCGGCTCGCCGTTAGTCGTCACCGGCACAGACGCGGCGACGCTGCCCGCGGCGGGCACGAAGTCCAGGAAGGTGAAGCCGCCGCCGATGATTTGATTGGCCGCTCCCGTCGCCCGCCGCCCGCTCATTCAGCCAATCCGCCCCATTTTGGTACAATACGCCCATGCCGGCGATCAGCGACAGCGCCCAACTCCGGGCCGCCATGACGGTCATCGAAAGCCAGCGGCTGGTGCTGGGCGATGCCGTCGTCGATGCCGCCCTGGTGGCCATGCGCGCCCAACTGACCGCGCTCGACGCCGCGCCCGCAGCCGAGCAGCAGCGCAAGCAGGCCACCGTCCTCTTCGCCGACGTCGTCGGCTTCACCACGCTGGCCGAAACAAAGGACGCCGAGGAAGTGACCGAACTGATCAATGCCCTCTGGGCGCAGCTCGACGGGCTGATCACCGCCTATGGCGGGCGCATCGACAAGCACATCGGCGACGCGGTCATGGCCCTATGGGGCGTCGAATCGGCCCGCGAGGACGACCCGGAGCGCGCCATCCGCGCCGCGCTGGCCATGCAGGAGGAGATCAGCGCCTTCAACGCCGCCATGAAGAGCCGTCGCCGCCTGCCCGATGAACTGGCCCTGGAGCTGCGCGTCGGCATCAACACCGGCCCGGTGCTGTTGGGCCAGGTGGGCCTGACACGCGAGTACACGGCCATGGGCGATACGGTCAACCTGGCCAACCGGCTGGAGCAGGCCGCGCCCCTGGGCGGCGTGCTGGTGGCCCACAACACCTTCCGCCACGTGCGCGGCGTCTTCGACGCCCAACCGCTCGGCCCCATCCAGGTACGCGGCCGGCACGAAGCCGTGGCCGCCTACGTCGTCCTGCGCCTCAAGCCGCGCGCCTTTCGCCTGGCCACGCGCGGCGTCGAGGGCGTCGAGACGCGCACCATCGGCCGCGATGCCGAACTGGCCGCGCTACAAGCCGCCTTCGCTGCCTCCATCGCCGAGGCGCGCGCCCGCATCGTCGCCATCGTCGGCGAGGCCGGCGTGGGCAAGAGCCGCCTGCTCTACGAGTTCGACAACTGGGTCGATCTGCGCCCGGAACGTGTCCGCTACTTCAAGGGCCGCTCCACGCCGGCCCTGCAAGGGGTGCCCTATAGCCTCTGGCGCGATGTCTTCGCCTTCCGCTTCGACATTCTCGACAGCGACAGCCCCTCCGTGGCCCTCAACAAGTTCCGCACCGGCTTCGTCGGCCACCGCGCCGCCGCCGAAGCCACAGCCGACCCAGAGCAACTGACCAATCAGGCCGATATCGTCGGCCACTGGCTGGGCTTCGACTTCTCGGCCAGTCCGGCCGTGGCCCGGCTGGCCGGCAGCCTCGACTTCGCCGCCCTGGCCCAGGCCCATTTCCTGCGCTTCATCCGCAGCCTGGCCGCCGAGCGGGGCATCGCCGTGCTGCTGGAGGACATCCACTGGGCCGACGACAGCTCGCTCGACCTCATCGGCCGCCTCCTGCGCGCCGTCCACGAAGACGAATCGCCCGCCCACCTGCTCGTCCTCTGCCTGGCCCGGCCGGCCCTGTTCGAGCGCCGGCCGGAGTGGGGCCACGACCTGCCCGGCTTCAGCATCGTCCCGGTAAACCCGCTCAGTCGCGTGGCCAGCCGCGCCCTGGTGGACGAGATCTTGCAGCGCGCCGACGCCGTGCCCGACGCCCTGCGCGAACTCATCGCCGAAGGGGCCGAGGGCAACCCGTTCTACATCGAGGAGCTTGTCAAGATGCTCATCGAGCAAGGGGTCATCGAGCGCGAGACGGCCCCACCGGGCGAGGACTTGACCGGCGCGGCCGATGCGCCCACACTCGCGCCCCCGCCGGAGCGCTGGCACGTCCACGCCGACCGCCTGCCGGCCATCCAGGTGCCCTCCACGCTGACCGGCCTGCTGCAAGCGCGCCTCGACGGCCTGCCGCGCGAGGAACGCGAGGTGTTGCAGCGCGCCGCCATCGTCGGCCGCGTCTTCTGGGACGACGCCGTGGGCGCCCTCAGCGACAACGCCGCCAAACCGGCCAATGGCGTCGAATCCTCCAACGGCAAGGCCATCGGCGCGAATGGCGGGGCCAGTGGCCCCAACGACCAGCGCGCCCTCCACGCCCTGCTCGATTCGCTGACCCGGCGCGAACTGATCATCCGCCGCGAGCGCTCCGCCTTTGCCGGCACAACGGAGTACACCTTCAAGCATAACCTCCTGCGCGAGGTCACCTATCAGACCGTGCTGCTGCGCGCCCGGCGGCAGCACCACGCCCGCGTCGCCCGCTGGCTGGAACTGAACGCCGGCGGCCGCCTGGGCGAATACCTCGGCCTCATCGCCGAGCACTACGCCCTGGCCGGGGCCAACGCCCGCGCCGCCGCCTACCTGGAGCGCACCGGCGACAGCGCCCAGCGCAGCGGCGCGTATCACTCCGCCCGCGCCGCCTTCGAGCGCGCTCTGGCGCTGCTGCAAGCCGAGGACACACCGGCCGAGGCGGCCATCAGCAGCCTGCGCCTCAAGCTGGGGGCCGTGGCCTGGAACCTGGGCGACTTCCCGGCCGCCGAACGGGCACTCTTCTATGCCCGCGACTACGCCCGCCGCGCCGGCGATGGCCACGCCCAGGCGCTGGCCCTCTACTGGCTCAGCCGCGTGGCCATCAGCCGCGGCGACTACGCCCAGGCGCGGATGCTGCTGGCCTATGGCCTGCCGTTGGCCCGCGCCGCCGACGCCGAAACACTGGCCCAGGTGCTCTACGGCGTCGCCGACGTCGCCTGGAAAACGGGCGACATGGAGACGCTGGCCACCTACATCAACGAGAGCCTCAGCCTGGCCCGCGCCCTCGACAACACGACTCTGGAGCTGATGGCCCTCAACCGCCTGGGGACAATGGCCTACCTTCAGGGCGACCTGGCGACGGCCCACACTTACTATCGCACCTGCCTGGAACTGGCCCAGGCCAGCGGCAACCTGGAGCGCGAGGCCACGGCGCTCATGAACCTGGGCGCGCTGGCCCACCGCGGCGGCGACCCCGACGCCGGGCTGGCCCATTTTCGCGACGCGCTGGCCCGCTACCGCGAGTTGGGCCGCACCGAACAGGTGGTTATGGCCCTGGGCAACGCCGCCGAAGCCGGCGTCGACCGCGGCGATCTCGTTCAGGCGCGCGCCGACCTGTGCGAGGGCACAGCCCTGGCCTGGCGGCTGGGCCTGTTGCCGCGCGTCACGGTCATGCTCTTTGTCTATGGCCGTCTGCTCATCGCTGAAGAGCAAAACGAGCGCGCCGCGGCCGTCCTGCACCTCGTGCTCAACCACCCGGCCACCGAAAGCCAAACCCGACCGCAGGCGCTGGCCCTGCTCAACCTCCTGGGGGAGTCGAGCGGCGGGCCGGCGGCCGACCTGGCGGCCGTCGTTGATGAAATCCTCGCCTGAACCCGGACGTGTGACTCACGCGGCCGGTCATCTAGTGGGGTAATCCTGCTCATTGACACTACCGGCCCGTCTACACTATAGTGTCCTGGTGTTTCTCGAAATGCCGTCGCCTAGTCGCCCCTACGGCTACCGACCGCAATATTACGCATACGGAGACGAAAAATGAGTTCTAAACGCGCCTCAGTGTTTCAGCTTGTCACGGCGCGGCGTATCCAAATCGCCGCTGTAACTTTCTTTGCCGCCCTGGTTCTCTTGCTGGGTCGCCCGGCCGCCCAGGCCGCCCAGACGCCCACAGGCGTAGCCCCGCTCGTCAGCCTGCCGACCAACCAGATCATCGTCCAATTCGCCCCGTCCGGCGAGGCGGCTCTGGCGGCGGCCGGCGCCGACCAACTGCTCGACCGGCTGAGCACGGCCGCCGGCCTGGCTCTGACCATAGAACGGCCGATGTCGGGCGACGCCTACGTGTTGCGCCTGCCCGCGCGCATCGACGAGGCCGCCGTGACGGCCATGGCCGCGCGCATCGCCGCCCTGCCGGAGGTGGTCTACGCCGAGCCGGACGCCATCATGCAGATCATCGCCTCGCCGCCCCTGGCCGACGCGCCGGCGGCCAACGTGACCCCCGACGACACGCGCTTCGACGACCAATGGCACTATCGCTACGACCCCGGCGTCGAGGAAGGGCTGAACTTGCTGCCCGCCTGGGGCATCACCACCGGCTCAGCCACCACTGTCGTCGCCGTCATCGACACGGGCATCCGCAGCCACGCCGATCTGGCCGGCCGCACCGTGCCCGGCTACGACTTCATCGCCGACGTGCCGACGGCCAACGACGGCAACGCCCGCGACAACGACCCGTCCGACCCCGGCGACTGGACCACCAATAACCAGTGCTTCCCCGGCTGGAGCGCCACAGACAGCTCCTGGCACGGCACGCACGTTGCCGGCACCATCGGCGCGAACTCCAACAACGGCAGCGACGTGGCCGGCGTCAACTGGAGCGCCAAAATCCTGCCGGTGCGCGTGCTCGGTCGCTGCGGCGGCTTCCTGTCCGACATCGTCGATGGCACGCGCTGGGCCGCCGGCCTGGCTGTGCCCGGCGCGCCGGCCAACGCCAACCCGGCCAATGTCGTCAACCTCAGTCTGGGCGGCAGCGGCGCGTGTGGCACGAGCTACCAGAACGCCTTCAATGACCTGGCCGCGGCCGGCGTCGTGTCCGTCGTCGCCGCCGGCAACAGCGCCGTCAACGTCTCCGGCGCGCGCCCGGCCAACTGCAACAATGTCATCACCGTCGCCGCCACCAGCCAAACGGGCGACCAGACCTACTACACCAACTTCGGCGCGCTGGTCGAAATCGCCGCGCCGGGCGGCGAGCAGTTCTTCGCCAATGACCCCGGCGGCGTCCTATCGACGCTCAACGCCGGCCTGACCGGCCCCGGCGCCGACGACCTGCGCTACTATCAGGGCACGAGCATGGCCGCGCCCCACATCGCCGGCCTTGTCTCCCTGCTACTGGGCGAAGACCCCACTCTGACCCCGGCCGAGGTGCTGGACATCCTGCAAACGACGGCCCGCGACTTCCCCGCCGGCAGCGGCTGCACCACGGCCAAGTGCGGCGCGGGCATCGCCGACGCCTTCGCCGCCCTCAGCGCGCTCGACAGTCTGGCAGCACCGCTGCTGATCGCCCCGGCCAACGGCCAGACGGTCACCGCGGCCGACGTGCAGTTCGAGTGGGGGAGTGTCGAGGGGGCCACGGGCTACCACTTGCAGGTGGCCACCGATATCGCCTTCAACAACCTCGTCGTCGATGATGACACTTTGACCGGTGAGTCAGTCATGAAGACGCTACCCGGCGAAGATACCTACTACTGGAGCGTGCGCGCCCTGGGCGACGAGGACGGCCCCTGGAGCGTGATCTGGCACTTCACGATTGAGTTCGCGTGCGCCGCGCCCGGCGCGCCGGAACTGTGGACGCCGGCCGACGGCAGCGCTGTCGGCAACGTGACACCCACCTTCTCGTGGTCGCCGATGGCGGACGTGACAAGCTTCGACATTCGCATCAGTGACCAGCCCGACGTGTCCAGCCCGATCATCAGCGACAGCAGCGCCACGTCGGACTACACCGTCACCACGCCACTGGCCGACAGCGAGACCTACTACTGGCGGGTGCGCGCCCACAACGACGGCGGCGACTGCAACGAAACCGGCCCGTGGAGCGAGATATGGCAATTCAGCATCGCCGTGGAGACCTGCCCGACGCCGGCCACACCTATGCTGCTCTTCCCCGAAGACGGCAGCACGGTCAACGCCGCGCCGACGCTGATGTGGTCGGCTGCGACCGACGCCACGGAGTACGAGGTGCGCATCGGCATCGAGCCGGATGTCTCCGACAACCTCAAGGTGGCGGCGGTCACCGACACGGAGTACGCCGTTGACCTCACGCTAACCGACGGGACGACGTACTACTGGATGGTGCGCGCCGGCAACAGCGACGGCTCATGCAATACCTTTGGCGACTGGAGCGCGGTCTGGAGCTTCACCTACGAGGAGCCTCAGTCCGAAACCTTCTTCATCTATCTGCCGGCCGTCTTCCGCGACTAATCGCCAAAGGATGAAGGATGAAGGATGAAGGACGAACCCGCAAGTCGGGTTCATCCTTCCGCCCTCATCCTTCATCCTTATCAGAGGGCCAGGATGAGACCCGCGATAGTAAAGTAGATGAATAGCCCCGTGGCGTCCACCAGCGTGCTCATGGCCGGGCCGGAGACGACCGTCGGGTCGATGCGCAGACGGTGGGCGATGATGGGCAGCAGCGAGCCGAGGACGTTGGCCCAAACGACAATGGCGAAGATAGACGCCGACACCGTCAGCGCCACCGGCTGCCCCGTGCCCCACAGGAGCGCCCGGCCATAGGCGACGACGCCCATCACCAGACCCAGCAGCAAGCCCACCGACAACTCGTGCATCAGCGGGCGCAGCAGCCCGCGCTTGTCCAGGTCTTCCACGGCCAGGGCGCGAATGATCGTACTGGTCGTTTGCGAGCCGGCGTTGCCGCCCGTGCCGATCAGCAGCGGGATGAAGAAGGCCAATGAGACCACGGCGGCCATCTCCGCCTCGAAGTGACGCAGGACGCTGCCGGTCAGCGTCTCTGTCACAAACAGCAGCAACAGCCAGCCGACACGCTTGCGGGCAACAGTCAGGACGCTGGAATCCAGATAGGGCCGGTCGAGGGGTTGCGTACCACCAAAGCGCTGGAAGTCCTCGGTCGTCTCTTCTTCCAACACATCAACAACGTCATCGATGGTGATGACGCCGACCAGCCGGCCGTGGCTGTCCACCACAGGCAGTGTGGCCAGGTCATAGCGCGACATGAGCCGGGCAGCCTCTTCCTGGTCGCTGCCCACGGGCACCGTGACGAAGTCCTTTTCGACGACATCGGCCAGGACGGCCTGCGGGTCTTCCGTCACGAGCTGGCGCATGCTCAGCGTGCCGGTCGGGTGGCCCTCGCGGTCGACGACGTAGACATCGTAGATGTCCTCGGCGTCGGGCTTCCACGTGCGCAGCGCGGCCAGCGCCTCGCCGACCGACATGCGCCGGCCCAGGGCCAGGAAGTCGGAGGTCATCAGGCCGCCGGCGCTGTCCTCGGCGTGCAGCAGCAGCGGACGCACTTCGGCCTGGTCTTCCATTTGCCGCAGGACGAACTCCTGGTCGGCCGGTTCCAGCTCGCCCAACAGGTCGGCGGCCTCGTCCGGCTCCATCTCGTCGATGATGCGGGCGACGGTCTCGCGCGGCAGCATGGCCACGAGGTCGGCCGCGTCTTCGTCTTCCAGTTCTTCCAGGATGTCGGCCGCGTCCTCCGGGTTCAGCCGGGGCAGCAGGGCCGTCTGGTGCTCGTCCTCCAATTCATGGAACAGGTCAGCCTGGTCAGGGGCGCGCAGGGCTTCCAACGCGGCCACGGCTCCGGCCACGTCGTCGTGCTCCAGCGACGCGCGGACCTTCACCAGAATATCTTCCAGGTCTGTGTACAGCATGGGACACCTCCAAGAAGCTTGGCTCCCTGGAGGCGAGGGGACGGGGAAAGGGCCTGCCAACCAGGGGCTAGTTATTCGGTTGACAGGGGCGTCTGTCTATGACTTCCGCCAGGTTCTGCTTTATCGTTCACGGATTACTCCATAATGGGTGAAACGCACTCACACCGCGCTTCCGATGCCGCGGCCACCGCCGGCAACCGCGCCGCCCGGGCCGTTTGGGCCTGGACGCACTGTCGAAGTTTACTCAGGGAAGGGCATTTGTCAAGCGTGGTGCATGCATGGCAGGGGCGGGTCTGAGACCCGCCCCTACAACACGCCCGCCTACGCCTTACCGAGCACGGCCGCCAACAAGGCCATGCGGATGTACATGCCGTTCTGCACCTGGCGGAAGTAGGCCGCGCGCGGGTCGGTGTCCACGGCCGTGCTGATCTCGCCCACGCGGGGCAGCGGATGCATGACGATCATCTTGTCCTTGGCCTGCTGCATTAGTTCCGGGGTGATGATGTAGTGGTCTTTGACCTCGTCGTACTGGGCCAGGTCGCTGAAGCGCTCCTTCTGGACGCGGGTCACGTAGAGCACGTCGGCGTTCTCGATGACGTCGGCCACGTCGTGGGTCTCACGGGCGTTGACGCCGGCGTCGCGCACCTCGTTCATGATCTTCAGCGGCATGCGCAGAATCTCCGGCGAGACAAAGCGCAGGCTGACATCGAAGTGCAGCAGCAGCTTGGTCAGGCTGTGGACGGTGCGGCCGAAGCGCAAGTCGCCAACCATGGCGATCTTCAACCCGTCGATGCGCCCCATCTCCTCCTGAATGGTGAACAGGTCAAGCAACGCCTGCGTCGGGTGCTCGCCCGCGCCGTCGCCGGCGTTGATGACCGGGATGCCGGCCGCCTCGGCGGCCACCCTGGCCGAACCGATCTCCGGGTGGCGCAACACGATGACGTCGGAGTACTGCTCCAGCGTGCGGATGGTGTCGCTGAGCGTCTCGCCCTTGCTGACCGAACTGAACTGCACGCCCTGGGTGATGGGGATGACGCTGCCGCCCAGCCGCTCCATCGCGGCGATGAACGAGGCGCTGGTGCGCGTGCTCGGCTCATAGAACAGGCAGGCCAGCACCCGCCCCTTCAGCAAGTCCACGCCGTGAACGCGGTCAACCATGGCGCGCATCTCCTCGGCCCGGCCGAAGACGTAGCCCAGCCGCTCGCGGTCGAACTGATCGACCGAGAGGATGTCCCAGCCGGTCATGCCGTTGGCCACCTTGCCGTTGGCCCCGAAGCGGGCCTCCAACTCATCCAGATCAAATAGCGGTTTCAGGTTCATCGGTTGCATGTGTTGTTCTCCTTTCTCCTATCGCCTGTCACGGCGGGGCCAGCGGCCCACGCCGATTGTCGTCAGCGGCCTGTTGCTGGGCCGCCCCACTCGCCTATAGCACCCGCCCCGTTCCCGGCGCGGCCAACACGACGCCCTCGGCGACGACCGTCTGCCCGCGCAGGACGACCCGTGTCACGCGCCCCCCGGCCGTCAGCCCGGCGAAGGGCGTCCAGCCGCATTTCGTCTGCCAGCCCTCGGCCGGCAGCGTCCACGGGGTCATGTCCACCTCAACCCACGTTTCCGGCTGCGGCGGCAGGCCGAAGATGCGCCGCGGGTTGTCGTGCATCAGCGCCGCCAGCCGCGCCGCCGTCAGCCGCCCATCGGCCACGGCGCTGAGCAGCAGCGGCAGGCTCGTCTCCAGCCCCGGCACACCCGGCGGCGGCGCGTCGGACGCCTTTTCGGCCCGCGTGTGCGGCGCGTGGTCGGTGGCGATGCAGTCCACCGTGTCGCCCAGGTGCGCCCACAGCGCGGCCACGTCGTCGGCCATGCCCAGTACCGGCCGCATGTCCCCCAACGGCCCCAGCCGCGCCGCGTCGGCCTGGCTAAGGAAGAGGTGGTGGGGCGTCACCTCGCAGGTGATCGGCAGGCCGCGCCCTTTGGCGTCGGCGATCAGCTCGATCTCCTCGCGGCGGCTGATGTGGCAGAAGTGCGCCGGCCGGTCATACGTCGCCGCCAGGCCGATGGCCACGGCGACGCTCTGCTTCTCGGCGTGGAGGGCGATCATCTTGTCGCGCGGCCAGTCGCGGAAGCAGGCCACCAGCGTGGGCAGGTCATCGACGCGCAGGCGGCCGAAGGTGTCGTTGAGGTAGATCTTCAGCGCCGCGGCGTCGGCGGCCAGCGCCGGCAGGTGGGCCACGTCGGCCGGAGCGGCTCCGGCGAACAGGCCCACGTCGCAGCGGGCGCC
>ERZ724512.425-NODE-425-length-19336-cov-5.228100_pt1 | contig 19336 bp, 18 predicted proteins | sample MGYA00376045_ERZ724512 | MGnify/ENA primary metagenome ERZ724512 (study PRJEB28724, sample SAMN07190883) | activated sludge metagenome | isolation source: activated sludge of sewage treatment plant in Hong Hong | place: Hong Kong | collected 2016-03-17 ... | reverse complement strand
TCTCGCAAGCGAGGCCGACAGAGGCGTATCCGCGATACGTTGAGGGAGGCCGAGCGAGAAAAGCCCTGCCGGACGATCGTATCGGATGCCGTAGCAGGTATTCATGAGTGGTCCGGGCTACAGGTTCCACCAATTGAGAATGATGCTGCACAGGGCATCAAAAATGATGACCAGAAAGATGCTTTGCACCACGCTCATCGTGGTATGTCGCCCCACATCGTCCACACCGCCTCGAATCTGGAATCCCTGATAACATCCGACCAGCGCAATGATGACGGCAAAAAACGGCGCCTTACCGACGCCAATGAGGAAATGCCGCAAGGCCACCGCTTCCTCGAATCTCGCCAGAAAAGCCGTAAAGCTGACGTTGAGCTGATTCGCGGCGATCAACATCCCGCCGAACACACCCAGCACATCGGCATAGACGGTCAACAACGGCAGGGCCACGATCAGCGCCAGCATCCGGGGCAACACCAGCAACTCGGTGGGCGACAATCCGAATGTGCGCAACGCGTCCAGTTCTTCCGTCACTTTCATGGTGCCGATGTGTGCCGCGTACGCCGATCCCGACCGTCCGGCGATCAAAATGGCGGCGATCAGCGGGGCGATTTCACGCAGCAGTGAGATCCCCACGAGGTCCACGATAAAAATGTTGGTGCCGAACTTTCGCAGTTGTTCGGCGCCCTGATACGCGATCACGACGCCGATGAGAAATGTCAGCAACCCGGTGATCGGGAGCGCATTCACTCCATCGAGCCGGAGGCTGTTCAAGGCGCTGCGCCAGCGCAGGTGAGTGGGCGACGAGCCGACCCGCAGCAGCGCCATCGCACTCTCGCCGATAAACCCCAAGCCGCGCAGGAACCGGTCGAGGAGATTTCTAATAACGGATTGGAGACGCGCCGTGCCCTTCGGTCGCGCCGCCACATGCGCCATCATGGCGTCCCAATGAACCGACACCAGGTTCATGAGCTGCGCATGTTCAGAGCGCAGTCCTTCGACCGTGACGTCACAGCCGCGCCGCTGAGCGTCCCTGACTGCCCGGGACAGGACCACTGCGCCGCCCGTATCGAGAGCGTGTATCCCGCTTCCCTCAAATTGCAACGAACCATCAGCCGGCCAATCCATCACCCTGAGGGCCCGTTCGGCCGGTCCGACATCAGACATCGTCCATGAGCCAAGACAACGCAGGGTTCGACCGTCCAGGAAGGTGACGGCAGCCGATTGCCCCCGCGGCGCCATTGTGTGAGGGCGATTCATAGTCTGCGTCAGGCGGTGTCTTGCACCAGGTCCTGTTCCTGTCTCGCTGTGAGCCTTTGCTTTACGGCGACGAGCAACCCGCCGAATCCAGCCATCACGGTGAACAAAGTCACCAGACCTCCAATGATCGGAACGAGTGTCAGGAGTGAATAGACGAGCAGCCCGACGACAAAGGGCCGGGCAAGTGAGGAGGAATCGTCCTGGCGGCGAACAAACAATTGCCCTGCGTAGGTGATGGCAAAAATTCTTGCCAGATACACCGCCACGCCGTACAACGCGAGAAGCATCACCCCTGCCGGCAACACCACCAGCGTCACCACGAAACTGATCGCAACCAGCGGCGTGACGATTAAGGCGGCAAGCCCCCATCCCACAGAGGGCGCGGGTCGTTCGCGTATCGCCCCGGTGACCTGGCGGACCAATTGCGGCCATACACGCAGCATGATCAGTCCCAGCAGCAACGTCGATAGAAAGCTGGCGATGGCCGCGAAGACTCGCATCCCGACCAGCCCCTGGCGGGCCCGCTCGGTGCTCCACCCCTCCGGCAAGGGGCGACGTGTGATCGGCCCATGCACCACGGCTTCCTCGTCGATCGAGGGCGCTACCTCACCCCAATATCGCAGCCGTCCGCCCACTGAGGCCTTGGATGTCAGACGTACCGATTCAGCCGCCACAATGACATCGCGATTGATCTCATTGGAGAAGGTCGCATGCCATGCGCCGACCCGTGCATCGCGGCCGATGGCTCCCGACAGCTGCACGGAGCCGCCGCCTGCAATGACGTTCTCACGCACAGTCGCCTTCTCCGTCAGATAGACATCGGCACCGGCAAGGGTGGCGTTTCTCCCAATCGTCCCGCTCACGGTGACGTGCGCGCCAGCCACGCGGACATCCTGGGCGATAGTGCCGGACAACACGACCTTGGCTCCCGCCACGATCACATCGCCGTTCACGACGCCATCCACAATCACTTCACCGCCAGCCGCGTACAGATCCCCATTCACGATGCCCGAGATTTCGACCTGCGGACCAAACGCAAAATAATCACCCTGCACCACCTGACCCGCTCGCAACACCGCCCGCTCGCCCAGTGGTGAACGGCCATCGGACTTCTCGGCAGAAACGGGCGCCGCGCCGAAAATCACGGCCATCGCTACGACCATGCGAGTGAGGGCGCCGATCATCTTCATCGAGGCAAGACCCCTGCGCCGTAGCGATACACCAATTCGCCGCCATAGTAACTGGCGACAAGCAATAACACCGACCCACCCACACCCAGGAACAGGACGAGGAGAGAACGTTCTCGCATCCAGCCCCAATAGGACAACATTTTCACACCCAGCAGGCCGGCAAACAGCCAAAACACGACGAATGCGAGTTCCTCATGCGTTTCGATCGCCTGCTTGGGAATCGTCCCGCTATGCTCCACGGCCTCTTCCGCGAGATGACCGGTGAGCAAGGCTACCAACGCCGCGAGGACCCCGAGCGCCAGCAAAGACAAACTCGTCGCACGAAATTCTTCCCCACGCCATCGCAGGGCGACCAGATCGAACAACAAGCTTGCCAGCAAGAGGGCGATAGGAAAGTGAACGACCATCGGATGAATCGGATGCATGCCCCTCCTCCATTCGTGACAGAACCGACCTGCGCCTCCCGCATCAACTTCAGGACGAGCTATGCACACGACCATCTCGCTCCACCGCGATGCGGTAATGGGCTTGCGGTTTCACATAGGCAGACCGCCCCCGAAGGGAAGAAGTGCAAGGATGGCGCCCTGCTCTGAGTCTGATACGAGCAAAGCCAAGCGCTTCTCCTACGTAGCAGGACTGGACGGAATGATCGGGAAACGACGTCAGAATCGGGGAGGTCTGCTACAGAGAGAGTCTGCGCCTCTGTGGCAGAATGCGACAGAGGCGCAGAGCAGAACCGACCTCAGCCTTTAGGTTGGATGGACAGCAGATACAGATGCTTGCGGCCTGGTTGCAGGAACTCCTGAAGGGTTTCGACGACCAACCCGGCCTGCTTCTGGAGACTGACCATATGCGATTCCTCGGTAATGACCCGGATGGGGCCCTGTGTTCGCACGGCGTGATGTACGGCGTCCTCATCGGGAAGATCGCGCACGACTGTGTCCCGCTTCAAGTAATACACGGCATCTTCATTTTTGGGCCAACCGGGAATGAAGAGGAACATGGGCGGTCCTGCTTCCTTCGCCACGGATTTGATGTACTCGGTAGCTTTGCGCGGCGAGGCGGCCTCATCAATCGCAGGAAACACATAGTTCACCACCAGGACTACATAGGCCACGGCAAGCACGCCGACCATACGCAAGGCGAGCTGAAGGCGGCTGGTGATCGCGGCATACAAGAGCGCCCCGCCCAGGGAAACCATAATCACGATAAACAGCGGAGACACGACCGGAGCGGAGACCAGCCAACGGCGGCGCAACGGCGCGGCGCCGAAGAACATGCCTCCGATAAACACCAGGGCCAGGACCACCAGAAACAGTCTCAACACCGGCGACATGGTTCGTGAGCCATCCGACGATTGGCTGGACCGATGATAGAAATACCCGATCATCAGTCCGATGCCGGGAACGACGGTCGTCAGATAGGGCTCACGTTTGAGCGTGGCCAGGCTGAATGCCGTGAAGAGGCCCAGCACCCACACCAGCAAGACCAGTTCCGTCTGATGCGCGCGTAACGGTCGTTGCTGCCACAACAACAGGAGGGCGGACGGCAGCAGCGCGCACCAGGGGAAAAAATCCGCCCACATCATGCCCAGGTACCAATAGAGAGGATGCCCGTCTTTGGACGTCCCGGCGGCACCCGACAAGCCACTATTCCACACGGATTTGATCGCACTCCCAAGAAGAAAATGATGCTGATACCCGACGCTCAACAGTTGCGAATACCAGGCCAGCAACGCAATGGCCCCTGCCAGTCCGATCCAGAAGAATCTGTCGCGTACCATGCGGGCGTCGCGCTGAATCACTGCATACAGGGCCATGATGAGAAGAGGAAGAAAAAATCCGTGCATCTCCTTGAGCATGGCTCCCAGCGCCATACTCAGGAAGGTCACCAGATACCACCGTGAGCTCCGGCCCAGGATCTGAACCTGAATCCAGGCGAAGAGGGCGAGGGTGACCAGAAACGTCAATGTCGAATCGAACAACACGCGGCGGCCATACCAGAGAAAGACGTGGCTGGTGGCTACAACCAGCGCGGCCCAGAACCCGGCCCGGGACGACATCAACTGAGTCCCGAGCACATAGGTCAGCAGGATCGTACCCACCGCGGCCAATGAACCGGGCAGGCGCAACGCGATTTCGTGATCTCCCCAGATCGACGTCGAGAGGTTCAGCAACCAAAAAAACAGCGGCGGCTTGTTGAAGTAGGGAATGCCTTGGTAGGTGAGGTCGAAAAATTCGCCCCGCCTGGCCATCTCTCCGGCGATACCCGCATACAACCCTTCGCTGCCTTCCAATAACGAGAGGTGCAGATTGGCAAAATAGGCCCACCCGCTCACAAGAGCCAGTACCAGCATCTGGACATACCGACGCGTATCCGCCTCACACCAGGAGAGCAGCGGCGCTTCCTGCTCGTGACCTACACTGCCCATTGACACATGCTCACCACTTCGCGACATGACGAGAGATTCCATCCATCACAGATCTTGCGGCACAACGGCGTGCCGCGTGGGGCCACAGTATAGTTTCCCCGCTCGCCGATTGAGAAGCTTTTTTCCTGGGGAGCGGTGTACGTAGGACTTCAAGAAGGGTCTTGTGGAATAGGAGCGGATCGATTGCAGGGAAGGAGAGATATTCCAGGAACGGTTCAGCCAGGCTGATTGCCCACGGCATGTCGTGGCGCTGCCGGGTTATCAGCTTGAGGCAAGGGACAGGCAGAGACAGGTCGGCGCTCGCCGATCCACAGGTAGTACAGCACCGGGATGACAATCAGGGTCAACACTGTCGATGCACCAACCCCGAACAGCAGTGACACCGCCAGGCCTTGAAAGATCGGATCGAGAATGATGACGAAGGCACCGACCATCAGCGCCGCCGCGGTCAGCAGAATCGGACGGGTACGAATCGCTCCTGCACGAATGACGGCCTCCAACAGCGCGATGCCTTCGGCTTCCTGATGCTGAATGAAATCCACCAGCAGGATCGAGTTGCGCACGATGATGCCGGCGAGCGCGATAAATCCGATCATGGAGGTCGCCGTGAAATAGGATCCAGTGAGCCAGTGGCCTGGAAGAATGCCGATCAAGGTCAGCGGGATAGGCGCCATGATGACCACCGGCGTCAGGAACGACTGAAACTGCGCCACGATCAGCAGATAAATCAGCACGAGCGCCGCCGCGAAGGCGAGACCCATATCCCGAAACGTTTCATAGGTAATGTGCCACTCGCCGTCCCACTTCATGGCGAACCGCTGTTCCGACCAGGGCTGCACGGCATACTGTTGTTCCAATCGATACCCTTCCGGCAGCCTGTACTGTTCCAATTTCTTGCCGATACCCATCACGCCATAGACAGGGCTCTCGCCCTTGTCGGGGCCTGTGCTACCGACATCCGCGATAACGTAGACGACCGGCTTCTGATTTTTATGATAGATCGCCTGTTCACGGACGGTCTGTTCAACGCGGATGAGTTCGGAAAGCGGCACCATATGACCCGCGGTCGTTCGCAAGGCGATTTCTCCGAGATGTTCCAGGCCGGTTCGCTCAATGATCGGCAGACGAAGTTTGACCTGCACCGGTCGCCGCTCTTTCGGGATATGCACCAGGCCGATGTCAGCACCTTCCAGTGCGAGGCGGAGGGTCCGCACAATTTCCTCTGACGGAATGCCCGCCAAGGCCGCCTTGGCACGGTCGACCGAAAACACGTACTTGACCTGCTCCGCTTCCAAGTAGTCGTCGACATCGACGACACCGGCCGTGGTTTCAAACATCCGGCGCACGTCCCTGGCGATCTCGAGCTGGCGGTCGTATTCAGGGCCATAAATCTCAGCGACGAGGACCGATTGCACCGGTGGACCAGGCGGCACTTCGACCACTTTCACATTCGCCCCATAGAGCCGCCCGATGTCCTGCACCGGCGGGCGAATCCGTTGGGCAATGTCGTGGCTCTGTGCCTGCCGTCGATCCTTCGCCACGAGATTGATCTGTATATCGGCCTCGTGGGGCTGCTCGCGCAGATAATAGTGTCGGACCAACCCGTTGAAGTTAAACGGTGAGGCCGTACCGACATAGGCCTGGTAATCCCGCATTTCGGGAATGGTTCGTACATATTGCGTCAGAGCCTTGGTCGCCCGGGCCGTTTCCTCGAGCGTCGTGCCTTCCGGCATATCGATGACCAGCTGCAATTCGCTCTTGTTGTCGAACGGCAGCATTTTGACCACCACATCGCGCGTCCAGAACAACAGGACCGACCCGGCCAACAACAGCCCAATGACGCCTATCACCAGATAAGCTATCACCGGATGCGACAACACCGGAGCCAGCAACCGGCGATAGAGTCGATAACTGCGACCCTCCTCAAACGAATCATGATCGACGCCCGCCATGTGTACGCCCGGTCGATAACACGTCTGACAGAACCAGGGGATGACGATGAATGCGACCAGGAGCGACACAAACATCGCAATCGAGGCGTTCACGGGAATGGGACGCATATACGGACCCATCAGCCCCGACACGAAGGCCATCGGCAGGAGAGCGGCAATAACCGTCATGGTCGCTAAAATTGTCGGATTGCCGACTTCGTCGACCGCAAAGAGCGAGGCCTCGCGATGCGGGAGGAGACGGAGTGTGAGATGCCGATAGGTATTCTCCACCACGACGATCGCGTCATCCACCAGAATGCCGATGGAAAAGATCAAGGCAAACAACGTGACGCGGTTGATGCTGTACCCGATCAGCATGGAAATGAACAAAGTCAGTGCCAGGGTCAAGGGAATGGCAATGGAGACGACGAATGCCGGCCGGAATCCCAGCGTCAGCCCGAGAAAGACCACCACCGCAACCACGGCGACCAACAGGTGCCAGAGCAGTTCGTTGGCTTTCTCATCGGCGGTTTCTCCATAGTCGCGCGTCACGGTCACCTGCACGTCGGCTGGAATCAATCGCCCCTTCATTTCCTCGACTTTTCGAATCACTCCCTGCGCGACGGTCACCGCATTGGTGCCGGCTTGTTTGGCAATCGCTACCGTCACAGCTGGTGTTTCACCCGAAGAGGAAGAACTGCTTCGCGCCCCTTCGCCGAACCATACGTACTGATTGGTTTCGCTCGGACCATCGACCACCTCCGCCACCTGACGAAGATAGACCGGCCGTTGTTCATTGACACCGACCACGACGCCGTCAAGATCGTCCTTCGAGCGGATGAACCGGCCCGTCTCCACCAGGAAGCTTTCATTTCGGCTCTCAAACCGTCCGGCAGGCAGCGCGAGATTCTCCCCCTGAATGACGCTGGCGACTCGCAAGGGCGTCAATCCATAGGCTTTCAACCGTGTCGGATCAATCTGGACGCGCAGCTCGCGACCTCGGCCACCGACCACGAAACCACTCGCCGTGCCAGGCACCTTCTTCGCATCCTCCAGCACCTGGTCGCCCAACTGACGCAGCTGGAAATCCGTATAGCGCTCGCTCGACAGCGTCAGGGTGACAATGGGCACGTCATTGACGTCACGCGGTTTGACTTGAAACGGCGCGGCGCCAGGCGGCAACAGATCCTGGTTGGACATCAATTTGTCATAGAGGTCCACCAGGCTCTGCTCCATCGGTTCACCGACATAAAACCGCACGATGATGAGCGCGCCGCCGGGTCGGGAAATCGAATAGAGATATTCGACCGTTTTGATTTCGGAGAGCTTGCGTTCGATGGGTTTGGTGACCTGCTCTTCAACGACCTTCGCGGAGGCCCCGGGGAATGGGAGCCAGACATCGGCCATGGGCACCACGATCTGAGGTTCTTCTTCGCGAGGCGTCAACAGTACCGCGAACAGGCCGAGGAGAAGGCTGGCGAGGATGATCAACGGGGTCAGTTTGCTGCCGACGAAGAGTGCGGCGAGACGTCCGCTGGCGCCGAGGCGTGGGGTCGTCATTCGTGAACCATCATGGACATCCAGACAAGATCCGTTGTGCTGTGTACCCGACCGCCCTGTCGACAGCGTTACCGCGGCTGGGGCGGCAAGGCCACCGCGGTCATATCCTGCACGAGCACGCCGTCGCGACCTTTGCTTCCGTCAGCGATGACCCGCTCCCCGGCATCGACACCGGACAAAATTTCGACCCCTTGTTCCAACGTGCGGCCGATCCTGACCCATCGAAGGCGAGCCGTCTGGTCTCCTCCGACAACGAACAGACTGGCCAGTTCACCCCGTTCGATCAGCGCCGATTTCGGCAGGAGCAGCGTCGTACTCATCCCCTTCTCAAGTTTGAGTCGCCCGAACATGCCGGATTTCAGGCCGGCTGCCTGTGGCAAATCGACTTTAATCGTGAAGGTGTGGGTTTGCGGATCACCGGCAGGGAGAATCTGAGACACGGTGCCTTTGAGCGGATTCGCCCCCAAGGCGTCGATCACGACGGGCAGCAACGAGCCGACTGACACGACCCGCACATCACTTTCGGCTACGGTGGCTTCCAACCGAAGCCGCCCGGGATCTTCCATCTTCAGGAGTGGTTGCCCGGGGGAGGCCAATTCCCCGCGCTCCACCTTTTTTTCGGTGATCACACCGTCGAACGGCGCTTTGACGATGGTGTAACTCAATTGCGCCAACACCGCCTTGCGGCCGGCTTCAGCCACTCTGAGGGCACGCGTCGCATTCTCCAATTCCTGTTTCGATACCGCATCTTTGCGATACAGCTCTTCCATCCGGTCTTGATGCGCCTTCGCATTGTCGAGTTCCGCCGTCACTCTGGACAATTCCGCCTGCACGTCCCGGTTGTCGAGCACCACCAGAGTCTGTCCCTGACGCACGACGCTCCCTTCGCGGACCAGCAGGTTATCGATCATTCCCTGGATCCGGCTGGCCAACGTCGCCTGATAGACCGCTGTTACCTGCCCTGTCACCTCGACTGAGATCGGGACCTGGCTGGCTGCGACCTCGATCACCGGCACCTGGATCGGCTCCTGTCCCGCCGTACCCGGGGTCATGTTCCCCGGCTTGCCGGGTTCCTGAGAAGGCCCGCAGCCGGCCGCCAGGAGCAGGGCGAGCACAAGGCCTCCAATGCTGAAACGTGTGTCGTTACTCGTGAACACCAAGCCTCCGCAAAAGAGCCATCATCGGACACCAGCCGGTGAATGACGACTGGATAAGATTCGCCGCGACAAACGCCGCGAAATAATTATAGTAGGGATGAACCGCTGCACCCAGCACCACCGCGATCAACACGAACACACCAGCGATCAACCGAAGCATTTCGTTCAACTTCATAATCCGCCTCCTTTCTTATTCCGTATGAGTATCCGGACGATGAAAGGATTCAGCGTCAGTCCATTGTGTATTCAGTCACTTAGCCTACGAGAGCGGCAACCATGCACCCGGTCGGCATCAAAACCGGTATTGACCACCGATCGAGACAATCGAATCCTGAAAGTCTCTCAGGACATTCGTTGACGTGCGTTTGCCGTACTGAAACGACAACATGGCCGTCGCAGCCGTCGAAATGTGGTAGCGCAGCTCCGCAATCCCCTGGTGCGTGGCGTCAAACCGATCGACATGGCTGTCGCCCGCGATACCGCTGGTGAATGTTTTCCGGCGATGGATATAGGTCAAGCCGAGATCCCATTCCTTGTGCAACCGGAACTCCGTACCGGCCGAGACCATGTGGAGATAGTAGGACACGTCATCGGCAAATTGAGTCTCCTTGTGGCCATCCGCCAGACCTCGCTCGTACAGATACGACAGCGTGAGCGTCAGCCATTCCTTCGCTCGATAGTCCACACGCGGGCCGACCGTCCAGAGGTTCGTATCGCGTTCCGCAAACACATCGTTGTAGCGCCGGATACCGAAGCGGGTGATGAGGGTGGCGGTGACCGTGTCGGACAAGCGGCGTTCGACCTCGGCGCGCCAATGATGCGAACTGACTCGTTCTTCCTGAACCGAGCGTGTCCCGCTGCGGCGCTCGAAGTTGGGGCCGAGGAAGAGATTGGGGATGTATCGGTAGCGAACGAGCACCGACGTCGCCTGGTCGAGCGAAAAACGGTCCTGAATGCGAAAGTCGGAATGGTTGAAAATGGGATTGTTGGTGTACATCGCCCCTTGCGCCTTCACCGACAATTCGTTTTTCCCCTGCATCGTCGGCGTGGAATGGATAACTTCCAGAGCGGGCTCCCATATCACATCTTGAGGTTTGTCGGTCGAGACGACCGTGGGCAGAGAAGGATCTTCCGTCAATCGGAGCCGGCGCGCGGAAGAAAACTGAAATGCATCGGTTGTATAGCTGGTTTTTTGCTCGGCGATCGCCGACCATTCGGCTTGCGCCGTCCGCCCCGGTGTGACCATGGAATATCCTGCCACGGTCCATAACGCGACACGGAATGCGACGGACACAAGGACACGCTGATACGGCATCATCCGGATGTAGAGCCCATGTAAGCCTTGAACGGAATGCGTTCCCCCGGCACCCGCACCTCATGCCCGGAACAACATCCACGAGCACCTTCCTCTGAGAGTCCGACAGAATCCACGACCTGTCAATAGAGTTCAGCCTAGCCACCCGGCAAGCTTCGCCAGGTTGACCACGATCAATATGCCTGCGATGGAGATGGTGATCGAGGCGGTCACTCGACGCATCACCACAGGGGACACCCAGGTATCCGCGCGAACACCCAGTACCATGCCGGTCACGCTGCCGAGCAGCACGTAGCCTAACAGGCTCCACTCGACATGACCGAACTGCATATGTCCCACCACGCCGCCGATGGAGATCATAAAAATGATCATGAGTGACGTGCCGATCGCCGCACGGGCAGGAAAACCCAACACCAGAATCAAGGCCGGGACGACCATGAAGCCGCCGCCGACCCCGAACAATCCATTCAGCGTCCCCACCATCAACCCGATTCCCCCCACCTTCATCCAGCAGGTGCGCGGGAACAGCGTGGCACAACTTTCATCCGCTCCATGCTCAGCCGCCAGTTCCCGCTGGCGCGCCATGACGGTTCTGACCAACAGCAACAGCAGGCCGAACAGCACCAGCAATATTTCCTGTCGGATCATGTGGTGGACGAACGCGCCGCCCCACGAACCGATCATGCCCGTCCAACTGAATGCCGCGGCGGCTTTCGGTTTGACCATTCCTTGCCGGCCATATTCCCACGCGCCCACCAAGGAAGACGCCCCGACAATCATCAACGACATGGCCGCCGCCTGCTGCAGGGACATGCCGGCGATATACACCATCAGCGGCACCCCGAGAATCGCGCCGCCGGTTCCAGTCGCGCCCAATTGCAGGCCGATGGGCACCCCGGACACCACCGCGCGCAACGCCTGCTCGATCATACGACTCTACCGGTTTCCCTTCATGCCGGCTCTTCCAGCTTCGCAATACCCATCGCTTTGAGGATGACCTTTTCGTAATAGGGTTCGCTCACGCCCTTTTTCATTTTGCGCAGAAAGTATTTTTCCAGGGCGATCTTCGCCAAATGAACCCACTTGCCCTTCTTCGCCCACGTCACATTGCGCGGCGCCATTTGCGGCAAGGCGACAAACGCCACACCGGTGTCGCCCATGTCGGCCAGGCAGATGGCATTCCACGTCGCCGTTTCACGTTTCGTGTCGTTGTCGATATCGGCCTTGATGTTATGCACGGCCGCCGACACCATCGATTCGATCATGTACCCGGTCTTGGGCGCGCCGGTCGGAATGGGCGTCTGTTCCACCGGGGGAATGGCCACACAGACACCGACGGAATAGATATTTTTATACTTGGGATTCGCCTGATAGGCATCGATATTCACAAACCCTTTCGGATTGCACAGCCCCGGCGTTCCCGCGACCGCGTCGACGCCGGCAAAGGGTGGAATGATCATCGAGTAGCGGAACGGAATCTCCTGCCCGCCCTCCAGCACCATCTTCCCCGGCTGCACCTCTTTGATCGACGTATTACAAATCGGCTTCATCGCGTGCTCGGCAAATTCATCTTCCATCAACCGGCGTGACGCGCCGACCCCCGCGAGGCCCATGTGGCCGATATAGGGCTCCGGCGTCACGAAATAGATCGGAACTTTCTTCCGGAGCTTCTTCTTGCGAAGATCGGCATCGAGAATAAAGGCCATTTCATAGGCGGGGCCGAAACAGGATGCCCCTTGCGCCGCTCCAACAACGATAGGACCTGGGTCTTTGAGAAATGCCTGATACGTGCCCCAGGCCTGTTCGGCATGGTCCACGTTGCAGACCGACTGCGTATAGCCGCTTGGACCCAGCCCGGGCACCGCGCCGAAATTGAGCTTCGGCCCTGTCGCGATGATGAGGTAATCGTACGGGACTTCGCCTTTGGACGTGATGACCCGGTTTTGCTCGGGCTCGATCCGGTCCGCTGTCGCGTGGATATACTCCACCCCTTTTTTCTCCAACACCGGACCCAAGGCGAAACTAATGTCCTTCCGGGTACGCCACCCGACCGCGACCCAAGGATTTGATGGCACAAAGTGAAAGGATTCCACATTGGAAATCACCGTCACCTTGTGTTTCTTCGCCAACAATTCTCGTGCTTCGTAGGCCGCTGGTAACCCCCCGATGGATGCCCCGATGATGACCACTCTCGCCATGATGCACCTCCGTAAAAGTGGACCGCCGCTGAGACTTGCGCTTGGGCTTTAGACGCCAGAGCCGCCATGCGTACGGCCTTCACCAATGCCCTGACTTTGCACAGGTTATGCCTGCGATCAATGATTGAGAGGCACGAAGCACAAAATGGATTCATCCACCGGCTGATAGTTGTGACGGGACTGGAGCGATTCATCTTCAAGCGCAGGTCTGCTACCCACTGTTCTGCGACGACACACTTTTGACACATCGCCGACCCGACCAAGGGATTTGTCGGGTTGACATCAGGGGGCAGGGGTGGGTAGTGCTATAGGATGATCTTGTACGAGACCCATCTGACGTGGCTTCGTCGAATCCTCGCCGGCAAAGGCCTGATCATTGCCCTGATTGTGGGATTTCTTGCAGTCGAGTCCATCGTGGCCGCCTGTTTCCTCAGCCTGATGCACTTCAAAACCTCAAACAATTGGGCAACCCGAAATGAACAGGTCTTAATTGAACTCGAACGTGTACGGAGTATTGTGTCGGGGGCGGAAACCCATCAGCGCGGTTACCTGATTACCGGGTCGGATAACTATCTGGCACCGTATCGAGAAGCGCTCGACATGCTCCAGGAACAGATCCGACGGATCGGCAGCCTGACGAGGGACAATAACTTGCAGCAGGATCGGGTGGCCTATCTTGCCACACAAGTCGACCAGCGGTCGGACGAAATGGAACAGGCCATTGCCCTCCGGAGGACTAAGGGACTACCGGGAGCCAAATCCATCGTGACTCAGAATCAACTGAATCGGACGATGGACACGATCCATGACATCACGGAGCAGATCCGTGACGAGGAGGCACGGGTGTTAGCGCGCAATCGCGCAGACTCCGAAGCCTGGGCACTCACGACCGGTTCACTGGCGCTCGTCTTTTTCCTGCTGAACGCGGTCGTATTCGCGTTATGCGGGGTGGTGATGAAATTGGCCCTCTCGAGCCACGCGCAAACCGAACGTCTGGTTGACGCACTCCGGCCCTCCACAACTCCCGCGACACGATAAGACTTTCCCCGAAGCGTGCCCGTACGAGACGCCGTCTCGACCATCGATCGTACGTTGCCTCGATCATTCTTCAATGAACGAGGCTAGGTCCGGGCCAACACCACAGCCGCCAGGAGCACCAGCAACGCCACCAGCAGTGACACGCGAGGCACCAGCACGGAATACCGCACTAACAACCGATCCTTTGCACTCCTCGCCGCCTCTGCGGTTCCGAGAATGCGCCGCACCTGTGGCCCCACGACCAGATCGTGCAACAGTGTGAGCGTGAACAAGAAGGCGACGAGTCCGATCTTCGTCATAAAAATAGACGGCCATTGCGACGGATCACTCAAAGGAATGGCTCGCCCTGCAGCTAGCACCGACCCGGTGGCGACCAAAATTCCCATGGCGCCCCACACCAGCGCTCTGAATCGATAGGCAGCCGTTCGGAAGAGTGCGGCGTGGCGCGCAAAACCCCCGTCCCGTTTGAGCACGGGGACCAACACGACGGAGAGGAACACCATCCCGCCAACCCACACGACAGCCGCTAAGAGGTGAATCCACACCAATGCAAACACAGGGCCTCCTTTTTCCGCTATGCCTCAACGGCACCATGACAGAGGGATGAACGGGGACGCAAGGCGGGCCACACTACCGGTCGGCAGGACGAGCGAGATTCGGGCACCAATCAATTTCTCCCAAAACGACCAAGACCTGCGTTTCGGGGTGCACAATGGACTGTGCAAGAGGAGTGTCTTTCAAGCTGCAGAGCGGGCACAAAAACTGGCACGGCGCCGAGCAGAACGCCAGCCCGCAGCCCAACCCGACTCGAACACTCGCGGCTTTGCTCCTGCAGTAGCTCACCCGATCGGAACATGACAGGCTCTGCCGGTAACAGTCGAGCCGATTCCACAAGGCGACGAGGCTGGACATCCGTTGCCCCCCAACTGCCGCCCACGCTCCGGGAATACGGACGGATTCACCGATCGCCTGCAACGCCAGATCGATGTGTTCGGGAAGACCGGTGAAGGTCACCACATGATGGAGCCCGGAACCGGTTTCCTCGATGCGATGCGCAAAGGCCTGCTGTGGAGAATGTTCGCCAATCGGAAACGGCAAGGAAGAATCGTCGGGAAGATACAGCGTGATATCCACCAACGCGCGGCCTCCGGAGATCTCGATTCGGAATGATGCCACACCGGCCTGCTTTCGGCAACGGCCGGTGTGGCACCGTCATTCTCATTGGCTTACGACTGATGTTCCGATCCTACACTAAGACGCCTCACCTCTCGCGTGCTTAGAACGAAATCCCGACATAGGGACCAACCTGGAAGTAATCGTTGTTGGTGTTGGTCAGACGTGCCGTCAGGTGGTACCGGGCATCAACCCCGACTTTGAACGCCTTCCAGACCGCATACTCAAAACCGGCACCGAACTGCACGCCCAGGTCGAGGTACTGCGTGCGATTCGACGGAGGGCTGATGACATGAATATCCAGACCGACCGGAATGACCCATGGCCTGAACGCGCTGCCTTCCATAAACTTGATTTTCGGAGCGACGTCGATCGTCACCATCGTGAGCTGCACTTTCTGCGGATCCGTCGCCAGCGTGTCAGTTAACGTTCTGGTCGCAATGCTCCCGGCGGCATTATTCACGCGGGAGGAATTAATGCTGTTAAATTGCAGCCCGATTTCACCGAGCACCCACGTCTTGTCCATTCCGCCCCAGACATCCTTCGACATGACCAGATCCAGCCCCGCCCCCGCATACCATCCGGCGTTGCCTCCATTGGCGCCGGCGATGCCTGCCGTATCCGTAAAAATCTGCCCGCTGCGATCCTGGTTCAAATTCATAAATCCGCCTTTGAAGAACACCATGTTGCCCGTGCCTTCTTCAGCCGATGCCGGCTGCACACCAGCAACACCGAGCACCGCGGCGATCGCAACCCCCGCACCCCACATTCCAATGTTCTGCACGACTTTCCGGACCCGCTTCATAATCCCCTCCTTGATGTGTCACCGACGCGCCTGACCGGCGCCCGGGCTGGCTCCCCGTCTTTCCCCAACCGGCCCGAGACAGGAGCAGCGCAAGCATGTGATTCACCCTTCTGAACATCGCGGCGATTCCCCGTCTTCTTCCTCCGTCGCTCATCCAACACCTCAGTGCCCCTCGTGCCGGCCTCACACCAGCCAGTCACGCGCCTCATCGGTCCCACGCCTGTTGCCGCTGATGCACGAGTTCACACTTGCAACATCCGTTGGCTGATTCGACGTCTCTGGTCGGCGGTCAACCGCATCTCGGCCAAGGCGAACAGCAGCCGCTCTTCGCAGGCAATCTGCTCACGATAGCGACGAATCAGCCGGTGAAGCTCATCGGTCAGCGCTCGCAACCCTCCGCAGGCCTTTGGCTCCACTCCGTCTTGGCCGTCGCTCCGCTTTCTCGCCAACTGTTGCATCACCGCTGTCGCATCATCTTTCAGGGCCTGGTGTTCTTCCACGAAGCTCTGAAACTGCTCTTTTTCTTCCCGATTCCGGCCCAGAGTTCTCCGGAGATTGTCCACCAGCATTTCCTCCCGCTTGAAATGCACATCCACCGGGCCGGTAAAAAATTCGAGCAGGTCCCGTAGCGTGTCACGATTCGTCTGCTTCACCGCTCCGCTGCCGGAGCAGCAGGGACTCATCGCCGTCTCGATCATTGCCAGTCGCTCCAGAATCATGTGATGCTCCCGCTTGAGCAGCGCCAAAGGATCGACGAGGAGACTCGTTCGCCTGCTACCTTGAGGCACCATCGTTCCGGAATCCCATGGACGGAAGCTCCAATCTGCGAGCCATACGACAGCGTCATGCCCTGCGCACTGTACCGAACAGGTAACCAGGCCACACTGGCATCAGCCGGTCGGAAGCATGATTTATCTCAAGGTTTTGGATAGGCCATTAGACCTATGCCTGCAGGAGGCGATGCGTGAGAGACGAGAAGCTGATGAGTGCAATGAGGGGAGAGCCGAGTTGTGTGTGGGCTGTCAGCATTGCAAACTTGAACGTCGCGTCGCACCGACGCGCTTCACGAACAATGGGTCACGCAACGGGAAAGGGGGTGATCAGCGCTCGGCAATTCTGGAGAGGCGGTCTGGATTCAGCAAGGTGATGGTTCGCCCATCAATGGTGAGGACTCCCTCGTCGCGAAACACGCCGAGCAACCGGATGGTGGTTTCGACCGTAATGCCGGCCATCTCAGCTACTTCTTCACGCTTGAGGGTGAGACCGACTCGAACTTGATCGTCTTTTTTTTTGCCGAATCGGTCGCCGAGCTCCAGGAGCAAGCCGGCTAGGCGCTCACGGGCGGTTTTGAATGTGAATTGATCGAGATGATCCATATTGACCCCGACTTCGTTACTGAGGAGCTGGATCAGCTTGATTGCCAGTTGAGGATTTCTGTGGATGACGGCGAGGTAGCGTTCCTTATCGATGACGCACACTTGAGAAGGTTCCAATGTTTCGCACGTCACTTCATGAAGGGCCCGATCGCCGAATACGTGTTTCTCGATCAGCTCCCCCGGGCCCAGGATGCGGACGATCTGTCTCCGGCCTCGGGTCGAGGAACGCGTAAGCTTGACCTTGCCCGAGCAGAGCAAGTAGAGGCCCAGGCACAGATGCCCTTCGTAAAACACAGTCTGATGAGGAGCGTACTCGAGCGTGCGTTTGATTTTCTGAAACTCTTGGAGATCGCTCCCTGAAATGTCGCACAGAACGACCTTCTCGCGAAGCCCGCAGGTGTCACAATGTTCGATGAGGCAGGGCTTCCGTTTCACGATCGGCTGATTCCTGTTACCACTTCCACACCCTGCTCTCGAAGATGACTCGCAACAAGGTGAGCACCGTCTTTCACCACGAATTCAGCGTAGGAAATAACGCAATCTGTCATCGACCGTCAAGAGGAGTCTGCGCATGACTACTTATCCTGGCGAGTGGAGATCGGTCTCCCGTATAGCTCGCACTGCAGGTCAATACTCCCTTGCTGGACATGCTGCTGAGAGTGGCAGGCGATATCGACGGGCTGCGTAATTGCCGGTGAGCTTGTTGGTGATCTCGGGGCTTAGAGGCGGATTGATTACCCTCTTCGGTAGGCTCCATTTTTTCATTTGCGCGCGATGATGAGTGCGCCGACGCGACCGCATAGCGCAACCGGAGGGAAGGGAGGCCGGTCGTCTCCCCATCCAGAAGACGACCGGCTCAGAGATTGTGGCGGCAAGCACTACGTTCTCACCGCCCTTTCCCCTGTTACTCCTTCGTCATCGAAACCTTGGTTCCCGTGTCTTCCTTGGCATCCTGAGCGCAGCGGAATCCCATCCAGTTGATCTTAGTCTTCGGATCGGTACCGTTCCGCATGGCCGCTCGCATGGTGGTGGTGCTATCCATCCACCCGCCACCACGGAACGCTTTCTGCGTGCCGGTCTCCGGGCCTTTCGGATTCCGAGCCGGTGCAGTCTTGTAATAATCCTGGTCGTACCAATCGGAAACCCATTCGGCCACATTGCCGATGGTTTGATACAGTCCGTAGGGGCTCAGCGCATTCTCGTACTTGTCGACGGAAATGATCGGGGGATACAGCAGCAACCGTTCGGGGCGATCCCGCACTGGGCCGGACAATCCGGTTCTGCCGAAGTTGGCCCTGGTCGGACCGGCATACTCACTGCCCCATGGAAACAGTCGGCCATCCACGCCGCGTGCCGCTTTCTCCCATTCAGCTTCGGTCGGCAACCGCTTGCCTGCCCATTTGCAATAGGCGTCTGCGTCGTACCAGCTCACATGCATGATCGGATGATGCGCCATCGTATCCTGGAAATTGCCTCCGTCGTAGCGCCAGTCCAACTGCGGCAAACGGTCTGTGGCGAGGACAAACTTGAGGTACTCCAGTGCGGTGACTTCGTACTTGCCGATCATGAATGCATCTAAGTAGACCGACCGTTGGGGAATCTCGCTGCGGTAAGCGAGACGATCTGTCTTCTTATCGCTCCCCATGAGGAACTCACCGGCCGGAACCAGGACCATTTCGTCTTTGGTTTTCCAATTCGCCACCCGCTCCTGCGCGATCTTTTTCCCTTCTTCGGTCCACTCCACCACGATGTCCTGCGTATCCAACGCCCGCGCAATCGGAGCCAGCGCAAAGAGCGCGGCGCCAATCACGAGGGCCTGCGCCAATCGTGTTCGTTTCCTTTTCCCTTTCTGCAGTCGTTTCATCTATGGCCTCCTCATTGTCCTGCCGTCACAATTACCGATCC
>ERZ724512.418-NODE-418-length-19471-cov-8.946487_pt1 | contig 19471 bp, 20 predicted proteins | sample MGYA00376045_ERZ724512 | MGnify/ENA primary metagenome ERZ724512 (study PRJEB28724, sample SAMN07190883) | activated sludge metagenome | isolation source: activated sludge of sewage treatment plant in Hong Hong | place: Hong Kong | collected 2016-03-17 ... | reverse complement strand
AACAGATGCCAGGTTGTGCCGTCAGTTCACGCAGCGGATGCCGCCGCCTTCGATCGCGTGCCCGACCTCCGGCGTGGGCATGGTGCTGGTTCCGTAGCCCAGCAGATCCGGCGCGGTCGTCGTCGTCGAAGTCGACGTCGAGCCGTAGTAGTCCGAGGCGCCCTGGACGCCCGAGGCGTCGAAGTCCTCGCCCAGGATGACGCGAATGTGGTTGGGCGGCAAGGTGTTATCGGGGTAGTCGCCGTGATCGATGCCGAGCACCGAGGTGACGTTGTGCGCGTCTGCGGCGGCTCCGGGCCCGTAGGCCACCGAGGTGTACGGCGGTTCGTCGGTCAGCGGGTCGCGAACGTCACCGGCGGTGAACCCGTGTCCGGCGAGGTCCTGCGACACCGTGGCCGCCAGGCCGATGGTCTTGCCGGCGTTGACGACATCGACGACGGTGGCCGGGTCCGGCGCCGACAGCGCCGCAGATGTCGTCGGCGTCGTCATCCCGAACGCGGCGGCCACTTCGGTCCGGATCGCTTGCGGGTCAACGATGTTCACGTCCTGCCCGTTGATGTTCTCGTAGCGCACCACCGGCAGGGTGCGAAACTCGGCATCGCCGCCGGCCAGTGCCGCGAGCCGGTTGAACTGTTCCTCGCCCCAGCCTTCGGACAGCACGACGTCCTCGTGTGCCATGTCCATCAGGCTCTTGACTTTCGCTATGTCGCTGAACGTTCCAGCATCCTGCAGCTGGTGCATCACCGAGATCAGGAACGCCTGCTGGCGGTGCGTGCGGTCCAGGTCGCCGTTCTTGAGGCCGTGCCGCTGCCGAACGAACGCCAAAGCCTGCGAGGCATCGAGAGTCTGGATCCCGGCCGGGAAGTCGGCGCCGGAGAAGTCGTCGTGGACGGACTGGTTGAGGCAGACCGTGACGCCGCCGAGGTTCTCGGTCAGGTGGTAGAAACCGGCCAGGTTGATTTCGGCGAAGTAGTCGATCGGCACGCCGGTCAGGCTGCGGACCGCCTTGATGGTGGCCTTGCGGCCGGCCTCACGCCCTTCTGTTTCCAGCTCCTGGCGATCGGTGACGCCCTCGTCGGCCAGCTGTTGCTCGGTGTGGGCCTTCGTCAGGCCGTAGGCCTCCTTGATCTTGATGTGCTGATAACCCGGAACCCCGGTGAACGGGACGTAGTCGTCGCGGGGAATCGAGAAGGACACCACCCTGTCATCCGAGCCGACGTGAACGAGGATCAACGTGTTGGTGTTGTAGCCGCCGGACTCGGAGTCGCCGGCGTGCAACTGGTCGAGGATTTCCTGGGGCAGATCGTCGCCGTGCTGGTCCTTGCGGGAGTCCAGGCCGATGAGGAGCAGGTTCATCTCGCCGCCGGTGGACCGCGGTTCGTCGGTGCCCAGGGCCCGTGACACGTTGATGCCGCCGAGCAGGCCGTGCACCGCATACCAACCCGATGCCGTCGCGACCACTGCGACGGTTGCGGCCGCCGCGGCGCCGCCACGCAGCAACCTCCGCCGCCACCCGGCGTGCGCCGGGGGCATGCGGTGGCGGCTTTTCGACATCGGATCAGTATGCGGGGATTAGCTGAGGAGTGCCTGAGCTGTGGCTTCAAAGTGACCTGCGCCACTCCGGCGTAAGGCGGTGCCTGCCGCTGCGCGGTCTAGTTCCTAATAGGACTTGCCGTCGCTGTACCGCTGGCGGCGGGCGCTGCGCCCATTGCCCCTGTTACGGCTCTTGTAGGTCGGCAGTTGTGAGTCGCAGTTCGGGCACACTAGCCGAAGGTTTTCGCGGCGATTGTTGTCAGCGTTGCCGTCGATGTGATCCAAGACGAACGCCAACGGCATGTCCTCCCATGTGTTCGTTCCGCCGCATATTGCGCAACGGCCTGTCTGCGCCGCGGAGAGGTACTCCCGGATGTAGTGACCTCGGGTAGTGCCGACAAACGCCTCGCCGGATTCAAGCCATAGTCGTGTGCTGGCGTCCCGCCGGACCGACGCTTGACATGCGTTGCTGCAGTAGATCTTCTGGCTGCGAGTCGACAGCTGCGCTCCGCACCCCCGACAGAGGTTCATGGTCGGACACTACGACCACGTACCGACAAGCCATCTGCTGAATTGAGCCCCCGGTCGGGATTGAACCGACGGCATTTCGCTTACAAGGCGAATGCTCTACCACTGAGCTACGGGGGCGATGGAATCGCGTTCAGCTTAGCGGTGGACTTCGACTAGCTTCTGCAGACCGCGTCCCGCAGGCAGGTGCAGTCCGGGGACACGCGCCATCGGTTATGAGTGGTCGGTCAGTCGCCGTGTTCGATCACGTGCTGCGAGGTCGTAGGCCGGGTGCTGTACCGGCGGCTGCGGCCGGGCCGGGGAATCAGGTCGGCAATGTTGCTCAGCGGGTTGATCGCCGAGCCCAGGGTGATGACGGCGTCGCGCAACGCCTCGACCGTCGGCTCCAGCACCTGCATTCCCTGGCCCATCCGGTTGATGGTGTCGGTCAGATCGGCGAGTTGCTGCAACGGGCCGTTCTGGGCGGTCAGCTTGTCGATCACGCCCTCTTCGGCGAGCAGGCGGTCGGCCAGACCGTCATCGGCCAGCAGCCGCTCCAGCAGGCCGTCCTTCGCCAGCAGGCGGTCCAGCAGGCCGCCCGGCTTCAGGGCACGCTCCAGGGTGCCGCCCTCTTCGGTGAGCCGGTCCGCCAGACCGCCGGGTTCGCTGATGCGGTCGAGCAGTCCGCCGGGCCGCAACAACCGGTCCAGGGAGCCGCCCGGGGCCATCGCCCGACCCAGGGGCGCGTCGTCGTCGAGCAGTTCGTTGGCCACCCTGGCCACCTTGTTCACACCGTCGACCGTGTCGCCGAGTCCCAGCGTCTGCAGTACCACCGGGGCGGCTCGCCGGCTGGCTCCGTCGGCGGTCTTTCGCGCCCGGTCGAGCACGTTTCCGGCGATGTCCAGACCGACCTCCGCGACGGCCACACCGGCCCGTACCGGGGCGAATGCCAGGTTCACCAGGTTCTTGCCCAGGTCCATGGCAATCAGTTTAGGGAGTAGCGGTGGCCTCATTCACAGGAAGTTGGCAGGAAGCTGGCAGACGATAGGGAAGCAACAGGGGGGAGATTGAGGAGTATGGCTGCGCCCGTGAGCACTCAGACAACGCCCGAAGCCCGCGTCCTGGTGGTCGACGACGAGACCAACATCGTCGAACTGCTGTCGGTCAGCCTGAAATTCCAGGGCTTCGAGGTCTACACCGCCGACAGCGGCCCGGCCGCGCTGGACCGGGCGCGCGAGGTCAAACCGGACGCGGTGATCCTCGACGTGATGATGCCCGGCATGGACGGCTTCGGCGTGCTGCGCCGGCTCCGCGCCGACGGCATCGACGCTCCCGCGTTGTTCCTGACCGCCCGCGACACCCTGCAGGACAAGATCACCGGACTGACCCTGGGCGGCGACGACTACGTCACCAAGCCGTTCAGCCTCGAGGAGGTGGTGGCGCGGCTCCGGGTGATCCTGCGCCGCACCAACCGGAGCGCCGAAGAGGTTCGCACGTCGCGGTTGTCCTTCGCCGACATCGAGCTCGATGAGGACACCCACGAGGTGTGGAAGGCCGGCGTGCCGGTTTCGCTGTCGCCGACGGAGTTCACCTTGCTGCGGTACTTCGTGATCAACGCCGGAACCGTGCTGAGCAAGCCGAAGATCCTCGATCACGTCTGGCGCTACGACTTCGGCGGCGACGTCAATGTGGTGGAGTCCTATGTGTCCTATCTGCGGCGCAAGATCGACACGGGCGAGAAACGCCTGCTGCACACATTGCGCGGCGTCGGGTATGTCCTGCGGGAGCCCCGCTAGCGGACAATAGCGTCATGTCCGAACGTGTCCGGCCCGGCATCCCCCTCCGGGTGGCGCTGGTGGCCGCGACCCTGGTGCTGGTCGCCCTGGGGCTGTTGGCCTCCGGGATCGCGGTGACCACCATCCTGCGCCACGATTCGATCAACCGCGTCGACCAGACCCTCATCGACGCGTCCAACAGTTGGGCGCAGGCGCCGCGGCGGACGTTGCCGACGGCCAACGAGGTGCCCAATCCGGGACGCCCGCCGTCGAACTTCTATGTGCGGGGCATCGACGCTGACGGTCAGGTGTGGATCGCCGTCAACGACCGCGACGCCGAGCCGGATCTGCCCGACGACAACGACGTCGGCTCGGAGCCGACGACGGTCGGTTCGATGAACGGTTCGCACGTGAAGTGGCGGGCGGTCTCGGTGCGCGGCCCGGAAGGCGAGCTGACCACCGTCGCGATCGACCTCTCCGATGTGGAGTCCACGGTGCGGTCGCTGATCTATGCCGAGATCGGCATCGGCGCCGCCGTGCTGCTGGTGCTGGGGGTCGTCGGGTATGCGGTGGTGCACCGCAGCCTGCGGCCGCTGGTGGAAGTCGAGCAGACGGCGGCCGCGATCGCCGCGGGGGAGTTGGATCGACGTGTGCCACAACGTGATCCACGTACCGAGGTCGGCCGTCTGTCGCTCGCCTTGAACGGCATGCTGACGCAGATCCAGCGCGCGGTGGCGTCCTCGGACCTGTCCGCCGAGCAGGCCCGCAGCTCGGAGCTGCGGATGCGCCGGTTCATCACCGACGCCAGCCACGAACTGCGCACCCCGCTGACCACCATCCGGGGCTTCGCCGAGTTGTACCGGCAGGGCGCGGCCCGCGACGTTGAGATGCTGATGTCGCGCATCGAGAGCGAATCGCGCCGGATGGGGTTACTGGTCGAAGACCTGCTGCTGCTGGCGCGGCTGGACGCCCAGCGTCCGCTCGACCAGCATCGGGTCGACTTGCTCACCCTGGCCACCGATGCCGTGCACGACGCGCAATCCATTGCGCCGCAACGCCAGATCTCGATGGAGGTGTTCGACGGACCGGGCACCCCGGAGGTGATCGGGGACGAGCCCCGGCTGCGGCAGGTGCTCGGGAACCTGGTCGCCAATGCGCTGCAGCACACCCCCGAGTGGGCCGGCATCAAGGTCCGGGTCGGAACCATCGGCCCCGAAGCGGTGCTGGAGGTGGTCGACGAGGGTCCCGGGATGGATCAGCAGGATGCCCAGCGGGTGTTCGAGCGGTTCTACCGCACCGATTCGTCGCGCGCCCGCACCAGCGGCGGCACGGGACTGGGGCTGTCCATCGTCGATTCGCTGGTGCACGCCCACGGCGGGACGGTGTCGGTGGCCACCGCGCCCGGACGCGGCTGCCGATTCCGGGTCACGCTGCCGCGGGTGGCCGACGCGGCCGAGCGCACCGATGGTGACGACGAGGATGTGCTGGACGACGTTGAGCTGATCAATCCAGTTCTGCCAGAGCGGCTTTGATCTTGGCCTGGGCTTCGTCGAGCGACTCGGGCGAGGGATTGCGGTCCACGTTGGCGAACCCGAAGTCGGTGAGGTTGTAGGCCGGGAACACGTGCACGTGCAGGTGCGGCACCTCCAGGCCGGCGATGATAAGGCCGGCGCGCGGGACGCCGAACGCCTTCGTCACCGCCTTGCCGATGCGCTGGGACACGGCCATGCAGCGGGCGAACACCGCCGGTTCGACGTCCTGCCACTGATCGATCTCGGCGCGCGGCACCACGAGGGTGTGGCCCTGGGTCATCGGTTCGATCGTCAGGAAGGCGACGAACTCGTCGTCCTCGTAGACGAATCTGCCCGGAATCTCGCGGTTGATGATCTTGGTGAAGACGGAGGTCACGGGTGCAGCTTAGTCACCCTTATACCTCCCCCGCGTCGAGTGAGGAATCAAGCAGAGGTCTACTCGCACAACCTCTGCGTGATTCCTCACTTAACGGTGGTCTTATCTGTCGGCGTCGGTGTAGCGGATGACGCCGCGGATGTTGCGTCCCTCCAGCATGTCCTTGTAGCCGTCGTTGATCTGTTCCAGCTTGTACTGCCGGGTGACCATGTCGTCGAGGTTGAGCCGGCCGGCCTTGTACATCGACAGCAGCGACGGGATGTCGTGATGCGGGTTGCCGCCGCCGAAGATGGTGCCCTGCAGGTTCTTCTGCAACAGGGTCAGCATCGCCAGGTTCAGCTTGACGTCGTTGCTGGCCATGTTCGCCACCGCGGTCACGACGCAGGTGCCGCCCTTGGAGGTGATGTTGAGGTAGTTGTCGATGTCCTCACCGTGCAGCTCGCCGACCGTGACGATGGTCTTGGCGGCCATCCGGCCCTCGGTCGTCTCGGCGACGCCGGCCATCGCGCTGAAGATGTCGGGGTAGGCGTGGGTGGCGCCGAACTTCAGCGCCTGATCGCGCTTCCACTCGACCGGATCGACGACGAAGATGTTGCGCGCACCGGCGTTGGCCGCACCCTGCAGCGCGCCGGTGCCGACACCGCCGACACCGACGATCACCACGTCGTCACCGGGCCGGACGTCGGCGCTGCGCACCGCCGAGCCGTAGCCGGTGGTGACGCCGCAGCCGACCAGGCAGGCCACCTCGAACGGGATGGACGGGTCGATCTTCACCACCGAACTCTTGTGCACCACCATGTACGGGCTGAAGGTGCCGAGCAGCGTCATCGGAATCACCGGTGTGCCGTCGGCGGCGTGGACGCGGTGGGTGCCGTCGGACACCGCGGTACCGGCGAGCAGGCCCGCGCCCAGGTCGCAGAGGTTGCGCAGGCCGGCCTGGCAGGACGGACACTCGCCGCAGGACGGGATGAACGAAAGCACGACGTGGTCGCCGGGCGCGATGTGCTCGACGCCGGGCCCGACTTCGGTGACGATGCCGGCGCCTTCGTGCCCGCCGAGGACCGGGAAGCCGGCCATCGGGATGTCACCGGTGACCAGATGATGGTCGGAGTGGCACATACCCGAGGCTTCCATCTGGATCTTGACCTCGTCTTTGACGGGGTCGCCGATCTCGATCTCCTCGATGGTCCAGGGCTGGTTGAACTCCCAGATCAGAGCGCCTTTTGTCTTCATCTGAACCTGCTTTCCGCTACAGCTGACTAGAGCCTCTAGCCAACAGACTAGAGGCTCTAGTTAGGTGGACGACAACCCCCCCGAATCAACCGCTTGGTCGGGGTGGGTGGAGTCACCAGATCTTGACGGGGGCCTCGCCGAGCGGATAGTAACCGGGCAGTTTCTCGCCGGCCAGGCTCCGCTCGATGCGCTTCTGCATCGTCGGCGTCAGGTCGCCGGAACTGATCAGGTTCATGAACGCCTTCTGCACGTGGCCGAAGTCGAAGAAGTCCCGCTGCCACTCGATGAGCAGCTCATCGTTCAACCGGAACCAACTGCCGCCGATGCCGTAGATCTCGTCGGTCGAACCGTCGGACTTGTTGGCGATCTGCTTCCAGAACCCGACGATCTCGCTCTGCTTCTCGTCGATGAGCACCTTCTGGTACTCGTAGACCCAGTTCTCCAGGCCTTCCATCTCCAGACCGAGCGCCACGTCGCGGATCTCGTCGCGGCCCACGCACATGACGTCTTCCTTGGGGCCGATGTTCCAGCCGTAGGTCGCGTCCTCGGTGTAGAAGTCGGCCAGCGGCTTCCAGTCACCGGCGATCTCGGCGTCCCGGTTGGCCTTCAGCCAGCGCTGGACCCAGTCTTCGAGTTGTTCGCGTGAAGCCATGTCAATCCTTCTCTGTAATGGACAATGCTCGGGTGGGGCACATTTCGACGGCGCGCTCGACGTCCTCGCGGAGCTCGTCGGGCGGTTCGGCATCGAGAATCTGGACGTGGCCGCGCTTGGGAACCTTGAACACGTCGGGTGCCTCGAGCTCGCACATGGCGTGGCCTTGGCACAGGTCGTCGTCGAGTTCGATTCGATAGCAACCCATTTCAGCGACTCCCGTTATGCCTTCACGCGCTTGCGGTAGCGGACCTTAGCCGGCCGGGCCAGCTGGACCACCATCTTGGAGTGGTCGTTCTGATAGCTTTCCGGCGGCTGGGCCATCTCGAACTCGTACTCCCGCAACAGCACCGAGAAGATCGCCTTGATCTGCATCTGCGCGAACGCCGCACCCACGCAGCGGTGCCGGCCGGCGCCGAACGGAATCCAGGTCCAGCGGTTGACCAGGTCTTCCTGGCGCGGCTTCTCGTAGCGGTCCGGGTCGAAGGAGTCCGGGTTGGGGAAATCCTCGGGCAGCCGGTTGGAGATGGCCGGTGAGGCCGCCACCATCTGGCCCTTGTGGATCGGGTGCCCGACGACCTCGAACTCGTCCTGGGCCACCCGCATCAGGATGATCAGCGGCGGGTGCAGGCGCAGCGTCTCCTTGAGCGCATTGTCCAGATTCGGGATCTGGCGCAGCGCATGGAAACTCACCTCCTGGCCGTCGGCGTAGAGATCGTCGAGCTCCTGCTGGACTTTCGCGTAGAAGTCGGGGTTGCGCAGCAGTTCGATCATCGTCCACGACGAGGTGCCCGAGCTGGTGTGATGGCCGGCGAACATCAACGAGATGAACATGCCGGTGATCTCATGGGCGGAGAAACGGGGATTGCCGTCCTCGTCCTTGATCGACACCAGCACGTCGAGCAGGTCGCGGTCGCTCTTGTCGGCGGGCGGGTTGGCGATGCGCCCGTCCATGACTTCCTGCACCAGCTCCACCAGGCCGGCGCGCGCCTTGTCGCGCATCTTGAAGCTCTCGATCGGCAGGTAGGGGTCGACGTAGCACAGCGGGTCGGTGCCGCGTTCGAGCAGATGGAAGAGGTCCGCGAATCGGGAGTCGAGTTGGTTGCGGAACTTGAGTCCGATCAGGCACGCCGTCGAGGTGTAGATGGTCAGCTCGGTGAAGAACTCCAGCAGGTCGATTTCGCCGGAGTCGCCCCAGTCGGCGATCATCTTGCGTACTTCGTTCTCGATGGTCGCGGCGTGACCCTTCATCTGCTCACCGCGCAGTGCGGTGTTGTGCAGCATCTCCGCGCGGCGTTCGGGATCGGTGTCGAATACGACGCCCTCGCCGAAGACCGGGGTCATGAACGGGTACGCCTCGGCCTGGTTGAGGTCACTGTCGGCGGAACGGAAGAAGAACTCGTTGGCCTCGGCGCCGGACAGCAGCACCACCTGCTTGTCGGCCAGCTGGAACCAACCCGCGTCGCCGCACTCGTTGCGGATCCGCCACATCAGTCCGATTGGGTCGGTGCGGAACTCCTCGAGGTGGCCGTGTTCATCCTCGCCACCGGAAACTCTTGGAACTTCTTTGAGTTCGGAAGTCGTCATCTGATTCTCCTAGATTTCCACTCGAAGTTTCTGTCGGTCGGTGACGTCGGCGAGCGGAGCTTCGGGCTGAATCTCCAACTCGGCGATGAAACCGCCACGCGGTGTTTCCGCGACGAAAGTGATGGCCCGCGCCAGGTCTGCTGCGCGCAGGAAATAGTCGTGCCGGGCCTGGCCCCACTTGGCCCAGTCCTCGAGCATTGCGCCGACCTTGTCCATGTCGGCGCTCCAGCCCATGGCGGTCTTGGTCGGTCCGGGGTGCACCACCGAAGCCCGCACGCCGGTGCCTTCGAGTTCCATCTGCAGGGTTTTCGCCATGGCGAGCAGGCCGGCTTTGGCGGCGCCGTAGCCGCCCATGTGCGGCCGCGGCCGCAGCGAAACATCGGATCCGACGAAGATGATGTCACCGCGACGCCGCTCCACCATGCCCGGAAGTACTGCTGCGGCAAGGCGGTTCGCGCCGATGAGGTGAATCTGGATCTGCTGTTCGAATGTCTCGGTGTCGATCTCGTGCAGCTGACCGAAGAAGGTGTCACCGGCGCCGGCGACCAGCAACTCGATGTCACCGAGTGCCTCGGTCGCCCCGTGCACGAAGTTCTTGACCGAACCGGCGTCGGTCACGTCCAGCGGCAGCGCGACGGCTTCGCCGCCGTCGGCGACGATCTTGTCGGCGAGTTCCTGGCAGATCTCCACCCGGCGGGCGCCAAGGGCGACCGGAAAGCCATGCGCCGCAAGTTCGGTCGCGGTGGCCGCACCGATGCCGGAGGATGCGCCGGCGACGATCGCGGGCCGGCGGGCGGGGTGCGGTTCGAAACGCGCCATCTCGATGGAAACCTTTCCCGGACTTCTCAGCGGACCTGGATGGTGATGGGGAGGTGTGCGAATCCGCGCACGTTGCTGGAGTGCACCCGCACGGAGTTGGCTTCGTCGACCTCGAAGCCGCGGATCCGTCTGAACAGTTCGGTCAGCGCCACCCGCGCTTCCATCCGGGCCAGGTGCGCACCGAGGCAGAAGTGTGCGCCGCTGCCGAAACTCAGTAGTTTGGCGCCGATTTCGCGACCGATGACGAAGTCGTCGGGGTTTTCGAAGACCCGCTCGTCGCGATGTGCCGATCCGGGCAGCAACAGCACGATCTCGCCGTCGCCGATGGTGGTGTCGTAGAACGTGACCTCGCCCTGCACCGTGCGGGCCAGGATCTGGCTGGACGTGTCGTAGCGCAGCGTCTCCTCGACCCACAGCGGAACACGCTCCAGGTCCGAGTACACCGGGGTCAGCTGGTCGGGGTTCCGGTGACCCCAGAACGCGGCATTGGCAAGGAGTTTGGTGGTGGTCTCATTGCCGGCGATCACCATCAGGAACATGAAGCCCAGGATCTCGTCGTCGGTGAGTTTGTCGCCGTCGATCTCGGCGGACAGCAGCGCGGAGGTCAAGTCCTCGGTCGGTTGTTTGCGACGCTGGGCGACCATCTCCTGGTAATAGACGATCAGGTTGATCGACGCCTCGACCGCCTCCGGCGGCACGTCGGTGACGCCGTCCTCCCGGTGCATGACACCGTCGGCCCAGGCCCGCAACGTCTGACGGTCGGGCTCGGGTACGCCCATGAGTTCGGAGATGACGTCCATCGGCAGCTTGCCGGCGAACTCGGTCACGTAGTCGACGGTCGCGCCGGCGCCCACCTTCTCCAGCATGGTGTCCAGGTGCCGGTGCGTGATCTCGGTGACCCGCGGTTCCAGCTCGCGAATTCGCCTGGGGGTGAAGCCCTTTGACACCAACGCCCGAAGCCGAAGGTGTGCCGGGTCGTCCATGGCGAGGAACGACATCGTTTTCGACGCGTGCGGCCCGCGGGATGCCGGGTCCAGTGAGACGCCGAACTTGTTCGACAGGGTGGTGCTGTTGCGGAACCCCGCCACGACGTCCGCGTGCCGCGAGAGGGCCCAGAACCCCAGCTTGTCGTTGCGGTACAGCGGGGCCTCGTCGCGCAGCCGCTTGTAATACGGATAGGGGTCCTCGTGAAAGTCGTAGTCGTACGGGTCGAGGATCGGCGGGGTGTCGGTCTGGACTGTCATGGGTTTCTCGGCTCTCCCAGGATCAGGCCGACCACGAAGGTCAGCTGGTCTGCGATCTGTCGGTAGGTGAAGGCACCGCTGCCGGCCTGGACGAGCGCGCCGAAGAACGTCATCTCCAGCGCGCCGACCGTGCGCGCATCGGCGTCCGGCCCGATCGCCGAGGCGATCCGGCGGTGGATCTCCGCGCCGATGCGGTTGCGGACGTGCAGCACGGCCTCGTCGTTGCCTGACATGAGGGCGGTGGTGCAGGCGGCGGCGACCTCGGGTTCGTCGGCGACCACCAGCGTCAGGTGGCGCAGCACACTGTCGACCCGGGTCGTCAGCGTGTCATTGACGTCGGTGAAGAAGGGCGCCTGGGTGACCAGGTCGAGGTAGACCTCGGCGACGAGATGGTTCTTCGAGGAGAAGTACGTGTACGCGGTGGCGGGTGCGACGTTGGCGCGCTTGGCGACGGCACGGACCGTCAGGTCCGCGTAGGAGCTTTCCCGCAGCATGTCCCGGGCGGCGGCCAGCACCCTGCGGAAGGTCTCCTCCTGGCGCCGGTTGCGCAACGGCGCCGGCTTAACGGGGGTGATCTCCACCGCGGAATCGCTGGACACATGTCCAACGTATCGGACATGGGCCCGCGTAGGCAAGATGCGATCGGATAATCCCATGTCAGTCGCATATTTATGGAAATGAACGACGTCGCCCCTTGTCACCGGCGGTGGAGAGAGGCTATGTTCGGGCGGCAGTCATCGGACACATGTCCAGAGGTCATCAGCTCAGTACAGACGGAGTTTCAAACATGGCGCTGCTCGCCAATCGGGAAAGTCAGCTGCTCGTCGACGGCAAGCTCATCGGTGGCGGGGGCGGCACGTTCACGACGATCAACCCGGCCACCGAAGAGGTGCTCGGGACCGCGGCCGACGCCGACGCCGCCGACATGTCGAGTGCCATCGAGGCGGCGCGACGCGCTTTCGACGACACCGACTGGTCGCGCAACACCGAACTGCGGGTGCGGTGCATCCGCCAGCTGCGGCAGGCGCTCAAGGACAACATCGAGGACTTGCGCGAGCTGACCATCGCCGAAGTGGGCGCACCCCGCATGCTGACCTCCGGCGGTCAGTTGGAGGGCCCGGTCGACGACCTGTCGTTCTGCGCCGACACCGCCGAGAACTATTCCTGGACAACCGATCTGGGTTTCGCGACGCCCCAGGGCATGCCGACCAACCGCACCATCGCCCGGGAAGCCGTCGGCGTCGTCGGCGCGATTACCCCGTGGAACTTTCCGCACCAGATCAACCTGGCCAAGATCGGCCCGGCGCTGGCCGCCGGTAACACCCTGGTGCTCAAGCCCGCGCCGGACACACCCTGGATGGCCGCCGTGCTGGGCGAGTTGATCGTCGAACACACCGACTTCCCGGCCGGCGTCGTCAACATCGTCACCTCCAGCGACCACGGGGTCGGCGCGCTGCTCTCGAAAGACCCTCGGGTGGACATGATTTCGTTCACCGGCTCCACCGCCACCGGCCGGTCGATCATGGTCGACGGTGCGGCCACCATCAAGAAGGTCTTCCTCGAACTCGGCGGAAAGTCGGCGTTCCTGGTGCTCGACGACGCCGACGTGGCGGCCGCCTGTTCGATGGCGGGCTTCACCGCGTCGATGCACGCCGGCCAGGGCTGCGCACTGACCACTCGTCTGGTGGTGCCGCGCGCCAAGTATGACGAGGCCGTCGAGGCGGCCGCGGCGACGATGGCGGGCCTGAAGGCCGGTGACCCCACCAACAAGCGCACCGTGTGCGGGCCGGTGATCTCGGAGCGGCAGCGTGACCGGGTGCAGTCCTACCTGGATCTCGCGATCGAAGAGGGCGGCACGTTCGCCTGCGGGGGCGGGCGTTCCGCCGATCACGACAAGGGATTCTTCATCGACCCCACGGTGGTCGCCGGGCTGGACAACAACGCCCGGGTGGCGCGCGAGGAGATCTTCGGGCCCGTGCTGACCGTCATCGCCCATGACGGCGACGACGATGCGGTGCGGATCGCCAACGACTCCCCGTACGGCCTGTCGGGCACCGTGTTCTCCGCCGACCCCGAGCGGGCGGCCGGTATCGCCGCCCGGTTGCGGGTCGGCACGGTCAACGTCAACGGCGGGGTCTGGTATGCCGCGGACGCGCCGTTCGGCGGCTACAAGCAGTCCGGTGTCGGCCGGGAGATGGGCCTGGCCGGCTTCGAGGAGTACACCGAGATCAAGGTCATCGCCACCCTGGCGCCATGACACCTGCGGCCGAGCGTCGACTTATGTCACGGATTCGGCCAAAAGCCGTGCAATAAGTCGACATTCGAGGAGAGACATGAGCAGATTCGAGAACAAGGTGGGCATCGTCACCGGGGCCGGCGGCGGCATCGGCCAGGCCTACGCCGAGGCGCTGGCCCGCGAGGGCGCCGCGGTGGTGGTCGCCGACATCAACGTCGAAGGCGCGCAGAAGGTCGCCGACGGCATCAAGGGCGAGGGCGGCACCGCGCTGGCGCTGCCGGTCGACGTCTCCGATCCCGCGTCGGCCAAGGAGATGGCCGACCGCACGCTTGCCGAGTTCGGCGGCATCGACTACCTGGTGAACAACGCCGCGATCTTCGGCGGGATGAAGCTGGACTTCCTGGTCACCGTCGACCCCGAGTACTACAAGAAGTTCATGAGCGTGAACCTCGACGGTGCGCTGTGGTGCACCCGCGCGGTGTACAAGAAGATGGCCAAGCGCGGCGGTGGCGCGATCGTCAACCAGTCCTCCACCGCGGCCTGGCTGTACTCGAACTTCTACGGGCTGGCCAAGGTCGGCATCAACGGCCTGACCCAACAGCTGTCCCGTGAGCTGGGCGGCCAGAACATCCGAATCAACGCGATCGCGCCCGGCCCCATCGACACCGAGGCCAACCGCACCACCACCCCGCAGGAGATGATCGCCGACATCGTCAAGGGTCTTCCGTTGTCCCGCATGGGAACTCCCGAGGACCTGGTCGGCATGTGCCTGTTCCTGCTCTCCGACGAGGCGAACTGGATCACCGGCCAGATCTTCAACGTCGACGGCGGACAGATCATCCGGTCATGAGCCGCGCCGGCGATGATGCAGAGCTTGCGATGAGGAGGAGCTGCGCAATATGACGGCTGCGGAGGGCTGCAAACTCGGTTATATCGGCCTGGGCAATCAGGGCGCGCCCATGGCCAAGCGTCTCGTCGACTGGCCGGGCGGACTCATCGTCTTCGACGTACGTGCCGAAGCCATGGCGCCATTCGCCGAGGCCGGTGCCACCGCGGCGGACAGCGTGGCCGGTGTGGCCACCGCCGACGTCATCAGCGTGACGGTGCTCAACGACGAGCAGGTGCGTGATGTGGTCGCCGAACTGGCGGCCCACGCCAGGCCCGGCACCGTGATCGCCATCCACTCGACGATCGGTGCGGGGACCGCCGCCGAACTGGCAGAACAGCTGCGGCCCAAGGAAATTCACATCGTCGATGCCCCGGTCAGCGGCGGTGCCGGCGCCGCCGAGAAGGGCGAACTGGCCGTCATGGTGGGGGCGGACGAGGAGGCCTACGCCAAGGTCAAGCCGGTGTTCAAGAAGTGGGCGTCGATGGTGGTGCACGCCGGGGAGCCCGGATTCGGTACCCGGATGAAGCTGGCGCGCAACATGTTGACGTTCACCGGGTTCGCGGCGGCCAACGAGGCGCTGAGGCTGGCGGAAGCGTCCGGGCTGGATCTGCAGAAGCTGGGCCGCGTGGTGCGCCACTCCGACGCCCAGTCCGGCGGACCGGGTGCCATCATGGTCCGTGACGACATGAAACCCCTTGAGCCGGACAACTTTCTGTACAACATGTTCCTGCATACCCGGGGGCTCGGCGAGAAGGACCTCGGTCTGGCCCTCGAACTGGGCGAGGCCGTCGGCGTGGAGCTGCCGCTGGCCGAGGTCGCGCGCCGCGACCTGGCCGCCGGACTCGGCGTCCCGCATACCGAGTCGACCACCACGAAGGAGTGAGTGCTATGTCAGACGACGAGCTGCGCCGCAAGGGCCTGGCGAAGATGAACGAGGTCTACGGCTGGGAGATGCCCAACATCGAGGGCGACCCGTACTTCGACCTGACCGTCGACCACCTTTTCGGCACGATCTGGAGCGAGTCCAGCCTGTCGATGCGGGAGAAGCGCATCATGACGCTGGCCTGTGTGACCGCGGTCGGCCGGCAGGACCTGGCCGAGATCCAGATCAACGCCGCGCTGCTCAACGGTGAGCTCACCGACACCGAACTCAAGGAGATGGCGGTCTTCCTGACCCAGTACCTGGGTTTCCCGCTGGGCTCGGCGCTCAACGGCGCCGTCGACACGGTGGTCAACCGACGTCGTAAGGCCGCAGCCAAGGGTGAGGGCGAGGACAAGAAAGCCAACGTCAACGCGGCGTTGAAGATGCACTCCGGGACGTCGCTCGACGACATTGAGTAAGTCGGCCGCATTCCGACTATTCGGGGTCCTGCACGCGATCCCGGCGTCGTGGTACCAGCGTCAACAGTCCTGTGACTACGGGGCTTCGGCGAGAGCCCTGACCCGCTCGTCGACCGGGCGGCCAGTCTTGGCGCTTGCCGCCACCGCGGCTTTGGCGGCGGCCTTGCGAACAGTGAGACTGCGTAACGGCGGGCGGTCTGTTGAGTCCGACGATTCCGGCTGCTGCGCGGTCATGGTGTTCCTTCCCTGCCGGTACCGCCCAGGACCGCGTGTTCCGCGATGACCTGCACGATGTCGGAATCGTCCCTGGTTGCCAGTGTAGATCCGACCAAGGCGGCAAGCATCTTCCAGCCGAGCTCGGCTTGGGAGTCGTCCGCTACGAAGGTCCGCTCAAAAGCCCACGTCGTCCGTCGCCACCATTCACTTCGGCGATCTGCACGGTTCTTCTGCTGCCAGGTGATGATCACCCCGACGGCCGCGACACCACCGACGATCAAGGTCACCCACGCTTGTGCCGGCATCGGCCAACCATTCCAGGTCCGCGTGTTCGATGCGTGCACCCCTGTGGATAGGCTCACGGCGTGCGCGTTCCAGTGACCGTTTCGGGTTGTCAGTGACGCTCACGCGCGATGCGGTGAAGCTCGACGGCCGGGTGGCGGTGGTCACCGGCGGAGGCGCCGGCATCGGCCGCGGAATCGCCGCGGGCCTGGCCGAGTTCGGCGCCCGCGTCGCGGTGTGGGAGCGCGACCATGCGTCCGCGGTCTCCTGCGCCGAGGAGATTGGCGGCCTGGCGTGCGTGACCGACGTGCGTGACGCGGCTCAAGTCGACGACGCGCTCGCCCGCACGACCGACGAACTGGGCACCCCGACGATCCTGGTCAACAACGCCGGCGGCACCTTCTATTCGGAACTGCTCGAGACATCCGCCAACGGCTGGGACGCCCTGATCCGGTCCAACCTCACCCAGGTGTTGTTGTGCACCCAGCGGGTCGCGCGGGCGATGGTCGACGCGCGGTCCGCGGGCAGCATCATCAACGTCAGCTCGATCGAGGGCACCCGGGCCGCACCGGGCTACGCCGCCTACGCGGCCGCCAAGGCAGGTGTCCTCAACCTCACCAAGACGGCGGCGCTCGAACTGGCGCCGCACGGCATCCGGGTGAACGCGCTGGCCCCGGATTTCACGATGACGGAGGGACTGGCCGCCCTGTCGCCCGACGGCGCCCGGCACGCGAGTCACATGGTTCCGCTGGGGCGTGCCGGTCATGTCGACGAGATGGCCGGCGCCGCAGTGTTTCTGGCGAGCGACCTGAGCTCCTACGTCACGGGGCAGACCCTGCATGTCGACGGGGGGACCGCCGCCGCCGGTGGGTGGTATCACCATCCGGGCGACGGGCATTACGTACTGGGTGCTGTGGTCTCCTGAGATTCCGCGCCAACATCCGAGCAAAATGCGCGTATGTTGTTGGTATGGAGTTGTGGACCTCGGAGGAAGCCGCACAGCACTGGGGTGTGACGCCCGCACGTGCTCGCGGCATCTTGGCCGACCGCCACATCGCTCGTATCTCGGGCTATCCCGCCGACGACGTCCGAGCCGTGCGGCGCCGCCAAGGTGCGCGCACCGATCTGGCATTCCCCGCCCGCGCTGCGTCACTGGCTGAGATCGCCACTGCTATCGCCGCCCGCGGTGACGACGCGACGCGATGGCGGATCTTTTTCGAATTCGTCAGAGGTGCCGACGAGTCGGGAGCGGCGGCACTTACGCTGACCTCGCGCGAGCCGCCACTGACGGGCGATATCCGGTTCGACGCTCTGCTGGCCGCCGCCGCCGAGCACATCGCTGCGCGCCGTGGGCGACCGGGGCCGCTGTGGACGCTCACCGTCGACCGGTTCTTGTCCCGCCCGTGGTGGACCTCGCCATTGCCGTCGGCTCGCGCCGAGGCGGTGTTGTGGACGCCGGCGTCGTTTCGCCGTCGCGGCATCTATCTCGACCGCCATGACCTCGTCCAGGACGGGGCCGAAGCCACCATGCCTGACCCGTTGTTCGACGCAGCCGATGTCCGACACGCCTTCACCGAATTGGGCGCGAAGCTGCAGCGGCGCAACATCGTCGGACAGGTCCACGTCTTCGGCGGGGCGGCAATGCTGCTGGCCTACAACCCCGAGCGTGCGGCCACCCGGGACATCGACGCTCTTTTCACCCCCGACGCGCCCATGATCACCGCGATCCGGGAGATCGCGGTGGAGCACGGTTGGCCATCCACATGGTTGAACAACCAAGCGGCCGCTTATGTCTCGCGCACCCCGGGTGAAGGTCAGCGCGTGTTCGACCATCCACATCTACAGGTGATGGTCACCCCACCCGATCACTTGCTGGCGATGAAGGTGCTGGCCGCGCGCGCTGTCCGCGACAGCGACGATCTAAAGGTGCTGTTCGACCACGTCGGTATCACGACGCCGAACGAAGTGTGGCCGATCGTCGAACGCTTCTTCCCTGGCACCGCCATCCCCGTGCGCGCTCGGGGATTGGTGGAGGACCTGCTCGAGGATTGACAAGCCGCAGCACAGCATCGGCCTGCGGGTCACCGGGGCGCCGCTGGTCAACGCCATTCCGGCGGTGTGCGCCGCCGCACCGGGAATCGCCACCTACGCCGACCTGCCGCTGATCACCGCGCCCCTGCCGAGCCGATAGGGTTTGTCCCGTGCGCGTCCTCGTGATCGGCTCCGGTGCCCGTGAACATGCCCTGCTCCTGGCACTGCGCCGGGACCCCGGCGTCGAGGCGCTGGCCGTCGCGCCCGGCAACGCCGGCACCGCGCTGATCGCCGAGCAGCACCACGTCGACGCGACGTCGGGCGAAGCCGTCGTCGCACTGGCCCGGCGGTTCGGCGCCGACCTCGTGGTCATCGGCCCGGAAGTGCCCCTGGTGCTCGGGGTGGCCGACGCGGTGCGGGCCGCCGGTATCGCCTGCTTCGGGCCGTCCAAGGACGCTGCTCGCATCGAAGGCTCCAAGGCTTTCGCGAAGGACGTGATGGCCGCGGTCGGGGTGCGGACCGCCGGCAGCGAGACCGTCGACAATCCCGCGCGCCTGGACGCCGCCCTGGACCGGTTCGGACCGCCGGCCGGCCAACGGGCCTGGGTGGTCAAGGACGACGGCCTGGCCGCGGGCAAGGGCGTCGTCGTCACCGCCGACCGCGACGCCGCGCGCGCGCACGCCGCCGAACTGCTCGAGAGCGGCCATCCGGTGCTGCTCGAGTCGTTCCTGGACGGCCCCGAGGTGTCACTGTTCTGCGTCGTCGACGGGGAGACCGTGGTGCCGCTGTTGCCCGCACAGGACTTCAAGCGGGTCGGCGACGGCGACACCGGACCCAACACCGGCGGCATGGGCGCATACGCGCCGCTGCCCTGGCTGCCGGACGACGTCGTCACCGTGATCGTCGACGATGTGGTGAAACCCGTTGCCGCGGAGATGGTTCGGCGCGGCTGCCCCTTCACCGGGCTGCTCTACGCGGGCCTGGCGATCACCTCCGCCGGGCCCTCGGTGGTGGAGTTCAACTGCCGGTTCGGCGACCCGGAGACCCAGGCGGTGCTTGCCCTGCTGGAGACCCCACTCGGGGGACTGCTCAACGCCGCCGCCACCGGCACGCTGGCCGACGCCGGCCCGCTGCGCTGGCAGCCCGGCGCCGCGGTCACCGTCGTGATCGCCGCCGAGAACTATCCCGGCAAGCCGCGGACCGGCGACGTCATCGGCG
>ERZ724512.415-NODE-415-length-19540-cov-15.468720_pt1 | contig 19540 bp, 19 predicted proteins | sample MGYA00376045_ERZ724512 | MGnify/ENA primary metagenome ERZ724512 (study PRJEB28724, sample SAMN07190883) | activated sludge metagenome | isolation source: activated sludge of sewage treatment plant in Hong Hong | place: Hong Kong | collected 2016-03-17 ... | reverse complement strand
CGGCGCCAGCCCGAGCAGCTCCGTCGAGACCCGGACGGCGTCCCGCGCGGGCTCGTCGCCCGCTCCCTCCCGCACGTCGGCGAGGGTCGCCGTCGACCCTTCGAGGACGGCGCTGGCGTGCGCGCCGCGGAGCAGCGACTCGGCCGTGGTCTCCGGAGAGGTACGCCGCAGGCCGCGGTCGCGCAGCACCGCGTCGATGCCGTCGCGAGCGGCGGCGTACGCGGACGGCACCCCCTCCATGGACGCCAGGGGGGACAGCAGGTCTGGGCTCACGGGATCACACCGTATCGGCGGGTACGGTGAGCCTGATGACCGATCCCTCCCGCTCCTTCGGCAGCGTCGTCGACGCCTACGACCGGGCCCGCCCGTCGTACCCGCGCGAGGCCGCCGCCTGGCTGGCCGGCGACCAGCCCACGACCGTGCTCGAGCTCGGCGCCGGGACCGGCAAGCTGACCGAGGTCCTCGTCGGCCTCGGGCACGACGTGCACGCCACGGAGCCCGACGAGCAGATGCTGGGTCGGCTGCGCGAGCACCTGCCCGACGTCCGCACCTCGGTGGGCGGGGCCGAGGAGATCGCGGCGCCGGACGGGTCGTACGACGTCGTCGTGGTCGCGCAGGCCTTCCACTGGTTCGACCACGACCGGGCCCTGCCGGAGATCGCGCGCGTCCTCAAGCCCGGTGGCCGCCTGTCCCTGGTGTGGAACGGCCGCGACGCCCGGATCCCCTGGGTGCGCAAGCTCGGCCGGATCCTCGGCAACCAGGAGCAGCTGCGCACCCACGAACCGCTGGTGACCTCGCCGCTGTTCGGGTTCGTGGAGGAGCAGGTGTTCCGGCACTGGCAGGTCGTCGACCGCCGCTCGATCCAGGACCTCGCCCTCTCGCGCTCCAACGTGGCCGTCCTCGACGAGGACGAGCGGGCCGCGAAGCTCGCCGAGGTGCTCGCGTTCTACGACGACTACGGCCGCGGCATGGACGGGATGCAGCTGCCCCTGGAGGCCGCCTGCTTCCGCGCGTCGGTCGTCGACCGGCCGGCCGCGGCCGCACCCGAGGACGCCGAGGCCGCCGCGGAGGAGACCGCCGCGCCGGACGACGGACGGGTCACCGACGACGGCTCCGACGCCGACGTGCTGCTCATCGACTTCCGCTGACGCAGACGCAGACGCCGACACCGACACCGACGTCGGGTCGTCGCGACCTCACGACGGGTCTGACGCCCTAGGCTCTGGAGGATGACGCGGCCCTGGCGACGCCGGCATCTCGGGACCGAGGCCGACCGCGCCACGTTCCGGACGCTCCACAGCGCCTCGCTCGCGTCTCCTGCCCTGCGCTCCGGGCTCAACCGGGGCAGCGCGGAGCGCAGCATCCGCCACCTCCACGAGCTGCTCGGCACCCCGGCGCTGGCGCTCACCGACACCACGCGCGTGCTGGCCTGGGACGGGGCCGGCCAGCACCACGAGGAGCAGGCCGCAGCGTTGGCCGTCGCCACCGTCGCGCGCGGAAGCACCCGGATGGCCGACCGCGGAGACCTGCGGTGCGACGTGGCCGGCTGTGAGCTGCGCACGGGCATCGCGAGCCCGCTGATCGTCGAGGAGCGGGTCGTCGGCACGCTCCAGGTCTTCACCGGGTACGCCACCGCCGGGCTCGCCCGCGCGGCCGACGAGGTCGCCCGGTGGATCGGCGGCCAGCTCGAGCTGGCCGAGCTCGACGCGAGCCGGACCCGGCTGATGGAGGCCGAGGTCCGTGCCCTGCGTGCCCAGATCAGCCCGCACTTCATCTACAACTCCCTCGGCGCGATCGCGAGCTTCGTGCGCACCGACCCCGACCGGGCTCGCGAGCTCCTGCTGGAGTTCGCGGACTTCACCCGCTACTCCTTCCGCCGGCACGGCGAGTTCACCACGCTGGCCGAGGAGCTGCGGTCGGTCGAGCGCTACCTGCTGCTGGAGCAGGCGAGGTTCGGCGAGCGGCTGGGGGTCACGCTCCGCATCGCACCGGAGGTGCTCCCGGTCGCCGTACCGTTCCTGTGCATCCAGCCGCTGGTCGAGAACGCCGTCCGGCACGGTCTGGAGGGAGCGAGCGGCGGCCACATCTCGATCGTGGCGCGGGACCAGGGCACCGAGTGCCTGATCGAGGTCGAGGACGACGGTGCCGGCGAGGATCCCGAGGTGGTCCGGCAGGCACTGGCGGGCGACAGCAGCCTCGACTCGATCGGGCTCGGCAACGTCGACGCCCGGCTGCGCAACGCCTTCGGCGACGACTACGGCCTGGTCGTGGAGACCAGTCCGGGAGCCGGGACCCGGGTCGAGGTCCGGGTGCCGAAGTTCGCCCCGGGAGTGCACGCGTGACGGCCCCCGGCACGCGACTGCGGGCGCTCGTCGTCGACGACGAGCGGCCGGCCCTCGACGAGCTCGTCTACCTGCTCTCGCAGGACCCGCGCGTCGGTGAGGTCCTGACCAGCGACTCGGCCACGGACGGCCTGCGCATCCTCCAGGAGGCCGAGGTCGACGTGGTCTTCCTCGACGTCCAGATGCCCGGGCTCACCGGCATCGAGCTGGCCCAGGTGCTGTCTCGCTTCCGCGAGCCGCCGCGGATCGTCTTCGTCACCGCCCACGAGGGCCATGCGGTCGAGGCGTTCGACGTGCGCGCGGTCGACTACGTGCTGAAGCCGGTCCGCGCCGAGCGCCTCGCGGAGGCCGTGCGGCGCGTGCTCGGCGCGGACCCCGCGCCGGCGCGGGACTCCGAGGTCGCCGTGGAGCGCGGCGGGGTGACACGGTTCGTCAACCGCTCCGACATCACCCACATCGAGGCGCACGGCGACTACGCCCGCCTGCACACGGCCGGGGACTCCTACCTCCTGCGGGTCCCGCTCTCGACGCTGGAGGAGGACTGGGCGGACGCCGGGTTCGTCCGCATCCACCGGTCCCTGCTGGTCGCCCTGGCGCACGTGCGCGAGGTCCGGATGGACGGCGGCCGCTGCACGGTCCTGGTGGGGCAACCTCCCGTCGAGCTCGTCGTGAGCCGGCGCCACACCCGCGAGCTCCGCGAGCTGCTGCTCCGCAACCGGACCGGCGGATGAATACCCCCGACCCCGGGAACCCGCGCGAGCGGGTCCGCGTCACGGGACCGCCGCGCCGCCGTACGCCGTCCGCGGTCCGCCCGCCCATCGACACCGAGACGCGCCTGGGTGGCATGTACCTCCGCTCGCTGCTGCGGGAGCAGCTGCGGCTCGCCGGCGGCGTCCTCCTGGCGCTCGCCGTCCTGGTCGGGTCGCTCCCGCTGGTCTTCCACCTCGCCCCGGGCCTCTCGTCGGCCCAGGTCCTCGGGCTGCCGTTGCCCTGGCTGCTCCTGGGCGTGCTCGTCTACCCGCTCCTGCTCGGCCTGGGCTGGGTCTTCGTCCGCCGCGCGGAGCGCAACGAGCGCGACTTCGCCGACCTGGTGCGCGAGGCCGACCGGTGAACGCTGCGCCGGGCGTCGTGGCGGTCGCGCTGGTGACCCTGGCTACGCTGCTCATCGGCACCTGGGGACTGCGCTTCTCCCGCACGACCAGTGACTTCTTCGTGGCCTCCCGCACGGTGCGGCCGACGCTCAACGCGAGCGCGATCGGGGGGGAGTACCTCTCCGCGGCCTCGTTCCTCGGCGTCGCGGGCCTGGTCCTCGCCTTCGGCGCCGACATGCTCTGGTACCCGGTCGGGTGGACGGCGGGCTACCTCGCCCTCCTCGTCCTGGTGGCGGCGCCGCTGCGCCGGTCCGGCGCCTACACGCTGCCCGACTTCGCCGAGGCCCGGCTGGGCTCGCGCGGGGTGCGCGCCGTCTGCTCGCTGATGGTGGTCGCGGTCGGCTGGCTCTACCTGCTCCCGCAGTTCCAGGGCGCGGGCATCACGCTGCGCTCGACGACGGGCGCCCCGACCTGGGTCGGTCCGGTCATCGTCGGGGCCGTGGTCCTCGCGAACGTCACGTCCGGAGGCATGCGGAGCATCACCTTCGTGCAGGCCTTCCAGTACTGGCTCAAGCTGACCGCCCTCCTGGTGCCGGCGGTCGTCCTGCTGTCGGTCTGGGCCGGCGACGGACAGCCCCACCCCGTCGGCGGCGACGGCTGGTCGATGCCGCTGGCCGCCGGGGGCGGGCAGGGCCTCTACCTGACCTACTCGCTCATCGTGGCGACGTTCCTCGGGACCATGGGCCTCCCGCACGTCGTCGTGCGCTTCTACACCAACCCCGACGGCCGCGCCGCCCGGCGCACGACGCTCGTGGTGCTCGCCCTGCTCGGCCTCTTCTACCTCCTCCCTCCGGTGTACGGCGCCCTCGGCCGGGTCTACGCTCCCGAGCTCGCCGCGAGCGGGCGGTCCGACGCGCTCGTCCTGGAGCTGCCGCGCATCATGGTCGACGGGCTGGCCGGCGAGGTCCTGACGGGGCTGGTGACCGCCGGGGCGTTCGCCGCCTTCCTGTCCACGTCCTCGGGACTGTCGATCGCGGTCGCCGGCGTCCTCGGCCAGGACCTGATCGGCCGGGTGCCGGCAGGGCGACGACTCGGCGGCGTCGCCGCGTTCCGGCTCGGGGCGGTCCTCGCGGTGATCGTCCCGTGCGCGGTCGCCCTGGCCGCACCCAACCTCGGCGTCGCGCGGGCGGTCGGGCTCGCCTTCGCGATGGCCGCGTCGACGTTCTGCCCGCTGCTCGTGCTCGGGATCTGGTGGCGCCGCCTGACCGGACCAGGAGCGGTGGCGGGCATGCTCGCGGGCGGGGTCTGCTGCAGCGTCGCGATCGGGTGGACCTTGCTGACCCCGGACCCGAGCGGGTGGGCGGACACGCTGATGGCGCAGCCCGCGGCGTGGACGGTACCGCTCGCCCTGGTGGCGATGATCGGCGTCTCGCTGCTGACGCCGGCGCGCGTCCCCGGCGGCGCGGGCCGGTTCCTCGCCCGGCTCCACGCCCCCGAGACGCTCGACCTCGACCGCGGCTGACCACCGGACGGCGATCGGCCGGTTCGACCGTTCGTCGTGCCTGACCGACCGTTCACCGACGCGACCGGCCCGCTGGGCGCGCGACCGCCACGCGACCCTCTCGCGTCCCGCGCCCCCGCACCTACCGTGACCGCGATCACATCCAGCTCGACCTCCCGGCGACACCACACTGACAAGGGGCGACCCGTGACCGATCTCCAGCACGATCCGCACGACCAGGCCGCGCGCCACGATCCCGCCTACGACCACCTCCACGCCGAGCCCGACTTCGCCCGGCTGCGCCACCTCTACCGCTCCTTCGTCTTCCCGGCCACGGTGGCGTTCCTCAGCTGGTACCTGCTGTACGTCGTGATGTGCAACTGGGCGACCGGGTTCATGGACACCGTGGTCGTCGGCAACCTCAACGTCGGCCTGGTCTTCGGACTGCTGCAGTTCGTCACGACGTTCCTCCTCGCCTGGGTCTACAGCCGGTACTCCTCGCGCCGGCTCGACCCGCTGGCCCGCAAGCTGGACGACCAGTACCTCGAGCTGATCAGGAAGGACCGCTGACATGGACGGCGACCAGATCCTCACCGCCGCCCTCTTCCTGGCGGTCGTCGCGCTCACCATCGGCATCACCTTCTGGGCGAGCCGGCGCACGTCGGGCACAGCCGACTTCTACGCCGGTGGCCGCAGCTTCTCGGGCTTCCAGAACGGCCTCGCGATCGGCGGCGACTACATGTCCGCGGCGTCGTTCCTCGGCATCTCGGGCGCGATCGCGCTCTTCGGGTACGACGGCTTCCTCTACTCGATCGGGTTCCTCGTGGCCTGGCTCGTGGCGCTGCTGCTCGTGGCCGAGATGCTGCGCAACTCGGGGCGCTACACGATGGCCGACCAGCTCGCCTTCCGGATGCGGCAGCGCCCGGTCCGCACGGCGGCCGCCTGCTCGACGGTGGTCGTGTCGATCTTCTACCTGCTGGCCCAGATGGTCGGCGCCGGCGCGCTGGTGTCGCTGCTCCTCGGCCTGGACAGCCAGGCGGCCAAGAACCTCACCATCGCCGCCGTGGGCGCACTCATGGTGTTCTACGTGACGGTCGGCGGCATGAAGGGCACGACCTGGGTGCAGATCGTCAAGGCGGTCCTGCTCATGGCCGGCTCGGCGCTGATCGTCGTGCTGGTGCTCGCCAAGTTCCACTTCAACCTGTCCGAGCTCCTCGGCACCGCCGCGACCAACAGCGGCAAGGGAACCGCGTTCCTCGAGCCGGGCCTGAAGTACGGCGCCACGACCACGAGCAAGATCGACTTCCTCTCCCTCGGCATCGCGCTCGTGCTCGGCACGGCCGGCCTCCCGCACGTGCTGATCCGCTTCTACACGGTGCCGACCTCCCGGGACGCCCGGAAGTCCGTGCTCTGGGCGATCGCCCTGATCGGCACGTTCTACCTGTTCACCCTGGTCCTGGGCTTCGGTGCCGCCGCCATGCTCGACGAGGCCGACTACGCGTCGGTCGCAGCGTCCGGCGGCAACCTCGCCTCACCACTGCTCGCCCAAGCGGCCGGCGGTGGCGCCGACGCGGCCGGCGGGGTGGTCCTGCTCGCCACCATCTCGGCGGTCGCGTTCGCGACGATCCTGGCCGTGGTCGCGGGCCTGGTGCTGACCTCGTCCGCGTCGGTGGCGCACGACATCTACAACGCGGTCCTCAAGCACGGCAAGGCCTCCGAGCGCGACGAGCTCCGGGTGGCGCGCATCGCCGCCGCGGGCATCGGCGTCATCGCGATCGCCCTCGCGATCCCGGCCCAGAACCTGAACATCGCGTTCCTGGTCGCCCTCGCCTTCGCGATCGCGGCGTCGGCCAACCTGCCCGCGATCATCTACAACATGTTCTGGCGCCGGTTCAACACCCGGGGCGCGGTGTGGAGCATCTACGGCGGCCTCATCTCCGCCGTGGGCCTGGTGTTCTTCTCACCGGTGACCTCCGGCAAGGGCCTGGACCCCACCGGCAAGAACCTGTCGCTGCTCCCGGCGAGCATCGACATCTCGTGGTTCCCGCTGGAGAACCCGGGCATCGTGTCCATCCCGCTGGGCTTCTTCCTGGGCTGGCTCGGCACGGTCACCAGCAAGGAGCCGGCCGCCGAGGACCGCTACACCGAGCTCGAGGTCCGCGCCCTCACCGGGGCGGGCGCCGAGCAGGCCGTCCAGCACTAGTCCGAGACCCACGCAACCGCATCGCAACCTTGCCGGGAGACCCTGTGGTGGGGCCTCCCGGCGAGGTCCTACTGTGGCGGCAGCCACACCCGTCGCCCGACCGGAAGGACCACCGTGACCGAAGAGACCCTGTCGAACCTGTTGCGTGAGGACCGACGGTTCGAGCCTCCCGCGGAGATCGCGGAGAGCGCGAACCTCAAGGCCGACGCCTACGAGCGGGCCGCTGCGGACCGGGAGGGGTTCTGGGCCGAGCAGGCCGAGCGCCTGGACTGGTCGCAGAAGTGGGAGCGGGTGCTGGACTGGGACGACCCGCCGTTCGCGAAGTGGTTCGTGGGCGGGACGCTGAACGCGTCGTACAACTGCGTGGACCGGCACGTGGAGGCCGGACGGGGTGACAAGGTCGCGCTGCACTGGGTCGGCGAGCCGGTCGAGGACAGGCGCGACATCACCTACGCCCAGCTCAAGGACGATGTCTCGCGGGCCGCGAACGCGCTGACCGAGCTCGGCGTCCAGACCGGTGACCGGGTTGCGATCTACCTGCCGATGATCCCCGAGGCCGTGGTCGCGATGCTGGCCTGCGCCCGCATCGGCGCCCCGCACACCGTGGTGTTCGGCGGGTTCTCCGCCGACGCACTGGCCTCGCGGCTGGTCGACTGCGAGGCGAAGGTCGTGATCACCTCCGACGGCGGCTACCGCCGCGGGTCCGCCTCGGCGCTCAAGCCGGCCGTGGACGAGGCGCGCGCCAAGACCGCCGAGCAGGGCCACACGGTCGAGAAGGTCCTGGTGGTGCGCCGTACCGGCCAGGACGTGACCTGGGACGACGCCGTTGACGTGTGGTGGCACGACGTCGTCGACTCCGCGTCAGCCGACCACACGCCGCAGGCGTTCGACTCCGAGCACCCGCTGTACGTGATGTACACGTCCGGGACGACCGGGAAGCCGAAGGGGATCCTGCACACCACGGGCGGATACCTGACCGGTGCGTCGTACACGCACTGGGCGGTCTTCGACCTCAAGGCCGACACCGACGTCTACTGGTGCAGCGCGGACATCGGCTGGGTCACCGGCCACTCCTACATGGTCTACGGGCCGCTGGCCAACGGCGCCACCCAGGTGATGTACGAGGGCACGCCCGACTCCCCCGAGCGGGGTCGCTGGTGGAAGATCATCCAGGACTACGGGGTCACGATCTTCTACACCGCCCCGACCGCGATCCGCTCGTTCATGAAGCAGGGCCGCGAGATCCCCGACAAGTTCGACATGTCCTCGCTGCGGATCCTCGGCAGCGTGGGTGAGCCCATCAACCCCGAGGCGTACGTCTGGTACCGCCACGTCATCGGCGGTGACCGGACCCCGGTCGTCGACACCTGGTGGCAGACCGAGACCGGTTCGATCATGATCTCCCCGCTGCCCGGGGTCACCCACGGCAAGCCCGGGTCCGCGATGACCGCGATCCCCGGCGTCTCGGCCGAGGTCGTCAACGAGGAGGGCAACGCCGTGCCCAACGGGTCCGGCGGCTACCTCGTCCTCACCGAGCCGTGGCCGGCGATGCTGCGGACCATCTGGGGCGACGACGACCGGTTCCGCGACACCTACTGGTCCCGCTTCCGCTCCCAGGGCTACTACTTCGCCGGCGACGGCGCGAAGAAGGACGAGGACGGCGACATCTGGGTCCTGGGCCGCGTCGACGACGTCATGAACGTCTCCGGCCACCGCCTGTCGACCACCGAGATCGAGTCCGCCCTGGTCTCCCACCCCAAGGTCGCCGAGGCCGCCGTGGTCGGCGCGAAGGACGAGGACACCGGCCAGGCCGTCTGCGCGTTCGTCATCCTGCGCGACGAGGCAGGAGACGGGGGCGACGACATCGTGGCCGAGCTGCGCCAGCACGTGCGCAAGGAGATCGGCCCCATCGCCACCCCCCGCCAGATCATGATCGTCCCCGAGCTGCCCAAGACCCGCTCGGGCAAGATCATGCGCCGCCTGCTCCGCGACGTCGCCGAGCACCGCGAGGTCGGCGACGTCACCACCCTGGCCGACTCCACCGTCATGGACCTCATCAAGGACAAGGAGAGCGCGGGCAAGGGCGAGGACTGACCCGGCCCCGCACGGAACCGGGTACGCAGTGCCCTAGGCTGGGTCGCGGTGCGCCGGGAAGTCTGGTCGGCAGAGCAGTGAGCCGACCCCGAGGAGCCCGATGACCGCGCCCCAGCCCGCCCGTCGCCAGCGGCTGTTCCAGCGCGGCTCGTTCCTGGAGAGCTCGCGCGCCGCCGACGTCCTGCGCGCCGAGACGACCGGCGGTCTGCTCCTCATCGCCTCGGCCGCGATCGCGCTGGTCTGGGCGAACACCCGGTGGTCGGGCTCCTACTACGACCTGGGTGCGCTGGCCGTCGGGCCCGAGGCGCTGCACCTCCACCTCAGCCTCGACACCTGGGCGGCCGACGGGCTGCTGGCGATCTTCTTCTTCGTCGCCGGGCTCGAGCTCAAGCGCGAGTTCGTCGCCGGCGACCTGCGCGACCCGCGCCGTGCCGCCCTCCCGGTGGTGGCCGCCGTCGGCGGGATGCTCGCCCCCGCGATCGTCTACGCCCTCTGGAACCTCGGCAGCAACGGTGAGCTCAACGGCTGGGCGATCCCCACCGCCACCGACATCGCCTTCGCGGTCGCGGTCCTCGCCGTGATCAGCACCCACCTCCCGTCGGGGCTGCGGACCTTCCTGCTCACCCTGGCCGTGGTCGACGACCTCCTGGCGATCACGATCATCGCGGTCTTCTACACCACCGAGGTGCACCTGGCGTGGCTCGCGGCGGCCGTTGTCCCGATCGTCGTCTTCGCCGTCCTGGTCCAGCGGCGGATCTGGTCGGCCTGGTTGCTCCTCCCGCTCGCCTTCGCGGCCTGGACCTGCGTGCACGCGTCCGGGGTGCACGCGACGGTGGCCGGCGTCGTCCTCGCGTTCACGGTGCCCGTGCTCCGCGCCGACGGCCAGTCGGGTCCGGGCCTCGCCGAGCACCTCGAGCACCTCGTCCGTCCCGTCTCGGCCGGCTTCGCCGTACCCGCGTTCGCGTTCTTCGCCGCCGGGGTCACCATCGGCGGCTGGGACGGTCTCGTCTCGTCGTTGCAGGACCCGGTCTCCCTGGGCATCGTCACCGGCCTCGTGGTCGGCAAGACCGTCGGCGTCGCGGGCTCGACCTGGCTGCTGGCCCGGTTCACCCGCGCGGAGCTGGACGGCGAGCTGAGCTGGGTCGACGTCGTCGGCATGGCGATGCTCGCCGGGATCGGCTTCACGGTCTCCCTGCTCATCGGCGAGCTGGCGTTCGGCAACGGATCCGCGGACGACGACCACGTCAAGGTCGCCGTGCTCGTGGGCTCGCTGGTCGCCGCGCTCCTCGCCACCGCGGTCCTGCGCGCCCGCAACCGGGTCTACCGCCGGCTCTGCGAGCTGGAGGAGCGCGACTCCGACGCCGACGGGATCCCCGACGTCTACGAGGACGGGTCCCTCAGCGACCCCTGAGCCGGTCGGGCAGGAGCTGGCGCAGCACGGCGCCCACCGTGACCACCCCGACCAGCGGGGCCGTCTTCGAGCTCCCGTCCACGACGGCGACCAGCGGGCTCCGGTCGGCGGCCATGACGGCGGCGACCTCCAGCACCGTGTCGTCCGCGGCGGCCACCGGCAGGCGCGACCGCTCCTTCGGGAGGATCTCCTCCACGGACTTGCCCTCCAGGGCGTCGCAGACGTGGTCGATGAACTCCTGGTCGACGACCCCGGCGAGGTTGGGGTCGTCGCGGAGGTAGCCGGGGATCACCTGACGCAGCACCTGGGCGGCAGGGAGGACCGCGACCGGGCGGTCGTGCTCATCCACGACGATGAGGCCGGGCCGGTTCTGCTCGGTGAGCAGCAGCGCGGCGGCCACCGCGCCCTCGCGCAGACCGACCGTCGGATAGGGCTCGACCAGCTCACGCGCCTTCATGCGCGCCGACGCTATCCCAGCCGGACGACGCCGGACGACGACGGACACCCGGACCACGGGATAGGGTCGTCCCCAGGTGTGCCGGGAAGCCTGGTCGGCGTCCTCGACCCGACCCCAGGAGCCGCCGTGGCCGTCGCCGCCGTCGTCATCTTCGTGTGTGCGTACGCCGTCCTGGTGACCGACAAGGTCCACCGGACGAAGGTCGCGCTCGTCGGCGCCGGCCTCATGCTCCTGCTCCACGTCAGCAACGCGGAGCGGGCCTTCTTCTCCGAGCGCACCGGCGTCGAGTGGAACGTCATCTTCCTGCTGCTCGGCATGATGGTCATCGTCTCGATCCTGCGCCGCACGGGCGTGTTCGAGTACGTCGCCATCTGGGCGGCGAAGCGGACCCGGGGGCGGCCCTACCCCCTGATGGTCATGCTCTGCGTGTTGACCGCGCTGGCCTCCGCGCTCCTGGACAACGTGACCACGGTGCTGCTGGTCGCACCGGTCACGTTCCTGGTCTGCCAACGCCTCGGACTGCGCCCGGCGCCGTACCTCATGGCCGAGGTCTTCGCCTCCAACATCGGCGGCACCGCGACGCTGGTGGGCGACCCGCCGAACATCATCATCGCGGCCCGGGCGGACCTGACGTTCAACGACTTCCTGGTCCACCTGGCACCGATCGTGGTCGTCCTCATGGTCGTCTTCTGCCTGCTCTGCCGCTGGATGTTCCGCTCGTACTTCGTCTACGACCCCGAGCGTGCGGCCTCCGTGATGCGCCTGGACGAGCGCGAGGCGATCACCGACCGACGCCTGCTGGTGACGGGTGGGGTGGTCCTGAGCGCGGTCATCCTCGCCTTCGTGCTGCACCCGGTGCTGCACTACGAGCCGGCGGTGGTGGCCCTGCTGGGCGCCGGTCTCCTGCTCCTCGTCACCGGCGTCGACCCCGCCGAGACCATGCGCGACGTCGAGTGGTCGACGCTCGCGTTCTTCGCCGGGCTGTTCATCATGGTGGGCGGTCTGGTGGAGACCGGGGCCATCGACCGGATCGCCGCGGCAGCGTCGACGTTCACGGGTGGCAGCCTGGGCGTCGCGACGATGACCCTGCTCGGCGGGTCTGCGGTGCTGTCGGCCATCGTCGACAACATCCCCTACGTCGCGACGATGAGCCCGGTGGTCGCCGAGCTGGCCGCCGGGCACGGCGAGTCCGGCCAGGTGCTGTGGTGGGCGCTCGCCCTGGGGGCCGACCTCGGCGGCAACGCCACCGCGATCGGCGCCTCCGCCAACGTGGTCGCCCTGGGCCTCGCCGAGCGGGAGGGACAGCCGATCGGCTTCTGGGAGTTCACCAGGTACGGCGTCGTCGTGACGGCCACGACGATCCTGGTGTGCATGCCCTACCTGTGGCTGCGGTACCTGTGAGGAGTCCGATCGGTAAGGTCGGACCCATCACCGGCGCGACGAGCAGAGGAATGCACAGATGGCCCAGCACCAGGTCCAGGACTCCGATCCCACCATCGGACGTCTGGTCCACGACGCCTCGCGCGACATCTCCACGCTGGTGCAGAAGGAGATCCAGCTCGCCAAGTCCGAGCTGAAGGTCAGCGTCAAGGCCGGCGGCACGGGTCTGGGGCTGTTCGCCGGAGCGGCGTTCTTGCTGGTGCTCGCGATCATCATGCTGTCGGTCGCGTTCGCCTACTTCATCAACTGGAACGGCGACGGTCTGGCCCTGCAGTGGGCGTTCACGATCGTCTTCGTGTTCTACGTGCTGCTCGCCGCCCTGCTGGGCTACCTCGGGGTGCGCAAGGTCAAGCAGGTCCGTGCCCCCGAGCGCGCGATCGAGCAGGGCCGGGAGATCCCGAACGCGCTCAAGGGCAAGGCCTAACCCGCGCACCCACCCGTGGAGACCCGGGTCGAGCTGGTCCGGCCGGTCTCGGCCGCGTCGGCTACCTGGTGCGCCGTCAGGGCGTAGCCGGTGTCGTGGTCGGTGACCGAGGCCGCGAACACGACACCCGCGACGTCCCCGGCGCCGGTGAGGATGGGGCCGCCGGAGTTGCCCGGCAGGATCTGCCCACGCAGCGAGTAGACCTCGCGGATCACCGCGCCGTCGCCGTAGATGTTCGGCGATCGGAGCCGCTGCTCGGCCCGGATCCGCGCGGCCTCGACCTGGTAGGGGCCGTCCTGCGGGTAGCCGAGCACGGCGACGCCCTGCTCCGGCTTGGCCGTCTGGTCCAGGTCGAGGGTCGGCAGGCCACCGCTGTCGAACGCCAGGACCGCGACGTCGACGTCGGGGTTGTAGTAGACGACCTCGGCGTCGACGGTCTCGTCGCCGACCACCACCTCGGGGTCGTCGATGCCGGCCACCACGTGGGCGTTGGTCATCAGCCGGTTGTCGGCGTACACGAAGCCGGAACCCTCGACGCCGCGGCCGCACTCGTTGGTGCCGCGCACCTTCAGCACGCTCGCCTGGGCCCGCTGCACGTCGGGGTCCGAGAGAAGCCGCTTCGGGCCCGGGCCGACCTGAACGATCCGCTCGGGCGCGAACGGTTCGAGGTAGCGGGGGAAGAAGCTGGTGCCGACGACGTCGTTGAACGCCTGGAGCGCGCTCCCCGCCGAGGCCGGCAGCACCTGGTCGACCTCGCTCAGCACCGCCGAGCTGCGGACCATCGGCGTGATGCCGTTGATCCGCGAGCCCGAGATCGCGACCCCGAGCGCCCACGCGACCAGCAGCACGGCCACGGCGCTCAGGGCGGCACCGCCGACGGCGTCCAGCGCACGGATCGGCTGCCAGGTGATGCGGTCGCGGATGCGGGTGCCGGCGAACTGGAACACCGCCTGGCCCAGCGAGGCCGACAGGATCACGATGAACAGGGCGCCCAGGGAGACCATGAGCGACGGGTTCGCGTCGCCCAGGGCGATCGGCGCCAGCCAGACGCCGAACAGGCCACCGAGGAGCAGGCCGCCGGTGGCGAACGCGCCGGCGATGAAGCCCTGCCAGTAGCCCGACAGCGCGTAGGCGAGCACGAGGACGAGCAGGAGCCAGTCGAGCAGGTTCACTCCTCACCCTCCTCGTCGGCCTCGTCGGGCTCGTCGGGCTCGTCGTCCTCGATGTCCAGCAGCCGGGACCGTCGGGGGTCAGCCTGCAGCATGTAGGCCGGCAGGTCCTGGACGCGCGACTGGTCCCACGGGCGCGTCCAGCCGAGGAAGTCGAAGAGCCGGGCGATGATGCCGCCGGTGAACCCCCACAGGATGACGTCCTTCTCGGGCCCGATGAGGAAGCCCGGGCTGACGTAGTCGACCCGCGGGTGCCGCACCATGACCCGGTGCGTGGGGTCGAGCAGCTCGTCGATCGGGACGTGGTGGATTGCGTGCACCTCGGCCGGGCTGACGATGCTGACCCCGGTGGGCTCACGCCACCAGCCCAGCACCGGGGTCACCGCGAAGTTGCTGGGCGGCAACCAGAGCTCGGGGAGCCGCCCGAACACCTCGACCGTGGCCGGGTCGAGGCCGATCTCCTCCTCGGCCTCGCGCAGCGCGGCGTCCACGACGCTCTCACCGGGGTCGACCGAGCCGCCGGGGAAGGACACCTGGCCGGGGTGGGAGCGCATGTCGTGGGCGCGCTCGGTCAGGAGCAGCTCGCCACCCCGTGCGCCCTCGCCGAAGAGCATCAGGACCGCCCCGGGGCGCGCGTCGCCACCCGGCGGCGGGGTGAACCGGGTCAGGTCGTCGGCCGAGATGCTCGCCGCACCGGCCCGCACCGGCTCCAGCCAGTCGGGGATCACAGGTCGGTCCCGAGGTGCTCGTTCGCGAGCTTCGCGAGCTCGTCGGCCGAGTCGACGCCACCGGCCGCGTTGGTGACGGTGCCGTCGGCGTCGACGAAGACGAACCACGGGACGCCCCGGATCACCGAGATCGGGTCGGCCGCGTTGATGTCCCCGCCGGGGTCGGCCACGAGCGGGTAGGTGACGCCCGACCGCTTGGCGAGCTCGAGCGCGGCCCTCGGCTGCGTGTCCTGGTAGTCGATGCCGACGACATCGACCTGGTCGCCGTACGTCTCGTAGAACTCCTGCAGCGCCGGCATCTCCTCGCGGCACGGGCCGCAGTAGGAGCCCCACACGTTGACCACCAGCGGACCGCGCAACGACGCGAGGTCGACGTCGGGACCGCCGCCCAGGCAGGGCAGCGTGAGGTCGGGCAGCGGCCCGTCGGTGCCGGTGCCGGGCGCGCACTCCTCGATGGCGGTCTCGGACTTCAGCTTCTGCAGCTCGGGGGTGTCCACGTCGACCCGCGCTGCCCCGGGCCCGGCGGGCACGTCGGAGCCGGAACAGGCCGTCAGCGTCAGGGTTGCCAGCCCCGCGACCAGCAGTCGCCCCGTCCAGGTGGTCAAGCCCGGCCCTCGGTCTTGACGAGGGCGGCCGCCGCCACCGGGTCGGTCGGGCCTTCGCCGTACGACGGGCACCAGCGCGCCACGGGGCACGCACCGCACGCGGGCTTGCGGGAGTGGCAGACCCGCCGACCGTGCCAGATCAGGTGGTGGCTGAGCATCGTCCAGTCCTTCGGCGGGAACAGCGCCCCGACCGCGTGCTCGACCTTGACCGGGTCGGTCTCCTCGGTCCACCGGAAGCGGCGCGCGAGCCGGCCGAAGTGGGTGTCGACGGTGATGCCCGGGATGCCGAACGCGTTGCCGAGCACCACGTTGGCCGTCTTGCGGCCGACCCCCGGCAGCTGCACCAGGTCGTCCAGGCGCGGCGGGACCTCGCCGCCGTGGCGCTCGACCAGCGCCGCGCTCAGCTTGAGCAGCGACTCGGTCTTGGCGCGGAAGAACCCCAACGGCCCGACGATGCCCTCGAGCGTCGCCCGGTCCGCGGCCGCCATCGCGCGCGCGTCGGGGTAGGCCGCGAACAGGGTCGGCCGCACGGCGTTGACGCGCTTGTCCGTGGTCTGCGCGGACAGCACCGTGACCACGAGCAGCTGGAAGGGGTCGTCGAAGTCGAGCTCGGTGGTCGCGTCGGGGTAGGTGGCCGCCAGCGCCCGGTCGATCTTGCGGGCACGGCGCACCAGCGCGGTGCGCGTCTCAGCGACAACGGGGGCGGACACGGGCCCAGCGTACGGTGGTGCGCGGACACCACCGATTCGGTGACCAGCCGGCGCGCACCCCGCCCCGCACCGCGCCACGCCGTCTCTCGCGACGGCGGCTGGTTCCTGTGAAGTTCCCCACTGGATAGGATCTGGCGCGGAACCCGTGCACGCGGGTCATTGCGAGGAGGATTCGTGGACAACGACGTACTTCGCCAGGCGCCGCTCTTCAGCGCGCTCGACGACGAGGCTGCAACCGCGCTGCGCGCGTCGATGGCGGAGACCAAGCTGCGCCGCGGAGACGTGCTGTTCCACGAGGGCGACTCCGGCGACAAGCTCTACATCGTCCTCGAGGGCAAGGTGAAGCTCGGCCGCACGTCGTCCGACGGGCGGGAGAACCTGCTCGCCATCCTCGGCCCGGGCCAGATGTTCGGCGAGCTCTCGCTCTTCGACCCCGGCCCGCGCTCGGCCACGGTGACCGCCGTGACCGACGCGACGTTCGCCTCGCTCTCCCACGAGGACCTGCTGCGCTGGCTCGAGGGCCGCCCGGTGGTCGCGCGCGGCCTGCTCGCCCAGCTCGCCGGCCGGCTCCGCAAGGCCAACGACGTGGTGGCCGACCTGGTCTTCTCCGACGTTCCCGGCCGGGTGGCCAAGGCGCTGCTCGACCTCGCCGACCGGTTCGGGCGCACCGCTGACGACGGCGTGCACGTCCACCACGACCTCACCCAGGAGGAGCTCGCCCAGCTCGTCGGCGCCTCCCGCGAGACCGTCAACAAGGCGCTCGCCGACTTCGCCTCCCGCGGCTGGCTGCGCCTCGAACCCCGCTCGGTCGTGATCATGGACGTGGAGCGCCTGGCCCGCCGCGCCCGTTGAGTCGAGACTTCCGTCGGTCGAGTCGAGACTTCTGACCACTCGAGTCGAGAGTTCTGGTCACCACCGCCGGTTCGAGTACGCCGTCGCCAGGGCCGAGCGCAGCTCGTCGAGCCACCGGTCGAGCGCCTCGCCGGTGAAGTCGCCGATGCGGACGACGATGACCGTCCATCCGTGCCTGCGCAGCCACGCGCGACGCTCCTCGTCCTCAGCCTCCCGACCCTCGTGGGCTTCCTCCCCGTCGTACTCGACGACCACCCTGGCGCGGCGATAGGCGAAGTCGAGACGGTACGTCGGCACGCCGTCGATCTCGATCCACACCTGCGGTTCCGGTAGCGGCAGGCCCGCGTCGGCGATCGCCAGGAACACCCACGCCTCGCGCGCCGACTCGATCCGAGGGTCGACGAGGCCGACCAGGCTCCGGAGCTGGATGACGCCACGCCGCCGGCGATACCTGCCCAGGGAGCGCTCGAGATCGGACTCGGTGAGCCCGTGAAGAGCCGCGAGCAGGACCATGGCGGCGAAGGCCTCGCGCCGGCGCAGGCAACAGCCGAGGTCGAGAGCCGTGCGCAGGGGCGTCGTCACCCGGACTCCGTCGATCACCATGACGTCCTGCGGCGTCAGGTCGCGGGTCCGACTGTCGATGCCGGTCAGCTTCGTCGGGGCGTGCCACCGCAGCGCACAGGTCTCCACACGCGGCATCGAGTCGTGCTCGGCGTACACATGTGTGTCCACCCTGTGCAGCCACGCCGCGGTGCGATCGGTGACCACCTGATCGGCTCGAACGACCTTCGCCACCGCCTGGGCGCGCAGCTCCAGCGTCTCCTCGAGGTGCGCCGCCACGAACACCCCCCGCACCAGCGGGCGGATGGTGCGGCAACGCAGCGCCCGCCGCAGGTCGTTCTCGGTGAGCCCCAGCCCGGGCAGGTCCGCCCGGGTGAAAGGGGCGTCCGGCCAGTTCGATGCGTCCTGGGTCATCTGCTGAGGATCACCTCGGCGGTCAGCCGCGTTCAGCCGCCGATCGCGGCGCTGTGGAGTCTGCCGTCTGGACTCCTGCTGTGGACGGAGAGTGGGCCGTCATCCGACGGAACTCTCGACTCGACCGACGGAACTCTCGACTCGACCGACGGAACTCTCGACTCAACCGACGGAACTCTCGACTCAACGGCGGGCGAGGTAGGCGAGCTGGGCCCGGACGGAGAGCTCGGCGGCGTCCCAGAGGGAGGGGTCGACGTCGGCGTACACGACCTCGACGACGCGGCGGGGCAGGGCGGGGTCCTCGGCCAGCTCGGGTGAGAGCGGCACCGACAGCTCGGCCAGCGCACGCTCGACCTGGGCGAGGCGCTCACGACGGTGGGCGAGGTAGAAGTCCAGGACGCCGAGGGCGTCGTCGAGCACCGGGCCGTGGGCGGGCCACAGGGTCCGCACCTCCCCGGCGACGACGAGCGAGCGCATCCGCTCGATCGAGGAGAAGTACGGCGCCAGCTGGCCGTCCGGGTGCGCGACGACGGTCGTGCCGCGGCCCAGCACCATGTCGCCGGTGAGCAGCGCACCGTCGCCGGGCAGCACCAGCGACACCGAGTCGGCGGTGTGGCCCGGGGTGGTCACCACGCGCAGGGCGAGGCCGTCGACGACGATCTCCTCCCCGTCGACCAGCGGAGCGGCGTCGACGCACAGCGACGGGTCGAGCGCACGCACCGGGCAACCCTTGCGCCGGCCGAGCTCGGCGGCGACCTCGGCATGGTCGAAGTGGTGGTGCGTGACCAGCACCAGCCGCACGTCACCGAGCTCGGCGGTCAGCCGCTCGAGGTGACCGTCCTCGACCGGGCCGGGATCGACCACGACCAGCCCCGACGCCCCCGGCTCCTGGAGCACCCAGGTGTTCGTGCCGTCCAGGGTCATCATCCCGGGGTTCGGCGCGAGCAGGCAGCGCCCGCGCGCCCCGAAGGCCCCGCCCGACCAGCCGGCCGACCAGCCGCCCGCCCCCTGCGTCACGCGCGTCGCCGCTCGGCCACCAGCGGGCGCAGCCGGTCCGGCATCGACAGCGTCCAGCCATCGCCCAACGGCTCGATCGAGGGGCAGAACATCTCCACCGAGCGCGAGGCCGCGACCGCGAGCACCTCCTCGGGCGAGGCGTGCTCCCCCACCTCCATCGAGGTGAGGTAGGTCGGCGGCATCAGCGCGAGCTCGCCGGCGTCGGCCTGCTCGGCCGCCAGCCGCGCGGGCATCCAGGTCACCTCCGACGACTCCGTCGACACGTCCCGCGTCACCTGCCCCTCGGGCAGCAGCGCGACGAAGAACCAGGTGCGGTAGCGCTTCGGCTCGAAGACGGGGGTCAACCACGCGTCCCAGACACCGAGCAGGTCGCTGCGCAGCACCAGACCGCGCCGGGTGAGGAAGTCGGTCATCGACAGGTCGCGCGACTCCAGCGCGACCCGGTCGGCCTCCCAGTCGTCCCCGGTCGTGTCCGCGACGACCGACGTCGCCGACGTGCCGGCCAGCAGCACCCCGGACTC
>ERZ724512.413-NODE-413-length-19555-cov-16.960410_pt1 | contig 19555 bp, 18 predicted proteins | sample MGYA00376045_ERZ724512 | MGnify/ENA primary metagenome ERZ724512 (study PRJEB28724, sample SAMN07190883) | activated sludge metagenome | isolation source: activated sludge of sewage treatment plant in Hong Hong | place: Hong Kong | collected 2016-03-17 ... | reverse complement strand
CCGCCATGTCGCCACTGACCTTCTGCAGCGCACTGGCCAGGGCACTGGGTCGACCGGTGAGCAGCGCACCTGCACGATCTGCGCTCAACTCGCGGTACCGCGACAGCATGCGGGTCAGAAGGAAGCTCACGGCGTAGACCAGTGCGGACACGGCGATGATCGCCAGGCTCACCAGCGCGGTGTTCTGATCGCGGCGTCCCATCCCGCCCCACAACGCCATGCGAGTGAGGAATCCGGCGGCCACACCGGCCACGGATGCGATCGTCATGACCAGCACATCACGGTGGGCCACGTGCGACAGCTCGTGCGAGAGCACTCCTTCGAGTTCCTGTTCGTCGAGGCGACGCAGCAGCCCGGTGGTGACGCACACCACCGACCGGTGCGGGCTGCGGCCCGTTGCGAAGGCGTTGGGCATGTCGACGTCGGCGATGGCCACGCGCGGCTTGGGCATCTCAGCCATCGCGCAGAGGCGATCCACGATCCCGTGCAACTGGGGGGCCTGCTCCGGGGTGACCTCGCGCGCGCCCATGGAGTGCAAAGCGATGCTGTCGGAGAAGAACCACTGCGCGAAGAGCAGTCCGACCGCGAGCACCAGCACGAAGGCCGCGTTCAGGCCGATGGCGATGAGCACGGCGATGAAGACCACGTAGAGCAGGCCGAGCAGGAACATGGTGCCCGTCATGCGCGCGGTGAGACCCCGGTCGGAGGCATACCTGGACTTCATGGCTCAAGTTTCCCATGCAGCGCAAGACCGCCCCAGTGCAGCGCGTACGCCGTGGGCGGAATCAGTCCGGGATCAGGCCCTCGTCGGTCAGCATCGCGCGCACCTCTTCGGCGGTGGATTCCTCCGCAGGCAGGATCACCTCGGACTCCACCAGTTCGTCGTCGGCGACTCTCCGCCCGGCCTCGCGCACGCTCTCGAGCAGCGCCTTCAGCGCGGGCGTGAAGCCTTGCGGATCCTCGAGCGCGGCCTCAAGGGCGTCGTCGAGTTCGTTGAGCCGCTCCATCGCCTCGTCCGGCAGTTCGAACTGCCCCTCCCCCATGATTCGCACGATCATGGCGTCACCTCAGCCCTGGTCGGGCTTGGGGTCGGCGGCCGGACCAGGCTCCACCGCGGGCGTTGCCGGCGCCTCGACCGCCGTGGCTGCCGGCCCGCCGGACAACTCAGCCTTCATGGCCGCAAGGGTGTCCTCGACCTCACTGGCGCTGGCCATCCGCTCGAGCTCAGCCGTGATCGAGTCCTTGCTCGTCCCTGTCGCATCGTCGAGTGCACCGGAGGCCACCAGTTCGTCGATCGCCCCGGCCCGGGCCTGCATGGCCTGCGTCTTGTCCTCCGCGCGCTGGATCGCCAGCCCGACATCGCCGAGTTCCTCGGAGATCCCCGAGAAGGCCTCGTTGATCTTCGTCTGCGCCTCCGCGGCCGAGTAGGTCGCCTTGATGGTCTCCTTCTTGGTCCGGAAGGCCTCCACCTTGGCCTGCAGCCGCTGTGAGGCCTGAGTGAGCTTCTCCTCCTGGTCCTGCAGGGTCGCCAGTTGCGCATGCAGATCGTTCAGTTGCACCGTCAACCCGCTACGCCGTGTCAGCGCCTCGCGGGCCAGATCCTCGCGGCCACCGGCCAGCGCGGCCTTCGCCTGGGACTCCAACTTGGCGGACTGCTGATCCAACTGGCCTATCTGCAGCTCGAGGCGCTTGCGCGAGGTGGCCACGTCAGCCACACCGCGGCGCACCTTCTGCAGAAGGTCGAGTTGCTTCTCGTACGAGTAGTCGAGGGTCTCGCGCGGATCTTCGGCCCGGTCCAAGGCCTTGTTCGCCTTGGACTTGAAGATCATCGTGAAGCGCTGCCACATCCCCATGCCGGTCATTCCTTCCCTTGCCTGCCACCTGCACTCAGCCTAGGGGGTCAGGTGCGCAGGGCGCATCCGTCGTACAGTGGCAACCATGTTCGGACTGGGCAAGAAGGACGCGCCGACCCCCGCGGAGCAGCCGTCCACGCCTGCAGGCGCTGAGGCTGACGCCCCAGTGGGCAAGGGTCGCCCGACGCCCACCCGCAAGGAGGCCGAAGCGGCTCGACGTCAGGCTCTGAAGGGTCCGGCCGACCCGAAAGCACGGCGCAAACTCGAACGTGAGCAGGCCCGGCAGCAGCGGTCCGCCGCCCGCGAGGCCTTGATGGCCGGGGATGAGCGGGCCCTGCCGGCGCGCGATGCCGGGCCGGTGAAGCGGGCAGTCCGCGACTACGTCGACGGCCGGCGCACCTTGGCCGAGTACTTCATCCCACTGGCCGTGGTCGTGCTGATCGTGGGGCTGTTCCGCAACCCGCAGATCCAGGTGATCGTGTCGTTCATCTGGTTCCTCATGCTGCTGCTGCTGGTCGTGGACATGACGATCCTGCTGATCAGGCTCAGCAGCCTGCTCAAGAAGCAGTTCCCCGATCCGGCGGATCGCAAGGGCGCGATGTTCTACGGAGGCATGCGCGCCTTGCAGATCCGACGACTTCGTCTGCCCCCGCCGAAGGTGCGACCCGGCGGTCGCCCGGTTGAACCGAAGGCCAAGTAGCGGCAGCCTGGAAACAGTCACCGGCGTCGCGGGAACTCCCCGCGACGGAGAGGGGGGGCATGGAGCACCGATACCTCGGCACGAGCGGGTTGATGGTCAGTGAAATGGCACTGGGCAACTGGATCACGCACGCCGGCCAGATCGAGGAACAGGCTGCCGTCGAGTGTGTGCACGCCGCCCTCGATGCCGGGATCACCACGTTCGACACCGCCGACATCTACGCGGCCACCAAGGCCGAGGAGGTGCTCGGCCGAGCGCTGAAGGGCCAGCGCCGGGAAGGTCTGGAGATCTTCACCAAGGTCTATTGGCCGACCGGACCCGGGATGAACGACCGCGGCCTGTCGCGCAAGCACATCATGGAGTCCTGCAACGCGTCCTTGCGCCGCCTCGGCGTCGACTATGTGGATCTATATCAGGCCCACCGGTTCGACTACGAAACCCCGCTGGAGGAGACCCTGCGGGCCTTCGACGACCTGGTCCGGGCCGGCAAAGTCCTCTACGTGGGCGTGTCCGAGTGGCGCGCCGAGGAGATCGAGGCAGCGATCGAGATCGCCGAGAAGATGGGCTTCGACCGGATCATCTCCAACCAGCCGCAGTACAGCATGCTCTACAGGGTCATCGAGGAGCGGGTCATCCCCACCTGCGAGACCTATGGAATCGGCCAGATCGTGTGGTCACCCATGGCGCAGGGGGTCCTCAGCGGCAAATACCTGCCCGGTCAGCCCCCGCCGCCGGGATCCCGCGCCACGGACAAGAGCGGATCGACCTTCATCAAGCGGTTGCTGAGTGATCCGATCCTTGAGGCGGTCCAGCGCCTGCGCCCGATCGCCGAGGGCCACGGTCTGAGCATGGGCCAACTGGCATTGGCCTGGGTGCTGCAGAACGACGCGGTCAGTGCCGCCATCATCGGCGCCACCCGGCCGGAGCAGATCGCCGACAATGTCAAGGCGTCCGGCGTGGAACTCGACGATGCCACCATGGCCGCGATCGACGAGGCCCTCGGCCACGTCATCTTCCGGGATCCGGACCTGACCCGTTCGCCGGAGACGAGGCCATGAGTTTCCATTGGGAGTACCCCAGCGGCGATCGCTCCACAGAGTTTCCCACGCAGGCCGACGCAGAGACCTGGGTCGGTGAGGTCTGGCAGGACCTGCTCGCCGACGGGGTGGACGCCGTGACCCTGTATGAGGAACAGCGACTGGTGTACGGGCCGATGAGCCTTCGGCCCGCCTGACGACCGGTGCGATCATGGAGTCATGGGGATCACGAGTAGTGCATTGAGCAAGGCACAGGCCACCGTCTCCAAGACGCAGGCCGACATCGACGAGATCGAGGCGGACCTGGCAAGCGCGCAGACGAAACTCAAGATGCTGCAGGCCGGCGACAAAGCCGTGGACAAAGTGACCGGTCCATTCGCCGACCAGGCGGCCTTCCTCCGCCAGAAGTCGCAGGCCACGGTGTCGTCCGCCCAGGCCGACGTCGACGAACTCACCGCCAAGCTCGAAGCTGTCAAGACCAAACACAAGATGGCGGTGAGCGCGCTCAACGCGCTCGAAGCCGTGACCGACTGATCATCCGCGGCACGCACCCCGACCCCGAGTGCTGCAATGCTGCGCGACTCGCCGGGGTGTCGTTGCAGCGTTGCAGCACTCGGTAGTGATCGGCGGAAATTCTGCGACCCGTTGTATCCGCCGGGACCCGCTGTGCTTGACTAGTCGTGGGGCACCCGCCCCGCGTAACCACATGAATCCAGGGGAAGTCCGGTGAGAATCCGGCGCTGTCCCGCAACCGTGTTCCCTCATCCGAGGGAGAGTCGGAGCACCTGGCATGTGGAAGCGGCCCGATATCTGTCGAGGTTACGGACGGCCGACGCACGCACACACGTGCTTTGGTCCGTGCGGACCGCTTAGTGAAGGAGCACGTGTGTTCTACAAGACCATTGCGGCAGCAGCGGCGGGAGCCGTCCTGCTGACCGCGTCCCCGGCACTGGCCGACGACGCCGGCCTGTACGGTACCGGCGACCCCACGTTCGACGGGGTGTACAGGCAGTCGCTGGCCATCCTGTCCCTCGAGGCGACCGACCGCAAGGTGCCCAAGTCCGCCATCACGTGGCTGAAGAAGCAGCAATGCGACGACGGCGGCTACATGGCCTACCGGGCCGACACATCCGCCGCATGCTCCGCGCCAGACGCGACCACCTTCAGTGGCCAGGACACGAACTCCACCTCACTGGCAGCCGCGGCGTTGTACGCGGTCGGCGAGCGGAACCTGGCCAAGAAGGCCGCCTCGTGGCTGCTCAAGAGGCAGAACGCGGACAACGGATGGGCGTACTACCCGGCGTCCGGTGCCGCGTCGGACGCCAACTCCACCGCCTTGTCTTTCGGCGCGGTGAACCTGGTCACCGGCAAGGGCAACGCCAAGTACCTTCGCAAGGTGCAGTTGCGTTGCTCGGCCAAGAAGTCACAACAAGGTGCCCTGGCATACGACACGACGTCACCGACAGCCAACGACAACGCCACCGGGCAGGCTGCCTGGACGCTGTCAGGTGGCCTAGGCATCCCCGCGCCTCGGAAGATCTCATCGAAGGTCCCGAATGCGGCCTGCGACGCCACTGGGACGAAGAACACCACCAAGCGGGCACTGCACTATATGAACCAGCGCCTGTTCGACACCGGCGGGAAGCTGCCGTACGGCGGCGGATTCCCCGGCACGGACTACGCGGGCGCGACGATGGGGACCATCGCGCTGGCTGAGTCGGGCGTCGGCCGGAAGGCGGTCACCAAGACCACGAAGTACCTGAAGAAGTCGTCTGACACCTGGGTGACGGCCAACGGTTCCGATTCCCCGGCAGCCCTGGCGATGCTCATCCTCCTGGCCGACGCCACGGGTGAGAATCCGAAGGACTTCGGCGGCATCAACCTCATGTCCCGTCTGGCGAAGACCCGTCAGTAGATGAAGCGTCTGGCAGTCGGCATCTGCGCCCTGGTCATCGCGACCATGGTGCAGATGCCGCTGCCTGCGCAGGCCGACACCTACCGCTACTGGTCCTACTGGGTGGGCGGGGACTCCTGGTCGTACTCCTCGCGGGGCCCCGGGTTCCGGGTCCCGCCGGACGGTGGTGTGGAGGGGTGGCGGTTCGTCGTGTCCCCGAAGGACGGTTCCCAGGCCTCCCCGCCGGCCGCCGCGAGCACCTACGAGCAACTGTGCCGCGGCCAGCCCCCCGCCCCGGAGGGCCAGAAGCGCGTGGTCGTCGTCATCGACCCCGGCCCGGCCGGAATCGCCCCCGTGGGGGAGACACCGCCGCAACGCACCACGACCTGTGTGACCGTCCCGGCCACGGACAACGGCTTGCAAGTCCTGCAACGCGTGAGCCAATTGCGCTTCCACAGCAGTGGCCTGATCTGTGGCATCGGCGGGTTCCCGGCCGCAGAGTGCCCCGGACAGACGGCGTCCCGGCCAGCGTCCTCGGCACCGGCCACCACGGCGCCTGATATCCCGGACCCCGTCACCGTTCCGGCGCCCGCCGAGGTCACCGTGCCGACGACACGGGCAACGGCGCCCTCGTCCGCCACCCCCACACCCACTCCGAGCAATCGGACCCCGACCTCCACTGACACCCCGAGCCCGGTCGCCCTCGCACTGCCGGAATCGGCCGAACCCTCCGCTGCTCCCACACCGCCACCGTGGCTGGCCGCCATCGGTGTGACCATGATCGCCGCGTTGCTCGGCCTCGCGATCCTCGTGCGCAGGGGCCGGGGATGATCAATCGCTGGCTGCATCCAGGTGCCTGGTGGTTGTGGGCGCTGGGGCTCGGTGCGGCCGCGACGCGCACCGCCAACCCCCTGCTTCTCGGTCTGATCGTGGCAGTCGCCGCATTGGTCGTCAGCGCCCGCCGACCGCAGGCGCAGTGGGCAGGGGCCTTCCCGGTGTTCGTCAGGCTCGCTCTGCTGGTGATCGTCATCCGCGTCGGCTTCGCCGTGCTGTTCGGCGTCCGGGTCGGCACGACGGATCTCTTCACGCTGCCCTCGATCACCCTTCCGGAATGGATGGCCGGGGTCACACTCGGCGGAACCGTCACTGCGGAGATGCTGGTCATCGCCTTCATCCAGGGCGCTCAGTTGGCCACGCTGCTGATCTGCGTGGGTGCGGCCAACTCCCTGGCCAGTCCGGTGCGGCTCCTCAAGGCGCTGCCCCCTGGGCTGTACCACGTCGGCGTCGCGGGTGTGGTCGCCCTGTCCTTGGCACCGCGCATCATGGTCAACGTCCGCCGGGTGATGCAGGCGCGTCGGATGCGGGGACGCCCCACCCGCGGGCTGCGGGCGGCCGCCGAGGCCTCCGTGCCTGTGCTCGAGTCATCGCTGGACGACGCCATCAACCTGGCAGCGGCGATGGACACCCGTGGATACGGGCGGGCAACACGGACCAGTCCTACGGAACGAGTCCTGCAAGCCGGTCTGGTCCTCATCGGTCTGGTCGGAATCGCATTGGGACTGTTCGCCGTCCTCGGTGCGAGCGGCTGGGGGTGGCTCCTGCTTGCCGTCGGCCTCATGATGGCCATCTCAGGCATTCTGGTCGCGGGCCGCCGCATCCCTCGTACCCGCTACCGGCCCGACCCGTGGGGGTGGCCGGAGACCCTGACTGCGGCCACCGGAGTGGGCGCAGCTGTGGCTGTGATCGCGAGCTCTTCGTCAGCCATCAGCCTTCCCCTGACCTGGCCGACACTGCCGCCGTTCGCGGCAGCCATGATCCTGGCCGCAGCGCTACCCGCCGGACTGACCCCACCGCCACCACTTCCCTGGAGGACGGCATGATCCGGTTCTCGAACGTCACCTTCCGCCACGCCGAGGCCACGCGCCCGGTCGTGGCCGGCGTGGATCTGACCATCCCGGAGGGTGATCTGGCGCTGGTGATAGGCCGCACCGGATCGGGGAAGTCCACCGTCCTCAACATGATCAATGGACTCGTCCCGCATTTCACCGGTGGCACGTTGCAGGGTCAGGTGCTGGTGAACGGGCTGGACACCCGCACACACGCACCGCGCGATCTCGCCGGGGTGGTGGGCACGGTGGGCCAGAACCCGCGGGCGGGATTCACCACCGACACCGTCGAAGAGGAACTCGCCTACACGATGGAGTCGCTGGGCTTCGCCCCTGACACGATGCGTCGACGTGTCGAGGAGACCCTTGACCTGCTCGGGCTGGCCGCCCTGCGCAACCGTCCGCTCGACACCCTCTCTGGTGGGGAGCAGCAGCGGGTCGCGATCGGCGCGGCCGTGACTGCCGGGCCGGCCGTCCTGGTGCTCGACGAGCCGACGAGCGCGCTGGATCCTACGGCCGCCGAAGAGGTGCTCGCCGCCATCGCGCGGCTCGTCCACGACCTCGCGATCACCGTGGTGATGGCCGAACACCGGCTCGAGCGTGTGGTCGAGTTCGCCGACCACGTGATCCGTATTGAGGACGGGCACTGTGCCCTCGAGGACCCAGCGGCCGCCATGGTCGGACACGGCCTGCAACCACCGGTCGTACGACTCGGGCAGGCGATGGGTTGGGATCCCGTTCCCCTGTCCGTGCGGTCCGCGCGCCGACAGGCTGCCGACCTGCGGACCGCGGCTTTCAGCGCGCCACCCCGGCGCGTCGGTCACGACGGTGTCGCGTCCGTGGTGAACACGACCGTCACCTACGGTCACACCGGTGCGCTGCGAGGAGTCGACGTCCAACTGCGTTCAGGGCAGATCACAGCGCTCATGGGACGTAACGGTGCCGGCAAGTCGACGCTGATCAACGTGCTTGCGGGGACCCGGGCACCGGATCGGGGTCGGGTCCGGGTCCACCAGGACGATCCGACGACGCTGCGGGGCCAGGCGTTGCTGCGACGGATCGCCTACGTTCCGCAGGACCCCACCGATCTGTTCTACACGGATTCGGTGCGGGGGGAATGTGAGGCGACGGACCACGACACCGGCCAGGAACCGGGCTCTGCGCTCGCGCGCCTGCAGGAGCTCGTCGACACGGTGGACCCCGACACCCACCCGAGGGACCTGTCCGCGGGGCAACAACTGGCCCTGGCTTTGGCGATCCAATTGGCTTCTGCGCCCGACATCGTCCTGCTGGACGAGCCCACGCGGGGTTTGGACTACCCGGGGAAGGTGGCCTTCGGTCGTTGGCTCAACTCACTGGCCGACGCCGGTTGCAGCATCCTCGTGGCGACGCACGATGTCGAACTCGTGGCCGTGATCGGCGATCGCGTGATCGTGCTCGCCGACGGCGAGGTCGTGACCGACGCGGACGTCCGCACCGCCTTGACGTCCTCCCCCGCCTTTGCGCCACAGGTGCAGAAGGTGCTGGCTCCACTGCCGGTCCTCACCGTCGAGGAGGCGTGTTCGTTGTGAGCCAGTTGCACGTCGTCCCGCTGCACCGTCGAACGGTCGCAGCGCTATCGGCTGTCAGCCTGGTGGGAGTCATCGCGTTCTTCTGGCCCTTCTTCGTGTCGCCGCAGAGCGTGGCTGCGGACCACGCCACCGACGCGCCGTGGTTCTTCGCGATCCTGCTGCCGTTGGTGGTCGGGGTCCTCCTGGCCGAGATCAGCGACGACGGTCTGGATGCCAAGGGGGTGGCCATGCTCGCCGTGCTGGCAGCCGTTGCCACCGCCGTGCGCCCCCTCGGTGCCGGTGTGGCCGGACTCGAGCCGATGTTCGTCATCCTTCTGCTCGGTGGCCGCGCCCTGGGACCGGCGTTCGGCTTCGCCCTGGGGAGTCTGTCGATGTTCACCTCGGCACTGCTCACCGCCGGGGTGGGCCCGTGGCTGCCGTTCCAGATGGTGGCCGCCGGATGGTTCGCGATGGGCGCGGGGCTGCTGCCGCAGATCCGCGGGAAGGCCGAGATCGCGATGCTGATGGCCTACGGCGCCGTCGCCTCGCTCGCCTATGGGTTCCTCATGAACCTGTCCTTCTGGCCATGGGCCCTCGGCGATGGCAGTGAGCTGTCCTTCGTGCCTGGCGCACCCCTGTCCGAGAACCTCGCGCGCTGGTTCGCCTTCAACGTCGCGACCTCGCTCGGATGGGACATCCCCCGCGCCGTTCTGACGGCGGTGCTGACGCTGCTGGCCGGACCAGTGCTGCTGCGGGCGGTGCGCCGCGCCACGCGCCGGGCCGCCTTCGACGTGCCCGTCCGGTTCGAGACCGCCGTGGATGAGCCGGTGCGCTGAGGTCCTGCTGCCGCACCGCGGAGTGCGTGGGAGGCCGCGCTCACGCACAGCGGTTAGACCTTCTGCACTCCCGTTAGAGGTTTGCGGCCGTTTTCGACTAACGGCTGAACATCGGACTCACCGCTGAACCTCGGACTCACCGCACCCCGCCGCTTCCCCCTGCGGCAGGCCCGCCCGCCCCGCTAGCCTGAGTCACCATGAGCGCGAGCCGGCGTGGGGGCCTGGCACTGGCTGCACTCGGAGTCGTCTTCGGCGACATCGGGACCAGCCCGCTCTACGCCTTCCAGACCGTCTTCGCGGCACCCCACGACATCGCCGTGGACGACCTGCGACTCTTCGGCGCCCTGTCGCTGATCTTCTGGACCATCACCCTCATCGTCAGCGTCAAGTACGTCCTCATCGTGATGCGCGCCGACAACGACGGCGAGGGCGGCATCATGGCCCTCACCGCGTTGACCAGGTCACTGCCGGTTCGGCACCTTGGACTGCTGCTCGCACTTGGCGTGTTCGGCGCGGCGCTCTTCTACGGGGACAGCATCATCACGCCGGCGATCTCCGTGCTCAGTGCCGTCGAGGGCCTGGAACTGGTGGCTCCGGAGTTGGCCTCGGCGGTGGTTCCGATCGCACTGGTTGTATTGGTCGCGCTTTTCCTGGCACAACGGTTCGGCACCCACCGGGTCGGGGTGGCCTTCGGCCCGGTGATGTTCCTCTGGTTCGTGGTCATCGGCGCCATGGGTCTGGTCAGCGTTGTGCAGACCCCGAGCATCCTGCGCGTCCTCTCGCCCACCTATGCGGTCAGTTGGGCGCTTCACGAACCACTGATCGCGTTCCTCGCGCTCGGTTCGGTGATCCTGTGTGTCACGGGTGCAGAAGCTCTGTTCGCAGACATGGGGCACTTCGGACGGCAGCCGATCCGCCTGGCATGGTTCGCGCTGGTGTCCATCGCGCTGTATCTGAACTACCTGGGGCAGGGCGCCCTCGTCATGCGCGAACCGGCAGCGATCGAGAACCCCTTCTACCTCCTCGCGCCGCAGAGCCTGCAGTTGCCGCTCGTGATTCTGGCGACGCTGGCCACAGTCATCGCCTCCCAGGCCGTCATCTCCGGTGCATTCTCACTGACCGAACAGGCAGTCCACCTGCGGTACCTGCCGCGGATGCTCATCAAGCACACGTCGCCGTCCGCTCGGGGACAGATCTACGTGCCGCTGGTCAACTGGCTGTTGTTGGTGGCGGTCGTCCTGCTCGTGATCGGTTTCCGGGACTCCGAGCGTCTCGCCTCCGCCTACGGTCTGGCCGTGTCGGGAACCTTCGTGATCACGACGCTGCTGATCTCCGTCGTCGCGCACCACAAATGGCATGTCGCGCCTGTGATCCTGGTGCCGCTCACCGCTCTGTTCCTGTTCATCGACCTGTCGTTCTTCACGGCGAACCTCACGAAGCTCGTGCATGGGGGCTGGTTCCCATTGGCGATCGCGGCACTGCTGTACATCCTGCTGATGACGTGGTCGAGGGGACGTGCACTGCTGCATCGGAGGCGGGCCGAGATCGGCGACAGCGATGAGCAGTTGGCCACATTGCTGGCGCACGCACGCGCCGAACCGATGCCCGGGAGCGCCGTGTACCTGACCGCCGACGTTCGCCCGCCGCTGGCGATGCTCGAGTACCTGAAACTCGGCGGCACCATCCACCGCGATTCGATCCACCTTGCCGTGCTCAGCGCGTCAACGGTCCCCTACGTCGACGAGACGGAACAGCTGACGGTGGACCACATCGCTCCCGGATTCGACCGCGCACGACTTCGCCTCGGGTTCATGCAGCGAGCCGACATCCCGACGGTTCTGCACCTCCTCACGCAAGCCGGATTGCCGGTCGACGACAACACCATCCTCGTGGTCTACACAACGCGCGTCGTTCCTCGTGGTCGGGAGGGAATGATGCTGTGGCGCAAGCATCTCTTCGCCTTCATGCTGCGCAACGCCGTGGATCCCGTGGCCTACTTCCGGCTGGAGTCGGGACGAATCATCGAGTTCACCGACGTCGTGCGGATCTGATCAGAAGACGGCTGCCGAGTCGATGAGACGACGCACGACGAGGCCGACCGTGTCGGGTTTCAGCCCCATACCGAGGTGCGACCCGCTGACTTCGACGTTCTCTGCGCCCGGCACGACGCAGGCCCGCCAGTCGACGATGCCGTCGGAGGTCGTGTAGAAGCTGATGAGCTCCACATCGTCCGGGAACGGCTTGTGCACCGCCTGCATGTAGGGGCAGGTGCACTCCCGCGTGACGCATTGCCGCGCCCGCAGCTCCGGGTCGCGTTGGTGGACGACCTTGAGCACACCCACCATCGGCTGCGGGATCTCGTAGAACGCGAACTCATCGTTCAGCGGTGCCCCAAGACTGACGACCGTGCTGACGAGCTCCGGGTGGCGCGCACCGAGCCCTCGAGCGAGCATCCCGCCGCGACTGTGTCCCACCACCATCAGGCGTTGCCCGTGGTCTGCGGCGACGGCACGCTGTGCGACCTCGGCCAGGCGATCCACGGCACGGTCCGAGCAGCGGATGTTGGCCAGGATGTGGGAGCGGACGACGCGGAACCCCGCGCGCTTGAGCGCGATCTGCATGGGCAGGGTGGCGGCATCGCCGAATCCGAAGCCAGGGACCACGAGAACTTGGCGATCGATCCGGGTGGTCGGTCCATCGCCACCGTGCGGGAGGGCCTTCTCGAAGTCGAAAACTTCACCTGCGAAGCGGCTCTCGGACGCAGCTCTGGCCACCCAACCCGGCAACGCCTTGAGCCGGCCCGACAGCCCGCGCGGGGCCCAGTGCAGATCCGGGAGGTGGGCATCGCGCCAATCGCTCATCCTCACGCACCTCCTGCCTGGACCCGGTTCTGTACCTGCGAGGCACACTACATACATGGCCGAGAGTTCGGTGGTGCAGCGTACGCGGATCGCCCGCGACATCGTGGGGTCGATGCGTGTCCAGCAACCGGCGGTCGCCAGACCACCGGGCCCGAACGGCGTGCGGGCGGTGGTGAGCATGATCGCCGGACAGGCTGCTCCACACGAGTTCTTCAGCAGGCTGCGCGCCCGCCATCAGCCGATCGTTCATGTGCCGATGGCCGGCGAGCACCTGAACATACTGTTCTCCCCGGAAGCCATCTGGGACGTGTTCGTCACCAACGGCAGGTACACGCGCAAGAGTCTCGCATTGCAGATGACCCGGCCACTGCTCGGCGACGGGCTGCTCACCGCAGACGGCCCGACCCACATGCGCCACCGTCGTGCGATCCAGCCGCTCTTCCACGCCAAGCGAATCGACGGGTACGTCACCGACATGGTCGCGGCCGCGCAGGCGACCGACGCCGCCTGGCGTGACGGTCAGCGCATCGAACTGTCCGAAGCGATGTCGGAACTCACCCTCGATGTGATCGGCCGCACCATCTTCGGCCTCGACCTACGGGGGGAAGCCAGCGATGTGGCGACCGCGCTGGACACGGTGCTCGCCGGCTTCGCCCGCGGTGTGGGACCGTGGGCCTCACCTCTGTCGCGGATCCCGACCCGACAGCGCAGACGTGAGATCGCTGCGATCGAGGACCTCGACACGATCGCCGACGAGATGATCGCGTCGCGCCGGCGCAGCCTGCTGGCCGGGATGGAGGGCAACGACGTCCTCACTCTCATGCTCGCCGCGGTGGACGACACCGGCCAACCGGCTTTCACACCCGACGAGGTCCGTGACGAAGCCATGACCCTCGTGCTGGCGGGCCACGAGACCACCGCTCTGGCCTTGACCTGGGCGTGGAACCTGTTGTCGCACAACCCGGCCGCGCGGGATTGGCTGGACGAGGAGTTGGACACCCTTCCGGATCGCGCATTGACCGCTGCGGATCTCGGGTCGATGCCGCGAACCTATGCCGTGGTCGCCGAAGCGATGCGCCTGCATCCGCCGGCATGGATCCTTGGCCGGTGGCTCGACAGGGATCTGCGGATCTCCGGGTGGGACCTGCCGCGTGGCAGTGTCGTGCTCGCCTCCCAGTACGCGATGCACCGTGACCCCCGGTACTGGCCTCACGCCGAGCAGTTCCGACCGGGTCGGTGGCTGACCCCGTCCGGCCGGTTCGACGAGAAGGCGCCGGGTGTCCCTCGTGGTGTCTGGTTCCCGTTCGGTTTCGGCACCCGTCGCTGCATCGGGGAGCACTTCGCCTGGACCGAGGCGGTCATCGTGCTGGCGACGCTGGCACGGAACTGGCGCCTGGATGTGGACGCGCCCGCCGACCCGCCCATGATGTCCGCGATCACCCTGCGTCCAGCTGTTGCGATGCCCACCACCGTGACGGCGCGCGCATGATTCCGCAGGTCACCTGGTGGCGGGACGTCGGACACAGCCCCACCCCGGCCAACCCGTTGCTGGTCCTCGCGATGCACGACGACCCCGGGGCTGTGTCCGCGCTACCCACCGATCATTGCGCGACCTGGCTCGATCGGAACACGCCCACGCGACGGGTGGCGGAGTCCCTCGGGGTTCCGATCGTTGTGGCCGGATCCGGCCCGCTCCCCGAGGGCCACGATCTGCTTCTGGTCGGGGCCGTGGGCAGGGGACTGACGACGGCGGCTGCTCTGTTCGCAGTGGGACACTTCGACGCCGAACCTCAGCAGGTCGTCGGGCACGGCAGCGGGATCTCCGACGTCGAGTGGATGGCCAAGGTCACCGACATCCGGGACCGCCAGGTCGACGAAACCCCGGAGCCCATCGTGCAACTGGCGGAGGTGCTCGAGAACTCACAAGTCCCGGTGCTACTCGACGGGGTGACCGCCGCTGCTGCCGCCTGCGTGGCGCAACGCACGCCACCCGTCCAAGCGCCGACACTCGGCGACGAACCTGTGCAGCGCCTCCTGCTCGACCGCGCCGAGGTCCCGTTCTGGGGGACGTATGGGATCGGGCCCGGGGAGGGCCTTGGAGCGCTGGCTGGGCTGGCGATGCTGCGGCTGGCCCTCCTTGCCACCGACTAGGTGTACTGCGGCAGATCCGTGAGTGGGTCGGAGCCTCCGGATCACCGAAGCCCGTTCCTACCCACGCACGTGAGCAGGAACGAACGGGAGCTTGATCACCTCGGCGGCGACCGGACGACCCCGGACCATGATCTGGACCGCATCACCCACGGACACATCCCGCGAGACACGGGCCAGAGCGATACCCACCTTCAACGTCGGCGAGAACGTGCCACTGGTGGTCACCCCGACCTCCCGGTCCCCGGCGACGACGACCATCTCGGGTCGGGGGATGCCCCGTTCGGTGACACGCAGGCCGACCACCTTCTCCAACGGTTCGGTCGATGTGTAGGCGGGTCGCCCCACGAACTCCCCCTTGTCGGTCGACACCGCCCAACTGACCGACGACCACCGGGCCGGAACATCGGGGAGCAGTTCATGGCCGTGCAGGGGATACCCCATTTCCGTGCGAAGGGTGTCGCGGGCGCCGAGCCCGCACGGCACCGCACCGGCGGCGACCACCGCCTCCCACACCGCTGCTGCGTCGTCGATGGGAGCGAGGATCTCCACGCCGCGCTCCCCGGTGTAGCCGGTCCGACACACCGTGCATCGTGCACCCGCCACCTCTGCGGTCCCGAAGGACATGTACTCGAGCTCAGGCAGTCCGAGGCCGGAGATCAACTCATCCGATGCGGGTCCCTGGACGGCGATGATGGCGATCTCCCGGGTCACATCCGACACGCTGAGGCCACTGCGCCCGAGCCGTTCTGCCACCTCGGCGCAGTTGGCAGCGTTGGGGATCAACAGGAACTCCCGGTCGCTGATCCGATACGCGATGAGGTCGTCGACCACACCGCCGGCCTCATTGAGGCACAGCGTGTATTGCGCCTCGCCATCGGCCAGCCGGCCCAAGTCGTTGGTGAGGACGGTGTTCAGGACGTCGAGCGGACCGCGGACCATCAGTGTGCCGAGATGGGAGACGTCGAATACCCCGACCGCCTCCCGAACGGCGTTGTGTTCGGACACCACCCCGGTGTACTCCAGGGGCATCGACCAACCCGCGAAGTCCGCGAACTTGGCGCCGGCGGCGACGTGCAGGGCGTGCAGAGGGCTCTCGATGGGCATTGCCCCACGCTATCCGGTGGCACCCGGCATAGGGTTGGCGCAGGAATGAGGAGGAACAGTGACGACACTTCGGATCACCGACGGCGATGTCACGTCTGCCCGGGCGCAGGTCCTGGTGGTCGGCGTGGCGAAGGATGACGGCCTCAAGATCGTCAGTGGCGCATTGCCGACCAGCGTGCGACGAGCGATCATCCGGGATCTCGACCGCATCGGCTGCACCGCCGACAAGGGTGCCACCTGGCGCATTCCGGCACCGCCGAGCCTTGCGTCGGACTCGGTGCTCGCCGTGGGGATGCCGCTCAAGCCCGATGCCGACGCGGTCCGGGAGGCAGCCGGTGCGGCTCTGCGGGCTTGCAGCGCCGTGAAGAGCGTCGTCGTCGCCCTCCCCGCGTCTTCCCAGCAGACGCTGGCGGCGGCCTGCGAGGGTGCACTCCTCGGTGCGCACATCCCCCTGCGCATCAGCAAGAGCGCGGCCACGGACTCCGTGGCCTCCATCGCGGTCGCGACCACCGCGCCCCGTGCGGCTCGATCGGCGGTCAAGCGCAACACGGTGGCTGACGTCAAGGCGACCTCGCTGGCTCGTGACCTCGTCAACGAGCCGCCGGTGTCACTGACTCCGGCGGCCTTCGCCGCGACGGCGAAGAAGCAGTGCAAAGGGTTGCCCGTCAAGGTCACGGTCTGGGATCCCGAGCGCCTGCTCAAGGAATCCATGGGCGGCATCATGGGCGTCGGACAGGGGTCTGCGAATCCGCCTCGGCTCATTCACCTCGAGTACGCACCCAAGGAGGCCAAGCGACACCTCGCCTTCGTCGGGAAGGGCATCACGTTCGACTCCGGAGGCCTGTCGCTGAAGCCCCCGAAGTCGATGGAGACGATGAAGTGCGACATGGCCGGCGCCGCAGCCGTACTCGCAGCGACCCGGACCATCGCCGAACTCGGCCTGCCAGTGCGGATCAGCGCGTACCTCGCCTGCGCGGAGAACATGCCCAGCGGTACCGCCCAGCGCCCCGGTGATGTCATCACGATGCGGGACGGAACAACGGTCGAGGTGCTCAACACCGATGCCGAAGGGCGCCTGGTCATGGCCGACGCCCTGGCGCTGGCGGCGGAGTCCTCCCCGGACGTTCTCATCGACGTGGCCACGCTCACGGGTGCGCAGATGATCGCCTTGGGAACCCACGTGGCAGCGGTGATGTCCAACGACGACTCGTTGGCCGAGCGCATCGAGGGTGCTGGACGACAGGTGGGTGAGAACTTCTGGCGCATGCCACTGCCCGACTCGCTGCGAGCGAGCCTGAAGTCGCCGATCGCGGACATGAAGAACATCGGCGAGCAGTTCGGCGGGATGCTCGTCGCCGGCCTGTTCCTCGAAGCGTTCATCCCGGAGGGGCAGGCCTGGGCCCATCTGGACATCGCAGGCCCGGCGTTCAACGACGCGGCTCCGCACGGCTTCACCCCCAAAGGCGGAACCGGGTTCGCTGCGCGCACACTCATCCAACTGGCCAGGACCTCAGGTCGATAGGTTAGAGGTGGCCCCAGACCGGCATCTGCTGAGAGGATGCCCATGGCGACGATCGTGAGGAGTGACGTGTCCGAGGACCTGTACGACATCGTGATTCTGGGGGGCGGCAGTGGCGGGTACGCATGCGCCCTGCGCGCCTCGCAGTTGGGCAAGAAGGTCGTCCTCATCGAGGAGGACAAACTCGGCGGCACGTGTCTGCACCGAGGCTGCATCCCGACCAAGGCCCTTCTTCACGCCGCCGAGGTGGCCGACTCCACTCGCGAGAGCGAGGCCTTCGGAGTGCAGGCCACCCTGCAGGGCATCGACATGCCGGCCGTCAACAAGTACAAGGACGGCGTCATCAACCGCCTGTACAAGGGCTTGCAGGGTTTGGTGAAGAGCCGCGACATCACCTACGTCACGGGCACCGGCAAACTCGTCGGCACCGACGCTGTCGAGGCCGGAGGGCAGGTCTACCGCGGTCGCGCAGTTGTCCTGGCCACCGGGTCGTATGCGCGCTCCCTGCCCGGACTCGACATCGGCGGCCGGATCATCACCAGCGACCAGGCACTGCAGATGGACTTCGTGCCGAAGACGGCCATCGTCCTCGGTGGCGGTGTGATCGGCGTCGAGTTCGCGAGTGTCTGGACGTCGTTCGGCACCGAGGTCACCATCGTCGAGGCTCTCCCCCGCCTGGTGCCTGCCGAGGACGAGTCCTGCTCGAAGGCACTGGAGCGCGCGTTCCGCAAGCGCAAGATCGCCTTCCACACCGGCGTCAAGTTCACCGGCGCCACGCAGGACGACGCCTCAGTCACCGTGACCCTTGACAACGGCACGAGTTTGACCGCAGACATCCTGTTGGTGGCCGTCGGACGTGGGCCACGCACCTCCGGGGTGGGCTACGAGGAGAACGGCGTTGCGCTGGACCGCGGCTTCGTGCCCGTGGACCAGTATCTGCAGACCAACGTGGCCGGCGTCTACGCCGTGGGCGACATCGTGCCCGGCCTGCAACTGGCCCACCGCGGATTCGCCCAGGGCATCTACCTCGCGGAGCACCTCGCCGGGCTGAACCCGGCACCGATCGACGAGGCCGGCATCCCGCGTGTGACGTACTGCGAGCCGGAGGTGGCGTCGGTGGGCTACACCGCCGCCGAAGCCGAGGCCAAGTTCGGCGACATCGAGACCTACGAGTACAACCTCGGCGGCAACGGCAAGAGCCAGATCCTGGCGACCCAGGGCTTCATCAAACTCGTGCGCCAGAAGGACGGTCCGGTGGTGGGTGTCCACATGGTCGGCAGTCGCGTCGGCGAGCTCATCGGCGAGGGTCAGTTGATCTACAACTGGGAGGCCTACCCGGAGGATGTGGCTGCACTTGTGCACGCCCACCCCACACAGAACGAGGCCATGGGCGAAGCGCACCTCGCCCTGGCCGGCAAACCCCTTCACGCGCACGCCTGATCGCAAGGAGACAACATGGCGACATCGGTCACGATGCCCCAACTCGGTGAGAGCGTCACCGAGGGCACGGTCACGCGCTGGCTCAAGCAGGTCGGCGACACGGTGTCCGCCGACGAGCCGCTGCTCGAGGTCAGCACCGACAAGGTCGACACCGAGATCCCCTCGCCGGTGTCCGGAGTCCTCACCGAGATCCGCGCCAACGAGGATGACGTGGTCGAGGTGGGCGGGGAACTCGCCGTCATCGCCGATGCGTCCGAGGGTGCGGCGACGCCGTCGGCCAGCACTCCTGCGGCCACCCCTGAGCCCTCCCCCGAACCGACCGTCGAGGAGAAGCCTGCGGCTGCCGCCGAACCCGCACCGGCTCCAGCGCCTGCTGCCGCCAGTGCCGGCGAAGGCGTGAACGTGGAGTTGCCCGCCCTCGGTGAGAGCGTCACTGAGGGCACAGTCACCCGCTGGCTCAAGCAGGTCGGCGACACGGTGGCCGCCGACGAGCCGCTGCTCGAGGTGAGCACCGACAAGGTCGACACCGAGATCCCCTCGCCGGCTGCCGGCGTGCTCACTGAGATCAGGGTGAACGAGGACGAAACCGTCGACGTGGGCGCCGTACTCGCGGTCATCGGCTCCCCGGGCGCCACCCCCGCACCCGCCGCGGCTCCCAGCCCGGCACCCGCTGTGGCTCCCGCGCCTGCACCCGCTGCACCCGCCGCACCCGCGGCGGCACCAG